>Ga0075017_100001394_pt1 | contig 14712 bp, 13 predicted proteins | sample AleBraG_ABR_2012_FD_71475 | JGI IMG/M metagenome (GOLD analysis project Ga0075017, IMG submission 71475) | Freshwater sediment microbial communities in response to fracking from Pennsylvania, USA - Alex Branch Run_MetaG_ABR_2012 | ecosystem: Environmental > Aquatic > Freshwater > Creek >... | reverse complement strand
CGCCACGGTTAGCGCCCTGGAGGTAGTTTCAGCTTCCGATCCGCGGCTGATTCTTGCGTCGGACGGCATCACCATTTGGCGTGCTGGTCGGGCAGGCTCGATCGAACTTTCTGTTGATGAGGGCAAGACTTGGACGAGCCAGTACAGCGGCGTGCTCACGGATCTTTTGACAGGCTCGGCCCCCTCCGCTTCCATCTGCTGGATCGTGGGCAGGTCCGGAACAGTCATTGTCACAACCGATGGCGGTGCAAATTGGAAACTGGTTAAAATTCCGGTCACTGAAGACCTTGGCGGCGTCCGCGCGAGTGATGCCCTGCGCGCCACAATCTGGAACTCCCGGAAAACGCAATATTTTCAAACAAGAGATGGTGGCCAGACCTGGCAACCGGCAACCGCTCCATAAATCCAAGTCCAGCCAGGTACCCCCGGCGCACCTTGCAAGAAAAATTGCCTGCCACGTTCTAACAACGAAGGCCAAACTACATCGAGGTGCATTGAGATGAATCTACCCGACGAAAGCCGCTTCCGCCGCGCATTTTGGATTGCCCTTACCGCGGCCATCTTCACCGCGCTTCTTGTCACCATGAGCCTGAGCGCAAACGGCAGGCGTGCGCCCAGCTCGCAAGAGAGAGAGTCTTCAGCCAGTGCGGCGAACGATCAGACCACCAAGCTCAGTGACCAGACCGAGCTAAACGTCACCGTTTATAATTCCAACATCGCGCTTGTGCGCGACGTCCGCCAGCTTTCCTTGCCGCAAGGCGCGTTCCGCTTGAAGTTCATGGACATCGCCGCCACCGTCAATCCGGCCACGGTCCATTTCCGTTCGCTCACCGACCCAGACAAGCTCGGCGTCATCGAGCAGAATTATGAGTACGACCTTCTCGAGCCGGCCAAGCTCTTGCACAAATACGTGGGCCGAGAAGTAACGCTGGTCCGTGCATACATGGACAGCGGCACCACCAAGCACGAGGAGATTAGGGCCACGCTTCTTTCGGACAACAATGGCCCCGTCTGGAAAATCGGAAACGACATTGTCACGGGAACTTATGCGGAGAGCTATCGTTTTCCCGAAGTGCCGGCCAATCTCTATGACCGGCCAACTCTTCTCATGTCCCTTGAAAACTCCGGCCCACGAAAGCACATGATTGAAGCCTCGTATTTGGCCAGCAATCTTTCCTGGAATTCAGACTATGTTCTGACGGTTGCTCGCGACGACAAGAACGCGGACCTCGATGGTTGGGTCACCGTCGTCAACAACAGCGGCACGGCTTTTCATAATGCTCGTCTCCAGCTCGTTGCAGGCGATTTGAATCGCGTACAGCAAGGGGGCGCGATGAGAGACGAGGTCATGAGCCGCGCTAAGATGGCAATGCCTGCTAGCGCTGCTCAGTTCCAGCAGGAAAATTTCTCCGAGTATCACCTCTACAGCCTCGGCCGCAAGACTTCGGTCGAAGACAAAGAGACCAAGCAGATCAGCCTGCTCCAGGGCTCCGGCGTTCCAGTCCAAAAGCTCTTCATCGTGAACGGCCAGAGCTACTACTACCACAATCAACAAACTCCCGGTGCGCCACTCAAGGACCCGGTCCTGGTCTATTACAAATTTCGTAACGAAGAAAAGGTCGGTCTGGGCATCCCCCTCCCCGCGGGAAACGTCCGCGTCTATCAGAAGGATTCAAAGGGCGGCATCCTGTTTGCCGGCGAAGACCACATGGATCACACTCCGAAAGATGAAGATGTAAGTATTCACATCGGCAACGCGTTCGACGTCGTCGCCGAGCACAAGCAGACCGACTACAAGCGCATTGATACGCATACCTGGGAAATGGAATTCGAAATCACGCTGCGCAATCACAAAGACGCGCCCGTCACCGTGCAAGTGAATGAACCCATCGGCGGCGATTGGGAAATGCTCTCTTCCAGCTACAAGTTCCAAAAGACAGCTGCGTTCGCGGCCCAATTCAATATCCCAGTGGAGAAAAACGGCACTGCCGTTCTGAAGTACCGCATCCGCGCCCGCTGGTAAGCAAAAGCCCAGAAAGATGACTCACCAAGAAGCGCGGTTGTTCTGCTCAGACAAGCAGGCCTTCTGCGCTTCACTCCCGCCCGGCATTCATTCCACCACGGCATCGGCTTCTATCTCCACCACCATTTCCGGCGAAATCAGTTTGCTGACTTCGACCATGCTCGTCGCCGGGCGAATCTCGCCAAAGAATTCGCCGTGCGCGCGGCCAATCGACTCCCACTCCGCGATGTTTGTTACGTAGATGCGCGTCCGGACCACATCTTTCAGGCTGGCGCCCGCTTTGATCAGCGCCGCTTCGATATTCCTAATGGTTTCGACCGTCTGCACGCGAGCATCGCCAACGCCTGCGAGCTTTCCATCCGGTCCGGTAGCCGTCGTTCCCGAAACCGTGATCATATTTCCGATTCTCACCGCGCGCGAGTATCCGACGATCGGTTCCCACGGTGTGCCACTCGAAATATTTTGCCGGCCCATTGGTGTATCTCCTTGAAATCTCAATAAAGAATAACCTAACGCATTCCCATCGCAGGAGCGATAACCAATCTCAGACGGGCTCGCGTGCAGGTTATAGGTTTTCTTCTTGAAGATGTTAAACTGGCTGCAATTTATCGGAGACAACTGGAAATCGAATGAAGTGCAATAACATTCTGGAAGCCGTCGGACACACGCCATTGATTCGCCTGAACCGCATCAATCAAGGCCTTAAGGCGCAAATCTACGTGAAAGCGGAATTCACCAATCCCGGCGGATCGGTGAAAGATCGCATCGGCATCACCATGATAGACGAAGCCGAGAGAAAAGGCCTCCTCAAGCCCGGCGGCACCATCATCGAAGGCACTTCCGGCAACACCGGCATGGGATTGGCGCTGGTCGCTGCAGTTCGAGGCTACAAATGCGTTTTCACCACCACGGACAAACAGTCCAAGGAAAAAGTGGATTTGCTGAAGGCCCTGGGGGCGGAAGTGATCGTTTGTCCCACCGCGGTCGAGCCTGAAGATCCGCGCAGCTACTACTCCGTGGCGAAAAAACTCGCGCGCGAGCTTCCTAACTCCTACTATCCGAATCAGTACGCCAATCCGGACAATCCCGAAGCCCACTATCGCACCACCGGCCCGGAAATCTGGGAAGACAGCGAAGGCAAAATCACGCACTTCATTTGCGGCATTGGGACTGGCGGAACGGTCAGCGGCGTGGGAAAATATTTGAAGGAAAAAAATTCTAACGTAAAAATTGTCGGCGTTGATCCGTACGGCTCGCTCTACTACGATTTTGTGAAGACGGGTGAGACCGTTAAGGCGAAAACGTACGTTGTCGAAGGCATTGGCGAGGATTTTTTCCCCACGACGATGAATCTGAAAATCCTGGACGACATCATTCAGGTAAATGACGAAGAATGCTTCGTCGTCGCCCGGCGCCTGGCGAGAATGGAAGGCCTGTTCACGGGAGGCTCCGGCGGCGGGTGCATCTCCGCGACGCTGCGCTTGGCGAAAGACCTCGGCCAGGAAGCCTTTGTAGTGGCCTTACTGCCCGATACCGGCATGCGGTATTTGAGTAAGGTCTACAATGATTTATGGATGCAGGAGCGCGGCTACGTGGATGGAGCTACAACTATCACTGCCGCCGAGGTCCTCAAGGCGAAGCATGCCGCCGGCAAAGTGCGCGAACTCATCATCGCCCGCCCCTACCAAACCGTGTTTCATGCGCTGAAAACCATGCAGGAGCAGGACATTTCACAGATTCCCGTCTTCGAGGAGAATCTTCCCATCGGCACGATTTACGAAGACCAGATTCTGAATCTTGCCTTGCAGGGCAAGGATCTTCGCAAGCTTGTGGTTCGCGAAATGATGAGCAAGCCGCTTCCGCAGGTGCCGAAGACCGCGCCCGTTGAACGCATCACTCACATCTTGAGCCATGAGAATCCCGCGGTTTTTGTCGAACTGGGCGATGGGCGGTTTGAAATCCTCACCAAGTACGACTTGATGAGCACCGTCGCCAGCCTCATGGACCAAAAGCGTTAGCTCCAGTCGCACGTTCTAAGTTCAATTGCCAGGAAACAGCAACATTGAAGATTCAAGATTTCAACGAACGGCTGAAGGACTCGATTCTCATCGCGGATGGCGCGATGGGATCGATGCTGCACGAAACTGTGGGCACCCAGCGCTGCTTCGACCAGCTGAACGCCACCGAGCCGGAAGCCGTCTTTCGCGTTCATCAGGCTTATCTCGAAGCGGGCGCGCAAATCATCGAAACCAATACGTTCGGCGCCAATCGCTTCAAGCTCGCGCCGCTCGGCCTGGCCGACGAAGTGCAGCGCCTGAACAGCCGCGGCGTGAAAATTGCCCGCGAAGCCCGCGAATCGGCCTCGCGCGAAGTTCTCATTGCGGGTTCGATCGGACCGCTCGGACTCGGCGTTCAGTCACGCCACCCGGGCGTTGAGGAAATTCTCGACATTTTTCACGAACAGGCCATTGCCCTCGAAGAACGCGGCGTTGATTTCTATATCCTCGAGACTTTCTCTTACATCGAGGAATTGCTCCTCGCCATTGATGCCATCCGTTCCTTTTCGGGTTTGCCTATCGTTGCGCAGCTCACCTATTCCGAGGAAGGCACCACTTACGGCGACCTTCGCCCCACGGGAGCTGCCGCGCAACTCAAAAACAAAAATGTCCAAGTCATTGGCACCAATTGCACGCTCGGTCCGCAGGCGCTGCTTCCGATTCTTCAAGAGCTTGCAGCCATTGAAGGCCTCCGCATCAGCGCCATGCCCAACGCCGGATTCCCCAAGCGAGAAGGCGACCGCATCGTTTATCCAAAATCCTCACCCGAGTATTTTGCGCTCTTCGCTCGCGAAGCGGCTGAACTCGGCGTCCGAATTCTGGGCGGTTGCTGTGGCACAACGCCCGCACATATCCGCGCCATGGCCGAAGCGGTCAAATCGCTCCGCCCCGCCAAGGCTCATCCTCACGCGCCTGCGGCAGAACTAGCTTCCCGTCCCGTGCCCGTGCCCGTGCTGCGGCGAGAACCCGAAAGCAAATTCTGGAAAAGATTGCGGAGCAAGGAATTTACGGTTTGCGTCGAAATCGATCCGCCCAAAGGCCTCTCGCTCGACCGCATCTACGAGCAGGTGGACAAGGTGATGGCCTCCGAAAAGGTGGACGTCATTGACATCAATAGCGGCGCCATGGCCCGCGTCGGCATGGATGCGCTGGTCGTCGCCGGAGCTCTCGAAGCTCGCGGTATTGAGACCATCCCTCACCTCACAAGCCGCGACCAGAACATCATTGGCTTACAAGCCGGTCTGCTTGGTGCCTGGACCGTCGGCGGAGTTCGCAACGTTCTCGCCATAACAGGCGATCCACCATCGGTCGGTGATTACCCGGAAACCAGCGGCGTCTACGAAGTCGATTCCGTGGGATTGGTTAAGGTTCTCCATCGGCTGAATGAAGGCACGGACTGGGCCGGCAAGACGCTGGGCGGCGCCACGAACTTCTCGATCGGCGTGGCGCTCAATCCTGTGGCCGACGATCTGGAAAATGAAATCGAGCGCTTCCATGCCAAAGTTGAAGCGGGAGCTCACTTTGCCATGACCCAGCCGCTGTTCAGTCCCGACCACTGGCACGCTTTTTTGAAAAAACTCGGCGGCAAACCGGCAATTCCAGTGCTGATCGGCGTCTGGCCTCTTACCAGTTACAAGCAGGCCCTGCGCTTGAACAACGAAGTTCCCGGCATTATGATTCCCGATCGCTTGCTGAAATCGCTGGAAACGGCGGGCGCCGCCGCCCGCGACCGAGGCTTTCAGGTCGCCAAAGAAATGCTCGATTGGGCTCGCACCGAACTCGCCGGCGCCTACTTGATTCCGCCCTTCAAGCGCTACGAAGAAATCCTGGAAATTCTGTAAGCTGCATTTCCTAGGTTCTAATGTTTATCCACGCGCGAAGCTGAAGATTGCGCCCGCAGCGAGCGGCGCAACACGGGCAGCAAGATCACATAGACCACTCCTATAAATACAGGCGCGAGCATGGCCCATACCACCAGCGCGTGCCAAAGGGTTGTCCACAGCAGCCTGATCGCCGTCCACGCGCCCGCATGAAATAAGGCGTAAACTTGCTCCACGGTAATAGGAAAATGCGGCGCGCGAAACAGCGTTTCGCCCCATCGAAAAAAAGTCACGAGCAGGGCGATCTGCGCCGGATAGACAAAATAGTTCACGATCTGAATGGCCGGCAGATTCAGCCGCAGCAGGATCGCGGCAATCGCGCAGAGCGTCGTGGACCAGCCTAGCGCAGGAATTACGCCAAACGCAGCGCCCAGAGCCACACTCAATGCAATCTTTTCCGGCGTGACTCCCTGTTTTAGCAGCTCGAGAATCGGCCGGACCACGCGCCGTTTGAAGAATCCTTCTTTCACAATCTGACGAATCACCAAAGGGTTCTACTTCGCTGTCGCCACTGCGCTGGTATGGTCATGAATGATCTTCCATCCCTCCGGGAAGCGCTGCCACACCAGCGTGAACACGCCGCCTGGTTCATCCTTCTCCCGCTTCAAGTGCCATTTCCCCAGAACCAGCGCCGCATCCGGACCCAACAGGCGTATTTCCAGGTCTGAAAAGTCCAGCGTGCCCATCGCCGCCTGGTCGGGATAGCTCTTCTTGTAGCGTGCTCGCACCGCTTCCCAGCCGCGGAATACTCCGCTCGAACCGGAAAAGCTCAATTCCTCGGAATGCCAGTAGCCGTCCATGAACAGTTCCACGTCAGCTCGGTTCCAGGCCTGCTGCTGAGCCGTGAGCACCGCCCTGATTCTGGCCTCGGCTTCGGCCTGCTTTGGGTTGTCTTCTCCGCTCTGTCCGCGAGCAAAACTTAAAATCGCGCAGATCGCGCAAACCCCGATCATCACTGCAAATCGTCGCTCTATTTTCATTGGATGGCTCCGTCAAAAGCGCTTGAGGAAGGGAGAATATTGCATCCTTGCGAGCCCTGCAATCTATTCTGGAGGCAAATCTCCCGCTCGGAGGACCTTAAAGGGCGCGTTTTACCCCCGTCATGAGTTCTAGTCCACTGGTACCCTCGGCCTATTGGCCCAAAAGCCCTGCGCTGGCACCATACTGGGTGAGGGAACTGTATGCTCAGCTTACTGCTGCTGACAATCTCGGTTGTGGCCGTTACTAGGTTCGCCTTGTATTACTGGCGAGCAGTGGTTGCGGGAGTCGCAGCCCAGCCGGTGTCTGACCGCCTGCTCTCGGCCGCCAAGGTCGAAGAGGGCCACTTTACAGCAGACGATTTCGGTACCTTTGCGCAGCTCCACAAGCTCACGCCGGATTTGAATGCGCCAAAGACGGGACTTGGCTTGGTCGCCCTCTACTACAAGGTAGTCGACTTTATCGGTTCGGTGGCAGCAAGTTCGCTCCCGTCGGTGGTTGCATGGAGCGAGCGTGAGCGTGTCATGTGCGCCCAATATGCGGCAGTTCAGGTGGATCGGCGCCTCTTGGCAAACGTCCAATTCGCTTCCGGGCTTCGCTCGATCTGAGCAAGCTTGTCTTCACTGAATTCTCAACCAGCGCTTTTTCGATTCTTGCAGCGAAATCTCTTCCCCATCAAAATGAAACTGCTTTGACTTCTTTCAGGAGGCAACTTGAGCCCTGCTCAAAGCGCAGTGCGGTTCGCCCGGATCATCCAGATTGGTTTTCTTGCCGCTACCGCGCTCTACGTTGCGGTGCTCTTAGAGGTTCCACCGGCGCCGAACTCCATCTCGCCGGTGCTGGTCCCGGTTTTTGTCTTTGTTGCCGTTTCCACCGTTGGCGCCGGAGTTTTTCTCCGCTCGATCCTGGTCTCTCGGTCGGCGGAGAAACTCAGCGCAAACTCCCAAGATGCCGCCGCCCTCACCCGCTGGCGCGCCGGAATCATCGCTTCCTTCAGTTGTGCCGAAAGCGTCGCCCTGATGGGCTTCGTCTTGAAATTCCTCGGTGCCAGTTGGAGTATCGCGGCCTTCTTCTTCGTTGCCACCGTCCTCCTGCTTCTCGCCTGGACTCCCTGCCTCGACCTGCCTTCGTCAAACTGACGCAGGCCGTTGCGGATCGCAACTCTCAAAACGATTCGTGGGTACGCTCTGAGGGCTGCGGCATGTTCGCGCGAAGTTTAGTACGCCCACCGCAACAAAATTCCGCCCGTTGTGTATCCTGCACCCACCGTCACAATCAGCACCAGGTCGCCTTTGTGCAGTCGACCTTCCTGGACTGCGTCTCGAAGTCCCAGCGGAATCGTTCCCGCCGTCGTGTTTCCGTACCGGTCAATATTCACCATCACCTTGGAATCATCCACGCCGAGCCTTTCTTGGGTGGCGCGAATGATTCTCAGATTTGCCTGGTGCGGCACCAGTAGCGCTAGATCGTCCTTGGTAAATCTGTTGCGCTCTAGCAGATATGCCGCCATCTCAGACATACGGCGCACGGCATACTTAAAAACCTGCGAGCCTCCCTGATGGACATAGTGCATGCGCTTCTCGACCGTCTCCGCGCTCGAAGGATTCAGCGAACCGCCACCGGGCATGTACAAAAATTCGCCGCCAGACCCGTCCACGTCGTGCTCGAAATCAAGGATGCCCTCATCCTGTCCCGATGGCTCGAGCAGCACCGCGCCGGCGCCGTCACCGAAGAGCACACAGGTGGCGCGATCCTTGTAATCCAGGATCGACGTCATCTTGTCACTGCCGATTACCAGGACTTTCTTATGCGTTCCGGCTCCGACGAATTGCGCGCCTACCGTCAAAGCGTATGCAAATCCAGAACACGCGGCGGACAAATCGAACCCCCAAGCCTTTGTCGCGCCGATGCTCTTCTGCACCAAGCAGGCGGAGGCCGGGAAAAACATATCGGGAGTGACGGTGGCCAAAACAATCAGATCGATGTCGGCAGGGTTGGTGCCCGTTTGCGCGAGCAGGGTCTTTGCCGCTTCGGTGGCCATGTGTGAAGCGGCTACGCCGTCTTCAGCCACGCGCCGTTCTCGAATTCCGGTCCGCGTGCGGATCCATTCGTCATTGGTTTCGACGATCTTCTCAAGATCCGCGTTAGTCAGAATCTTCGGCGGAACGTACCCCGCTACGCCCGTAATTTTTGCCGCGATGCGGTGAGACATTGTTCTCCTTGCAGACTGGCCCTGGCACCGAAGAGCTTGAATTTTATGCGATAGGACCGCGGCGTTACAAGCTGGAATGGACGTGCGCTTCAGTAGCGGAAAAGGTAGCTCACTTTCACAAAGAAGAGGCGGCTTGTAGGATCGTCCGGGCCCCCATTCAAGGTCACGTGCGGCGGGTTCGATCCACTGGTCGGCAAGAGTTCCAGGTTGCTGAAGCTGTTGTTGTATCCGACGTAAAGAGCTGTTCCCGGATGCAACAGATAAGTCAGGAGAAAATCGGGCGTAAAGCGCCTGCTGGGAGCCGTGATCGTACTATCAAAATTCCCAAGATTGTACTGCAAGTTGAGCAAACCGGGATTGGCCAATGTTGCGTTGTAATCAAGAATCACGCGGAGCGACAACTCTTTTGTGAACTGGTAATTGAGCTTGGAGCGCATTAAATGGTTATTGAAAATACTTTCGCCGGGCCTGTTGCCAGCAGGAGTCGTGCCATTGCGAGTCCCCAATCGCGAATAGATATAAGTTTCGTCGAAGCGGAATCGCGAGGAAGGACGCACCGTGAATCCCAGGTTGAAACGCTTCGAATTTCCAAGGAATGGGGCCAAAGCGCTGGACGACTGCGACGGAAAGTAATTGATTGAAGTGCCTGAGGAAAAGCGCGAGTTGAATGCCAGCCACTTCCATGGCTCGGTCTGGGCCGTGACTGCGGTACTGTGCCGCCTGAAATCCGTGCCCGCGAATCTTTCCATCGCCTCGCCGCGGCTGACGGTGAAACTTGTCTGCCTCCGCAGGTCCACTTGGAATCCAGCCGAGGCAAGCCAGTCCTGTAGCACGCCGGCATGGTTCCAATCGAGGGTCTCGGTAACCGTTGGGCCATAGTCCACTATTTTTCTATTCTGCGGCTGCCAAATGTAACTTCCAGAAGTAAACTGTTGCCGGAGGTCGATGCGGTTCACAAATCCCATCTTCGTGCAAAAATTGGGCGAGAAGTCGCTATACCGCGTGGAAAAGTAAGTATGTCTGCCGGTGTACGATGCGTCTGCCCACAGCGCATTGCCCTGCTGGGAGGCTGCCTGGGCTGTGCTCGCGAAAGACAAACAGTCGAATCCTGCCGCTTGATTCTGCCGCGTCCAAGTGTGCACGCCCTGCAAATTGGCGACCCAGTTTTTGGAAAATTTTAAACGCGCATCGAGAGAAATGACTCGGTTACTTGTGTCCGCAAAATCCCGGCTGCTGGCGAACGCGCCAACGTACGACTGTTTGCCAAATTCCCGAGTGATGCGCGCAACACCATCCACTGCGCGGGTAGCGTATGGTCCGCTTGCGTGAGCCAGACCCGGCTGGCGGTCGTCAATTACCAGCGTTCCCAGCGTCCACTTGCCAATCTTTCCGGTCATCCGGGTTCCAAATTGCGGGTCCGCGATTTGCCGCGAGAAGAACAGGTTTATGGGGGTCGAAAAAAATCCCGCGTTCTCAATGAAAAACGGTCGTTTCTCCGGAAAAAAAACAGCGAAGCGCTGATTCACGGTCACCTGCGGATCATCAGATTCCACCTGGCTGAAGTCCGGATTCAGCGTCACATCAAAGCTCAGTGCATCCTTGAGGACGAATTTCGCGTCCAGCCCAGCACGGTGCTCAAAATTATCCTGAAAGGCCGGCGTGCCCCTCGATGGTTGATTCAGAAAATAATCCCCGGCCAACATTCCATATGGAATCAGTTGTATATTCCTCCCGGGCGAAACTTGTTCGATTCCCGTGACAGGGGCGAACTGTTGCGTCAAGCCTTCCACGTGGTTTGAGACGTGTGGCCAGTAATCAAATTCGCTTTTGCGCAGAATGATCCGGTTCAGAGCCACTCCCCAGGTCTGCTGTGGCGCGTGTGAAAATCGAAGACTTTTAAACGGGATGACAAAAAAAACGATATAGCCGGTCGAGGTGATTCGTCCGGAGCTATACCAAAGCGTGTCAAAGCTGTAATCGTAGCCCTGGCCTTCCGTATAGATCGCGTCAGCCTGGATACCCAGAGGGTTTGAAGCGAAGTAGTAAGCGCGATGAGCGTCCTTAAAAGTGTCGAGCAATACGGCTACCCCGTCGTCCCGATCCAGGGCTTCGCGTTTGGCTAAGTGCGCGCGGATCGCTCCCGGCTCATCACTGGAAATGAAGGCGACGTAGAGGTTCTTGTCGTCATAAGAGAGGTAAGCCGTCGTCGGCTCCGTGGCTGGAGCTCCATCTCCGGGAAAGTACTGGCGAAAATCCGTAATTTTCAGCTCCGCTTCGCGCGGACGATTTTCCAGAAAGTCCTCAAATTTCGGGGCGCGGTGGACGCGAGTAATCTTTGACAGGGGAATCTTTCCGTCTTGTTCGGGCAGTTGGACGCGCGTCTGCGCTTGAGTGGCGGCCGCAAGCGCCAGCGGAGAAAACAAAATGATACAAATTGTTCTAGAGAGTGGCCCCATCTGGAGCACTTCTTATACAGCGTTAAGAAGTTTCGAGCAAATGATAAGTAGTTAATTACACCTAAATGCAACTAGTACTAAGGTTTGCCTCCCCTAATGGACCGAGGGTAGGATTTCGCATCGCCATGAAATCTCTGCTGTTTTTCTCAACATGGCTGCAACGGAGCAGTATTTTTCTTCACTGAGTTTAATGGCATGTCTTAACGCGCTTTCCTCGACATTGCCACGAACCCGATAAAGAACTTCGAGCTTCACCCAGACCGTGGGTGGTTCCTTCGAACGCTCTCCAGAGCAGATTATTTCCAGAGATTCGAGTTTCTGGCGTTTTTTTTCAAGAATACTGACCACATCGGTGGCCGTGCAGGTTCCCAGTGCTAGCAGCACAAGCTCCATCGGTCCCAGGGACTTATTCGATTGGCGGTCCGAATCTACGATGATCGAGTGGCCGGAGGGACTCGTCGCAGCGAATTTCTGCTCTCCGATCCATTGAACGGTTCCAGTTTGCATTTGGTTTCACCTTCTAGCTGCTTAGTCTTGCAAACCCATTTAACTCCAACCGAAGATATCGTATAACTCTTCCTGTCGTATCGCGAATTCCAGGAGGAAATTTGGCATGCCATCTCAAAGGAAGAAGGTCACCCGGCTGAGCCTGATCTGCGCGCTGGTCATGGGATCAATTTGGATAGCCAGTTCGTTTGCTGCTAACGCTAGCCGGCCGCAAGCCGATCAGAAGGCTCAACCTTTCGTGATCGAGTACTACTACAAAGCAAAGTGGGGACATGCAGAGGAGTTTCTTGCGCTCTTCAAGAAAAATCACTATCCAGTTCTGAAGAAAGAGATCGAGCTGGGGCGCATTGTGAAGGTTACGATGACCGCTCCCCGGTATCACACCACGGAGGATGGACGCTGGGACTACCGGGTAACAATAGTTTTCCGCGACGCAGCAACGGCTAACGATAATTTCGACAGCGAGTCGCTGATTCGAAAGCTATATCCCGACCAGGAAACATACAAGAAGGAAGAGCAGCGCAGATTTGAAATTCTGGACAGCCACTGGGATTTGCCGATAAAAGAAGTAAACCCGGAAGGCCTCTGAAGCCGTTATCGACCCTCTTACGCTTCGGCTCGAGGAGCAGCGGTTGCAGCGATTTCGATGATCGGATTGGGAAGCGCGCGCATGGTATCCACAAAAATCTTAACGAGCCCGCCGTCAAATTGCGCGTTCGCGCAGCGCGTGATTTCCGCAAGGGCGTCTGACGCATTGCGTGCTTTCTTGTAAGTTCGCTCGCTTGTAATGGTGTCATAGGAATCGGCGATTGCGATGATTCGCGCACCCAGGGGTATTTCTTCGCCCTGCAGGGCATGGGGGTAGCCGGAACCATCAAAAAATTCGTGGTGGTGTAGCACCATCTTTCGAATCCGGTCTAGTGGCGTCAGCGGTTCCAGGAGTTGTGCCCCATAATTTACGTGAGCCTTCATGGTCTCCCATTCCTGGGGATTCAGCGGACCGCTCTTATTCAGAATATCCTCTGGAATTCCAACTTTGCCGATGTCATGCAATACCGCCCCGAGCCGGATTTCCTCGACTTCCATTTCGTTCATGCCCATCGCTTCCGCCAGCAGGATCGCGTAAGCGGAGACCTTTTGCGAGTGTCCGTGGGTGAATTGATCTTTTGCATCAATCGCGAAAGCGAGTGATGTGACGGTATCCAAAACGGCTTGAGGAAGTGCCATCGCTCCCTCTAGCGTTGAGATGGAACTGGTCGTTTCTGCAGTTTCAGTGGCAGCCAATGATTCATTGAATTGCTTCAGACGCTGGTAGATCTCCTTAAACGCATCGGGACCGGTCGAGAATAAGCGCTTGAGCGTGACGCCCAGATAGGCTTCGAGAACATCACGTTTCCATTTCTTCGCCTCGTTGGGATCGAAATGATCGGCCGTGGAAACCGCATTTCCGCCCTGATGCTTCGAAAGGTACATCGAAGCATCGGCTACCTGAATGAGTTCCTGGGGAGAAGAGCCGTGCAGCGGGTAACAGGCAATACCAAAGCTGGCGCTGATATTTTTCTCGCGCAGCAAGGAGTCCGATGAAACCCAATTCCGCAACTTTCCCGCCAGCTGCCGGGCGTGTTCCATGCTCGTTTCAGGCATGAGGATCACGAATTCATCCCCTCCATACCGGGCAACGACGTCAGACCTGCGACAGTTGCTTTCCAGAATCTGCCCAACCTTTTGCAGAACTTGGTCCCCTTCCAGGTGTCCGTAAAAATCGTTCACGAACTTGAAGCGGTCAAGGTCCATAAGCACGAGTGCAAAGGGTCGGCCCGCGCGTGTGGAGCGTTTCCACTCCGCGGAGAGCGCTTCCATGAAGAACCGGTGCGTCTTGACGCCGGTCAAGCCATCGGTGATCGCCTGTTCCTGCGCTTTCTGGAAGCTCAAGGCATTGTGTAAAGCCCCGGCAATCAAGTCAGCCAGTGTCCCGAGCAAAAGTATCTCTTCGTCTGAAAATTCCACGCCAACAGACGATTCGACGTAAAGAACGCCATGAAGCTGTTCAGCGAGAAAGATGGGAAGAGCGATGGCTGATTCAGAATCCGGGAACATGGGCTTCAGCGAATGATCTTGCGCAAGCCTCTTGTGATACTGAGTCAGATGGCCATTGCGTGCCACGTGACCAATTAGCCCGGAGCCCAATGGAATCCTCTGCCCAAGATTTCCCCGGTGGTTCCCAGATTCAGCCTGGATTTCGATTTCGCGCGTCGCATATTCCATCACGCCAATCCCGATATGGTCATAGGTCAGCCCTGCTTCAAGTTGTTGGGTGATCTTAGAGAGCATTTCTCCCGGATTCAGTGTGGCGATAGCGTGGCGAGAGATCGTGTTGAGAAGCGTCAAATGCCGTGCTTTTGTCCGTTCCTCATTGAACAGCCGGGCGTTTTCAATGGCGATACTGGCTTCACTGGCAAGCACACGCAAGAGCTCCAAGTGACCTTCGTCGTAACCGCGTTCATCATCTGAATAGATCGCAATAGCGCCGATCGCTCGGTCGTAGGCGACCAGGGGCACGCCGCAGAAGCAGCCGCTGTTCCTCATCGGCTCAACTCCC
>Ga0075017_100001393_pt1 | contig 14717 bp, 16 predicted proteins | sample AleBraG_ABR_2012_FD_71475 | JGI IMG/M metagenome (GOLD analysis project Ga0075017, IMG submission 71475) | Freshwater sediment microbial communities in response to fracking from Pennsylvania, USA - Alex Branch Run_MetaG_ABR_2012 | ecosystem: Environmental > Aquatic > Freshwater > Creek >... | reverse complement strand
CGCTGTCCCAGATCGTCGCCAGGGGATAGCGTTCGGAGTCCTTCAGCCGCGCGTCATACCAGCCCAGGCGACGGTCGTGCCAGCTCGCCTGGGCCCTCGCGACGCCGGCTTCGGCGAGTGACAGGAAGCCCCGCTGGGCGCTGGTGAGCGGTTGCGCGACCGGCGGGAAGGGGCTCGGCACGGCGGCGCTCGCGCCGGCCGGCGCGCACAGCGCGAGCGCGCCGAGCGCCGTGGCGGCGAGGGCTCGGCGGGATCTTCTCATCGCGGTGATAACCCTCGCCGGCGTCCCGGGGTGCGCCGCTGGCTAAGTTGTATTGGCGAATGAGCGCCGAGCCATCGACCGCGACGCAGCCCCACGGGCAGGTGCCGAGCCCGCCATCCGAACGCCGGGCCTGGCTTGTGGCCTGCTCGCTGGCTCTCGCCGGACTGGCCGTCCTCGTCGGGGTCCTGAGCGGCGCCGTCGGGCGCTCGGCCGAGCCGCTGCCCCCGCCACTGCTGGTGCGGGCCGCGACCCCCCGGGCCGGAGCGCCGCCTGGCGCCCCTGCCTCCTCCGCGGCGGCGATCGTCGGGCGCCCGAGCATCGCCGAGCAGAGCCTCGATGCCCGGCGCTTCGACGGCGCTCCGGTCGTGCAAATCTCCGGCGGCTGGGTGGCGGGCTTCTACCCGATCTATGAGGCGGCCCAGGGCACCTTCGGCGTCAACTGGCTGCTGCTGGCCTCGATCCACATGCAGGAGTCTGCCTTCTCGACCGCCCGCGGCACCTACCGGGGCCTGAACTTCGCGCACTGCTGCGGCGGGCCGATGCAGTTCAACGTCACGAACGGGCCGCTGAGCACCTGGGATCTGGTCGCCGACTCCTATATCTACGCGCGCCGCCCGGCGTCCTATGACCACATGACGGCCGTCCACCCGTCGATCTACGACGACTTCGACTCGATCATGGCGGCCGCCCACCTGCTCTCGGCCGACGGCGCCGGCTACCCGCTCGACGGGACGGCCTGGAACGCCGCCTACGACTACTACGGCCACGACGCGACCGGCGTCACCTACGCCGACCAGGTCCTGGCCCGGGCGATCGGCTGGTCCCAGCACGGCTTCTGCATCAACTGCGCCGTCGAGCCCTCGCTCGTGGCCGCCGTCCACGCCGCCTACGGCGCGCCCGTGGCGGCGGCGCTCGAAGCCGAAGCGGCCGCGAGCCAAGCCGCCCGGGCGCCCGGGCGCCGCGCCGATCGCCGGCGCGGCGCCTGAGCTCCCGACCGTTCTCAGGACTGCGCGATCAGCTCGCCGGCGACCCGGTCGGTGGCGCCGCCGGTGCCGCCGAGGAGCCGGCGCGAGAGCTGGGCGCGACGGAAGTACAGCGGAGCGTCGTGCTCCCAGGTCGCGCCGATCCCGCCGTGCACGGAGATCATCGTGCGGGCCGCGTCGTCCAGGGCGCGACCCGCGACCGAGCGGGCGGCCGAGGCCGCCAGCGGGAACTCGCCGGGCGCCCCGCCGCGGGCCCAGCCGGCGTAGTAGAGCAGCGAGCGCCCGTTCTCGAGCTCGCGCAGGACCTCGGTCAGCGAGTGCTTCACGGCCTGGTATGAGCCGATCGCCCGCCCGAACGTGAACCGCTCCTTGGCGTAGGCGACGGATACATCCAGGGCCGTCTCGACGCTGCCCAGGGACTCCGCGGCGATCAGCGCCTGGGCGAGATGCCAGGCGGCCGCGAGGGTCTCCGGCGATGCGCCCAGCACGCTGGCCGGAGCGTCCGAGAGCGTCACATGGCCCAGCGAGCGGGTGGCGTCATAGCGCTCGACGGCCTCGATCGTGACCCCCGCGGCGCCGGCCTCGATCGCCACCCCGACGGGGCTGCCGTCGAGGATCGCGACACCGACCAGGAGGTCCGCACCGGGCGCGTCGGGAACCCATGCGAGCCTGCCGCTGACCGTCACCGAGCCGGGAGAGCCGGAGGCGACGGGGGCGGAGCCCCTCGCCGCGCCCGCGGCGGGGTCGACGGTCCAGCCGTGCTCGATGTCGCCGGGAGGGCAGACGGGCAGGTAGGCAGCCCGCTTCTCGCCGCTCGCCAGCTCCTCGAGCATCGGCGCCTGCTCGCCCGCGGCGTCGAGGATGGCCGTCGCCGGCAGGTGGCCCAGCAGCGCCACCCCGGCGATCACGCGGCCGCACTCGCCGAGTACCAGCATGGCGTCGAACACGTCAAGCCCGGCGCCGCCGTGGGCCTCGCCGATCAGCAGGCCCGGCCAGCCGGCCTCGCAGGCCGTCGGCCAGAGGTCGGGGAGCGCCTGTTTGTCGCCGTCGAGGGCCTCGCGGGCGGCCTCCAGCGTCTTGAAGCGCGAGAGCGCCCCGCGGGCGGCCTCGCGCAGGAACACCTGCTCGTCTGAGAGGGACAGGTTCACGCCGCCGCTCCTTCCTTGGACCGCAGCTCGGAGAAGGGGATGCCCTTGTCCAGGCGCGGCTCGGGCGGCAGGCCGAGGACCCGCTCGCCGATCGTGTTGCGCAGGATCTCCTCGGTTCCGCCGGCCGACTTCAGGCCCGGCAGGAAGGAGATCATGTAGGCCCACTCGCCCGCCGGGTCGAGGGCGTCCGGCCCGAGGATGTCGGCGATCAGATCGCCGGCCTTGATCGCCCCGCTGACCAGCGTGACCTTCGCCAGGCCCGCCTCGGGTCCGGGAATCTGGCCCTTCTGGAGCGCCGTCAGCGTGCGGTAGCCGGTGAAGCGGATCGCCAGCAGTTCGCTTGCGATCTCGCCCAGGCGGTGGCGCACGTCGGAGTCGACGCGGGCATGCTCGTCGGCGGCGATCGCGGCCGCGAAGCGGGTCGAGCTGTAGCCCATCCCGTCGCTGCCCAGCCCGATCGTGGCGCGCTCGAACATCAGCGTCGTCAGGGCCGTACCCCAGCCGTTGCCGACCCCTCCGACGACCGAGCCGCCATCCAGCGCGACGTCGTCGAAGAAGACCTCGTTGAACTCGGCCTCGCCGGAGATCTGGCGCAGCCCGCGGATCGTCACGCCCTCGGCGTCCATCGGCACGATGAACATCGTCAGGCCCTTGTGCTTCGGGACGTCGGGGTCGGTCCTGGCCAGCAGCAGCCCGAACGAGGCGAACTGGGCGTTCGTCGTCCAGACCTTCTGGCCGGTCAGCCGCCAGCTGCCATCGTCCTGGCGGCGGGCGCGGGTCTGCACGGCCGCCAGGTCCGAGCCGGCGGCCGGCTCGGAGAAGAGCTGGCACCAGACCTCGTCGCCGTGCAGCAGCGGGGCCAGGTAGCGGGACTTCTGCTCCTCCTCGCCGTGGGCGATGATCGTCGGGCCGAGCATGCCGACGCCGATCGAGTCGAGGATGCCGGGAACTTTGGCGCGGGCGATCTCCTGGCTGCAGAGGACCTGCTCGATCGGGCCGAGGCTCTGGCCGCCGTACTCCTTGGGCCAGGTCACGCCGGCCAGGCCGCCCTCGGCCAGCTTGCCCTGCCAGGCGCGCCGGGCGGCGATGATCTCATCCTCGTCCGTCAGGGCGCCGGGGCCCTGCAGGATCGGTGCTTCAGACCTGTGCTCATCGAGCCAGCTGCGTACCTGTGCGCGGTACGCGGCCTGCTCCGGTGTGTCCTCAAGATCCACGTTCTCTCCTTTGGCTGACTGGCCAGTCAATGCGTGCAGCGAACGATACGCGATGGGGGCGGGCGGCCGGAACGTCGCGGCCGGGGCTAGGCTCCGGGCGGGATTTCGGGCTCTGCCACGCGGGGCAGGTGGTAGACGTCCTCGAAGCCGCGGTCGAGCAGCGCTTTGGCCTGGACGCCCGGGGCGGTGGAGTCGAGGACGATCGCGCCGAGCCTCACGCCGTCCCGTTCGGCGGTCGCGACGAGGCAGCGCCCGGCGGCCAGCGTGAAGCCGGTCTTGAGCCCCGTGACGCCCGGGTATCGGTAGATCAGCAGGGGGTTGTTGTTGTAGAGGTAGAGCCTGCCGCCCTTGATCGGGAAGGGCAGGACGGCCGCGTAGGTCCTGACGATCCTCGCGATCCGCGGCTGGGCCTCATCGGCGTCGGCCAGGATCGCCAGGTCGGCGGCGCAGGAGAAGTTGCCCCGGTCGAAGAAGCCGGAGGGGTTGGAGTATCGGGTGCAGCCCATCCCGAGCCTCGCGGCTTCGGCGTTCATCAGCTTCACGAAGGCGGCCGTCGAGCCGGCGACGTGTTCGGCCAGGGCGACGGCCGCATCATTGCCGGAGGGCAGCAGCAGGCCGTAGAGCATCGACTCGACCCGGACCCGCTTGCCCAACGGCAGGACCCCGACCTTCGAGCCGTCCGATTCGACGGCGTTCTTCGTCACGCGGACGAGCCCCCCGGGCGGGGCGGTGCGGACCGTCACCAGGGCGGTCATCATCTTCGTCAGGCTCGCGATCTCGAGCCGCCGGTAGGGGGCCCGCTGCCAGAGGACCCGGCCGCTGGAGAGGTTGAACAGCAGCCCGGCCCGCGGGGGGTGGTGGAAGTGCGGCCGGATCGCCTCACCGGCCGGGCTCGCGATCCCCCTCAGGGCCAGGGCCGGCTTCGCCAGCGGCAGGCCGGCGAGGGAGCGCGCCGGAGCCACCGCCGCGACGGTCCGCCCGGGGTCCTTGGCGGCGCCCCTGGCGCGGCTCGAGGGGCTCCCCGCGGAGACGGCGAGGATGATCGCGGCGCCCACCGGGACGGCGGACAGGCCCAGGGCGCCGATGCGGTTGCGCCGGCGGCGGGCCGCCTCGGCCCGCCGGATCTGCTCGCGGGTCATGAAGAGGCGGTCGCTCATCGCCGGGGAGGATTGCGCAGGGCCCCGACGATCCCGATCGCGAACAGGGCGAGGATGAAGACCGAGATCGCCGACGCCGCCGTGAAGCCCTGTTCGATCGCGGCGGCGACCGTCAGGAAGGCGAAGAGGGCGATGAACGCCAGCGCCACACCGAGGACGATCAGGCGGTTCATGGGCGTCGGCCCGTCCGGGCGGCGCGGGGCCTCACCCGAAGGCCGCCCGGCCGCGGGAGGCGCGGGTTCGCGAGGCGAACAGCCGGATCGCGGCCAGGCCGAAGAGGAAGCCGCCGACGTGGGCGAAGTACGCGACCCCTTCGCCGCTCACCGGGCCGGCCAGGTCGGCGGCTCCGAGCCAGAGCTGCTCGAGGAACCAGAGCCCGAGCAGGATGAAGGCCGGGACTTCGATGATCGTGACGAAGAAGATGATGAACACGAGGCTGACGATCCTGGCGCGGGGGTAGAGCAGGATGTAGCCGCCGAGGACGGCCGCTATCGCGCCCGAGGCCCCCAGCGTGGGGCCGGTGGAGTTCGGTTCCGCGGCGGTCTGGGCGGCCAGGGCGACGAGGCCGCCGAGCAGGTAGAAGGCGATGAAGCGGATCCGTCCGATCCTGTCCTCGACGGTCGGCCCGAAGATCGCCAGGAACAGCATGTTGCCGAAGATGTGCAGGAAGCTGCCGTGCAGGAACATCGAGCTGAAGACGGTGATCCAGGTCGCCGGCTGGCTCGGGGGCGTGCCACTGACGCCCGCTTCGCCCTGGCAGGCGATCCCCCCGACGGGGCCCAGCGCGCTCGCCTGGGTCACGAGGTCGCAATGCCTGCCGGGGTGGGTCAGCTCATAGGGGATCGCTCCGTAGTGGACGGCGACCTGCTCGTTGGGCCCGCCGAAGAAGCTGCCGCCGTGGCGGATCTCGAGGAGGTAGGCGATCACGTTGACCGCGACCAGGGCGAGCGTGATCAGCGGGAGGCGCGACAGCGGGATGTTGTCTTTGAGCGGGAACATCTCGGCCTGCCCCCGTCGGGCGAGGAGCGTTCAGAGCGTACTTGCGGCGCGGGGCGTCAGGCGCGGGCCGCAAGCGGCCCGACGCCGGCCAGTGGCTGGCTGACGTGCTCCTCGGCGTGGTAGGAGGAGCGCACCAGGGGCCCGGCGGCGACGTGGTCGAAGCCCAGGGCATGGGCCTCGTCCGCGAGGGCCCTGAACTCGTCGGGGTGCCAGTAGCGGACGACCGGCAGATGGCGCTCGGAGGGTCGCAGGTACTGGCCGACCGTCAGGACCCGGACGCCCGACTCGCGCAGCAGACCGAAGGTCTCGACCAGCTCCTCGTGGGTCTCGCCCAGCCCGACCATCAGGCCGGACTTCGTCACCACCTCGCCGCGGCCCAGCTCCCTGGCCAGCCGCAGGACGCGCCTCGAGCGCTCGAAAGTCGACCCGCGGCGGGCGAGGTGGTAGAGGCGGGGGACGACCTCGACGTTGTGGTTGAAGACGTCGGGGCGCTCGGCGATGACCTTCGCCAACGGCATCTCCTGGCCCTGGAAGTCGGGCGTCAGGACCTCGATCTGGCAGAGCGGGGCCTGGCGGCGGATCTGGCGGATGACACCGACGAAGGCGCTCGCGCCCTTGTCCGGCAGGTCGTCGCGGTCGACCGAGGTGATGACTGCGTGGCGCAGGCCCATGCGGGCGATCGAGCGGGCGACCCGGGCCGGCTCGAGCGGGTCGTTCCAGGTCGGTCTGCCGGTCTTGACGTTGCAGAAGCCGCAGCGGCGGGTGCAGGTGTCGCCGAGGATCATGAACGTCGCCGTGCCCCGCTCCCAGCACTCGCCGACGTTGGGGCAGGCGGCCTCCTGGCAGACCGTGTGGAGGTTCTCCGCGCGGATCAGCTCGGTCAGCTCGCGGTAGCGCTCGCCGCCGGGCGGGGGCACCTTGAACCAGGGCGGCTTGCGCTCGCGCAGCGGCCGCACCTCCCCGCCGAGCACCTTCAGCACGTCCATCCCGCCGGGGTTCGACCGCGACCGCGTCGGGCTCACCGGCCTGCCCCCCGTGATGCGGCGTGCCCCGCCACGGAGTGCGCGGCCGGCGGCGCAGGTCGCCGGGCGGCCCGCCCGTGCGCCCCCGGGCGCCGGTGCGGGGCGGACCCCGAGGGGCCGGGTGGCGCGATCCCCAGACGTGCGGGAGTCACGAGCCGCTGGCGCCGTCCGTGGGCGCTGCAGAAGGCGTAGGCCATGCGCCTGCGAAAACACGCCAGGCCCTCGCCTGGCCTGCCCCCATTGGGGACGCCCCCCTGCGGTGTGCCGGCCCCCTGCGTCTCGAGGGCCAGCGAGGTCATCGTCACGTCCGGCAGCCCGCAGGCGATCACCCAGGAGAAGGGCGTGAGGTCGTTCTCGACGTTGACGGCGAAGCCGTGGGTCGAGATGCCCCGTTGGATGTGGACGCCGAGCGAGGCGATCTTGCGAGCGCCCGCCGGGTTCCCCACTTGGGTGTTCCCTCGCGGCGTGCCCGGGGCGGAGACCCAGACGCCCGTGTAGTCGATCCCCTCCGCGTGGCGCGAGCGGGCCTCGACGCCCGCCTGCGACAGCGCCTCGATGATCGCCTCTTCCATCGTGCGCAGATGGCCGTGGACGTCGGTGACGGACATGATCGGATAGCCGATCAGCTGGCCGGGGCCGTGATAGGTGACCCGCCCGCCGCGGTCGGTCGCATGGACCTCGGCGCCCCTGTCCCGGTAGAAGGAGTCGCCGAACGGCAGCTCCTCGGCGGCTGCACGGCGTCCCCGGGTGAAGGTCGGCGGGTGCTCGAGCAGCAGCAGCGTGTCGGGGATCTCATCCGCGATGCGCCGTTCGCGCAGGCGCTCCTGGATCGCGATCCCGTCGCGGTATGGGACGAGGCCCAGGTGACAGACCTGGATCTCCTGTGCCCGCTGAGGGTCGCGAGGGCCGTTCATCTCACTCCGGGGAAGCCTAGCGTCACCCGTCCTGCCCACCCGATCCACGACTTCGACGGCGGGCATCGGCGCGCCGGGCGCCTCACAGCGTCAGCGCCGCCGGCGCCTCGAGCAGCTCGCCGATGCGCGCCAGGAAGCGGGCCGCTTCGGCGCCGTAGAGGATCCGGTGGTCGCAGACGAGCGTCAGGCTCATCGTGTGGCGGGCCACGATCTCCCCGTCGCGCACGACGGCCCGCGGCGCAAGGGCGCCGACCGAGAGGATCGCCGCCTGGGGCGGGTTGATGATCGCGGCGAAGCTCCGAATGCCGAACATGCCCAGATTCGAGACGGTGAACGTGCCGCCCCCCAGCTCGGGCGGGGTGATCGACCCGTCGCGGACGCGTGCCGCCAGGGCGCTTGTCTCACGGGCGATCTCGCCGAGCGACTTCTCCTCGGTGTCGAAGACCGTCGGCACGACCAGCGCCCCCTCGGAGGCGACGGCGACGCCGACGTTGATCCGCGAGTGCAGCTGGAGCTTGCCGTCGCGGTAGCTGCCGTTGGCCAGCGGGTGCTCGCGCAGCGCCAGGGCCGCGGCCTTGACGACCATGTCGTTGTACGTCGGCACGGCCTCGGGCGGGGGCTCCGCATGCTCGCCCGTGCCCCGATACGGGGTGCCGGCCGCGGCGGGATTGGCGATCTCCTTCAGCTGGGCGCGCAGGGCCACGCACTCCTCCATGTCGAGCTCGATCTCGAGCGTGAAGTCGGGGATCGTCGCCTTGGACTCGGCCATCCGTCGGGCGACCGTCTGCTGCAGCCGGGTCAGCTCGAGCACGCGCGTCTCGCCCTTGGCCCGGGCGATCTCATCGGGCGCCCACGGGGCCGTCCCCGCCGGGCCCTGCGCGGCGGGTGCGCCCGCCGATGCGCGAGCCGCCGGCGCCGGGCGAAGGACGTCGGCCTTGACGATCCGCCCGCCCGGGCCGCTGCCGTGCAGGCCGGCCAGCTCGATGCCGCCCTCGCGGGCCATCCGCCGGGCGAGGGGCGAGGCCCTGACGCGCTCGCCTGCCGTGCCCCCTCCCGGGGCGCCACCCCGAGGGGTGCCCGTGTCTGCCTCCGGGGTGGCCGTGCCCCCCTGCGGGGCGGCCGTGCCCCCCTGCGGGGCGCCTGCGGCCTCGTCTCCGTGGCCGTCCCCGACGGTCGCGATCGGCTGTCCGACCGCAAGCGTGTCGCCCTCGGCGGCGAGCAGTCGAAGGACGCCGGCCTGGTCGGACTCGTAGGTCATCGTGGCCTTGTCCGTCTCGATCTCGACGAGCTCCTCACCGCGTGCGACGGTCTCGCCCTCGCCCTTCAGCCAGCGCAGGATCGTCCCCTCCTCCATCGTGTCCGACAGGCGGGGCATCACGATGATCTCCGACATCAGGACCCGCCCGTGCGGCCCAGGGTCGCGAGGACGCCCGTCACGATCTGTGCCTCGTGCGGGTAGGCGATGTCCTCGAGCGGCTTGGAGTAGGGCATCGGCACGTCGGCGCCGGTGACGCGGGCGACGGGTGCGTCGAGCTCGTCGAAGGCCTGTTCGCCGATCAGCGCCGCGAGGTTGGCCCCGACGCCGCCGTGGGGCCAGCCCTCCTCGACGATCACGCAGCGGTTCGTCCGCCTGACCGAGGCCAGGATCGTGTCGAGGTCCAGCGGCCTGAGCGTCCGCGGGTCGATCACTTCGGCCTCGACGCCGTGCGCCTCGGAGAGCGTCCTCGCGGCCCGCTCGGCCGTCAGCGCCATCCGCGAGATGCCGACGATCGTCACGTCCGAGCCCCGGCGGGCCGTCCGGGCGACGCCGAAGGGGACGAGGTGCTCGCCCTCGGGAACCTCGCCCCGGACACCGTAGAGGGACTCGTGCTCGATGAAGACGACGGGGTTCTCGTCGCGGATCGCGCTCTTCAAGAGACCCTTGGCGTCGGCCGGGGTCGAGGGGACGGCGACCAGCAGGCCGGGGACCTGCAGGAACATCGCCTCGAAGCAGTGCGAGTGGGTCGGGCCGAGCTGGTGGCCCGCCCCCTGGGGCATCCTCACGACCAGCGGCACGTTCGCCTGGCCGCCGAACATGTAGTGGATGTGGGCAGCATGGTTGACGATCTGGTCCAGGGCCAGCAGGGCGAAGTTGATCGTCATCAGCTCGACGACGGGGCGCAGGCCCGTCATCGCCGCCCCGACGCCGATCCCGACGATCGTGTTCTCGGAGATCGGCGTGTCGCGGACCCGCTTCTCGCCGAACTCCTCGAGCAGGCCCTCGGTGACCTTGAAGGCACCGCCGAAGACGCCGATGTCCTCGCCCATCAGGATCACCCGCTCGTCGCGGGCCAGCTCCTCGCGCAGCGCCGCGCCCAGCGCCTCGCGGTAGCGCAGCTCGCCCGCCGTGCGCCCTCCGGGTGGGCTCTCCTGCGGGGTGCCGGTGCCCGCCCGCGGGGTCGCCATCAGGCCTCCCCGCCCGGGTCGTGGCCGTCCTCTCCGGCCGCCAGCGCCGAGGTCAGCTGCCGCGGGATCTCGTCGTTGGCGGCCGCCCTGTCCTCGGGCGGCGGCGCCTCGGCCCGGTCCGCGCCGGTCTCGACCGAATACCAGCCCCGCGAGGCCTCGCCGAGGACGTAGATGTCGTCGTAGAGCGTCGCGGGCTCGGGGAACGGCGAGTTCTCGGCGAACTCGACGGCGGCGTCGACCCGGGCCACCGCGTCCGCCTCGATCTGCTCGATCTGCGCGGCCGTGATCCTGCCCTCCTCGACGAGCAGGGCGCCGTAGACGGCGATCGGGTCGCGCTCGCGCCAGCGGGCCACCTCCTCCTTGGTGCGGTACTGCTCGGGGTCGGCCATCGAGTGCCCCCGGAAGCGGTAGGTGACGGCCTCGACCAGCAGCGGCCGGCGCTCCTCGCGGACGCGGGCCACCGCCTCGCTGAGGACCCGGTAGGTGTCCCTGACATCCATCCCGTCGCAGCGCATCCCCGGCACGCCGAGGCTCTCGCCCTTGCGCCGCAGGTCTGTCACCGCCGAGTGGCGGCCCAGCGCGGTGCCCATGCCGAACTGGTTGTTGGTGACCATGAAGACGACCGGCAGGCGCCACAGGGCGGCCAGGTTGAGCGTCTCGCCGAAGGTCCCCTGGTTCGAGGCCCCGTCGCCGAACGTGCAGAGGGTCACCTCGTCGGTCCCCGTGTAGTCGCCGGCCAGGGCGATCCCGGCGGCGATCGGCAGGTTCCCGCCGACGATCCCGTAGCCGCCCATGAAGCGCCGTGCCATGTCGAACATGTGCATCGAGCCGCCCCGGCCCCTGCAGCAGCCGTCGACCTTGCCGAACAGCTCGGCCATCACGTTCTCCGGCGGGGTCCCGCGGACGATCGCATGGCCGTGGGAGCGGTAGGTCGAGATCAGGTAGTCGGTCTCCCGCAGGGCCCGGGCGGCGCCGACGATCGTCGCCTCCTCGCCGATCGAGAGGTGCAGGAAGCCGCCGACCTTGGCCCGTGCATACATCTCCCCGGCCCGCTCCTCGAAGCGCCGGATCAGCGTCATCGTCTCGAGCCACTCGCGGGGGTCCTCGCTCATCGGCCCTCCACGGTACTCCAGCGCTCGCGGAACTCCTCGGCCTCGAGGCTCGCGAGGTCGGCGCGCACGGCCCGGGCCAGCTTCGAGGCCGCATGGGGAGGGCGGTCCCAGAAGAGGATGACTTCGCCGGAGGAGACCTCGACGACCTCGATGTGGTCGATCCGGCCGGGGTCGGCCAGGAAGGCGGGGGCCCGGCCGGATCGCGTCACGAGCAGCCGGAATGCGTCCCTGGCCCTCACCGGGCGGCCTCGCGCATCGCCCGTGCCGCCTCGCCCAGCGATCGCTCGCCGTGGAAGACGAGCTCCCCGACCCGGACCGCCGGGAGCGCCCGCACCCCGTCGGCCGCGGCAGCGGCCGTCGCCTCCTCCAGCGCCTCTGCGACCGAGCGCATCGCCGTGGCCCGCAGGACGGCCGCGGGGTGCATCTCGCAGGCCGCCGCGGCGATCAGGACCGAGTCCTCCTCGGCCAGCGAGCGCCCGCCGGCGTAGGCCTGGCGGAAGGCAGCCTGGGCGAAGGGGACGGCCCGGCCGATCGAGCGGGCATAGGTCGCCACCAGCATCGCCAGGCGGCTGTCGAACGGGAAGGGGTCGGGCCAGCGCAGCGGCTGCAGCTCGAGCTTCCCCGCCCGCCGGGCGATCGCGGCGCGGAACTCCTCGTCGGCCCGCGGGATCGCCGCCCCCGCCAGCCCGCTGCCCAGGACGCCGCGCCATTCGGCCGGGCCGGGGAGGGTGTGCAGGACCTGCTCGGCCGCCAGGTAGGCCTCGGGGCTTGCGAGGTCGAAGTAGAAGGCGGCCGGCGGTCTGCTGAGGCCCGGAGGCACGGCCTCAGCCGTGGATCAGCCAGCCGTCGGCGGCCCGGCCGGCCTCCATCACAGCCTCGGACAGCGTCGGGTGGCCGTGAATCGTGCGGGCCAGCTCGGGGAAGCCGCCCTCGAGTGCCCTGATGTTGACGAGCTCCTGGATCAGCTCGGTGGCCCGCGAGCCGACGATGTGCCCGCCCAGCAGCTCGCCGTACTTGGACTCGCCGACGATCTTGACGAGCCCCGTCCGGTCGCCGTAGACGGTGCCCCCGCCGACGGCCCCGTAGGGGACCTTGCCGACGACGACGTCATAGCCCTGCTCGATCGCCTGCTGCTCGGTCAGCCCGAACGAGCCGACGTTGGGCGTGCAGAACGTCGCCCGGGGGATGTCGACGTGGGCGATCGGGCGGGTGGCCATGCCCGCGATCGTCTCGGCCGCGATCACGCCCTCATCGGATGCCTTGTGGGCCAGGGCCGGGCCGGGGACGAGATCGCCGATCGCGTAGACCCCGCCGCGGCTGGTGCGCATCGCGCCGTCGACCCTGATCAGACCGCGCTCGTCGGTCTCGACCCCGGCCTCGGCCAGGCCGAGGCCCTCGATGTCGGCGCCGCGGCCGGCGGCGATCACCAGGAAGTCGAACTCGCCCCGCTGATCGCCGTAGGAGATGGAGACCCCGCCGTCGGTCTGCGAGACGTCGGCCACCGGGGTGGCGGTGTGGATCGAGATGCCCTGGCGCTTCAGGCCACGCTCGACGAGCCGGGAGATGTCGGCGTCCTCGCCGGGCAGGACCCGGTCGAGCATCTCCGCCAGCACCACGTCCGTGCCCAGGCGGGCGAAGGCCGAGGCGATCTCGGCGCCCGAGGCGCCGGCGCCCGCGACCGCGAGGCGGCGCGGCAGCCGCGGCAGGGCCCAGGCCTGCTCGGTGCCGATGATCCGCCCGCCCAGCTCGACGCCGGGGATCGCCCGCCCGACCGAGCCGGTAGCGAGGATGATCGAGCCGGCGCCGATCTCCTGCCCGCCGACCCTCACGCCGCCGTCGGCCGTGACCGAGCCCTCGCCCTCGATCAGCTCGATCGAGTTCTTCTTGAACAGTCCGCCGACCCCGGTGCTCAGGGTGTGGACGACCTTCTCGCGCCGGGCCTGGACGGCGTCGTAGTCGACCTCGACCGAGCCGACCTTCAGGCCGAAGTCCCCGGCCTCGTTGATCTCGCTCAGCAGGTCGGCCGAGCGCAGGACCGCCTTGGCGGGGATGCAGGCGTAGTTCAGGCAGCGCCCGCCGACCTTGTCGCGCTCCACGACGGCCGTCCTCAGCCCCAGCTGGGCGGCCCGGATAGCGGCCACGTAGCCGCCCGGGCCGGACCCGATCACGATGCAGTCATAGGAGCTCTCGGCCATCGGCGCAGCCTATCGAAGGCGCTCCTCCTCGCCCGCCTGGATCCTGCCCATCACCCGCACCAGCTTCCAGAACAGCCAGCCGGCCAGGCCGATCGCGAGCAGGCAGCCGGCGGCGGCGAGGATCGTCGTGGCCACGACCAGGGCCAGCGAGGTGACCAGGATCTGGAAGGCCAGGAGCGCCTCGAAGCCGAGCACGGCCCAGTGGCGATGGTTGTACATGCCGCCGGCCAGGATCGCCAGGACCCCCGCCAGGAACAGGGCGCCGGGCAGCGAGCCGCCGTGGCTGGAGAGGTCGTGGACGCTCAGCGCGCCGACGATCACCCCGACGGCGAGGACGCCCGAGACGCCGATCGCGACCCGCAGGGCCGCGGGGTGCTCGCCCTGCGCCAGCGGCACGAGGCCGGCGCGCATCCGCTCCTCGGCGGACGAGCGCCCCGGCGCCGGTTCGCCGCTCATCGCGGGGCTCCGTCGATCAGCTCGCGCAGCTCGCGCGCAGCGGACCGGGGTTCCGGAGCCTCGGCGATCGCCCGCAGCACGCAGACCCGCTCCGCCCCGGCGGCCAGGACCTCGCCGATGTTGTGGGCGTCGAGGCCGCCGATCGCGAAGAACGGGACCGGGGAGTGGGCGGCCGCGTAGCGGACGAGCGCGGTGCCGACGGCCGGCCGGCCGGGCTTGGTCGGGGTCGCATGGACCGGCCCCACGCCGATGTAGTCGACGATCGCCGGATCGACCGCGTCGATCTCCGCGGCGGTGTGGGTCGAGAGGCCGATCAGCAACTGCTCGCCGACGATCTCGCGGACGGCCGCGACGTCCATGTCCTCCTGGCCCACGTGGACACCGTCGGCCCCGGCCGCGGCGGCCACCGACGGGCGGTCGTTGACTATGAACAGCGCCCCGAGCCGCTCGCAGATGGCCCGCGTCGCGCCGGCGAGGGCGGTGAGCTCAGCCTCGGGAAGCTCCTTCTCGCGCAGCTGGTAGATGTCGACGCCGCCGGCGACGGCCTCTCCCAGCAGCCCCGGCAGGCGTCCGGCGTCCCGGTCGGGCCCGGCCGCGGCGCAGACCAGGTACAGACGGGCGCCCGCCAGGCGGGCTCGGCGCCCGGCGCGCGGGCTCTCGGTGCTCATCGCCTCCGAAGTCTGGCAGGAGCGCCCGGCCGTCCCGGGCCGGCGGGGTCGGGCTAGCATCGTTGACATGGCCTCTCCGCGCCAGCCCGAGCTCCTCGTCGTCGGCGGCGGCATCATCGGGCTGTCCGTCGCCTGGCGGGCA
>Ga0075017_100001392_pt1 | contig 14720 bp, 12 predicted proteins | sample AleBraG_ABR_2012_FD_71475 | JGI IMG/M metagenome (GOLD analysis project Ga0075017, IMG submission 71475) | Freshwater sediment microbial communities in response to fracking from Pennsylvania, USA - Alex Branch Run_MetaG_ABR_2012 | ecosystem: Environmental > Aquatic > Freshwater > Creek >... | reverse complement strand
ACAGCACGCATAAGTGGCCGCAGCGACTCCTCGAGGGCATCGAGGAACACCGTGCGTTCGTCGTCGATAAAGATCTGCTCGTCCAAGCGCCCGCCCGCGGCTAAACATAAGCCAATCAGGACTTTACATTAACTTCTGCTTTCCGCTTATGTCAACGCAACAATTGTGACTGCACGCCTGTATTGTGCAATGCGGGATCGAGAGTGGGGGGAGGGGGCGCGGAGGCGTGCGAACGACGAGGGTCCCGGCGGGGGTCAGCGGCTCTGGATTGAGACCGCGCTTGGGCCTATCTCATTGCTTTCAATCGGCTAATGGACGCACAGCGGGCCGGAGGCTATGCCTTACGAATGGATCAGGGGCCCTGCCGGGCGCCGACGGCCGCGGCAATCTGCTGCTGGATTCGTTCGGCGGCAGCCTTGGGATCGGTGGCGTCCCGGATGGGTCGGCCGACGACGATGTAGTCTGCACCATATTGGAGCGCTTGTTCGACGGAGACCACGCGCTTCTGGTCGTCGCTGGGACGGTTCTCTACGGGACGGATACCCGGCGTAACCACCAGGAGCCGCGCGTCGATGAATTGGCGCAGCAGCTGCGCTTCGAGACCCGAGGATACGACGCCATCGCATCCGGCTTCGAGCGCGCGGCGCGCACGCGAGAGCACCAGTTGCTGGACGTCGCAGGCAAAGCCAAGGTCATCGAGGTCGCCGCGGTCGAGGCTCGTCAGCACCGTGACGCCCAGGACCTTGACGTCGCCCTTGGCTTCAGCAGCCGCCTCCATGATGGACTGGTTGCCGTGCACCGTCGTAAAGGTGACGCCGCGATTGCGCAACTGCCGGACCGCAGCAGCCACCGTTGCGGGTACATCGAAGAATTTCAGATCCACGAAGACACGCTTATTCCGGGCCACCAGCCAGTCGAGCAGCGCGAAATACTCGCCCGTCATGAACAGCTCGAGGCCGATCTTGTAGAACTGCACGGCATCGCCCAGCCGTTCGACCAGCGCGCGGGCGGCGGCAACATCGGCCACGTCGAGCGCAAAGATCAGGCGGTCGCGGTCGGGAATGGTCCTGCTCATGCTGTGGCTCTCATCGCTTCGATTGTGGCCGCATCGGCACCGTTCATCAGGTCCGCTCCGCCGGATCGAACAACCGGCGCTGCTCCAGGATCGCGTAGCGGTCAGTCATGCCCGCCACGTAGTCGGCGACGATGCGCGCGCGTCCCTTGAGCCCTTCGGTGGCCTCGATGGCGCCGGCGGCCGCCGAATACTCCTCCGGCATCAGGCGGACATCCTCCATGAAGGCCGTGAACAGGCTTTTGAGCACGCGCCGGGCCTTGCTGGTCATGCGCAGCACCCGATGGTGCCGATAGACGCGGTCCCGCAGGAAGCGCTTGAGCTCGAGGTGCTGCTCCCGCACCGGCTCGCTCATGCCGATCAGCGGCGAGCCGTGCGCGCGCACCGCATCGATGTCCGCGGGCGCCGCGCGCTGCAGCAGTTCACCACTGGTGCGAATCACGTCCGTGACCACTTCATTGATCATGCGGCGGATGATCTCGTGTATGGCGCGGCGTGCGGGCAGCTGCGGATAGGCGGCGTGGATGGCCTCGCTGTGCCGCCGCACCAGACGCACTTCACTCAAGTCCTCCAGCGCGATCAGGCCGGCGCGCAGTCCGTCGTCGACGTCATGGTTGTTGTAGGCGATCTCATCGGCCAGATTGGCAAGCTGCGCCTCCAGACTGCTCTGCGTACGCTCGACAAATCGTCGCCCCACATCGCCCAGCTCGCGCGCCTTCGGCAGCGCGCAGTGTTTCAATATGCCCTCGCGGCATTCGAAGGTGAGGTTCAGGCCGGGAAAATCCGCGTAGCGTTCCTCGAGTTCGTCCACCACGCGCAGCGACTGAAGATTGTGCTCGAAGCCGCCGTAATCGCGCATGCACTCGTTGAGCGCGTCCTGGCCGGCATGGCCGAAGGCCGTGTGTCCGAGATCATGGGCGAGGGAAATCGCTTCGACGAGCGGCTCGTTCAGCCGCAGGGCGACGGCGATCGAACGCGCGATCTGGGCCACCTCGATCGAATGCGTGACCCGGGTGCGGTAGAGGTCGCCTTCGTGATTGACGAACACCTGGGTCTTGTAGGCCAGGCGCCGGAAGGCGTTGCAGTGAATGATGCGATCCCGGTCACGCTGGAATTCGCTGCGGTGCTGCGGCGGCGGCTCGGCGTAGCGGCGCCCGCGGGAGCGCTCGTCGTGCGCCGCGTAGGGCGCCAGTGCCGAAGCCGCGGCAGCGGGCACGCTCATGCCCCGAAATGCGCGCGCAGCGTGTCCTGCAGCGCGGCGTCCGGATAGTCGCCACTGATATAGGCCTTTCCCAGGCTGTGCAGCAGCACCAGCCGCACGCGCCCGGATTTCACCTTCTTGTCGACGCTCATGAAGTGAGCCGCCTGGTCCGCCCCGATCTGCGGTGCCACGGTCCGCAGCCCGGCCCGGCCCAGCAGCACCCGCAGACGGTCGACGTCGGCGGCCGCGAGGCCGCCCAGGCGCTGGGACATGCTCGCTGCGATCAGCAGGCCGGCGCCGACGGCTTCGCCGTGCAGCCAGTCGACGTAGCCGGTGGCGGCCTCGATCGCATGGCCGAAGGTGTGGCCCAGATTCAGCAGCGCCCGTTCGCCCCGTTCGCGCTCGTCTCTGCCGACGATCTGCGCCTTGATCTGGCAGGACCGGAAGATGGCATGCGCCAGGGCGGCATCATCACGGCGCCGCAGGGCCTCGATATTCTGTTCCAGCCAGTCGAAGAAGGGGCGGTCGCAGATCAGGCCGTATTTGATGATCTCTGCGAGCCCGGCCTGCAGCTCGCGCTCGGGCAGCGTGCCCAGGACGTCCGTATCGGCAAGCACTTCACGCGGCTGGTGAAACGCCCCGATGAGATTCTTGCCACCGGGATGGTTGACCGCCGTCTTGCCCCCCACGGAGGAATCGACCTGCGCCAGCAGCGTGGTGGGAATCTGCACGAAATCGACGCCCCGCTGGTAGCAGGCCGCGACGAAACCGGCCAGGTCGCCGACCACCCCGCCGCCGAGCGCCACGACCAGGGCGTCGCGCGCGAAGCGATTCGCGACCAGCACATCGAAGACGCGGCCGGCGGTCGCCAGGGTCTTGTGCTGCTCGCCGTCCGGAAGCACGACCTCGACCACGCGCCGATCCGTCAGCGCACTGCGGACCGCCTCGGCGTACAGCGGCGCGACCGTGGTGTTGCTGACCAGCAGGATGTCGCGTGCCGGCAGCGCGGCCTGGAGCAGCGATCGCTGGCGCAGCAGCCCCGCACCGATATTGATCGGGTAGGAGCGATCCTCGAGTTCTACGGTGAGTGTCTGCATGGGGACGGGGCCAAGAGGGCGCCAGTATACTGTGCGGGCCGGATCCCCGCCCCGCGGTACCCGACCGGGTCAGGCACCCGAGGCAGCGCGGGCACGCTCCTGCAGATAGGCCTGGACGATGCGCTCGGCCACCTGGCCCACGCGTTTGCGTGTCGTCGTGGCCGTAAAATCAGCCACTTCGCGATACAGCGGCTCCCGTATCGCCATCAGCGCCTGAAGCCGGGCCACCGGATCACCGCCGTTGAGGAGGGGCCGGTGACGGGTACGGCCGGCGCGTTCCGCCTGCTGGGCCACGGAGGTTTCCAGGTAGACCACCCAGCCGGTCTCGGCCAATCGCTGCCGGGTCTCGGGGTCCAGTACGGCACCGCCCCCGGTGGCCAGCACGATGCCGGTGCGCCTGGTCAGGTCCGCAATCGCGTCGCGCTCGCGCCGGCGGAATCCCGCCTCACCCTCGCGCTCGAACACCAGTGGAATATCGGCCCCGGTCCGCTGCTCGATCTCGTGGTCGCTGTCGACGAAGGGCATGTCGAGGAGGCGCGCGACCTGCCGGCCCACGGCGGTCTTGCCCGATCCCATGGGGCCGACGAGATAGATATTCGGGCTGCCGATCATGGGTGCATAGCATGACGCGGCGAGCCGCTGAAAACAAAGCGGCCGCCTTTCGGCGGCCGCTTCCGTTCAGGCGATGCGCCCGGCCCAGTTCAGAGCGTATCGGTGCAGCTGTTGTCCTGACCGAAGGGACTGATGGGTCCCGGCGGCGCGCTGGTTGCGGTAGCAAAATCAGCCGCCAGGCCCGGCAGAATGAACGTCGACTGCGCGGAGAACGCCGTGCCCTGCACCTGGGCCTGCGCCTGCAATGTCACTTCCAGCCAGTAGGCGTACTCCTCGGGGTAGTACACCGCGACCGATGCAAAGCCGTTGGCATCCGTATTGATGGCGCTCGGAGACACCAGCGCGATATTACCCGGGTCGAGTTTGCCGTTGTGGTTGTTGTCCTCACCCGGATCGAGGATGCCATTGCGATTGATGTCCTCGTTGTTGCATCCCCAGGCCGTCAGGGGATAAGTCGTCGGCCCGACCGGTTTGATGGCGGGTGGTACGGGCGTCGTGCATTCGTCGACCGGGTAGGTGAAACAGTTCGCCCATACGGTGGTCGCGTAAACCCGATATCCCTTGAAATAGTGCCCAGAGAGGACGCTCATTGAGAGGGGCACGTTGGCCACACCGGCACCATTGATGTCGGTCACCTGCACGATGTAGTCCTTCTCGTACTGCGTCTTGGCGGCATTGGTAAGGATCGCGTTACCGGTGCCGATCGAGATGAACGCCTGCAGCTTGGCCACGGTCAGCGCCACAGCGCTGGTGACGGTCGGTTGACCCTGTACCGAGGCCGTAATCTTGACGCCATTGGCCGAGGATGAAGTGCTGCCGGCGGTATACACAGTGGCCGCCCGACCTTGAATATCCGTGGTCGCAACGGCGGTCGATAGCGTTCCGCCCGTGATGTCACTGAGGGAGAACAGCACGACCGCGCCAGTGACCAGGTTATTGTTGGCATCGCGGACCACCGCAGAAATCGTGCTTTGCTGGAGCGGCGGCGGCGCACCCTGCGGATTGACCGACAGCGTGAATACCGACGGCTGCACCACAATCGATGCCGCAACGGTCGCAATGAACTGCGCCCCCAACGACGCCGTAGTCCCTGTAGGCGTGGTCGCCGTGACCGTCGTGCCACCGGCGTTATCCGACAGGACTGCTACGGTGGCGCTGCCGGTCGCGTCGGTCACCGCCGACCCGGTCGCCAGCTGGCCGACACAGGTCGCACCGGCGGGATTGATGCAGCCCCGGGTGGTCGAAAAATTGATCGTCTGGCCGACGACTGGGGTCCCGTTCGTCAGCCACTTGGCCGTGAAGGACTGGCTCGTGTTCAGTGGAATCTGAGTAGCTGGACCGGGTGCCGAGAAGCTCAGGGCGTCGCCGTTGACCGTGACGGTCGTCGATGCGGTCAGGCCCAGGCCGGTGACCGTCAGTGTACCGGTACCACCGGATCCCGCAGTGGCGGTAAACGTGGCGCTGCCGTTTGCGTCTGTGGTCAGCGCCGTCGCGCTCACCGTCAGGTTTGAGGGTGCTGTCACCGTCAATGGCGTGTTCGCAATACCATGCTTACCGAAATCAGACAGCACCACGGTATATGAGGATTGCTGTCCCGCAGTCAGCGCCGTCAGTCCCTGCGTAAACGCCAGCGTCGTGCCCGATACCACTACCATGGCCGTCGAGGCGATCTGGTTCGCCGTTGCCGTGACCGTGATCGTGCGATTGGTCCTGTCGCCCAGGGTGTTCAGGGTGGCCTTGGCCACGCCGTTCGCGTCCGTCGTACCCTGCGTGACGGAAAGTCCGCCGCTGCTGGTGGTGAACACGACCGGTACATTGGCAACGAAATTATTGTTCTTGTCGCGTATATAGGCGGTGAAATTTGCGGTCTGCGAGTTATCTGAGGGAATGGTCGGCGTATCCGTCACCAGCAGCACGGAAGCCACGGTCGGATTGGTCGTGCCGGTCGTGCCGCAGCTGTTGGCAAACGACGTGCCGCAATTGGTCGTGCCATTGCTGCCACCGCCGCAAGCCGCGAGCGCGAGCGCCGCGATTGCCGAGATCCATCGAAATTTGCGCATCTTGATCACCTGAGCGTTTGATCCTGTCACGAGTGAAAGTCCGCCAGCACTCCCTTGCCTGGTCAATTGACCTTGACCCCTTCGCGTACGATCTTCGGAGTCACGAAGATCAACAGCTCATCTTTGTTGTTCGTCTTGATCGTGTTCTTGAACAGGTGGCCGAGCACCGGGATGTCGCCCAGGTACGGCACCTTGTTCTCGGTATCGGTCCGGTTGGTCTCGAGGATGCCGCCCAGCACCACGGTCTCGCCGTCACCGACCATGACGCGCGTGGTCAGCGTGCGCGTATCGATCGAGGGGACGTTCACGCCCCCTGAGGCCACGACCACCTTGCCGACGCTGTCCTTGGTGACCAGCAGGTCGAGAATGATGCGGTTGTCGGGGGTGATCAGCGGTGTCACCTTGAGCGACAGCACCGCCTTCTTGAAGGAGATGGTGGTCGCGCCGCTCGACGCGGACTGCTGGTACGGGATTTCCGTACCCTGCTCGATGGTCGCTTCCTTCTGGTTCGCCGTGATGATGCGCGGCGAGGATACGATCTCGCCGCGGCCCTCGGCCTGGGCGGCCGAGAGTTCGAGATCGACGATGTAGTTGGAGCCCAGCAGCATGAAGGCCAGGCTGCCGGCCGGATTGGAGACCGGCAGGTTCACGTTGTAGCGGCTCGGGGCAGTGGTGCCGGTCGGCACGCCCACCGGGTACACGCTGTGGTTGGTGCCGGCGAGGTTGGTCAGCGCCGAGGACAGCGCGGTGTCGGTCGCCGCCGCCGTGCCCGAGGTCGAGAACAGGCCGTTCGCCCCGTTGGACGCCGTGGCCGTCAACCCTGAGCGGACGCCCAGGTCGCGCTCGAAATCGTCGTTGACGATGACCAGCCGCGTCTCGATCAGCACCTGGCGCACGGGGATGTCGAGCGTGGCGACCAGTTTGCGCACCGCATCGAGCGTGACGGCGGTGTCCGTGACCAGCAGCGTGTTGGTGCGTTCATCGACCGCCACGCTGCCGCGGGCGGACAGCACGGCATTGCCCGAGGCACCCTTGAGGAGCCCGGCCAGATCGGCGGCCTTGGCGTAGTTGACCTGCAGGAATTCGGTACGCAGCGGTGCCAGTTCCTCGATGTCCTTCTTGGAGGCGAGATCCGCCTTCTCGCGCGAGGCCAGCTCATCGGCCGGCGCCACGATGATCACGTTGCCCTCGCGGCGCTTATCGAGCCCCTTGGTGCGCAGCACGATGTCGAGCGCCTGGTCCCAGGGCACGCTCTGCAGGCGCAGCGTCACGCTGCCACGGACCGTGTCGCTGACCACGATGTTCTGGCCGCTGGCGTCGGCCAGCAGCTGCAGCACGGCGCGCGTATCGATGTCCTGGAAGTTCAGGGACAGTTTTTCGCCCTTGTATTCCTTCTTGTCCTCGTTCCCGGTCACCGCAGCCTTGGTGAGCGGCTGCACTTCGACGACGTACTGGTCATCCGACTGGTAGGCGAGCTGCTGGAACTCGCCGGCGGCGTTCAGCACGATGCGCGTGTCGTTGCCGGCGCGCAGGGCATCGAAGCCCGTGACCGGAGTGCCGAAATCCTGCGTGTCGTAACGGCGCGCGAGTCTCTTCGGCAGGCTGGCGTCGGCGAAATTGACGATGATCTGCGAACCCTGCTGGCTCAGATTGATCGAAGTGCGCGGATCCGTGAGCTGCACGATCAGGCGGCCGACACCACCGGCGCCGCGCCGGAAATCGATGCTGCGGATCTCGTTGCCGGCTGCCGCCGCAGCCGGCTGCGCCACGGCCGCGGCATTGGCGGCGGCGGGCGCCGCGGCGGCCGCACCGGCGCCCACGGTCACGATGATGTCGTTGCCCGCGACGCGGGTCTGATAGGGCTGCAGCTGGTCGAGATTCAGCACGATGCGGGAGCGGCCGTTGGCTTCCGCGGCCAGCAGCGTGTCCACGCCGGCCGAGCCGATATCGATGCGCCGCGACGGCAGCGCCAGCGCGGTGCCCGGCAGGTCCAGCGAGATACGTGCCGGCTTGTCGATCGTGAAGCTCATCGGCGTCGGCGCGGGCCCGGAGAGGTGCAGCGTGAGCTGGACCTGCTTGCCGCCGAGGTTCTGCACATCGATCGACTGCAGCGTGTTGCCGGGGGCGTCGGCCGCCCGACCACCCTGCGCGACGAGCACGGCGGCCAGGCAGGTCCAGGCCAGCCTCAGGACGCCACGCAGGTGTGGGACGGCGATTGGTCGCTTCATTCGCTTGCTCTCCATTCCGATCACTCGTTCAGCGGCAGTGACGCGGGGCGCTCGATATAGCCCCCCAGGCCATCGGGAACGAGTTCTATCAAACTGATCTTGTTGGGCACGATTTCGGTGATCCGGCCGTCGTTCTGGCCCAGATGGTTGCCCACCAGCACGCGCTGCACGCGGCCATCCGCCACCTGCACCAGCCCGTAGCTCTGGCCGCCGAGCTTGAGGGTCCCGACCATCTTCAGCGTATCGAGCGAGAACTGCTCGAGGAACTCGCGGTTGCGCTGCGCCTCGGGCCGTGGCCCGCTGGCCGCGCCGTGCGAGCCGCCCGGTACGAAGGGCGAGCGCAGCGCGCTGCTCGAGTACACGTAGCTGTCGTAGGGCTTGACCTCAGGCAGGGGTTCGACGCGTCCGCCGGGTTCCTTCCTGGTGGCGTCGATGAAATTGGCGAGGTCCGCGTCGCGCCCGGAGCAACCGGCGAGCACGAAGCCGCACAGGGCCGCGAGCGCCACGGTCTGCAGGGTCCGCAAATGATGCTGATTCATCCGTATACCTGTTGCGCGGTTCACTGCCGATCAACCTGCCGGCCGCGGCGCAGGGTGTTCGGTCTTGCGTCGGTCCGCTTCCGCCGCCGCCACCTCATCGTCGTCGAGATAGCGGTAGGTCTTGGCCGTCAGATCCATCTGCAGCTGGTCGAAGGCGCCGCCGTTCTTGTTCACCGGCTCGATCTGCAGGTCGTGCAGGGTCACGATGCGCGGCAGCGCGGCGATGCCGCTCACGAACTGGCCGAACTGGTGGTAGCTGCCGGCAAAGCGGATCTTGATGGGCCGCTCGGCGTAGAAATCCTTCTTGATCTCGGCCTGGGGCTGGAACAGCTTCTGGTCGAGCGCCGCGGCCAGGCCGGTCTGGGAGATGTCCACCAGCAGGTTATCGACCTCGGTCTTGCTCGGCAGCTGGCGCAGCATGGCGCCGAAGGACTTCTCGATGTCGGCCAGCTGCTGCTTGTAGACCTCCAGGTTCGTGGCCTTGGCGTGCTTGGCCCGAAACTCGTTGCGCAGCGCCTGTTCCTGGTCCTGCAGCTGTTCGAGCTGGGGGTTCAGGTCGGTCCAGACGAAGAAATAGGCGGCGACGATCGCCAGCACGAGGAAGCAGGCGCCGACCGCACCGGCGCGCACCGCGAACGGCCAGCGGCCCGGGTCGCGCGGATCGAGTGAGCGCAGTTCTTCGATCAGGTTCATTTCGCGCCTCCGCTGCGCGGCGTGTGCCGCATCCTGGGGGCCGTCTGTTCCTCATCGCCGGTCACGATCTGCGACGCGTCGAGCACGAAGCTGTTGTTCGTGGCGTTGCCGGACTTGCTCTCCACCACTTCCAGTTCCGGATCCTTCATCCACTGCGAGCCCGAGATGTTGCGCATGAAGGTCGACACGCGGGTCGAGGACTGCGCCACGCCCTCGAACTTCAGCTTCTTGCCTTCCTGGCGGAAGGCGGTCAGGTAGGTGCCGTCCGGCATGGTCTTGGCGACCTCGTCGAACAGGTGCACGATCTCGGAGCGCGAACGCTGCAGCTTCTCGATGACCTGCATGCGGGCAATGAACCGCTGCTTCTGCGATTCGAGATCGTTGATCTCCTCGATCTGGCGGTCGACGTTCTTGATTTCGGCACGCAGCCGCGTATTGCGCGACTCCTGCGAGCTGATCATCGACTGGAACATCAGGTAGCCGACGAAGGCCACCACCAGCGCCGCCAGCGCCGCACCGCCGAGCGCCACAAAGAAGGCCAGGCGGCGCTCTTTGCGCTGCTGCTCACGCCAGGGCAATAGGTTGATGCGTGGCATGTCAGTCGAAACTCCGCAGGGCCAGGCCGCAGGCGGTCAGGAGCGCCGTGGCATCGCGCTGCACCGCCTGGGCGCGCGCGCGCGAGGATAGCTTCATTTGGCCGAGCGGATCGCCCTTCTCGGCGGCGATACCGACACGGCTCTGGATCACGTCGGCCACGCCCGGGACGTTCCCGCAGCCGCCGCAGATCAGGATCTTCTCCGGCTGCTCGCGCCCGCTGCCGGAAGCCAGGTAGAACTGCAGCGATCGGCTCACCTGCTGTGTCATGTCATCGATGAACGGGTCGAGCACTTCCGCCTGGAAGTTGCCGGGCAGGCCGCCTTCCTTCTTGGCGCGGCCGGCCTCCTCCATCGTCAGTCCGTAGGTACGCATGATTTCCTCGGTCAGCTGCTGGCCGCCGAAAGCGAAATCGCGCGTGTAGATGATCTTCAGGTTGCGCAGCACGCTGAACGTCGTGCTGCTGGCACCAAAATCCGCCACTGCGATGGTGCGGTCGATGCCGCCGTCGGGCATCTGGTGCGTCATGAGCTTGCAGGCGTTCTCGAGGGCGAAGGCCTCGACATCGACGATGCGCGCGTTCAGTCCGGCGGCCGCCACGGCGGCACGGCGCTGCTCGACGTTGTCGGAGCGCGAAGCGACCAGCAGCACGTCGATCGAGTCGCCGTCCTTTTCGGAAGGGCCGAGCACCTCGAAGTCGTAGCTGACCTCGTCCATCGGGAAGGGGATGTACTGGTCGGCCTGCATCTCGACCTGGGCTTCGAGGTCGGCGTCGCGCAGGCCCTTGGGCATCTGAATCACCTTGGTGATCGCCGCATCGCCGCTGATGGCGATGGCCACCTCGCTGCTGGCTGCGCCCGAGCGCTTGACGGCGCGTCGGATCGCTTCGCCCACCGCCTGGGGATCGACGAGCGTCTTTTCATTCATGGAGTTCGCCGGCGTCGGCTCGGCCGCGTACGATTCCACGCGGTATTGGCCACCGGAGTTCGCCAGCTCGATCAGCTTGATCGAGGAGGTCGTTATATCCAACCCCAGCAACTGGCGGTTCTTACGCGAGAACAGGAACACGTTTTCCCTTCCTTATCAGTAAGATACGCGCCAAAATGGCGGGACCATCGGAATATGCAGGCAAATATATATCAGCCGTCGGTTAAATTGAACGTGAGAGGCCTCACGTTTTCGGTCCGGAGCGCCCGCCCTGGTCGAAATAAGTATTTTCGGGTCCTGCCGACGGTGTTTAGCATAACTCACAGCCTCGCACTTCAGCATGGCCCACCCGTCAAGCGCAACCAATGGAGTCTGAATCGGTGAAGTCCCGCACGCTGCGTTTCGTATTAGGTCTGGTTGGCGCAGGCGTCGTGCTGGTGCTGGGCATTATATATGCCTTCCTGGCCAGCTACGTCTACCTCGCGCCGTCCATTCCGAGCGCGGATGGCATGCGGCAGATGACCATGCAGGTGCCGTTGCGCGTCATGACCCGAAACGGTGCGCTGATCAGCCAGATCGGCGAGCAGCGCCGCGTACCGGTCAGCTACGAGGATATCCCGCCGCTGGTGCGCGAAGCGTTCCTCGCCGCCGAGGACGCGCGCTTCTTCCAGCACGGCGGCATCAACATCATGAGCATGCTGCGCTCGGTGTACGTGGACCTGACCACGGGCGACTATTCCCAGGGCGCCAGCACGATTACCATGCAGACGGCGCGCAACATGTTCCTGACGCGCGATAAGAATATCGGCCGGAAGCTGCAGGAAATCTTCGTCACGCTGCGCATGGAACACGATTTCAGCAAGCAGCAGATCCTCGAGACCTACCTGAACGTCATCTTCTTCGGCCAGCGCGCCTATGGGGTCGCCGCCGCCGCCGAGGTCTATTTCGGCAAGCCGCTCTCGGACCTGTCGGTGGCCGAGGCGGCCATGCTGGCGGGGCTCCCGCAGGCCCCGTCCAAATACAACCCGGTGACCAGCCCGCAGCGCGCCACCGAGCGTCGCCATTACGTGCTGCGCCGCATGCAGGAGCTGCATTACATCGACGCGGATACGGCCCGGCGCGCCATGAGCGAAGAGATCCGGGCGCGCGAGTACGCGCCGCACTTTGCCGTCGAAGCCCCCTATGTCGCGGAGATCGCGCGCCAGGAAGTCATCAGGCGCTTCGGCGAAGGCGCCATCAATGCCGGCTATCGCGCGATCACGACCATCGACGGGCGGTTGCAGACCATCGCCAACCGCGCCCTGCGCCTCGGCCTCATCGAGTACGACCGCCGGCACGGGTTTCGCGGACCGGTCCGCCAGGTGAAGCTCGACGCCGGCGCCACGACCAGCCAGTTCGAGACCCTGCTCGCGGATGTGCCCGGCGTCGGCAACCTGCAGTCGGCGCTGGTGATCTCGGTCGCGCCGGCGGCGGCGCGCGTCTACGTGCGCGGCGCGGGCTTCGCCCAGATCAACTGGGACGGGCTGGCCTGGGCGCGAGGCGGAGCCGCCACCGGCAAGGCCGACTCGGTTCTGCATCGCGGCGACGTCATCTACGTCCTCAGCGACGGCCAGGGCGCGGCGCAGCTGGCGCAGATCCCCGGCGTCCAGGGGGCGCTGGTGGCGCTCGACCCGCGGGACGGCGCGGTCGTGGCGCTGGTCGGCGGCTTCGACTACTTCGCCAACGCCTGGAATCATGTCACCCAGGCGCGCCGCCAGCCGGGCTCCGGCTTCAAGCCCTTCCTCTACTCCTGCGCCCTGGAGCACGGGTTCACGCCGGCCAGTGTCATCATGGATGCGCCGATCGTGGTGGCCGACAGCGGTGTCGAGCAGACCTGGCGGCCCGAGAACGACAGCGGTACCTTCAGCGGCCCCACGCGCCTGCGCGAGGCCCTGGTGCATTCGCGCAACCTGGTCTCGATCCGCCTGCTGCGGGCGGTCGGCACCGAGGATGTCATCGGCTACGCTTCGCGCTTCGGCTTTGACCGCTCGACCATGCCGGACAACCTGACGCTCGCGCTGGGCACGCTGCCGGCGACACCCCTCGAAGTGGCCACCGGCTATGCCACGTTCGCCAACGGCGGATACCGGGTCCAGCCTTACTTCATCGACCGCATCGAGAACGGGGCCGGGCAGGTCGTCTGGCGGGCGGCGCCCGCCGAAGTCTGCGCCGGCTGTGCCGACCCCAGCGTGGATCCGACCGCACCCGCCACGCCGCCGGCGCCCACCGTGGCGAACACGACGGCCCTCCCGGCCACCGCGGCAAGCGCGGCGCCGGCCGGCGCGCCGGCAGCCGCTGCCGGCGTCACGCCGCTGGCGCCCACCCCGGACGCGCCGCCCCGGGCCAGCGACAAGCTCATGCCCGCCCCGCCGCTCAGTGAGCAGGCCGTGCCGCTGCTGAGCCCGGAACGGCGCGCCCCGCGCATCGTCAGCGCCGCGAACGCCTGGCTGATGGACGACATCATGGCCGACGTCATCAAGCGTGGCACCGGCGTGCGCGCCCGCGCCCTGGGGCGCAACGATATCAGCGGCAAGACCGGCACCACCAACCTCGCCCAGGACACCTGGTTCAACGGCTTCAATCCGGTCCTGGAGGCCACCGTGTGGGTCGGCTATGACCAGGAGCAGCCGCTGGGCGAAGGCGAGGAAGGCAGCAGCGTGGCGGTCCCCATCTGGGTACGGCTGATGCGCGAGGGGCTGCGCGGCGTGCCGGACCTGCCGCGGCCGGTGCCGGACGGACTGGTGACGGCGCGCGTGGACGCGCATACCGGACTGCTGGCGCTGCCCGGCGATGCCAACGCCATCACCGAATACTTCCTGGCCGGCAAGCTGCCGGCGGCCGGAAACGGGACCAGCGGTCCCGCGAACCCCGGCTCCGAACCGCTGTTCTGACCATGCCGCGCCGCAATTCGCCCCGCAGCGATAACTTGCGCCGGGCCATCGCGCAGGAGGCCGCGCGCGTCATGGCCGAACACGGCATCCAGGACTTCCGCGCCGCCAAGCGCAAGGCCACGGAACGCTTTGGCGTCACCGAGGAGGGTGCGCTGCCGAGCAATGCGGAAATCGAGGCGGCGCTGGCCGAATACCAGCGTCTGTTCGCCGCGGACTCGCACGGCGCCACCCTGCAGGCGCAGCGCCGCGCGGCCTTGCGGGCGATGCGCTCGCTGACGGACTTCTCGCCGCGGCTGGTCGGTCCGGTGCTGAACGGGACGGCGACCGCGCACGCGGACGTGCAGCTGCACCTGTTCGCCGACAGCCCCGAGTCCGTCGCGCTGCGGCTGCTCGATCGGGGCGTCGGCCACGATGTCGGCGAGCACCGCCTGCGGCTCGATGCGGAGCGCTTCCGCAACTTCCCGACGGTGCGCTTTGAAATGGATGAACAGATGATCGATGCCACGGTGTTTCCGCTCGACGGGATCCGCCAGGCGCCGGTCAGTCCGGTGGACGGCCGGCCCATGCGCCGGGCCGACGCGGCGGAACTCGAGGCCCTGCTGGGCGCCGGGGTGGCGGGCCCGAAGCGCTGAGCCGGTGTGCGCCGCCAGGGGCACGCCAGGGCCTAGCGGCGCTGGGCGGCCTCGAGGTAATCGCGCTTGGCCGGGCCGGTATAGAGCTGGCGCGGACGCGCGATACGCATGGCCGGATCGGCGATCATCTCGAGC
>Ga0075017_100001390_pt1 | contig 14733 bp, 16 predicted proteins | sample AleBraG_ABR_2012_FD_71475 | JGI IMG/M metagenome (GOLD analysis project Ga0075017, IMG submission 71475) | Freshwater sediment microbial communities in response to fracking from Pennsylvania, USA - Alex Branch Run_MetaG_ABR_2012 | ecosystem: Environmental > Aquatic > Freshwater > Creek >... | reverse complement strand
TCCCTTGGACCAGCATTCTCGTGCGGTTTCGGTGAACTAGGTCCAGAGAGGCGCCATCGCCAAAGTCATGAATACACAGCTGGCAGATCACACGTCGCCGGTAAATCGCGTTGTAGACCGGTCCAGCAAGTATTATCCGATCCGCCGAAGCACAAGGCTTCCTTTGGAGGGTCCGCTTCTCGTTACTAGCCTCAGTTCCACAGCTAAGTTCTCAGAGAGATGCACTACGGTCGTCGTCAATGCACACGGCTGCGGTATCCGGGCGCAGCGGCCACTCGACCGTGGAACCAGGGTGAGGCTTGAAATTCCCCCCACGAAGCAGAAAACCACAGCTTGCGTAGTCGATGTTATGCCGCTAGATCAAGATCAAACATCGTGGCTGCTCGGGCTAGCCTTGGAAAAGCCCGGCAACTTTTGGGGAATCCAATACCCTCCTTCGGATTGGCAGGCTGAGAGCCCTGAGGACCAGAAGCTAAATCCCGAGACTGTCGTCAACTCTCAGGATCGTGTCGCTCCCGCAGCGGCAGACGCCGTGCCGTCAGCCCCGCCGCGAATCCTTCTGCACGTTGCCGGCTTACGGCCATCAGCTCGGGGGCATGTTACGTGCAGTCCGACAGGACTTTCCCCCGCCTTACACACGTAACTGTCCGAGTCCTGGCAAAAAGTTCAGAGCACAGCTTCATGGGGACGGTACGCGTCGAACATGCGCAATTCGGTATGGGAATTGAGTTTGATGACCGAGATCGTCATCATGAAGATTGCGTCGAGATCCTAATTCGCGACCTCGGCGCCGATGAAAATGTTCCGCCTCAGGTCCAGGTGGAGCCGCGAGCCGGCCGCAGCTCAGCTTCGCAATCCGCTCAGTCAACGGTAACACCGGAGTTTCACGACAGCCTTTTAGGATTGATCTTGGTCGGAACTGCATTCAAGCGAGAAGACTTCCTGCGCGAGTTGGAGAGGCAGAAACGATCGAAACACTGACTCGGAGATGTGGCCCGGAGGTGCGATCGTGACCAACTGAGATTTGCCGGACTGGCCGGAAGAACCCGGGAGTCGGTTGTTGGTGAAATGACGATCTTTCGCCAGCAAACTCTTGAAATACCGCCAAACTCCCCGACGTTCATTGACTTGCCCGTTTCACCCCGAGTTAAGATCTGCGCCTTAAGTACTTCGGAAAGGAAATGTGGGCTATAGTGCCCAGCGCAAGCCCATCCGTCATCGATGTCTACGCGGAGGGCGAGATTCACAACCGTCGTTACCATCGGCTCAGATGCTTCGTCGCGGTGTCGCTGCGTGCGAAAGACCCCGATCTATTTGTTGTGGGGAACCTCTCCAGTATCAGTCTTGGCGGATGCGCCGTAGAGACGGGAATCCCGGTCGAGATAGGTATGACGGTGGAGATTGCCTCGCTCGAAGACGAGCGCATATCTGTCGTCGGCGACGTGGTGAATCGCCGTTTTCTCAGTGACAAGCCAGGTTTCGGGATTGGCATCGAGTTTATGGACACGGGCGACCGCAAAGCCGACTTCGTTAAATTCGTGGAAGCAAAGACTTCAGTTGACGATCAAGAATACTGGTACCTCACGCAGATGAGGAGCACCAAAGACCAGAAACCGTAAGGAGCGTTGGAGACAATGCAAAAGTTCTGCGTTGCGAATCGTCTTGCTGTATCAGTGAAATCGAACCGGAATGGTTTGGCCCTTTCCTGTAGCAGCAGAACGTGCAGGCACAATAAACGGGCAAGCAGGCGCCGGCGCTCACAATTCGCTCAATGAGCTATGGGGATTTAACAGCAACTTCCATGCCTTCTCCCGATCAGTTCAATGCTTTTTGTGAAGCCTGCACGGCACAGCCCCCACTACCGGAGCCCGTCGTCCCATTCCCGTTGCACGTCTGATTGCTCAAGGTTGAAAAGTACACTTGAGAAGCGCCCGTGGTCGAGGTCGCGACGTTGTCAATGATAATTCCGCTGGTTCCGCCGGCGGCTGCCAAGCCCGCGCTCGCGGATGCCGGTAGCGCCGAGTTGGTAACGTCGAAGCTATAGACGCATGCCCCCGAGCAACCAGTCTGGCTCCCACTGGCCGTTACGCTCAGGAAGACCCGGTCGTGGATACTGTTCACGGTCGCTCCGTTTGCATGAGACGCCGCCGTCGTGCCGAGCTGGGCACGGGTTATGGTGAGCGTGTTGCTGGCGATGGCGGTGACGAACATCTTCTCCGAGTCAATCTGGATGTATTGGCCGCTGCTGAATCCGGTGGCGGAGGTGATGGTAACGCTGGTAGCGCTTGAGCCGATTCCACCAGCCTGATTGATGGTGGATGCAGCGTCCACCGACAAGATTTCACTCGCAGGGGAGCAAGGGGTATTCCCTGCCGCCACCGTCAGCTTATTCGAAATTGTGCCCACCGACATGGTGCCGCTGCTCACGGAAATTTGGGCGAAGCCGTTTGCGGGCAAGCAGACGTACAGGTTGCCGGTGGAATTAGCCGAGGTGAGATAAGCATCATCGAAGGCCCCAGTGTGGGTAGGCGCGCCGCTATTGCCCGACCCGTTGCCGACCGTATACTTTGCAGGGTTAGCACCAGAGCCGAAGCTCGTATCGAACTGAGCAACGCCGTTGTGATTACCGCCGCCCATGCTCCCCGCGCTCTGCGTGACGGACACGTAAACTTTACCGGCGCTTGAGTCCACGATGGGACCGTCCACGACTCCGGAGGTGTCTAATTGAGCAGATTTCACGACCGTGCTGCTGGAGGTCACCGAATACAGGAAACCTCCGGCATCGCCCAGGAACACCTTGCCGGAGGAAGGGTCGAGCACCGGACTGGTGAGCTTGGCCGAGGAGACTGCAGCAAAGGGAGTGCCCGACTCCGATGGCGTCCCTAGAAAAACATTCGTGAATTTGTGGAACTTGCCGGAATCATCCCCAACGTAGATCGTGTCGGTGTTGTAGTCGACAAAGGGAGCTGAGTTCGTATCGTTCGGTGAACCATACAAGGTGAGCCGGGTCATGCAGGGTGCGGCGCAGCTTAGGTAATTCGCGGGCGCTACGTTGGTGCTGCCGGTGTTCATCTGGACCAGCGAGGAGTTGGAAGCCCATTTCAGCAGCACGAGGCTCGCCACGTTGCCGGAATTACTCTGGACAAATGCCAGCTGTGTGCCGTCCAAGGAGAGTGCTGCCGATGTGATGATCTTGCTGCCGTCACCCGTCGAACTGCCCTGCGGGTAGGCGGTGTTGAATTGCCAGAAGACTTGGGGAACAGTGCCGCCGCAACCGGAGTAAGGGTTGTTGTAAGCCATGATCGTCGGTTGAGAGGCACCTCCGGCCAGCCCGGTGTTGAACACTACGTAATCGCTGGAGCAGCTGGCCGAGCTGATATCGAAAGAATACTTGGCGGGAAAGCTGGCGGCGCCCACGGTCGCGCCACTCCCCAGGTTCATGCTCCAGTCTCTAGTCAGTGAGCTGCCGTTGGGATTGCCAGTCGCACTGTTCATGACGCCCGCACCGCAGCCGACAAACCCGGCGATCGCCAGCAGTCCGCCCAGGAGCAGCAGCCACCAGGCCGCGCGGCGGCGGAAGCCCGCGCCCATCATGGCAATTCCCAGCGGGATGAAGCTGACCCAGACCGCGTACAACCGACGATGAGGTGCAGCCGGAACTTGACTGGACAGTGTGGTTGCGTCTTTCGCCAATGGACCGGCAACAGAAACTCTGCCCCTCCTCAGCATACTCATTTGCTGCTGCCGATAACGGGCGCTGCCGACAATCTCGCTCCAGCGTTCGAAATTCCCTTTCGCTTCCGCGTCCTGGAAGGAGCCGGGATTGGAAAAGACAAGGTGATGATGGCTCCAATCTTCGGGTAACCCGAAATGCGGGGGCTGGATGCTGTTGTTCTGTGCTGCCGCCATTGCTCCTGAAAGGATGCCGAGGCAAATCAGCATGGTTTTGTTTACTGCCCAGCCAGAACAAAACGCCGACAACCATAAAAAGCCCTTGTTGTTGATCACACCACACCTCTACTGCGGCCCGGATTCACGAGCTACCACTTTAAGAGCGTATGTTCCCTCCAATTTTCGAGGAGTGACGTAGATCACAACATCATTACCTTCGTGACATGGCGTCGGACACTGAACCCCTTCCGCACTGCCCGGTTAGTGAGCGTTGGGGGGGCCTGTACACGTTTGCTGCGCGATCAACCCCTTGCGGAACGTTGGCGGCCAAGCTGACGACGGAAGGTGCGGGAGCGGTTAGTATCGCGGCGAACCAGCGTGATGAATCAGATTCTGACTTTTCTGTTGGAGCGCGGGATCAGCTTCCGCAAAGGACCGGCCAGCCTTGCGTCGGCAGATGCCGGAGATCCTGAAGAACGCTGACACGAGACTGACCGCTCGCATCGGCCGCCTGTTGGATTCTCTGTGGCAGGAGTGGAAGCATCTGCAGTTGCAGAGCGAGAGCTTGAGTGCTTGAGTGAGGATCTGAAGAAGACCGCGAGCAGCGACGAAGCCTGTGCTCGGCTGCAGCAGATCCCCGGAGTGGGTTCCCTGGTGGCCACGGCCGTCGTCTCGGCCATCGGGAACGGGGCCGCGTTTCACAAGGGACGGGAGTTTGCATTCTGGCTGGGGCTGGTGCCGCGGCAATGGTCCACGGGAGGTAAGCCCGAGCTGCTGGGCATCAGCAAGGGAGGGAACCCGTACCTGCGCAAGATGTTCATCCACGGAGCCCGGGCTGCGGTGTTGCGCGTCAAACGCGAAGGAGCGTGTCTGGACAGTGGATGAGTGGCTTGGAAACGAGAGCCGCCCGCAACGTCCTGATCGTTGCCACTGCGAACAAGCTGGCGAGGATCAGCTGGGCAGTGTTGTCGAGCGGAGAAAACTATCGCCCGCTACACGCCACCGCTGTCGGTTCCAATTAGATGAAGTGGGCTCGAAATTCGCTTCGCAGAAGTCTGCAAACGAATAGGAAGGACGAAAACACAGTCAAACGGCGTGCCCGAGAACCTGTGTCGTAACAAGGTTCCTCACCACCTGAGAATTTGCTGGAAGTGAAGTGGCAAAGTCACGCTGGCTGCGGATTCAATCTGTCAACTGTGTGTTTGCTCTGACACTTACGATTGACCGAGAACTGAAAAAACTCCGAGATGCCGTCGGACAGCATCCCGCATTGACGTTTGTTGAAGCTGAAAGCCAAACCATCGGCGGATTTGGCCGTAACGACCACTTTTCTTACGTTCTGTTTCTGTCGTTATTGATGCAAGAAACCGAAACGAAACTAGCTAAAAAGCAACTGGTTTCTCTCATTCTGGCTATCGAAGAGCCCGAAGCGCATCTCCACCCGCACATCCAAAGAGTTCTTTTCCGCTATTTTCTCCAACGAGACCACTCTGTGCTCGTCAGCACTCACTCCCCGCACATCGCCAGTGTCGCGCCGGTCAAATCCCTGGTCGCCCTCACTAAAGAAGGGAGTGTCGGCACGAAGGCTTACGCGTCTTCCCGGCTCGTGCTGACGGAGTGGGAAGAACATGACTTGCAACGCTATTTCGATGTGACCAAAGCCGAAATGGCGTTTGCGAAGGGGGTCATTCTCGTAGAAGGAATCGCTGAACAATTCCTCATTCCTGCGTTCGCCACCAATTTACTTCTGAACGACATTGATCCCCTGGAATTAGATCGTGTCGGAATTTCAGTTTGCGCGGTCTACGGCACCGACTTCTTGCCCTACGTAAAGCTTCTTGGACCAGACGGTCTGAATATTCCCTTTGTCTTGATAAGAGATGGGGACGTGACCATCAGCGATGGCAAGTTAATCCACACCGGCCTGAAACGTGCGATCAAATTTCTTCCGGACACTCAGAAGCAAGAAGCTGACACGTTGCTTACAAAGGGGCAAATAAAGAGCCTTCAAAAGCTGCTGGTGAGTTTCGGATTATTTGTAAGCACCAGTACCTTAGAAATTGAAGTAGCTCTTAAGTACCCAAAGAAGACAAAGAAGGCTTTCGCGGAACTCGTTTCGGAGAAGCGTGCCGATAAATTCGCAAAATCTATAGACGCGTTAACTGGGATCGAGCAAGTTGATGAAAAGGCACTAGATGCATTTTCGCAAGTGCTCACTCAAATCGAAAGACTCGGCAAAGGCCGCTTCGCTCAGCGGCTTTCCAATAAAATTCAGGGGCGTCCCGGACCAAAATATATCGCGGATGCCATTGCACAAATCGTGCAGAAGGTCTTGAAGCGCAGTGGATTTGCTCCATAAAGAATTTTCAAAGCTAAACGCAAAGCAGAAGATTGCTGTCGCTGCAATGCACAACACTGTTGTTTTCGCGGGACCCGGCTCAGGAAAAACCGCAACTCTGGTTCTGAAAGCTGCGTATTTGCTGGCGGAAGTAATTCCCGCGCCGCGAGGTCTAGCCTGCATTACATACAACAACGAAGCTGCCACCGAGTTTCGGAATCGCCTTGAAGCTCTCGGTGTCCGAGCAAGCGGCCGGGTGTTTCTAGGAACGGTGCACAGCTTTTGTCTCAATTGCATAATCCGGCCCTTCTCCTCTCTAGTCAATTCCGGAGCCCCTGATGTCGAGGTCCTCCCCGATGCACGAACATTGGAATTCTTGAAATCCGCTGCAAATAAAGTAGGGCCAGACCTTCATCCCTACGATTTGAGAGAAACGATCACAAAGCTGAGGAGCCGCATCGCCTGTAAAGAGGATTACAGTGGCTTTGCCGACTCGGATCTAAAGATCTTGCAACTCTACCAAGAAGCGCTTGAGACGGAGAGTTTCATTGATTTTGAGGGAATTATCGAACATGCCCTGAAGATCATCCGCGACAATGCCTGGGTGCGAGATTTCGTGCTGGCCCGCTTCCCATGGGTTCTCGTCGACGAATACCAAGATCTTGGCGGGCCTCTTCATAAGATCGTTGAAGAACTCGTCACGGCTGGAATTCGGATTTTTGCGGTTGGGGACCCAGATCAATGCATTTACGATTTCACCGGTGCAGAGCCAAGCTACTTCTTGGAGCTGACGGAGAGAAAGGATTTTGAAACCGTTCGCCTAAACCTGAATTACCGAAGTGGCAAGAGATTAATCGCTGCGTCTCAGGCCGCGCTTGCAGAATCGGATCCCCGAGATTACCAACCAGATCCCGCCCGCACAGACGAGGGCGAAATCCTTTTTTTCAAAGGGCCATCGACAGATGATCACCCCAACGTCATTGTGAATCAGGTGATTCCAGAACTCACCGCGCGGGGTTTAAATTACGACGATATTGCAGTCTTTTATAAAAGAAAGAACAGATTGTTTTCTGAGCTGACCCAGGCACTCGATAACGCAAAAATCCCTTATTTTCTCGAAAAGAACGACAAATACCCCAAGACAAGGATAACCCGTTGGCTCCAGCAGATTATTCAGGCCGGTTTGGAGGTAGAACAAAAGGGACTCTCTACCGTCGATCTTGACGAACTTGAGCGAATCTACGACGCGATGCTCATCGAAGCGGATGGAACTGTGGCCGACCCCCTGCAAAGCAGAACCGCTCTGTTCAATGCGATGACGAGTGTGCGGGACCCACAGACGCCTCTCGCCACCGTCTTGAAGAGACTCGACAAGCTATTGGGTATATCGCGCATAACAGTTATCCCACAAGACCTCTACGGCGACAGGGAGACGTGGTCGTTCTTATTGGCGTCTACTCAGAGCGACAAACCTCTCGATGGATATACGGCAGCAGACTTTAGCCTTGAAGGGAAAAAGCAGGGAAAGATAACTATCACCACAAATCACAGCAGCAAAGGCAGACAATTTCCAGCAGTGGTAATTCCCGAACTCGTCTATGAGGTCTTCCCCGAGCGGCCCTGGGACAAAAAGAAATTACGTTGGGAACGGCGCTTATTCTATGTTGCATTCACTCGCGCCAAAAACATCGTGGCGCTCGTGTTTGGCAATGTTTACCGCAAGAGGAACGGGGATCTACGGGAAACCGACATCTCGCCATTTGTACGCGAAGTGCATAAACGCCTGAAGGAACAATAAAGCAGACTAGCCAATTCCTTAACCCCTGAAGGCAATTGTTGGCTGCGCCTCTTTCTGCCACTCCGCTGCGCTCGGGTGGGCGCCGTTCGGCCACGGCTCGGACGGTCGCGAGGTCTAAGCGCCGCTTTCGCGCCAAAACAAAAAACCAAGAGCATTTTGGCACTCACCGCGCCGACGCCCGCGCCCTGCCACCGTTCGCTACGCTGCGTTTTTCCCCGTGTCCGCCGGTAACTGTTTTTGTCTCGCTGCCGCTCAAGTGAAAGACAAAAACAGCCTACCCGGCGGAACAGGGGATTAAAAATGTTATTGAAGGATGCAAGCAAAACAAAAAACAATCAGGAACTCGTTAAGGCCAGCATTGATGCACTGGTGAAGGCTCTGGAGTCCGGACACAGTGAAGCACTCTCTGCCTACCTTACAGCCATGTCGCAATTTCACAACTACAGTTTTCAGAACATTCTCTTGATTGCCAGCCAGCGACCGACGGCTACCAGAGTTGCAGGGATTCGCTCGTGGAACGAGTTGGGCCGGAGAGTGAGACGTGGGGAAAAGGGCATCATGATCTTTGCCCCGATGATTGGCTACAGACGCAACGCCGAAGCCGACCAAAGCCAGCAGGCCGACGCCAGAACGGATAAACCGCAACCGCGTTTAGTCGGTTTTCGCGCCGTGTATGTGTTCGATGTGGGCCAGACTGAAGGCGCAGAACTACCAGAACTCGGGAGCACCTTTGTCGGTGTAGTCGGCGACAAACTGGACAAGTTAGCCGAGTTTACGACTGGCCAGGGAATCAAGTTGGAATACTCAGACAAGATTGCACCCGCGAGGGGCATGTCTTACGGCGGTTTGATTCGCATTCTGCCGAACATGGAGCCATCCGAAACACTGGCGACTTTTGTGCACGAACTGGCGCACGAGATGTTGCACCGAGCCGAACGTCGCACTCTGACAACCAAGACTGTGCGGGAAACCGAAGCCGAAGCCGTGGCCTTTGTAGTCTGTCATGCTCTGGGACTTGAGACCGGAACAGGTTCTAGTGACTACATCCAGCTTTACCACGGTGATGCCAACCTGCTGAAAGAGAGCTTGGAAGTAGTACAGCGCACTTCCACCGTCATCCTTGGGGCCATCAGCCCCAAGGAGGCGGTAGGCAACCGGGCGATTTCGGAGGTGCAGCAATGAAAACCGTTGCCATGATCTTGGAACTAGCCGCCCCTCTGACAGCGGGATTTCACATCCGAATCGAAAACGAACCGTGGATGACGCTGGTCATCGAAGACACGCAGGAACGTGGCCCGAACGGTCTGCCGGCAATCTCCGTGGCCCACTATGGGGAACAGAACGGCGATTTGATGCGCGATCCTGAAATGATCTTTGAGGCAGAGGAATCCGGCAAAGGAATGAACCTCGTGCCCTACTACTGGCGGAATGATTATGCTGGCATCGAGCAGTATTCCGCGTTTGTTGAGGAAGGCCGAACCCTCCTGAATGCCAAGCTAAAGCGCGAACATACCGCCTTTGCTCACGTTTGGGACACCAATCTGAAGGCGCAAGGTTTTCTGGAAGCGTTCGTCAGACAACAGAAGGGCGATACCTAAAGCCAGATTCATGCAAGTTCTCAACGTGCCCGGCTCAGGCCGGGCATTTTCATTGCCCCAAAATTTTCGAGGGGCGCTCTGGCCGCGCCCCTCGTGCTCCCTTGGCCCAGGCCTGACACGGCCTGCAAACCTCCGAAGAAAGAAATGCGATAGCGGTATATGTATCAACAGCTTAACAGCCACACCATCGTTTCTCGGGAATAGACGACTCTGACATTAACGAACAATAGTCTATTATGTTGTTGACAATGTCAGACTCCAAGGCGCATTATCGGGCCAAGGGGAAATACGATGCCCGATGGAGATCGTTTTGAATGGAAGTTGCGGGGCAAGGGCTGGCGGAAAGTCTACCGCCTTTTAACGAGCAAGACCGGCGCTCCGCTCGTGGCCGAATGTGTCTTGACTGGTGTTGCTGCTTATCTCAGGAAAAACAACGAGACTCAATACAGCCATTTCGTTAATGCTGTTCACGAAGCGCTCTCAGCACCCGTGCTTAATTTAATGCCACCCGAGTCTGTCCTATCGGGTTCGACAAAGTTAACCGGGAAACTCGACACCTTGGTCGCAAGCAACAAGTTTGCCGAGTCTGCTCAATTTGCACAACGTTCAGCTCTAAAAACTTTTCTCCGGCTCGATGCAGAAAGAGCCAAAGTCACGCGAGAGGATGTCGCGAAACACTTTGGGAGTGAACTTAGTTGGGAAGTGGCTGAAAGCCAATGCATCGGGATCGTCAGGGACAAAGTGACAAAAGAAACGGGACGAACTATCGAGGAGCAAGTCAAATTTGAGACGACCCTTCGCGAAGAAGTCTGTAAGACCGGCCAGGATCTAGGTAAACAATTGACCGAGGACCGCGATATGAGCCACGTCCGTGCGCCGCGAAAACGCGTAGTCCGCAAGGAACTCACCGTCGGAGATTTGCACAAGCCTTTGCCAGTCGATCTGGAGATACGCAATGAATAGCACGATGGAATACAACTTCGATTTTTCTGCTCCGGGCCACATACAGTGGTCTTCGGGTACGCAAAAACAAGAGTTCGTCATGCCGGAACAACCCGTCAGATTTGTGATAAATGACGAATCGATTGCGAGAGAATTCTCAACCGTTGTGGAGCCAGTTCTTGCCGACGCATTGGATGTAGCTGTTGCGGCGCACATGGCAGATCGCTTGGCGCTCCGGGAACGCTTTGTCGGAAAGACCCGGACGCCGGTACATCGAAGTTTTGAGATGGCAATTGCAGTCCGCGAGCCTGAAATATGGAACGATGATCTGATTAAGTCCGATCTCCAGGAAGCACTTTCTTTTCTCACTCAGGATTCGTGGCAATTCACCTTTGTGAAGCGAGAAGTTGGCAGAAAGGCTGATAGCCAACAACATCTCTTCGGACGATACGTGCCCACCAATGTTGATGTCGGCCTTTTCAGTGGGGGCTTGGATTCGTACGCTGGAACGGCAATCCAATTTGACCAACATCCAGAGCGTCATTTCGTCTGCGTTTCTGGTTCGCCAAACAACATTCAGAAGGGATTGCAACGCCGCCAATTTCAGTATTTGTGCTCACGATTTGGGCGTTTGGGTACGCATGTGTCTGTCCAGTATTCCATGGCCGGGGCAACGGAGATGTTGCAGGAGCCGACCCGCCGAACGCGAGCTTTTGTTTTCCTGTTGCTCGGAGCAGTCGTTGCGCTTACGGCTGAGTCCGATTCCGTGCACGTATACGAAAACGGAATCGGAGCCATCAATCTTCCCTTTGACCTGAGCCAGGTGGGAATCGACAACACGCGGGCTATGCATCCGAGAACTCTCCGCAATATCGCCGCCCTTGTGTCCCGTCTTCGCGGTAAACCCTTTTCGATCGAGAACCGGTCCATATTTCTAACCAAGGCCGAAATGTGCCAGGAAAAATCAGTACGCCATGCAGCGGAAGGTATCGCTAACACGTTTTCCTGTGACGGGTTGACTCGAAGAGGCGAGCATTGCGGCTTCTGCACTTCTTGTTTGCTGCGCCGGTTGGCCTTGGAGGACGCGCATCTTTCAAGCTTCGATCACGGAAACTACCTCAATGACTGCCTCAGCGCGGATTGGCATCCTAATCGTCGCCAGTTGAGGGGACTGGCGTCCATGACTTGGCAAGCATCTCGTCTACGTCCGTGTGTTTCCGAGGGAGCAGAGTGGAAACGCTTGGTTATTGAATTTCCAGAATTGCAGCTCGTCCTGGCTGAACTTGCACTAGGAAATACGGCCCAAGGGTTGCAGGAAAATCTGAGACGCCTGTATCGCAAACATGTGAGCGAGTGGTTCGATTTTGGCGCACTCAAGAACCTGCCAACGAGAATTGCTGCATAACCGAAAGTGCATGGGGATCAAATGGAAAGCATTCTGGAGCAGTTAGACCCGAGGGTACTTGGTGGCCGGCTGCAAGATGCACGAAAAGCGGCAGGGCTTACACAACAACAGGTCGCCGACGCCCTTGGTGTTGCGCGAACGACTGTAGTAGCCATCGAAAAAGGCGAGCGCCGAATATCAGCGAATGAGCTGGTTCGCTTCGCTAAGATTTGCAATCGTCCGGTTTCTGACTTCGTGAGCCGCAAGACCGTGACGGAGAGCTTTGTACCGCAGTTTCGTGCGACGCAAGAGTATGACGAAACTGTTGAGCCGGTCGGTATCGAGCTGCAAAAGAGGGCAGAGGATTTCGCAGAGCTTGAACGTATTACTGGCATGACTGCCCCGCGCCTCTACCCGCCTCCATACGAAACAGCGGGAGCGACTTGGGAACAAATCGCCGAAGACGTGGCCAATTCAGAACGAGCACGTCTGGGAATGGGTGACGGTCCCGCGCCTGATCTCAGGGACAGGCTTGCAAATCAGGTCGGCATTCGCATCTTTTGTTTCAAAATGCCCAGCAAGATCGCTGGAGTATTTGCCTATAACGAACCGCTAGGGGCCTGCATTGCGATCAATCTTGATCATCCATCTGATCGGCGAAACTGGTCTCTGTCCCACGAGTACGGACATTTTCTAACGGCAAGATTTCAGCCAGAGGTTACGTTTCTGTTTGAAAAAAGGAGATTGAGTGCGCGTGAGCGGTTGGCGGACGGGTTTGCAGAGTGTTTCCTCATGCCCGCCACGGGTCTTAATCGACGAATAACTGAGCTTCATCGTTCGTTGCCGTCTGGAATTACACTTGCTCACTTTGTTGAACTCGCAAACTTCTACCAAGTCTCAGTGCAAGCCCTCATAAAAAGACTAGAAGCCCTGAAACGCCTACCCTATGGAACGTGGGAGAGATTGAAAGAAGAAGGTTTCAAAGTACGCCGTGCCCAGGAGATGCTCAATCTCAGTCCCCAAGCTGCTGTCGTGGAGGGTATGCCACGTCATTATGTGACGATGGCGGTCTACGCATTTAGAAAGGGGTTGATCACTGAAGGGGAGCTCGCCCGCCTGTTACGTGTGGACAGGCTAACTGCAAGGGAAGAGGTTCAGCGTCATACCGACCCGCTCCATTCGGAAGAAGAAGGATTCGCGCGGTACGAATCAGACCTCGGAAAGCGTCTTGTAGAGAGCTAATTTCGAGTGCTCACGCAAACCGCCGCTATCGTCGATTCAAGCACGCTCATCAATCTCGCCGCCACAGATCTGCTCGGGGAGGTTGTGAGGCACATCAGCCCGAACTGCTACATTTGTCGCTCAATTGTGGCACAGGAGTGCCTCTACATTCGCTCCGCCGATGGAGCACAGGTTGAAGAGCTAAGGCCAGGTCAATGGATAGAAGATGGAATGTTCTCAGAATGTGAACCCACGGATGCTGAGGGAGAAACCTTCGTTACGTATGCTGCTTCGCTGGATGACGGTGAAGCAATGTGCTTGGCGCTGGCAAGCAGCCGTCAATGGGCGGTCGTGATTGATGACAGAAAAGGCCAGAGATTCGCGACTGAGCTGGGAGTACCTGTTATCACGACCAGCGCAATCATGGAGCATTGGGGAAGGGAGAAGACGCCAGCGGAAATCGCTGCTGCGCTGCGCAAGATTGAAGCCCGTGCTCGTTTTCGTCCGGCTGAAGATGATCCCAACTACGAATGGTGGATGCGTTCCCGCTAACAAATATGCTTCCCGCAATGAAGAAGGGTCGTGTGGGAAATTGAGTTCTTGGCAGTGGACTAAACGAAGGGTTGTGCATGGACGAGAAAACACTCTTGGCGGCGATCACGAAATGCGGCTGGAAAGGGGCTTGGGAAGAACAAGTCAGCGGCCTGCTATCGAAACTTAACCTGCTCGAAAGAACGGGAAGGTACAGCAAGCTGTTAGCCAATCTGAAGGGAGCGAACGACAAGAATAACTTTACGGCTTCAGTGTTGGAAGCAACGATTGCTTTCCAATTCGAGTCGGTAGGAATTGAACTGCAATATGAAATCAGGCAGGACGCGGAGGACGAGAGCTCAATTGATTTTTGCTGGAAGACCAAGTCTGGAAAAACAGTTTACATAGAGGTGCGTTTGCTGCAGCAGGACAAAGCAACAGCGGATTCGATCTCAAGCCAACTCGACGCCCGGAACGTGTACGCAATTTCAAAGGACGGGGATGACGAAAGGCAGGATATTGTCCGAGTGCAAAAAGTAGTGCTGGAAAAGGTACAGAAGAAAGATGGATCTCCCACGAAATTTCTTACAGCGCATCAAGACGCGATTAATCTCGTTGCAGTCGACATTACGCAAATCATCCTAGGCGCATTCGACGTTGACGACTGCAAACTAGTTGCTCTGGGCGACCCTTCAGTTCCAGACATCAATCGTCGAGAAGTTTTTGGCCTGTTCCAGGACACGCAACCTGCCTATCCTGCGCTGATCCAGTCCCTGGCTCACTCTTTCAATCATGTTAAGAAGACCCTGCACGGCGTTCTGTTCCTCTTCCGGCTGCCCAAAACAGAATTGTTCAACTTCTCGTCAAGAGGTTTCTGGCGTGGAATCCAAGTTTGATAACCGAGGAAACCGCTAGCAGCCTGTGGTGCAAGTCTGGATTCCGGAGCGAAAAAGATTGTGTGATGCACAGGGATGATTCGTAGAATGCGGGCATGGCGATGGGCACGCGCAAGCAGCGGGAGAAACAAGAA
>Ga0075017_100001387_pt1 | contig 14745 bp, 11 predicted proteins | sample AleBraG_ABR_2012_FD_71475 | JGI IMG/M metagenome (GOLD analysis project Ga0075017, IMG submission 71475) | Freshwater sediment microbial communities in response to fracking from Pennsylvania, USA - Alex Branch Run_MetaG_ABR_2012 | ecosystem: Environmental > Aquatic > Freshwater > Creek >... | reverse complement strand
TCGCCAAAGAGCGCGCGATGGCGACCATCCTTGTAGGCCACGTGACGAAAGACGGCACGGTCGCTGGCCCACGACTCCTCGAGCATCTTGTCGATGTCGTCGTACACGTCGAAGGCGACCGACACGGCACGCTACGCATGGTTCGTGCCGTCAAGAACCGCTACGGCCCAACCGATGACATCGGCTGTTTCGAGATGCGCGAAGAAGGACTTGTCGGTTTGCCCGACCCCAGTGGCTTGTTCCTGACGCAACGCGCCGAGCCGGTCGCAGGTACCTGCGTCACCGTGTCACTCGAAGGAAGCCGCCCCTTGCTTGCCGAGGTGCAAGCCTTGGTCACCGGCGACAGCGTGCCAAGTCCGCGCCGAGCCACCAGCGGGCTCGACTCATCACGTGTTGCCATGACGTTGGCCGTCCTCGAAGGTCGCGCCGGTATTTCACTCGGACGATCCGACGTCTACGTCGCCACCGTTGGTGGCGTGCGCGTCACTGAACCGGCAACTGATTTGGCGGTGGCGTTGAGCGTTGCGGGCGCCAAGATCGATCGAGCACTTCCGTCCGGCGTTGTGGCCTTCGGTGAAGTGGGACTCGGCGGTGAGGTTCGGCGCGTATCCGGCGGTGCACGCCGACTTTCCGAGGCCGCCCGACTCGGCTTTTCGATTGCCTTGGTTCCCGCTGATCACGGCGATGTGCCGCGGGGTCTCGAGGTCGTCGAGATCGCTGATATTCGCAGTGCCGTCCGTTGGTTGCGTGCACATGGCTTGCAGCCCGCCGCGCTTTAGTCACTCATCAGGCATTTCTGACCAATAGGATTGGCGCACCAAGTTCATCAGGAGCCAACACGTGGCCAGCACTGCCGACAAGACGGCGGAACTCGAACAGACCGTTCGAACCGTCCTCGCCATGGTCGCCCCCGGAACCGAACTGCGCGAAGGCGTAGAACGCGTCTTGCGGGCAGGCACTGGCGCTCTTGTCGTACTCGGATTCGATAAATCCGTCGAGGCGCTATGCAGTGGCGGTTTCATGCTCGAAACCGACTTCACCGCCACGCGGTTGCGTGAGTTAGCCAAGATGGACGGCGCGATCATCGTCAGCGACGACATCACGCGCATTTTGCGGGCCGCTGTCCAACTCATCCCTGATCCCAAGATCGAAACGATCGAGACTGGCACCCGACACGGCACCGCCGACCGCGTATCGCGCCAAACTGGCGTGCCGGTATTGAGCGTGAGTAAGTCGATGAACTTGGCGGCGTTGTACATCGGTGGTCGCCGCTACGCGCTTGAGAACTCAGCATCGATCTTGTCGCGCGCCAATCAGGCATTGGCCACACTCGAGCGCTACAAGACTCGACTCGACGAAGTCAATGGCACGCTGTCGGCCCTCGAGATCGAAGATCTCGTGACAATTCGTGATGTCGCGAGCGTTGCTCAGCGACTTGAAATGGTCCGCCGCATCGCGCGCGAAATCGAAGGCTACGTCGTTGAGTTAGGGACCGACGGACGCTTGTTGTCACTGCAATTGCAGGAACTCGTCGCTGGCGTCGATCACGAACGCGTGCTCATCGTGAGCGATTACCTGCCATCGTCCGGCAAACGCGGACGCACGGTCGCCAACGCCCTGGCTGATCTCGACGCGCTCAGTGAAGCCGACCTCCTCGACCTTGGCTTGCTCGCCAAGGCATTGGGCCACCCTGGCGGTCCCGAGTCGCTCGACACTGCAGTGAGTCCGCGTGGCTACCGGCTGGTGGCGAAGGTACCGCGGCTGCCCGAGGCCGTCGTCGATCGACTCGTCGAATCCTTCGGCACCTTGCAGCGACTGCTGGCCGCCAGCACTGACGATCTGCTCACCGTTGAAGGCGTCGGCGAAACTCGCGCCCGCACAATCCGCGACAGCTTGTCGCGGCTTGCTGAAACGAGCATCCTCGAGCGGTACGTGTGAGGACGCCACGACTGCTCCTTCGGTCGTGGCGCGACACTGATTACCCGACATTTGCGGCCATGTGCGCCGACCCTGTCGTCATGCGCTACTTCGTCGCTCCGTTACAGCCCGATGACTCCATCGAATGGGCGCGGCAGCGGCAAGCCGAGATCGCGGCAACCGGCTGGGGACTCTGGGCGGTCGAAGTGACGGACGTTGCCGACTTCATCGGATTCGTCGGCATCTGGAACAACCCCACCCTTGTCGCTGTCGAGGTGGGCTGGCGCCTCGACCGCCCCTACTGGGGGTTCGGTTATGCCACCGAGGCCGCGACGGCAGCGTTGGGCTTTGGGTTCGACACGCTGGGGTTGAGTGAGATTCAGTCGTGCACTGCTGTTCTCAATACACCGTCCGTGCGAGTGATGCAGCGCCTCGGCATGACACACGATCCGTCCGACGACTTCCTGCACCCGCGCGTTCCAGCCGGGCACCCGCTACAACCACACGTCCTTTACCGGCTGACGATCGAGCGGTGGCGGACGGCCCACGCCGTCACGACTCAACCGGATCCGCTCTGACAAGGTGGGGGCGTGGTTACTGCCGTCGACCTGCAGCGTCGCCTCAGCGAGTGGTACGCCGAGCACGAGCGTGACCTGCCATGGCGTCGACCGGGCGTGACCGCATGGGGTGTTCTCGTCAGCGAGGTGATGGCACAACAGACTCCCGTCGAGCGGGTCGCCCCGTTATGGGAAGAGTGGATGCAGCGCTGGCCCACGCCGGCCACACTCGCCACCGCGACCCCCGCCGATGTGCTGCGCGCGTGGGGACGGTTGGGTTACCCACGCCGGGCGCTCCGACTACTGGCTGCGGCCGTCACCATTACGAACGACTTCGGCGGCGTGGTTCCGTCCGATGAGTCCACCCTGCGGACACTGCCGGGTGTCGGGGAGTACACCGCAGCGGCTGTCGTCGCGTTCGCCTACGCAGGCCGGGCCGTCGTGCTCGATACCAACGTCCGGCGCGTGCTGGCGCGCGTTGCGGGCGGAGCGGAATTCCCGCCGCCGCACTTGGCAGCCGCCGAGCGCCGACGGGCGGCTGACTTGCTGCCAGCCGAGCCCGCAGACTCAGCGCGCTGGAACGTCGCCGTCATGGAACTCGGCGCGACTGTCTGCGCGGCTCGCAATCCGCGCTGCGGCACCTGCCCCCTGAGCCGCGATTGCGCCTGGGTTGCTGCGGGCAAGCCGCCGTACGACGGACCGGTCCGGCGTCGGCAATCGTTCACTGGCACTGATCGACAAGTGCGCGGACTCATCATGGCCGTGCTGCGCGATGCGCAGCATCCGGTGGCGCGCAGCACGATCGACGTTGTCTGGCCACGCGCGCAACAACGCAATCGGGCGTTGGACGGGCTGGTGGCGGACGGCTTGGTCGAGCCCTTGGCTGGCGACTTGTTTCGATTACCCGAATCCTCCGTGCCGTAACAGCGGTCGCCGGACGGCGCGACAATCGGGCCTAAACGTGAGGGTGGGAGCGACCCTTAAGTCACTCCCACCCTCACGATCGTTCTCCTAGGCCTCGTCTGCGGACGGCCCAGCAGCTGCCGGCTCGTCAACCGGCGGCGCGTCCGGCAGCGGCTCCTTGGCCTGGCCGGTGAAGGTGAAGGTCTGCTTGCCCTCTTCACCCTCGACGCCGACGACGACGATCTGACCCGGACGAATCTCGTCGAACAGGATCTTCTCGCTCAACGCGTCTTCGATCTCGCGTTGAATGGTGCGACGCAACGGCCGAGCACCCATGACCGGGTCGTAGCCACGCTCGGCGAGCAACTTCTTGGCCTGCACCGTGAGCACCAGACCCATGTCCTTGTCGCGCAAGCGGTCTTCGAGTTTGGCGAGCATGAGATCGACGATCTCGATGATCTCGTCTTGCGTAAGTTGGTGGAACACGATGATGTCGTCGATGCGGTTGATGAACTCTGGACGGAAATGCTGCTTGAGTTCGTCGTTGACCTTGGCCTTCATCCGCTCGTACGCGTCGGCCGAGTTCTCGGCGTTCGAGAAACCGAGGTTCTGACTCTTCGAGATGTCACGCGTACCGAGGTTGGTCGTCATGATGATGACCGTGTTCTTGAAGTCGACGGTGCGACCCTGAGCGTCCGTGAGTCGTCCGTCTTCCAAGATCTGCAGCAACGAGTTGAAGATGTCAGGGTGCGCCTTTTCGACCTCGTCGAAAAGAACGACCGAGAACGGACGACGGCGCACCTTCTCAGTGAGCTGCCCACCCTCTTCGTATCCGACGTAACCCGGAGGCGAACCGAACAAGCGCGACACCGTGTGCTTCTCGGCGTACTCGCTCATGTCGAGTTGGATGAGCGCGTCTTCATCGCCGAACAAGAACTCGGCCAACGTCCGCGACAACTCGGTCTTACCCACACCGGACGGACCGGCGAAGATAAACGAGCCACCCGGACGCTTCGGGTCCTTCAACCCAGCGCGCGTCCGGCGAATCGCCTTCGACAGCGCGGTAATGGCGTCTTCTTGCCCGATAACGCGCTTGTGAAGTTCGGACTCCATGTTGAGCAACCGAGTTGATTCTTCTTCGGTCAACTTCAACACGGGAATGCCGGTGGCGATAGCAAGAACCTCGGCGATGAGTTCTTCATCGACCTCGGCCACAACATCGAGATCGCCAGACTTCCACTCACGCTCGCGCTGCTGCTTCTCTTCAGTGAGTTTGCGCTCCTTGTCGCGCAAGGCAGCCGCGCGCTCGAAGTCCTGCGCGTCAATCGCTGACTCTTTGTCGCGACGTACCTGCGCGATGCGGTCGTCGAACTCACGCAAGTCCGGCGGTGCCGTCAAACGACGAATGCGAAGTCGGGCACCAGCCTCGTCGAGCAAGTCGATGGCCTTGTCGGGCAGGTAGCGGTCGTTGATGTAGCGGTCGGCAAGATTGGCCGCCGCAACAATGGCACCGTCAGTAATGGTGACGCGGTGGTGGTTCTCGTACCGGTCGCGCAATCCCTTGAGGATGTCGATGGTGTGCTGGAGCGTTGGCTCGTTGACCTGAATCGGCTGGAACCGACGCTCAAGGGCAGCGTCCTTCTCGACGTACTTGCGGTACTCGTCGAGAGTCGTCGCGCCAATGGTCTGGAGTTCGCCACGAGCCAGCATGGGCTTGAGGATGCTCGCCGCGTCGATTGCGCCTTCAGCAGCACCGGCGCCGACCAATGTGTGCATCTCGTCGATGAACACGATGATGTCGCCGCGTGTGCGGATCTCTTTGAGCACCTTCTTGAGACGCTCTTCGAAGTCACCGCGGTAACGACTGCCAGCGACGAGGGCCCCTAGGTCAAGGGTGTAGAGGTGCTTGTCCTTGAGCGTCTCTGGCACTTCGCCGCGGACGATCATCTGTGCGAGACCTTCGACGACGGCCGTCTTGCCGACGCCGGGCTCACCAATCAGGACCGGGTTGTTCTTGGTGCGACGCGACAACACCTGCATGACGCGTTCGATCTCGCGCTCGCGTCCGATGACGGGGTCGAGCTTGCCTTCGCGCGCAGCCTGGGTGAGGTTGCGACCGAACTGGTCAAGGACGAGCGACGTGCTTGGCGTGCCTTCGCTTTGCGGGCCGCCAGAAGACTGCGGCTCCTTGCCCTGGTAGCCAGACAGCAACTGAATGACCTGCTGGCGCACGCGCGACAAGTCGGCGCCGAGTTTGACGAGCACCTGCGCTGCGACACCTTCACCCTCGCGGATGAGGCCGAGCAAGATGTGCTCAGTACCGATGTAGTTGTGTCCGAGTTGCAGCGCTTCGCGCAAACTCAACTCGAGGACCTTCTTCGCCCGCGGGGTGAAGGGAATGTGACCGGACGGTGCCTGCTGGCCCTGTCCGATGACTTCTTCCACCTGTTGGCGGACGGCTTCCAGCGAAATGCCGAGGCTCTCGAGGGCTTTGGCTGCTACGCCTTCGCCTTCATGAATGAGGCCCAGCAAGATGTGCTCGGTGCCGATGTAGTTGTGGTTGAGCATCCGGGCTTCTTCTTGAGCCAGGACGACAACCCGACGCGCTCGGTCGGTAAACCTCTCGAACATCGCACCCCTTAGGGCCAGGCGAACTGCAAACCCTGCAATTCGCGGGACTACTCGTCGCCAATAAGGATCCTACGCGCAAACACCGAAACCGCCGGGGCCGCTAGGGCTGGCTGAGAATGGTGCGCAGGTACGCAGAGTGACGACGCTGACTAAGGACTAGAACATCGCTAGAGACGGCCTTGTTCCCTTATGCGACAGCCCCGGCCGTCCGCTCAGGGCGAAACGACCGGGGCTGGGCAGCAGTAACTAGTGGGCAGCGTCGTAGCGGGCGGCTAACTCCGCCGGCACTCGGCCGCGCTCGTTGACCTGAATCCCGTTAGCGCGCGCCCATTCCCGAATTTGACCGGGACGATCGGAGGTCGGACGGTTATTGCGACCCCGCGGTCCGCGTGGACCCCGGTGGCTCTGGACCTTTCGGCCACTGGCGACATAGGTGCTCAACGCGTCGCGAAGGGCGCGGGCATTGGCCTCAGAAAGATCGATCTCGTAAGTCACACCATCAAGCCCGAAATACAGCGTCTCGTCTGCCGGACCACCCGAGATATCGTCCTCGAGAACCACATGCACCTTGCGTGCCATGAAATGTCCTTTCATCAAAAGCGACGGTTAGTCGCAACCGCAGCATTTACATCGTGGCACAGGAATGTGGCTGCTAATCAACCGGCAGGCATCCCGTGGATTTCTTGAGCCGGCCCTATCAGACAAGTCGTCATAGGTAAAGGTGAAAGGCGTCGCACTGGGCTGCGACCCACAATCGCGGCACACCTGAAACAATGATGCGTGATGACCCACACCGATACCGACGCCGACGTCGCGCTGCGCGCCGATATCCGCCGCCTCGGCACCCTGCTTGGCGAAAGCCTCGTCCGCCAAGAAGGCCCAGGCCTGCTCGCCCTCGTCGAGGAAGTCCGCGGCCTGGTTCGCACCGATCCGGCTGCAGCGGCGGCGTTATTGACCACTACCGACATCGCAACATCGGGCTTGCTCGCTCGCGCCTTCAGCACCTTCTTTCATTTGGCGAACATCGCCGAGCAAGTGCATCGCGCCCGGACGCTGGCCACTGAGCGTGCGACGACGGGTGGACTGCTCAGCCAGGTCGCCGACCGGGTACGTGCCGCTGATGTGCCGACCGAGCACATTGCATCACTCGCCAGTCGGCTCAACGTCCGCCCGGTATTTACGGCGCACCCCACCGAAGCCGCGCGGCGCAGCGTGCTGATGAAGCTCCGGCGCATTGCCGATCTGCTTGATGAGCCACGTAGTGCGCGCACCGATGTGCAAATCAGCGCGCTCATCGATTTGCTATGGCAGACGGACGAGTTGCGTGTACAACGACCAGAGGTTCTCGACGAGGCCCGCAACGCCTTGTTCTATCTCGATGATTTGTCGACTGGGCCACTGGCCGAGGTGCTGCACGACCTCAACGCGGCCTTCTCCGAACTCGGGGTTGACCTGCCCGCCGTTGCAACGCCGCTCACTTTCGGATCGTGGATCGGCGGTGACCGCGACGGTAATCCCTTCGTCACTCCCGAGGTCACGTCATCGGTTCTCGTCCAACAACGCGGTCATGCGATCCGCGATCTCGTGCCGCTGCTCGAACGACTCGCTGAAGATCTTTCAATTTCCGAACGACTCGTCACACCTGCGCCGGAACTCCTGGCGTCCGTTGCGGCGAATTTGACGGAACTCGATCTCGATAGCCGCTATTTGCGTTTGAACGCGCAGGAGCCTTTTCGCCTCAAGATCGTGGCAATTCGACGTCGACTTGAACTGACACGATTGCGTGGAGCCACAGGTGGTCCGCATGTTGATGGTCAGGATTACGCGACTACGTCCGAATTGCTGGCCGATGTTGATTTGTTGCGGACGAGTCTCGACGCCGAGCGCGGGTCTTTGATAGCCACCGGCGTGGTTACCGATGTTGAGCGCACTGTGGCATCTCTTGGGTTGCAACTTGCGACGCTTGATATTCGCGAACACGCTGTGCGGCACCATCAAGCGTTGGCGCCCTTGATCGATGCCACAGGTGAGCACAACAAGCCGTACGCGGATATGACACCGTCCGAGCGAGCAACGGTGCTCAGTCGTGAACTGCAGTCGCGGCGTCCGCTAAGCCCAACTCCCCCGCCGCTGACCGGCGATGAATTGCGTACGTTTGCCACGTTTGTCACGATCCGTAAGTCGTTGGATCGGTTCGGGCCGCGCGCGATTGAGTCGTACATCGTCTCGATGACACGTGGGGTCGATGACTTGTTGGCGGCAGTCGTGCTTGCACGCGAGGCGCGACTTGTTGACCTCCGCAGTGACACTGCGCGCATCGGCTTTGTGCCGTTACTCGAAACGCTCGACGAACTTGAGGCGGCTGGCCGCCTGCTCGACGAGATGTTGAGTGAACCTGCCTACCGCGAAGTCGTCCGGCTCCGTGGCGATGAACAAGAGGTCATGCTCGGCTATTCAGACTCAAACAAAGACGCCGGAATCACGTCGTCGCAGTGGGGAATCCACACCGCCGAGCGACAACTTCGCGATGTCGCGGCAAAGCACGGAGTCAAGTTGTGCTTGTTTCACGGCCGCGGTGGCACTGTCGGACGCGGTGGTGGGCCGACGTACGACGCCATTCTCGCGATGCCGTGGGGCGTTATCGATGGCGAGATGAAGATGACCGAACAAGGTGAGGTCATCTCCGATAAGTACCTATTGCCGGCATTGGCACGGAACAACCTCGAACAACTTGTTGGCGCAGTTGTCGAAGCGAGTCTCATACACCGGCAACCGCGTGAAGACCGCGAACGATTGAAACTCTGGGACGACGTCATGGACGTAACGTCCGCGCAGGCGCTCGACGCGTATCGCGGTCTTGTCAGTGACCCGGACTTACCGGCGTACTTCTTTAGTTCCACGCCGGTCGAGGAACTTGGTCAACTGCATCTCGGATCGCGCCCGGCGTCGCGTCCTGAGCAAGGTCAGGGAATCTCTGGTTTGCGGGCCATTCCGTGGGTATTCGGTTGGACCCAGAGTCGCCAAATCGTGCCGGGTTGGTTTGGCGTTGGGTCCGGATTGGCCGCCGCCCGTGCCGCCGGTCATGGCGACACGTTGCGTGAAATGGCGACTGACTGGCCGTTCTTCCGCAACTTCTTGTCCAACGTCGCGATGACGTTGACGAAGGCGGACCTGGACGTGGCGCAGTTGTACGTCGACACCCTTGTCCCGTCGCACCTACATCGACTCTTTGATGTCATTCGCAGCGAATACGCGACGACCGTCGAGCAAGTGTTGTGGGTCGTCAACCGGACGACGCTGCTTGGAGACCAGCCAACGTTGGCGCGCACGTTAGAGGTTCGCGACAACTACTTGCTGCCACTGCACCATTTGCAAGTGCAGTTCTTGCAACAAGTTCGGGCAGCCCGTGAGAGCACTGGCGACGTTGACCCAGCCTTGCAGCGCGCTACCCTGCTGACGATGAACGGCATTGCGACAGGACTGCGGAATACCGGGTGACGCTCTACAGGATCCGCAGCATTCGAGTGTTGCCGAGGGTGTTTGGTTTGACGCGTTCGAGATCGAGGAACTCGGCAACACCGTCGTCGTAGGACTGCAGCAGTTGCACGAAGACGTCGTGGTCTACCGGAGCGCCCGCGATCTCAACAAAACCGTGGCCAGCAAAAAAACTTGTCTCAAACGTCAAGCAGAAGACGCGTTCGACACCAACGGCACGGGCCCGGTCGAGCAGGGCTGTTAACAATGCCGCGCCAACGCCACGACCACGCACCTCAGGTGCGACGGCTAGTGTGCGGACTTCTGCTAAGTCCTGCCACATGACGTGTAGCGCACCGCAACCGACGACGGCGCCGTCAAGTTCGGCGACGACAAACTCTTGCACATCTTCGTACAAGGTGACTGAGGCTTTGCCCAGCAGAATCCGGTCGTTGGCATAGCCGTCGACGAACGCCTTGATGATCGGAACGTCAGTAGTTCGGGCCGGACGAATCAGCGGCTTTGCGTCGTTGCTCACGACGGCTTCACGAGCGGGAACAAGATGGTGTCGCGAATACCGCGGCCGGTGAGCAGCATGAGGACGCGATCGATACCCATTCCTTGTCCGCCTGCTGGTGGCATGCCGTGTTCGAGGGCTCGCAAGAAGTCTTCATCGAGTTGCATAGCTTCGATGTCCCCACCCGCAGCGAGCAACGACTGCGCCGTAAGGCGAGCCCGTTGCTCCACCGGGTCATTGAGTTCGGAGTATGCCGTACCGATTTCAGTACCGAACGCGACGAGATCCCAACGCTCGGCAACCCGCGGCTCGTCGCGGTGTTGCTTGGTCAGCGGCGAAACGTCCGTGGGGAAATCGGTGTAGAAGGTCGGCGCAATAGTCGTGTCTTCGAGAAGGTGCTCATACAACTCGAGCACGATCTGGCCGCGGTTCCACGTCTTGGCGTGCGGCACACCGGCCGCGTCCGACAACTTGCGCAGCACCTCTTCGGACGTGTCGGGCCCAACCTCTTCACCCAACTTCGCCGAGATGCCTCCGTACACGCTGACGACAGGCCAATCGCCACCGAGGTCATGCTCGGTGACGTTTCCTTCATCGTCACTGTGTCGGGCAACAGTCGAACCATACGCAGCCACACATGCCTCTTGAATGATGTCGCGAGTAAGCACCCGCATGGTGTTGTAGTCGCCGTACGCTTCGTACATTTCCAGCATCGTGAACTCAGGGTTGTGGCTTGAGTCAGCACCTTCATTACGGAAGTTCCGGTTGATCTCGAAGACCTTGTCGATGCCGCCGACAAGAAGGCGCTTGAGATACAACTCCGGTGCGATGCGCATGTACAACGGCATGTCGTATGCGTTGATGTGAGTTGTAAATGGACGCGCGTTCGCGCCACCGTGCATGACCTGCAGCATCGGCGTCTCGACTTCGGTGAAGCCTCGCGACGTCAAGGAGTCTCGAATCGATCGGACGGTCGCGGAACGCAGGTAGAGCATGTCGCGTGCTTCGGGACGCATGATGAGGTCGACATAGCGCTGCCGAACGCGGGCCTCTGGGTCGCTCAAGCCCTTGAACTTCTCTGGCAGTGGGTGCAGCGCCTTGCTCGTAATAGCAAAGGACGACGCAAAGACGGACAGTTCACCGCGCTTGGACGTGATGACTTCGCCGGTGACTCCCACGTGGTCGCCTAGATCGACAAAACGCTTCCAATTATCGAGGGCTTCCTGACCTGCGCCTTCGAGCGACAGCATGACCTGCAGGTCACCGGTTCCGTCGCGCAGCGAAGCAAAGATCAGCTTTCCCGCGATGCGGTTGAGCATGACGCGTCCGGCCACGCCAACGACGTCGCCCGTCGCCACATCGATCGGCAAGTCAGGGTAGGCAGCGCGGATCTCGGCAATGGTGTGAGTGCGCGGATACGTCACGGGGTAAGGGTCAAGACCCGCCGCCCGAATGGCCGCCAACTTCTCGCGCCGGACCAGTTCTTGTTCGCTGAACTCCGGGGTTGGCAGTGCGGTCGGCTCACTCGTCATGCTTCAAGATTAGTGGCCGGAATCTTGCGGGTTGCCTGCACGTCCTCCCGGCCGAGAGGTCCGATGACTGGGACGCTATTCCCGTGACGACACCCCGCGATGGCGCAGCCACGCCGGTGGACGACGCGTCCGCGATTCGTCCGAGCTTTGCGAGTCGGCGCTTGTCGTTCGGGGCCAACGCCGACGCGTACGCCCGCTTCCGTCCGGGGTACAACGACCGCATCGTTGATTGGTTGCTCGGACATCCGACACCTGGTCGATCGTTGGAAGTTCTCGACCTAGCAACCGGCACCGGTCGACTTGCGCGTGACATCGCGGAGGCCGGGTATGCCGTCGTCGCCGTCGAGCCGGACGCTGACATGCGAGCGCGCGCCATTGATGCGCTCGGACCAGAAAGGGTCCTGGCGGGCAGCGCTGAAGCGATCCCACTGCCGGACGAATCCGTCGACGTCGTCACCGTCGGCACGGCGTGGCATTGGTTTGACCCGGCGACTGCGCCCGTCGAAATTGCGCGAGTGTTGCGACCGAACGGCTTACTAAGCGTTGTGTGGAACCTCCGCGATGATCGCGTGCCGTGGGTTGCCGCATTTGACGAAATCATCGATGGACAAGATCGCGTCCTGCGTCCCACCGAAGTCCGCTTTAGCGCACCGCCCGGTCATTTCAGCCCACCCGACTTCACGCAAATACCGCATGAAGTGTCTATGGCTCCTGCTGACTTGGTCGGCCTAGCGTCGTCGTTCTCGTACGTGACGTTGCGTCCCGACGCCGATGCGGTACTTCAGCGATTGCGCATCCTTGTCGACACGCATCCCGACTTGGTGGGTCGAGACACTGTCGCACTTCCGTACGTCGCGCACTGTTACCGGAGCCAAAAGTTACAGTGAGTTTGGTGCCGCGACCGAAGTTCCGTCGGACGACGCATCGTCGACTTCATTGAGGAATAGACCAAGAACAACCGCGACGGTGGCGCCTACAAAAGTCCACAACAAGCGCTGGCCGGCGATGGCCACTGTGTCTCCGGACACCGATGCTGACACGACCGTAATGATGAGAACACTTGTCGTGACTACCGCGGCCAACGTCCGCCTGGCCAACGTGTACCCGACCAGCAACCACACCATGACTCCACTAGCGACGACGGCAAGAGACTGCGGCAACGTGACAGCCACGACAACCGCGATGAGCGCACCTACGACTGTCCCGACAATTCTCGTGCGCGCCACATTCCGGGACTCGTTCGTACTCGGTCGCAGAACGACAGCGAGCGTGGCAATGACCCAGTAGCCGTGCGGAAAATTGTGATGCGCGACAACGTAGGCAAAGCCCACGCACGAGATCGCTAAGGCCGCAGCATGCCGGGCAGCTAACGACCGTGACGTCGGGTGCGCGGGCAGTCTCACGCGCATGATCCGCACGACCACGAGGACGTAAGCGCCAACCAACAACGAGATGATGAGCGCCTGCCACGAGGCGAGACCGATCTCTCCGATGCCTTCGAGTAGGGCAACAACCGGTGCTAGCGCCAGCAGTCCAGCCGACGCGAGATTGCCGGGGTAACTCAAGATCGCTGCCAACCCGACGACGACCGCAACGCCAATGGGTCGCTGGTGTGCAACAGGGCCGAGCGCAGCCACGACTCCAATGAGGAGCACAAAGAGACTTTGGGTGGGTCCCCTCGTCACCACCGCTTGCGAAACGGTAATGACAACGACGAGCAGGCTGAGGATCACACCGCCCACACCGACAGCCCACCCGGCAAGCGCCACGGGAATGAGGACGATGACCGCGATCTTGGCGGACGCCGCCATGAGTGACGTAGGTGGAAGGAACGTGCGAATGCGTGGTACTACGTTCGACACACGATCACACGTTCTTGTCGTACACGAGTCGCAGACCTTGGAGCGTCAGTTCCGGCACATGATCGGTAATGCGACTCGACACATCAACAACCAAAGGCGCCAAACCACCGGTCGCGATCACAGCAGTAAGCTCACCGATCTCGGCCTCGATGCGGTCGACGAGGCCATCAACCTGTCCCGCAAAGCCGTAGAGCGCGCCTGACTGCAGTGCCTCGACCGTGTTCTTGCCGATGACCGACCGCGGCAGCACGAGTTCGACCTTGCGCAGTTGGGCGGCCCGCGCTGCAAGGGCGTCGAGCGAAATCTCGATTCCGGGTGCTAACGCGCCACCGAGAAACTCCCCTTTAGCGCTCACGACGTCAAGGTTCGTTGACGTTCCGAAGTCAACGACTACGCATGGACCACCGAAGTAGTGATGCGCGGCAAGCGTGTTGACGATGCGGTCCGCCCCGACTTCACGGGGATTGTCGGTAAGGATCGGTACGCCGGTCTTCGTACCGGGTTCGACGATGATCGCCGGCACGTCCGGCCAATAGTCGGCGAACATCGTGCGCATCTCGCGCAGCACGGCCGGCACCGTTGAGCACAATGCGATCCCGCTAATCTCGGGTCCATCGGCGAGTAGGCCGCGAAACGTCAGCATGATTTCGTCCGCTGTGGAGTGAGCGTCCGTCTTGATGCGCCACGACCGTGACAAGTCCTTGCCCTCGAACAGACCCAACACGGTGTTGGTGTTTCCGACGTCAATCGTCAACAGCATTAGTGAACTCCTTGCAGGTCGAGCGCTGCGTTGTCGAGCAGTCGCACGCCACCAACCACAGCGGCCACGAGGATTCTGGCCGGTCCCGCCGACGATACCGGTCGTAGTTCCGGGTCAGTAATGACGACGTAGTCGGGCGTGACGCCGTAGACGCCGTTGAAGACCGCGGTTGCTTCGCGTTGGGCGCGGTCAGCGCTGCCACCTTGCATAGCAATACGCTGCGCTGTCCAAATTGCTTGCGGAATGATGAGCGCTTTGCGGCGATCTTCAACGGACAGATAGGCGTTGCGACTCGACAGCGCCAAGCCGTCCGAATCACGGACGAGCGGGGCACCGACAATCCGAACGTCACCGCGCTGCCGTGCCAACTCACGGATCAACACCAATTGCTGGTAGTCCTTCTCGCCAAACACGGCGACGCCCGGTTGCACGGCGTCGAACAGGAGATTCACGACTGTGAGCACGCCAGCGAAGTGGCCAGGGCGGCTGGCTCCTTCCAACACCGAACCTCGACTGTCGGGAACGATCGCCTCGATATCGGCGCCGGGCGGATACATGTCGTCGACCGTCGGAGTCCACACGACATCAGCAC
>Ga0075017_100001386_pt1 | contig 14750 bp, 11 predicted proteins | sample AleBraG_ABR_2012_FD_71475 | JGI IMG/M metagenome (GOLD analysis project Ga0075017, IMG submission 71475) | Freshwater sediment microbial communities in response to fracking from Pennsylvania, USA - Alex Branch Run_MetaG_ABR_2012 | ecosystem: Environmental > Aquatic > Freshwater > Creek >... | reverse complement strand
GAGTCCACGTAGCGATACTGCCAATTCTGGAGTTCGAGCCACGATGTCAAGAGACTGCCCGTCTTCTGCGTCTCCGCCCATTCTCGGAACGATACCGCTGCAGTCTGTCGAGTGCTCGTGCCGCAGATGCCCTGCCCTTCCTAGGTCATTATGTGAAATCGTCGGATTCTCCGAGTGGAGGTATCGAATCGAGGTGAACCGGGACGGGTTTGCTGGAGGCTGATCCTCTTCTAAACGGCCAGCCTCTCTGACTCGTCGGAGCGATAGTAGTGAGCCTCGAACTCCGCCGGCGTCACGTAGTCAAGCGACTCGCGGATCCGGCGGTTGTTGAACCAGTCGATGTAGAAGAGCGTCGCCCACTCGACGTGCTTGTAAGCGATCGTCGAAAACGACAGCATCTCTGACCGAGTTGTGATCATCGAAAACGACAGCAGCCAGGACGCAGGGCGCGAGTTCGTTGGCGTCCATTTCGCTGGTCCGACCGATCGTCTGCATCGGCGAGTCACCAAGGAATGGGAGATTCCTTCGACGCTATGGCTCGGCTGGCCTTTCAGCGATGACGCATGAGCCCACCGCTACCCTTTTTCGGTCGCTACCTGTCGTTCGCGGAGTCACTCTCGTGACGCGACGCCACCGAAGCCTGGCGGAACATGGTGATCACCGCATGACTGACCTAAAGGGCAAGACGAGTTGGCCTTGAACCGGCAGTACTGGATCGATCTAGGCGGACTGATCCTGTCCGACACGCCGGGTGGCAAGGAAGAGCTTCGTCAGACACTCTCCCACAACGCGACCTAGCCGCAAGCCACGAGGTGTATGACGCCTGGAGCGTTCGTTTCAATAGCTCTGCAACCCCTTGCGCCCAGACGGCCTTTAGCCACAACTGGTGGCTCACGACCGCCCAGCGCACAAGGAACGACCTTGCGATCCCATCACGATCTCGACCTGAGGTAAGCGCTCGCATTCGGTTCATCGAGTCACACAGATCATTCGTTGTGTATGTTCACCTGACAACTGGCTTCAAACAGGAGATGATGTGAGCGAGGCATCCGGACAGAATCTTCACGTGCTTGGCCCCATAGAGCGCTACGAGCAAGGCATCGTCGATCGAATCACCGACTTCAAGGATCCGCGTCAGGAGTGGCGCCGTCTGTTTTCTGAGGTACTCGGTACGTTCTTCCTCGTTTTGGTGGCGGCAGGGGGAGGGATGATGAGCCACGCCTTCCCGAACACAATCAGTCGATCTGCTGCCGTCGTCGCGCCAGCGCTCATGGTGATGGCAGTCATCTTGTTTATGGGCAAGATTTCGGGCGCTCACCTGAATCCTGCGGTCAGCATCGCATTCGCACTTCGCCGAGACTTTCAATGGCGACGGGTTCCCGGTTACGTCTTGGCGCAACTCGCAGGGGCGACCCTTGCTGCATTGTTCCTACACGCTGTGATCAAGGTCTCTTCGACGTACGGGTCCAACTACCCTGCTTCGGGCTACTCGCACATGGCGGCGTTCTGGATGGAGCTGATCCTCACCATGGGGCTCGTCAGTGTGATCCTGGGGACCGCGTCGGGAGCACAGAATCTCGGCATCCTTGGTGCGTTTGGCGTCGGTGGGTACATAGCGTTGGCCGGGCTTTGGGGGAGCCCGATCTCAGGTGCATCAATGAATCCCGCGCGCACCTTTGGCCCCGACCTCGTGGGCTCGAACTTTTCCGCATACTGGGTCTATGTCGCCGGGCCTATTGCCGGGGCGATTCTTGCTGTCGGCATCGCCTTCATTCTCCGCGGGCCGGGCGGCGGAATGTCCGGGTCGGGTGCCGCACAGGGGGACCTCTTCACCGAAGCGAACGAAGCTGGGAAGTCCTGAGCGTCACACTCGGATGGTGCTCGACGTCGAAGCTACCCGAGGCTCGTGCTCGCCCTCACGAGCCTCTCCAACACCTGGCTACATCCTCCCAGGTGGCGTCGCGGGCGGACTCAAAGCCAGGGGCCAACCACCTATTTGACGAGTAGGTAGAGGTCGTCGCCAATGAGCCACAGCCCAACGACGAGGGAGACGATGATGATGACCTGATCCGTGTGGGTGTCGATCCACGTCCGAAGTCGCGCGAGAAACGCTTGACACTTCTCTGGCCGGAAGCCAGCGTAGAGCTCCATCCCGATGTACGAGCTCGACGCCAGCACACAAAACAGGACGAGCGCAAGGGAGCTTTGCCACGACGAGACCTTTGCATCGACGACCACGGCGACCCCGGCGGCAATGAGCCCCCACGGCTGGGTGAGCGGGGCGAGCCCCATCGCATACCACGGGGACATCTTGTCGATGCCCGTTTGCCACTTTGGCGTCTTCTTCGGCTTCTTTGGTTGGCCCATGCGACGACGCTGACGTACTGCGAAGTACACGAGCACGACGCCAATGGCGATCTTCACCGCGAGCGCGGCGACGGACGGCGCAGTACTTGGTGCGGGCGGTTTGTTCCCCGTGACGAGCAAGGTGCCGGCGACGATGGCCGCAAGCGAAAGCAACCAGCCGAAGAGGAATGCGGCTCCCTTCCTCACACCGCGCTTGGACGCCAGCACCAGGATGAACGCCGTCAGAGGGATTGGCTCCAACGCGATCGCGAGGCCGATGATGACGAGATTGAGGATCATCGCCTGAGCACTTCTATCCTCGCGAGTTGGCTCCGCGCCATCTCAGACGCCCTCGACCGCCTCGAGTTCGCCGGTGCGGATCGCTCCCTCGAAGACCTTGTAGTCCCTATCGTTCTGCTCGGCGTAGCGCTCGGCGAAGTCGGTGATCGAGCGGTCGAACTTGTCGCTCTTGCCGAGGTACGCGGCGAGCATGACGGGGTCACCCGACCTGGCGTGGGCCCGTGCCAGCGTCCAGCCGCAGATCCGCGCGTAGAAGCCAAGCGTGAGCGGTCCCATTGACTCGACCACTGCGGAGCCCTTCATGTCCCGGAGCTGGCGCCAGTAGAGGAAGCGACCCTCCTGCTCGCCTTTGGTCCAGCCGAGGAAGATGTCGCTCGCGGCCTGCATGACGCGCTGCCCTTGGACAACCCGCTCGCCAGGCTGCTTGAAGCGGCTCTTCGGGAGGTGGTCTTCGAGCACCGACGTCGTCGCCTCTTTCACCTGGAGGAACAGCGGGTCCCCTTCGTCGCGTCCCTGGAGCAGCACGATGAAGGCCCGCGTCCCGACGCTCCCAACGCCCACGACCTTGCGCGCCATGTCGACGACCTCGTAACGCTCGAGCAGCAGCCGCCGGTCCTCCTGAAGCGTTGCGCGATAGAGACGAAGCTGTCGATGCACCGACTCCTGCAGTTCGTCCGCCGAGAAGCCATACATTGACTCGAGGTCACGGGCGGGGATAACGACCGGAGGCTGACTCACGATCCGGTATCGACCGTCGACCACCTCAGCTAACTTCGACAGGGCCTGGAGGCTGTCGCGGGTGTGCGCCTTCTGTGCGTTCTTCTCTGCTGCCTTCGCGCTCTTCTTCGCCTCAGTGGCGTCGCGCTTCGTCGACGCCCCTTTGGTCATTGTGCGGACTGACTCCATGATCTCGCCCTCGGTGAGCCTTGAGTACCAGACGTCGAGGTTGCCCATCTCGGCGAACTGCGCCATCGCCTCTCGGTACGCCGTCACGGACGCCAAGGTCGAGGCAGTGACGTCGGCGGGAGCGAAGCCATTGTTCCGAGCGGCGATCGCGAAGCTCGCCGACATGCGAATCACGTCGTACTCGAAGGGCCCCGGGAGCGTCTCGTCGAAGTCGTTCAGGTCAAACAGCAGCGTGCGCTCCGGTGACGCGAACACCCCGAAGTTCGACAGGTGGGCGTCACCGCAGAGCTGGACCTCGAGACCTGCCACCGGAGTGTCCTTGAGGTCGGTGGCCATGATCCTCGCGGCGCCGCGATAGAACGTGAAAGGCGAGACGAGCATCCGACCGCGCCGCACCGGGACGAGGTCCGGCTCCCGGGTCACGTTCTGCTGCTCGAGGATCTCGACGGCGCCCGGGCGCCCGCTCGCTGGCTTCCACTTCGTGTGGCTTTGGAGCGACGACCGCTCCCTGGCGGCCTTGCCGCGCGCGCGCCGCTCCTCGATGCTCAGATGGATGATCTTGGTGGCAGGCATGGGGTGAAGCTCCTCAGACACTCGGTTCGCTCAGGAAACGTGCGGCGTCACCCTGGGACATCTGCGCGGGTGTCGACCACTGCAGGACGGGAGATGATGTAGCTCAGGACGCCGATGATTGGCAGAAAGATGATGAAAACGCACCACAACGCCTTTGCGAAACCGTGGTGGTCGTGCCGGCGGAAGTTGTCGATGAAGCAGTAGACGACGATGACCCACCACAGAACGAGACCAGCAAAGATAAGCAAGGTCCAAAAGATGTTCAAGAGCGGATAGGTGTACGCGAGCACGTGATCCCCCTCTGCCAATGACCCGGAGAGGATGCAGAGCCCCTCCATCGTTCGGCGTTAGCCGACCGGAAACCGTACATCAACTCAGGCGACGGCCATTTCCCGGATTCGCCGGCCTTGACCTGCCGCAAAACCCCCAGGGTCGCGCGGTCGCGTCGAAGCGCGGGCATGGCCATTCGATCCGACCTACCATGCGCTCGCGGGAATCACGCCCGTCGCGGCCACTGGATGGCTCAGTTGACGCGGATTCGCCCAACGACATGCGTGAAATAGGGAGAAAGCGATGCCCCTCAAGGAGTATGCCCCCGGCACAAGGTTCCCCGGTGTAATCGGACGTACTGCCGACGAATCGAGCCCGGCATGGCCAGTGCAACCGCGCGCGCCCAAAGGTTCTCCGAACGTGGTGTTCATCGTGCTCGACGATGTTGGGTTCGGACAGCTCGGGTGCTTTGGGAGTCCGATCCAGACGCCGCGTCTGGATCGACTCGCCGTGGAGGGCCTTCGTTACAACAACATGCACACGACCGCGCTTTGCTCTCCGAGTCGCGCCTGCATCATCACAGGACGAAACCACCACAGCAATGGCATGGCCTGCGTCACCGAGTTTGCGACCGGCTTTCCCGGATACAACGGAGTCGTGCCATTTGAGAACGGCTTCCTCTCCGAGATCCTCTTGGAGCACGGCTTCAACACCTACATGGTGGGGAAGTGGCACCTCGTTCCCTCCAGCCAGGAGACCGGTGCAGGACCGTTCGATCGTTGGCCACTCGGGCGTGGCTTCCAGCGCTACTACGGCTTCTTGGGAGGCGACACGAGCCAGTGGCACCCCGACCTTGTCTACGACAACCACGCGATCGAGCCGCCGAGAACACCCGATGAGGGCTACCACCTCACCGAGGACCTCGCCGACCGCGCGATGCAGTTCGTCGCCGACGCCAAGCAGGTGGACCCTGACAAGCCGTTCTTCCTCAACTTCTGCCCCGGCGCAGCCCACGCGCCGCATCATGTCCCCAGAGAGTGGGCGGACCGCTACGCGGGACTCTTCGACGAAGGGTGGGACATCTACCGCGAGGGCGTCTTCGCGCGCCAGAAGGAGTTTGGCATCCTGCCCGGCGACGCCGAGTTGTCGCGTCACGACCCAGACGTGCCTGAGTGGGGCTCGCTGTCGCAAGACGCTCGACGGGTTGCAAGCCGGATGATGGAGGTATTCGCTGGCTTTCTCAGCCACACGGACCACCACATTGGGCGGCTGCTCGACTTCTTGGAGCAGATCGGTGAGCTCGACAACACATTGATTATGGTGATCAGCGACAACGGGGCAAGTGCCGAAGGCGGCGTGGACGGCTCCACCAATGAAGCCAACTTCTTCAACAACGCCCCCGAGACTGTCGAAGAGGCGCTCGCGGTTCTCGACGAACTCGGTGGGCCGAAGCACTTCAACCACTACCCGTGGGGCTGGACGTGGGCCGGGAACACGCCGTTTCGGCGATGGAAGCGAGAGACGTACCGCGGAGGTTCGTCCGATCCCTTCATCGTCCACTGGCCGAAGGGGATCTCAACCAAGGGCGCGATTCGCGAACAGTACGCCCACATCATTGACATGGTGCCGACCGTCCTTGACGTCCTCGGGATTGAGCCTCCCCGCCAGATCCGAGGGGTGGCCCAGGCGCCGATTGAAGGTGTGAGCTTCGCGCACACCTTCAACGACGCGAGTGCCGCCAGCGAGCACGGCACGCAGTACTTCGAGATGCTTGGGCACCGCTCCTTGTATCACGACGGCTGGAGGGCGGTGTGCCCGTGGCCAGGTCCGTCGTTCGCGGAGTCAGGCGCATTCGGCCAGGAGATCTCGTCTGCGAAGTTGTCCGAGCTCGACGCGACAGGTTGGGAGCTCTACCACGTCGAAGATGACCCGGCGGAGAATCACGACGTCGCGAGCGAGAACCGTGCCCGGCTCATCGCGATGATCGCGCTTTGGTATGTCGAGGCGGGAAAGTACAACGTGCTGCCAATCGACGGCAGTGGCATCGCCCGTGTTCTCGTCGAGAAGCCTGTCGTCGCTGCACCTCGGGACGCCTACGTGTTCTATCCGAACACACAGTCTGTGCCGTTCTTTGTCGCCCCTCGTGTCTTGAATCGGCCACATTCGATTACCGCGCAGGTCGACATCCCGGAGGGCGGAGCTCAAGGTGTGCTACTGGCACAAGGAACCGTGGCGGGCGGCTACACGTTCTACGTCATGGATGGCCGACTGCACTACGCGCACAACTATCTCGGCAGAGCAATCTTCGAAGTGTCGTCTGAGGCCGAGGTGCCAACGGGCGCTCACACTCTTCGCTTTGAGTTCGAGCCCACTGGCGAGCTCGACTTCCTCAACGGCAAGGGTGCCCCGGGACGGCTGCAGCTCTACATCGATTCACAACTCGTAGGCGAGACAGAGGCGCCATTCACAATGCCCCTGATCCTTAATCCCGGTGCACTCACCTGCGGTGCTGATCCGGGTTCGTCGGTGGTCGAGAGCTACAAGGCGCCGTTCCGCTTCACTGGAACGCTGACGAGCGTGACGGTCGACCTGAGCGGCGAGTTGATCGTCGATTCCGAGGCAGAGTTCCGAATGCACATGGCCCGGCAGTGAGTTCGACTCATCGATCCCCGAGGCGGCCAGTTCTCTGTCGGCAGGTATTTGGGAGGAGAGTCTCCCGCCGCCGCATCAGTGATTGGTCGCGTGGGGTTCGAACATAGACCCATCACGTCCGGAACTGCCTTCTGATCATTCGCTTCGCGATCGAAATGCAGCCAAACTCGGACGTGAGTTCCGGATTACCCCAGGTCAGCGGCCCAAGAAGGGTTCGAACATAGTCCCATCACCTCCACCATCGTCTCCACCAATCTGAACTGGTGAAACACCACCACGTGCACTCGACTCGAGGTCACCGAAGAGTCCGGAGTTAACACCCATCGCACTTTCGGTCCGGCCACCTGGGATGAGGCGAAGGGCAGTTGGACCGCTGCGGGGTCCCTGCATGAGTCGACCAAGGCCATCGACAAGGGCTCGGTCGCGCTGCCGAGTGGCGTGCTGGTAGATGAGTGCCGCTCGCGGGCTCGCGTGACCCATCCGGGACATGAGCTCCTTGGTGCTCGCTCCCGTCGACGCCGCGAGCGTGTTGCCGGTGTGGCGCAGGTCGTGGAACCGGAAGCCCATAAGTCCGAGCTCGTCGCATGTCTGGGAACTCGGGATCTTGGTCTGCGTCTCGATGGACATGTTGCCCGGGACGCCGCTGTAGACGCAGTAGATCACGGTCTTCTGCGCGCCCGCCTCGGAGAGCGCCACCTTGGCCCTCACGATCGAGTCGATGCTGGCAACTGAGAGGTGCTTGCAGAGCCTGGCGTGGCGAGTCGGCGTTGCAAGGTCCGGGCCGCACCTGCGAGCGACGGCACGACGAGGACCAGTACGACCGCGAGCGCGACGCTCACCGCCGACAGGCTTGCGCATCGAGATGCGTGGGGCGAAGCGGCCATCTGTCACTCCAGTGCAGTGCATCCTATTCAGCGCACCTGCGCGCCGCCCGGGAGATGGGGTGCGCATCGTGTGGAAGCCATGGGTACCATTTCCCCGTGAGCACCCAAGGCGATCGCAGCTGCTGCATCGATAGCTGAGGCGTACGGATTCGCGATTGCCATCGATGAGGCGATCCAGGAGCGCCAAGGCTCGGCTTGAACATGGGTGCTAGGGCCACACGCACGGATTCATTGGTCGGTTCGCAGCACCGGCGCGCCGTACTGGGGGCGCCAGAGGAATCCCCGTGGGCGCCTCGCCGTCGTAGCTCGTGAACAGCAACGGTATCCGGCGGGCGCCTCAACCGCCGACGTAACGGTCACGTGCGTCAGGTCATTCGTCGTCCGGATCGAACGAGCACGTGACCGTACCGCAGCACTGGCTCACCGGATGCGAAGGTCATGCAGCACAGCTCGTGCCGCACCGAGGCCACACATTCCATGCACGCCCCCACCTGGTGGCGTCGACGCCGAACAAAGGTACAGGCCCCGCACTGGAGTCCTGTAGTTGTTCCACCGCACCGTTGGGCGGAACACGGTCTGGCGGAGGGTCCCTGCCCCCCCTGCAATGTCCCCACCGACGTAGTTGGGATTGTGGGACTCGCTGTCGGCAGCCGTGACGGTTGCACGTGCGAGCACAAGATCGGAAAACCCGGGGGCGAACCGTTCTATCTGCGCCTCGATGCGTGCGGTCATGTCGACGGTGGACCCATTCGGGACGTGGCAGTAGGCCCAGAGCGTCTGGTGGCCCGGTGGGGCCCGCGTCGGATCGATGATGCCGGGTTGAACGACGATGCAGAACGGTCGATCGGGATGACGTCCCGCGGCGACCTCAGCCTCGGCGAGCGCCACCTCGCCAAGTGTCCCGCCGACGTGCACAGTCCCCGCCATTCGGCACGCTTCTGCGGCCCATGGAACGGCGCCGCCGAGCGCCCAGTCGACCTTGCAGATCCCAGGTCCGTATCCAAAGCCCTCGAGTTCGCGGCGTGAGCGCCGTGGGAGGGCGCTGCCTGCGATCGTCAGGAGGCCCTTGGGCGAGGTGTCGAGGAGCACGGCCCTCGCGGTCGGCAGCTGGTCGAGGCTGCGAATCCAGCGCCCCGTGTACAGCGTCGCGCCCTCGGCCTCGAGCGCCGTGCGCAGTGCATCGACGATCCCGGCGCTGCCGCCCCTCACGACTGGCCAGCCCCCTGCGTGCGCGGTCATCGTGAGCAGGAGTGCGAACCCGCCCGTCAGGGCCCGCGAGAGGGGCTGCATCGAGTGCGCCCCGACACCTGCGAGGAGTCCACGGGCTTCGGGGGAGTCAAACCGCGTGGCCAGATGCTCGACGGGGCGGACCCCCACTGCAGCGAACCGTGCCGCCGCGGCGGGGTCGTGCGGGACCCGCCGGATGGGTGAGAGCACCGCCTGGGCGATGGGCACGGCGTCCCGGACTATCGGCGCCATCAGTCGCTCATATGCCGGGCCGTCCCGGCCGAGCGAGGCTGCGGTCTCCGTCACTGACGAGACCACGGCAGCAGCGCGCGCGCCGTCGAGGGGATGCGCGAACGCGACCGGCGGGGCGAGGAGCTCCACGCCGCGCGAGGCAAGGTCGAAGTCGACGAAGAACGGAGAGACCGTGGCCAGCGCCTGAATCGTCGAGCAGGTGTCGTGGCGGAACCCGTCGAGCGTCAGCGACTCGGTGCGGCAGCCGCCGCCGATCGCCGTGTCCCCCTCGTAGACCTCGACGTCGAGTCCGGCCCTTGCGAGAACCAGCGCAGCAGCGAGCCCGTTCGGCCCCGAGCCGACGACGACTGCATCAGGCATCGGCACCTCCTCGATTCGCGAAGCCTCGCGCACGATAGGGCGCGCACCTGCGGTTGGCCACGTGGTCCTCCGGTCGTCCGGTCCTTGACGGAGACGAGGAAGGCTAGCGACGTCGGTGCCTGCCGCCGTTGGGTGCAACCGCGACCTTGCCACGACGGGACACAGCCCGGGTGTCTGCTTCCTCCGAGAACCCCTCGATCCCCTCCCCAGCTTGCACTCGGTGATCAGTGTCGTGGTGCTACCACGACGTGCGGGCCATTGGCTACCCACCCTGACTGTCGGCGTGCGATGCGGCACGATGGACCGGGGAGGGGGCAATGCGAAGCATCTGGTGGACTTTCAACGCGACACGTCGACAGCGGTGGGCGTCGTGGCTCGCGCTGTCCCTGCTGGTTGCACTGGTGGGTGGCATCGTGCTCTCTGGCATCACGGCTGCGCAACGAACGTCGTCGGCATTCCCGGCGTTCAACGCTCGCTACGGCGGAGACGCCGCGGTGTTCTCGCCCGAACCGCCGCCTGCGAGCATCGCGAAGTTGCCCGGCGTCCACCAGGTGTTCGATCTCCGCACGTTCGACAACGGCAACGTGATCGCCGGGACGACGTTCATTCCGAACCAGGACTTTGGACTGCTCGTGATGCCATCGGGCGGTCCTGGCGATGCCTTCCGACTGATCAGCGGGCGCCTGCCGCAGACCCCCGACGAGATCGACGTGGGCTTCTCGCTCCAGCAGGACGCGAACATGCACGTCGGCTCCATCGTGACCGTTCCGCTGTACGCGCTCTCCCAGGCACAGGCGGAGATCCAGTCCTCGGGGTCTTCGTACCTCACGCCAAAGGGTGACAGGGTCTCGTTCCGCGTGGTCGGGGTGTCCGCGAGTGTCCTCGACTTCCCGACGAACGCGCCGAGTTACACGGCGATCGTCGGCCCATCGTTCGAGCAGCGCTACGCGAGCCGAGACGCCGTGTCATTCTTCGCCCTCGACCGGCTCGCGGACGGGTCCGCGAGGCTCCCTCGGTTCACGTACTTCGTCAACCACATCACGAGCCAGCTCGTGTTCGCCTACCCGTTCGACCCGACCATTGCCGCTGTCGAATCGGCGATCCACCCCCAGGTCGAGGGCTGGTGGCTGTTCGCGCTGATTGCGGCGATCGCGGGCGTGGCACTGATCGGACAGGCGCTCGCGCGCCAGTCGATCGTCGAGCGTTCGTCGTACCCGACGCTGGCCGCGATCGGCCTCTCGCCGGCGCAGCTCTTTGGGCTCGGCATGGCGCGCGCGCTGGCGATTGGTGTCGTGGGCACTGCCGGGGCGGTCGGACTCGCTGCACTCGTCTCGCCCCTCACGCCGGCTGGCGAAGCGCGCGCCGCAGAGACCGCGACCGGATTCGTCCTCGACGTCCCCGCGCTCTGCCTTGGTGCAGCCGGGATCCTGCTCGTGGTCCTCGTCCTGGCGCTGTACCCCGCGTGGCGGGCATCGAAGGTGAGGCTCGTCGTCGCTGCCGACAACGACGTGCGCGGGCGACGCTCCTCGGTCCTTGCTGGTGCCGCGGCCCGCTCTGGTGCGTCGCCGTCGATGGTCATCGGCATCCGCCACGCCCTTGAGCGGGGGCGTGGACGCGGCAGCGTGCCCGTCGCGACCGCACTCCTGGGCACCGTCGCGGCGGTCGCCGCGCTCGTGGGGACATCGGTCTTCGGCTCGAGCCTCACCAACTTGCTCACGACGCCGAGCCTCTACGGCCAGACCTGGCAGCTCGACCTGTCGAGCCTCACCGCACAACAGGCAACGTCGCTCGCGCACCGCCTCGCGGGCGAGCCGTCGGTGACCCACGTGACCTACGGGCAGTCCGGGAAGCTCATCGACGTCAACGGCGTCTCGACCAACGTCGTCTTGATCAAGACCGCGAAGGGCGCACCGGTCTTCGGACTGGCCCAGGGCGTCGAGCCGACCGGTCTCGGACAGATCGACCTCGGGTCACAGACCTTGCGGAACGCCCACGCCCAGGTCGGGGCGCTCGTCACGGTCTCGGTGATCCAGCCCAACGGCAAGACGGCAACGGGCAGGGTCCGCGTCGCTGGGGTGATCGCGTTCCCACCGGTGATCAGCGCTGGGGCACTTGGTGACGGCTCTGTGATGGCACTGCCCGCGGCGTTGCAGGTGGTCTGCGGCGCTGGCCCGTCGTCAACGCCGTGCCGTCAATCCATCAACGACAAGCTCGCGAACCCGGGGAACACGAACTGGGGCATGGCCGTGGCGTTCGACGGCTCTGCTCAGGGCCGCTCGCTGCTCGCCTCCCTCGAGCAGCAGTACTCGACGCACCTCGACGTGATCTCACGACCCGTCAACCTGGTGAACTTCGGCGGCGCAATCAATTTCCCGTTCCTGCTCGGGGTGACGCTGGCGATCTTCGGCATCGCGACGCTGCTGCACCTCCTGCTCGTCAGCATCGCGAGGCGCCGCCGTGAGCTCGCCCTCCTCAAGGTCCTTGGCTTCGTGCGCCGCCAGGTCAGCGCGGCAGTGTGCTGGCAGGCCGTGACCATCGCCGTCGTGGGGCTCGTCTTCGGCGTGCCGCTCGGGATCGCGCTGGGCAACGTGATCTGGCGTAACTTCGCGACGGACGTCGGTGCGATCCCGGTGTCCGTCGTGCCGGTGGTCCGAATCGTGCTGATCGGGGTCGGTGTGCTCGTCGTCGGGACGCTGCTCGCGGTGCTCCCGGCGGTCTTCGCGTCCCGGCTGCCGCCCGCCGGTGCGCTGCGCGAGGAGTAAGTGGCGCGTCCCGTGGCTACAGATCGAGGATCAGGGACTCCGAGGCGATCGTGACCTGACCGTCGCGTCCGAGGCGATCGGCAAGGTCGTCCAGTGCGTCGTCGGTTCGAGAGGGCTTGTGGTGGAAGAGCACGATGCTCCGGGCACCGGCCTCGCCGCCGAGACCGACCGCATAGTCCGCCACGGCGTGGCCGAACGCGCCCTCGGCCTCGAGCTCTTCAGGGAGCAGCTGGGCGTCGTGGACGAGCGCGTCGACGTCGCGCGCGAGCGCGAGCGCCGCAGGGTGGCGCGCGCCGAGACCGTCGTCGCCCGGTCCGAGCACCGAAGGGCAGTGGTCGGGGGCGTAGGCGACAGTCGAGTGGCCGTCGCTCACGCGGTAGCCGTAGGTGCGGCCGCCCTTGTGGGGGATCTCGATCGCGGTGACCGTGAAGTCCTCCGCCTCGAACGTGCTCGGGGCGAGAAGCTCGTAGCGCCACCCCCCTCGAAGCTCGGTCGGCCCGATCGGGAAGTGCGGCGGTGACATGCACCGCGCGAGCACGGCCGTGGCGCTTTGCCCGTCGCCGGGATCGGGGAGGTACACCGTGGCCCGGGCGTCCTCGCGGTCACCGGCCGAGAAGAACGGGAGTCCGTGGGTGTGGTCCCAGTGCAGATGCGTAAGCAGGATCGTCCCGGCGAATGGCGCCGGCGCGAGCAAGGGCGTGACGCGACGCAGCCCGGTGCCCGCGTCGAGCAGGAGCGACGGGGCGTCCGCACCGTCGTGGGAGACCGCGATGCACGACGTGTTGCCGCCGTAGCGCTCAAAGTCGTGGCCCGGCGCGGGTGTGGAGCCGCGCACCCCGCAGAAGTGGAGGCGCACGCTCAGGTGCGCCCGGGAGCTTCTCTTCGATGCCCCTTCGACAGCTCCTCGAGCTTCGCCCGGTCCAGCTGGTCGCCGTGGACCGAGGCGACCCGGCACGCGGTGACCGCGACGAGCGTCGAGGTCCGCGTCCCGGCCTCGAGGAACGCGCGCTCGCCGAGGATCGCGCCGGGCCCGTACTCGGCGAGCCGCTCGCCGTCGACCTCGACGCCGAGGACGCCATCGAGGACCAGGAAGATCTCGTCGCTGGCCTCTCCTTGGCGGACGAGCACGCCGCCGCGCTTGACCTTGCGGACCGCTGGGTGCTCGCCGCCTCGCATCACGTCGTGGGACAGGGCGCGCTCGAGCGCGGACTCGACCGCGGTCACGAACGCCTCGGACTCCTGGTCGCCCCACGGCGAGTACTTCCCGAAGGAGCGGTCCGACCAGGTCTTGAAGTCGATGAGGCCCGACTTGCTCACGAGGGCACCGTCGCGGTCGTAGACCCAGTGGCGGGGGAAGACGCTCGCGCCCGCGAGCGCGCCCTCGGCGCGACCGTCATCGTGGATCGTGAGCATCAAGGTCGTCCACGCGGTGGGCGCGCTCCACTGCACGAATGGCGGTCGCCTCACCTTTCGCGGCATCGGGACACCCGTGCGGCCGCCTGCGGTCTGGGTGAAGCGAACCCAGCCATCGCCGTGCTCGGGTTCGGCGCGAAGGTCCGGCATCGAGAAGGCCTGAAAGGTGTGGCTCATCGGACCGAGTCGCATCGTCGTGGCGCCGATCATGCCGCCGCCCGCGTACCCCGCACCGGAGATCCGTCCGGCGTCGTCGACGTCCACGTGGGCCTCGAGCCGGTTGGCGAACCGGAAGCGGTCCGCGTCTCGCAGACCGGCGAGGTCCTCCAACACGTCGGGCGGCGGCTCGTCGTAGTGGCCGACGCCGGTATCGAACGCGACCCTCGTCGTACCGGTGATCGCCTCAGAGGGGATCCAGGACAGGGAGGTGACGGAGGCTGTGTGTCGCATGGGCATCAGGCTTGCGCCCCATGGTGCCACTTGGAAGGGTGCTGACTGGCCACCCTTGGTGGTTCTAGCACCACCGAAAAAGCGGAAGGTCTCTCACTGGCGGCGCAGGGCGTGCTCGGCGAACATGCTCAACCATGGAGGAGGGGCAGCGCGCACCGCGCACGATCACGGTCTTCCTCGCCGACGACAACCTGCTGGTCCGAGAGGGCGTGCGGGCGCTCATCGCGCGGCATCCCGACCTCGAGGTCGTCGGTGTCGGGGCTGACTACGACGAGACGGTCGCGGGCGCGGTCGCGACCGAGCCGCAGGTGCTCGTCACGGACATACGGATGCCGCCGTCGTTCAACCGCGAGGG
>Ga0075017_100001385_pt1 | contig 14760 bp, 14 predicted proteins | sample AleBraG_ABR_2012_FD_71475 | JGI IMG/M metagenome (GOLD analysis project Ga0075017, IMG submission 71475) | Freshwater sediment microbial communities in response to fracking from Pennsylvania, USA - Alex Branch Run_MetaG_ABR_2012 | ecosystem: Environmental > Aquatic > Freshwater > Creek >... | reverse complement strand
ATTCATGGCGGGAAGGTACCTGACACCACTGTCAGCCCGCATGTCCGCACGCGTATGCTGCTCGCATGCGCCCCGAAGATCTCATCCTGGTCAGCGTCGACGATCACGTGGTCGAGCCGCCCGACGTGTTCGAGAAGCACCTCCCCGCGAAGTACCGCGACATCGCGCCCCGAGTCGAGCACCGCGCCGACGGCACCGACGCGTGGAAGTTCCTCGACATCCACATCCCCAACGTCGGGCTCAACGCCGTGACGGGCCGGCCGCCCGAGGAATTCGGCATGGACCCGACCAGCTTCGACGAGTTGCGCAAGGGCACCTACGACGTGAAAGAGCGCGTGCTCGACATGTCGGCGAACGGCCTGCTCGGCTCGCTCAACTTCCCGTCGCTCCCCGGCTTCGCGGGGCGGCTCTTCGGTCAGCTCGAAGACAAAGACGTCGCGCTCGCCCTCAACCGGGCCTACAACGACTGGCACATCCTCGAGTGGTGCGGCTACGCGCCCGAGCGCTTCATCCCGCTCGCCGTTCCGCCGATCTGGGACCCCGACGCGATCGCGGCCGAAGTCCACCGCGTCGCGAAGATGGGCTGCCACGCGATCACATTTCCCGAGAACCCGGTTCCGCTCGGCCTGCCGAGCCTGCACACCGACCACTGGGACCCGGTGTGGCAGGCGTGCTCCGACGAAGGCACCGTCGTGTGCATGCACATCGGCTCGTCGGGCAAGCTCGCGATCACCGCCCCGGACGCGCCGATCGACGTGCTGATCAACCTGCAGCCGATGAACATCGTGCAAGCCGCCGCCGACGTGCTGTTCTCGCCGATGATCCGCAAGTTCCCCGACGTGACCATCGCCCTCTCCGAGGGCGGGATCGGCTGGATCCCTTACTTCCTCGAGCGCATCGACCACAGCTACAAGGTGCACAAGGCGTGGACGTTCGCCGACTTCGGCGACAAGCTGCCGAGCCAAGTGTTCATGGAGCGCATGATCCTGTGCTTCATCGAAGACGACTTCGGCGCGCGCCAGGCCCGGGAGATCGGTACCGACCGCATCTGCATCGAGACCGACTACCCGCACAGCGATGCGGTGTGGCCCAACGCGCCGGAGCGCATGACGGAGGCGTTCGCGCCGACCGATCTCACCGACGACGAGATCAACCAGATCACGCACCTCAACGCGATGAAGTTCTTCCAGTACGACCCGTTCAAGATCCGCCCGCGCGAGAAGTGCACCGCCGGCGCGCTGCGGGCCGAAGCGAAGGGCCACGACATCTCGATCGTCGCGAAGGGTCGCCGGGTCGAGCGCGACGCGCCCACGAAGGTCGCCGTGTTCGGCGCCACCTAGCCCGCCGCGATGGCGAACAAGCCGACGCAGCATCACGTTCGGCACAACCGCAAGTTCTGGGACTTCGACTCCGACGAGTACCAGGCCGCGCACGGCGCCTACCTGACGCAGCACCCGCTGGCGTGGGGCGGATTCCGGGCGCCCGAGTCGGAGCTGCAGGTACTCGGCGACGTCGGCGGCCGAGACGTGCTCGAGCTCGGCTGCGGCGCCGCGCAGTGGTCGGTCGCGCTTGCCGCGCTCGGCGCCCGCCCGGTGGGCCTCGACGTGTCGCGCGCCCAGCTCCGTCACGCCCGGGCGGCGTCGGCGACGCTCCCGCTGCTCGCCGCCGACGCCGAGCGACTGCCCTTCAGCGACGCCGCGTTCGACGTCGTGTTCTGCGATCACGGCGCACTGAGCTTCTGCGATCCCGCTCGGACCGTTCCCGAGGTCTCACGCGTGATCCGAGCCGGTGGCTTGCTCGCGTTCTGCGTGTCGACCCCGCTGCTCTACCTCACCTGGAACGCGGACAAGTCGAGGCAGTCGCGGCGTTTGCACCGGACCTACGACGACCTGGGCCTCATCGACTTCGACGAGGGCACCTTCGACTGGGTGCTGCCGCCGGGAGAATGGATCCGGATCTTGCGCGCCCACGGCTTCGAGATCGAAGACCTCATCGAGCTCAGGCCACCGCCGAAGACGAAGACGACCTACGACTTCGCGCCGCTCGAGTGGGCGACCCGCTGGCCGGCCGAGTGGATCTGGAAGGCACGCCGCGCCCGGCAGTCAGCCTGACAGCCGGAACGATCTCGCGACCGCGTCGAGCACAGCGCTCGCCGAGCTCGACTGCACGCTGATGTCGTAGAGGCGGCGCCCGCGCACGAACATGCGCACGCGCATCGGCGGATTGGCGTGCAGGTCGTAGTCGAGGGCGGCCTGGCCGTCGAACAGCAGCGCGTGCACGTTGAACGGCGCGCCCCCTGCGAGCTGCGGGTCATGCAGCGCGCCGGTGAGCCCGTTCGCGAGGGCAGTCGTGTTCGTGAGGTCGGTGACGCGGATCACGATCTCGAAATCGCGGCCCCCGACGATCGACCGGTGCACGAACAACGAGGGCTCGTCGCCCACCGCAGGCACCTGCGAGTCGCGGGTGACCGGACGTGATGGGAGGCCGACGACGTAGCCCTGGCCGGCCGGCGCGTACGTGACGCGCCGGCCGCCGACGTAGGCGCGCAGGTCGGCGGGCACCGACCGCGCCGTGAGCTCGGCGCGCACCGGCGCATACGCGAAGCAGGCTGCCGCCCCCAGGCTCACCAGCACCAGGAGCCAGGTCAGGTTCCGCCGTACGCGTCGCGAACGCTTCGGCTCGGGCCGCGACCACGCCGACTGGAATGGGCCGGGCATCGGGAGGGGCGTTCCCGCGCCCTCCGACCCCGGCCCGCGCCGGCGACGGGGCGGGCCCACGGGCCCGGCGATCGACCCGGTGAATTTCGGCCCTCCCGCGGGGAGCGGCTCGGCGACCTCGCCGGCCGTGACCGAAGCGGCGCGTGCGGCGAGCATCGCGGGCGACGCCAACTCGAACGACTGAGGCGGGCCGGGCTCGTGGTCCCCGGATCCGGCGCGGTAGCGCGCCGCGACCGGGGGGATCTCGTACCCCTCCTGCTCGTTCACACCTCAGAGATCGGCCCGGGGCCGAGGTGCCCTGAGGCGCAAATCGGGCGACGGGCTACCTGCGCTCGAACACGACGCCGGCCACCTCCCGGTCCCAGGTCGCGGGGGTGACGCCCTCGTCGCGGAGCTGGTACTTCAGCACCCGGCCGACCGGGTTCCGGGGCAGGTCGTCGCGGAACTCGACGTAACGCGGGATCGCGAAGTAGGGAACGCGCTCCGCCATCCAGCGGCACAGCTCCTCTTCCGTGAGCTCCGCACCGTCTTGGAGCACGACCGTGATCTTCACGTCGTCCTCGCCGAGCTCGCTCGGCACCGCGTGCACGGCCACGTCGCGCAACGCCGGGTGACCGAACAGTGTCTTCTCCATCTCGAAGCTCGAGATGTTCTCGCCCCGCCGGCGCAGCGCGTCCTTCTTGCGGTCGACGAAGTAGATGTAGCCGTCGGCATCGACCCGGCCGAGGTCACCGGTGTGGAACCAGAGGTTGCGTGTCGCCTCGACGGTCGAGTCGGGCCGGTTCCAATACCCGGCGAACATCAAGTTCGGGCCCTTCGGCCGGCACACGATCTCACCCACCTCGTCGGTGCCCACTTCGACGTCGTCGTCGTCGACGATGTGAACGTCGAACTCGTGGACGTTCGGCTTGCCCATCGCGCCCGGCTTGTTGGTGAGGCCCGGGTCGAGCATCGATACGAGCGAGGCCTCGGTGAGGCCGTAGCCCGCGCTGAACGTCTGGCAGCCGAAGCGCTCCTGCCATGCCCGATCGGTATCGGGCGGCATCGGCGCGGCCGCGCACAGCCGGAGCTTGTGGCCGCGTTGATCGGGATGATCGTCGGCGTTGGCGATGAGGATGGCCAACGAACCCAGCATCGACACCATTGTGGCGCCGGTGCGCTTGATCTCGGGCCAGAAGTTGCTCACCGAGAATCGACGTTCGATCGCGGCGCTCCCGCCCGTGAGCAACGTGCCGACGACGCAGATCGAGATGGCGTTGAAATGGAACAGCGGGAGCGGAGTGAGGATGATGTCGTCGGGGCGGCGCTGCCAGGTGCGCGCGATCTGGTCGGCCAGGCTCACGATGTAGTTCTGCGGGAGCATGCACCCTTTGCTCGGGCCGGTCGTGCCCGCGGTGTAGATGAAGCACGCGAGGTCGCTGGGGCGGACCTGCGCGGTGTCGATCGGGTCGTCGGTGCCGCGGGCCATGGCGTCGGCCCACCGGATCGCCGGCACCGCGTCGATGACTGCGTCGGGCGCATCAACGGTGATGCAGTGCGTCAGGTCGGGAGTCGACTCCGCGCTCACCGTCTCGGCCGCGCGGGAGGCGTAGTCGCCCTGGACGATGAACATCCTCGCGCCCGAGTCGGCGAGTTGGTGACGCAGGAATTCGCCCTTGTACGCGGTGTTGATCGGGACCTGCACCGCGCCGAGCTTCAACGCCGCGAAGAAGCTCACAACCTGCTCGGCACGATTGTCGAGCAGGGTCGCGAGGCGATCGCCGTGCCCGAGCCCGCGCACCGCCAGCGCGTGCGCGAGCCGCGTCGACTCGGCGTCCATCTCGCGTGCGGAGTACTGCTTGCCCTCGAAGTCGAGATACAGCCCGTCGGGATCGGAGGCGAGGCGCTGCGCGAGCGCCTCGAGCACTGTGGTCTGGGGTCGCACCATGAGATCTAACAGTAGCGTCAGGTTCCGGCGACCAGCGCCCCGGCAACGACGTCGGCGTGCGCGTCGGCCGAACCGAAATGCGTGTCGAGGACCCACGCGCGCTTGAGGTACAGATGCACGTCGACTTCCCACGTGAAACCCATGCCGCCGAACACCTGGGTCGCGGCCTTCCCGTTCATGATCGCGGCTTCGCCGGCCATCACCTTGGCGCCGGAGATCCCGCGGTCGAGATCGGCGTACGACGCAAGGTCCACGCCGTCGAGGTGCGCGCCCGCCGCGTAAACCGCCGCCCGCGCCACTTCGGTACGAACGAGCATGTCGGCGCACAAGTGTTTGATGGCCTGGAACGCGCCGATCGGGCGGTCGAACTGCACGCGCTCCTTCGCGTACGCCACGGCGAGCTCCGTGCACCGGTCGGCCAGGCCGAGTTGCAGCGCCGCGGTCAGCGTCGCGCCTGCCCGGCGGATCTCCGCACCGTCGACGTTGATCGTGTCCCCGACGGGCAACGCAGCGACCTTGGTGACGGGCGTGAGCGGATCGAGCGGCCACGAGGACGCCTCACCCGCGAGCGCACCCGCCTCCACGCTGCGGGCGTCGAGTCCGGAGAGCACCACCACGTCGTCGAGCGTGTCGAGATGCTCGATCCACGCGGGCTCGGCGTCGTCGACGAGGCCCGTGATCCGCCGGCCGCCGAACAGCAGTGACGCCACGAGCGGTCCGGGCACGCAGAACCGGCCGAGCTGTTCGAACACGACCACGCAGTCGGCCCACGAGAACCCGTCGGTGCGCAGCGAGAACACACCGGCACCGGCCAGCTCGTCGAACATGGCCCGGTCGAAGCCGGCGCGGATGCGATCACTGCCGAAGCGGCCTTCGAGCATCGACGCGATGCCGTCGCGGAGCGAGACCTGGTCGTCGGAAAGATCGAGATCCATCAGCGTGCTTCCTTCGGGAAACCGAGCACGCGTTCGCCGATGATGTTGCGCTGGATCTGCGACGCGCCGGCCGCGATCGTGAGCGCGAGCACGCGCAGCCGCTCCTCCACGAGCTCGTTGCCTTCCACGTGGAGCCCGTCTCGATCCAGCACGCGCAGGCACAGTTCGCCGAAACGCTGTCGGGCCTCGGAGTAGGCGAGCTTCATCACCATGGCGCCGGGACCCACCGTGCCGCGAGCCGCCTGCGAGACGTTCCGCTTGGTCAGCGCCCAGAGCGCATCGAGCTCCGCCGTGCAGCGACCGAGCTCCCGGAGTTGGGCGGGATCGTGCACCAGCGGCGCGAGATCCTCGCAGAGCCGCAAGGAGTCGACGAGCTCACTCACGAACGCGGTGCCGCGCTCGTATTTCAGGGTGACATTCGTGACCCGCCAGCCGTCGTTCTCGGCGCCGACCCGGTTCGCGACCGGGACGCGCACGTCGGTGAGGAACACCTCCGAGAACTCCGACGAGCCGAGCGCGGTGCGGAGTGGCCGCACCTCGATCCCCGGCGTGTCCATCGGCAGGATCAGCCACGAGATGCCGCGATGCTTGGGCGCATCGGGATCGGTGCGCACGAGGAACTCGCCCACGTCGGCGACCTGCCCGAACGAACACCAGATCTTCTGGCCGTTGAGCACGTAATGGTCGCCGTCGCGATCGGCACGGGTCCGTAGTGACGCCAGATCGGAACCGGCGCCCGGCTCGGAGAATCCCTGGCACCAGACCTCCTCGCCGCGGAGGATCTTCGGCAGGTGATCGGCCTTCTGCACGTCGCTGCCCTCTTCGATCAGCGTGGGGCCGGCGTGCAATGTGCCGACGAAGTTGACACCGACATAAGGCGCGCGGGCGCGTGCCGTCTCTTCGTAGAAGATCAGCTGCTCGGTGGGCGACGCACCGCGGCCGCCGAATTCCGAGGGCCAGTGCAAGCCGGCGTAACCGGCGTCGAACAGCCGCCGCTGCCAATCGGTGTCCCACTTGCGGCGCTCGGTCCAGGCGTCGCGCACCGGCTGGGGCGCGAGCGCGGGCAGCTCGACCTCGAGCCAGGCGCGCAATGTCGCCCGAAACGCTTCGTCGGCCTCCGAGTATCCAAGCTGCACGGAGGGGAGAGTCTACGAGTGGGCCTCGCCGGTGTTCTCATCCCCGATCGCGCAGTCGTCCGTCGCCCCGCTCGCGGTGCGCACGGCGAGGAGCAGGGCATCGCGCGTCGACCTCGACCACAGCCACGACTCGAGCAGCAGGCCGTGGCCGTCGGCATCGCGAAGCTCGAGGCAGCGGCCCAGGAAGAACAGCTCGACCCACCAGGACCGGCCGGTCGCCTTGACCTCGGCCGTCGCCAGGTCGACCTCCACCGCCCGCAAGCCGAAGCGGCGCGCCCGGCTGCCGGTCACATCCACGTGTTGAAAGCACTGGACGAAGAACAGGAACGCCACCGCCGCGAGCCAGAGCGGCCCCCGGGCTCCGGTGACCAGGCTGACTCCCAGGAAGCCGGCGCACGCCACGGCCGCGACCTTCGCGGTCACACCGCGCGGTCGGAAGATGCGATCTGCCGCGTTGCGCGGCCATTCGGGCTCGGGCCGTCCGTGGTCCACCAGAGCGTTTCGGCCGGCCTTGTGGGCGGCTGTAGCCCGTCCTTTATCATCACCCGAAATCTGACGGGCCGTCAGATTCGGCCGTGGGAGCACAAGTGGCGAGGGAACTGCCCAAGATCATCAGCGTCGACGATCATGTGGTGGAGCCCGCGCACCTCTGGCAGACCTGGCTCCCGCCGCGCCTACGGGACCGGGGCCCCAAGGTCGAGCGCCGCGGTGTGGGCCACATGAAGCACATCGGCGGCGGCACCTACGAGCAGACGTTCGACGAAGACGGCCCGAAGGCCGACTGCTGGGTCTACGAAGACCTCGTCTACATCAACAAGCGCCACGTCGCCGCTGTCGGCTTCGACCGCGACGACATGACGATGTCGCCGATCACCTACGACGAGATGCGACCGGGCTGTTACGAGCCGAAAGCACGCGTCTCCGACATGGAGATGAACTGGGTCGACGCGTCGCTGTGCTTCCCCACGTTTCCGCGCTTCTGCGGCCAGACCTTCCTCGAGGCGAAGGACCGCGAGCTCGCGCACGCGTGTGTGGTCGCGTACAACGACTGGATGGTCGAGGAGTGGTGCGGCGACAGTGACGGCCACCTGATTCCGTTGATCATCGTCCCGCTCTGGGATGCACAACTCGCCGCCGACGAGGTGCGCCGCAACGCGGCGCGCGGCGTGCACGCCGTCTGCTTCAGCGAGATCCCGCCCAAGCTCGGGCTGCCGTCGATCCACTCGGGCGATTGGGACCCGTTCTTCACGGCGTGCCAGGAGACCAACACCGTCATGTGCATGCACATCGGCTCGTCGTCGCAGATGCCGGCAACTTCGGGCGACGCGCCGGTCGCGGTCGCGGCCACGCTCAGCTTCAACAACGCGATGGCCAGCTTGTCGGACTTCTTGTTCTCGGGAGTGCTCGTCCGCTTTCCTACGCTGAAGCTCGCCTACTCGGAGGGTCAGATCGGCTGGCTCCCCTACGTGCTCGAGCGCGCCGACGACGTGTGGCGCGATCACAGGGCATGGGGTGGCGTGAAGGATCTCGTTCCCGAACCGCCGTCGACCTACTACTACCGCCACGTCTACGGCTGTTTCTTCAAGGACCGCCACGGGCTCGAGTCGCTCGACCGGGTCGGCGTCGACAACGTGACGTTCGAGACCGACTATCCGCACACCGACTCGACGTGGCCCGACACCTTGGAGATCGCCCGCGGCCTGATGCACGACCTCTCCGACGACGTCGTCTACAAGATCCTGCGCGGCAACGCGATCCGCATGCTCTCGCTCGACCTGGCCTGAGGCGGCGCCGGGCTCGTCTAGTTGCAGCGCGTGCCCGCGTGGGGCACGTCGAGCGAGAGCAAGTAGTGGTCGACGGCTTTGTCGATGCACCCGTCGCGGCCGTACGCGGTGTGACCCTCGCCGACGTAGGTGAGCAAACGGCCCGACTGCAGCTCGTGGGAGAGCGCCTCGGCCTGCGCGTACGGTGTGGCCGGGTCGTCGGTGTTGCCGATCACCACGATCGGCGGGGCACCCACCGCGTGGATCGGCCCGGGCCGGCTCACCGGCGGGACCGGCCAGAACGTGCACGGCAACCCGAGCCAGACCGTCGAGGCACCGAAGTGCGGCGCCTCCCGCGCCGCGCGCCGCGCCAACTGCTCGACCGCACCGAGCGTGGGCGGCGCGGGACCGTCGAGGCATCCGATCCCGTAGAAGGCGGCCGTCTCGTTGTCGTACGAACCGCCGGTGTTGCGGCCCGTGTACGCGTCGGAGAGCGCGAGGAGGCCGGCGCCGTCACCGCGCGCCGCGTTGTTCAGCGCCTTGCTGAGCGCGCCCCAGCCCGCACTCCCCTTCCCGCTGTAGAGGGCAGTCGCCACACCGAGGTTTGCCTCGCCGATGTTCAGCTCGCGGTGCTCACCGTGCACGGTGCCGGGATCGGTCTCGTTCGAGATCGAAGTCATCAGATCGTCGAACGCGGTAGTGGGGTTGCCGCCGCGCGCGAACCCGCATTGCTCGTTGTCACGGCACCAGGCGAGGAATGCGTCGAGTGAGTGCTCGAAACCGACGGCTTGGCGAATGGTCGCGGCGTCGTACCGAGCGGCCGGATCGATCGCGCCGTCGAGCACCATCGCGCGAACTCGGGTCGGGTACCGGTCCGCGTACAGCGCGCCGATGTACGTGCCGTAGGAGAACCCGAGGTAGTCGATCGTCGCGACGCCCATCGCGGCGCGGATCGCGTCCATGTCGCGGACAGTCGACGGAGTTCCCAGATACGGGAGCAGCCGCTTGCTCGTGCGTTCGCAATCGGCGGCGAGCCGCTTCGCGACCGTGGCGTTCGCGGCCGCGGCCTTCGCGTCGGTCTCGTTGCGGTCGACCTCGTAGAAGTAGTCGAGACGGGTTCCGCACCCGGCCGGCGCACTCGCGCCGACGCCCCGCGGGTCCCACGACACGATGTCGAACCGGTCGAGGATCGCGCTGTCGAACGCGTCGCCGGCCTGTTGCACGAGCTGGATCCCGGACCCCCCCGGACCACCGGGATTCGTCAACAGGACCCCCGTTCGGTGCCCGTCGGCCGGGCGCCTCGCCAGGCTGAGCGTGATCCGGCCGGCCGCGGGACGGGACCAGTCGAGCGGCACGGAAAGCGTCGTGCACTCGATCCCGCCGCACCGGTGCCAGACCAGTGAGCCGGTCCGATCCGTGAACGTCGACGTCCCGCACGACACCAACAGCCCGGAGACGAGGACCACGGCCAAGAGTGCTCCGACCCACGCGCCCGCTCTCGTCCGCAAGGGGAAGAGGCTAGTGATGACCATGCGCCCGCCGAACGCGGCCGGTGCCGTGCCCATAGCCTGCAGACTGTGTTTCGCCTGAGCTCCCGCGCCGATCCGGCCTTCCTCGCGGAGATGCTCTACGAGGTCGTGAACTGGCGCGATGACGGCGCCGAGGAGCGACCCCCGCTCGACGAGTTGCTCGAACGACCCGAGATCCGCCGCTACGTAGAAGACTGGGGACGCATCGGCGACGTCGCGATCGTCGCACTCGACCGCCTCGACGAGCCGGTCGGTGCCGCGTGGTTTCGCCAGTTCAGCGCGGAGGCGCCCGGCTCCGGGTTCGTCGCCCCCGACGTGCCCGAGCTCTCGATCGCGGTGTATCCCGAGTGTCGCGGCCAGCGAGTCGGCAGCCTGCTGTTGGGCACGATCGTGAGCCGGGCGCGCTCGGCGGGCTACCGCGCGCTCAGCCTGCGCGTGGCCGCCGAGAATCCAGCGCGCCGCCTGTACGCGCGCCACGGATTCGAGGTCGCGTCGCCGGCGAACGACACCGACGCCGACGCCGACGCGCTCACGATGGTGCTCGAGCTCGACTGACCGAGTCGGCCGGGCGCGCACCGCAGAATCGCCGCCCGGCTGGCGAGCGGGGCCAACCGGCGGAAAGTATGCAACCGTGCCCGACGATCCCATCACCTTCATCGGGAGCAGCGATGGAGGTCCGACCCTCGAGGCGCCGCACACCAACGGTGCGGTCACGACGTCGGGCCACGCGAAGGCGCGATCCATTCGCCGCCGGGTCCTGCTCGTGGGCGCCGTCGTGTTCGTGGGCTTGTGGGCGTTCGCCCTCACCTATTCGGTGACCGCGGGCGGACGTTCCCCCGAACGCCTCAACGACCCGAACGCCCACGTCGTCGAGACCGCGTGCGTCGACGCGCGCCACGCGCTGCAGGCGCTGCCGCAGGTCGGCACGAAGGCAAGCGCCGCGGCCCAGGCCGCGCGGATCGAGCACGAAGACGCGATCCTCACTGCGATGGTCGACCGCCTGGGCGCATTGCATCCCGCGCAGAAGACTCCGGCGCTCGCGTTGAAGGGCTGGCTCGCCGACTGGCGGCGCCTGATCACGGCCCGTCAGGACTACGCGCGCGACTTGCGGACATCGGGCAAAGACGCGCGCTTCGTCGAGCCTGCGACGGCCGGTGTGGATCCCATCGTCGACAAGATGAACAACTGGATCCTCGAACAGGGCACTCGCACGAACGCGTGCAACACGGGCCAGCTACAAGGCGAAGTGGTGATGGGCCCTCGCAGCTACGGACCGGGGAGCAACACATGAGCGGGAGACTCGAAGGCAAGGTCGCGCTGATCACCGGCGCGGGGAGCGGGATGGGCCGCGTCGCCGCGTCGCTCTTCGCCGCCGAAGGCGCTCGCGTCGTCGTCAGCGACATCGGCGAGGAGGCCGGGAACGCGACGGTCGTCGAGGTCCGCGACGCGGGCGGCGACGCCACGTTCGTGCGAGCCGACGTCGCCGACTGGGACGACTGCCGGGCCATGGTGGCCGCCGCGGTCGACACCTACGGCGCGCTGCACGTGCTCTACAACAACGCGGGCGTGTTCCCCGGCGACGACGGCGGCGTGCTGGACACTCCCCAGGAAACCTGGCGGCGCGTCATGGCCGTCAACCTCGAGGGTGTATGGCTCTCCTGCAAGGCCGGGATCCCCGCGATGATGGAGTCGGGCGGCGGTGCGATCGTCAACGTCGCGTCGTTCGTCGCGTTGATGGGAGCCGCGACCGCCCAGATCGCGTACACCGCCAGCAAGGGTGGAGTGCTCTCGATGACGCGCGAGATCGCCGTCGAGTACGCCCGCCGCGGTATCCGCGCCAATGCGCTGTGCCCGGGCCCGATCGAGACCCCACTGCTCCAGGAGCTCATGTCGGATCCGGCGCGCCGCGCCCGGCGCATGGTGCACATCCCGATGGGTCGCCTCGGACGGGCCGAAGAGCTTGCGAAGGCGGCGCTGTTCCTTGCGTCCGACGATGCCTCGTTCATGACCGGCGCGGCGCTCGTGGTCGACGGCGGGATCACGGCCGCCTACGTCACGCCGGAGTAGCTCTCTCCTACGATGCACCCATGACAACGGTGCCGGGGATGCTCACGGCTGCGGAGCTGCACGAGGAGATCGCGAACGGCGTGATCGACACCGTGCTCGTCGCGTTCCCCGATCTCCAGGGCCGGCTCGTCGGCAAGCGCGTGACCGGCCACTATTGGGCCGAGGAGATGCAAGGCGGCCGCGAACCGGTGCACGCGTGCAACTACCTGCTCGCCGTCGACGTCGACATGAATCCGCTCTCGGGATACCAGTTCGCGAACTGGGAGCAGGGTTACGGAGACGTCGCGGTCCAACCCGACCTCGCGACCATTCGCCGCATCCCGTGGCTCGACGCCACCGCGCTCGTCGTGTGCGACGTGCTCGACGAGACCACCGGTGAGCCGGTGGAGGTCTCACCCCGCCGGATCCTCCAGCGGCAGGTCGCACGCGCCGCCGAGCTCGGCTACACGGTGTTGTTCGCGTCGGAGCTCGAGTTCTTCTTGTTTCGCGAGTCGGTCGACCAGGCCGCGGCGAAGGGCTACGCCGACCTCACCCCGCATTCGCAGGTCATCGAGGACTACCACATCCTCCAGACCACCCGTGACGAGTACGTGATCCGCACCATCCGCAACGCGATGGACGGCGCGGGCGTGCCCATCGAGTTCTCGAAGGGCGAAGCGGGCCGCGGCCAACACGAGATCAACCTGGCGTACTCGACCGCGGTCGAGATGGCCGATCGGCACGTGATCTACAAGAACGGCGCCAAGGAGATCGCGTCGCAGCTCGGTCTGTCGATCACGTTCATGGCGAAATATTCCTCGGAGGAGGTCGGCTCGTCGTGCCACGTGCACTCGAGCCTCTGGGACACCACCGGCAAGGTGCCGCTCATGTGGGATGCCGCCGCGCCGGATCACCAGTCGCCGGCCTTCCGCGGCTGGCTGGGCGGCCAGCTGGCGTGCGGGCGCGAGCTGGCGTGGATGTACGCCCCGACCGTCAACTCCTACAAGCGGTATCAACCCGAGTCGTGGGCGCCGACCGCGCTCGCGTGGAGCGTCGACAACCGGACGTGTGGTTTCCGCGTCGTCGGGCACGGCCCGTCGTTCCGGCTCGAGTCGCGCATCCCCGGCGGCGACGTGAACCCGTACCTCGCCTACTCTGCCACGATCGCAGCCGGATTGCACGGCATCGAGCACGGAATCGAACCGTCCCCCCGCTTCGACGGCAACGCGTACGCAGCGGAGGAGCTGGCGCGGGTTCCGTCGAGCCTCGCGGAGGCGACCGAAGCGTTCGCGAGCTCGAAGATCGCGACCGACGCGTTCGGCGCCGACGTGCACGACCATCTCCTCAACACGGCACGCCAGGAACTGGCCCACTTCAACCGCGCGGTCACCGACTGGGAGCGGCGCCGCAACTTCGACCAATGGTGACCGGAGAAGCGCGGCCGTTGGTCGCGGTCACGGGTCGCCGGATGGGCGAGCTCGACCGTTGGCCGCACGCGCACGCCCTCGTCTCCCCCGCCGGATACATCGACGCGATCACGCGCGCGGGCGCGGTGCCGGTGCTCATCGATCCGATCGGAGCCCCGACCGGCATCCTCGATCGCGTCGACGCGCTGGTGCTCTCGGGCGGTCCCGACCTCGACCCGGCCGACTACGGCCAGGCTCCGCACCCGAAGACCTACGGCGTGAATCGCGCCATCGACGATTTCGAGCTCGCGCTCGCCCATGACGCCCTCGCCCGCGAGATGCCGACACTCGCGATCTGCCGCGGCTTCCAGATCGTCAATGTCGCGCGCGGCGGCACGCTGTATCAGCACATCCCGGAAGATCCGGGCGTCGAGCCCCACGGCCGGCCCGGCGAGCCCAATGGCGGCCGCCCGCAGGAGATCGCGATCCAGCCGGGGACCCTGCTCGAGAAGGTGATGGGAACGAGCGCCCCGATCGGGACCTGCCACCATCACCAAGCGGTGCACGAGGTGGGCCACGGCCTGCGCGTCGTCGCCCGCGCCGCCGACGGCATCGTCGAGGGCCTCGAGCTCGCAGAGCCCGGCGGCTGGCTCCTCGCCGTCCAGTGGCACCCCGAGGACACCGCCGCGACCGACCCCGCGAACCAACGCCTCTTCGACGCCCTGGTATCCGAACTGGCGTGACCTGACCACCTCTACGGTCGTCAACTCACGCCGGTTCGATCAGGTGATGGTGGCGCGGAGCTCGTGCTTGGGGACCTTGCCGCTCGGATTGCGGGGCATCGCGTCGATGATCTCGAGCCGCTCGGGGATCTTCTGGGTCATCAACCCTGCCGACCGGCAGTGCTCGAGGATGCCCGCCAACGTGGGCGGCGCGGCCGGGTCGGCGGGCACCACGAACGCCACCACCATCTCACCGCGTTCGGTGTCGGGGATGCCGAGCACGGCTACGTCGGCGATCGCGGGATGGCCGTAGAGCACGTCTTCGACCTCCTTCGCGGAGACGTTCTCGCCCTTGCGGATGATGATGTCCTTGATCCGACCGGTGATGAGGATCGCGCCATGGGCATCGAAGCGTCCGAGGTCGCCCGTGTGCAGGAACCCGTCGGCGGTGAACGCCTCCGCGTCGAGGGTGCTGTCGACGTAGCCCCGCATCAGCTGCGGGCCCTTCACGACGATCTCACCCTCTTCCCCGCTGCCGACCTCGTCGCCGTCGCGGTCGATCAGCTTGATGGTCACACC
>Ga0075017_100001384_pt1 | contig 14765 bp, 9 predicted proteins | sample AleBraG_ABR_2012_FD_71475 | JGI IMG/M metagenome (GOLD analysis project Ga0075017, IMG submission 71475) | Freshwater sediment microbial communities in response to fracking from Pennsylvania, USA - Alex Branch Run_MetaG_ABR_2012 | ecosystem: Environmental > Aquatic > Freshwater > Creek >... | reverse complement strand
CCGCAAGCCGGCTCGCCTCCGTACATCTATCAAACCAATATCACCAACTTCCCGGTCAGCCCAGGCCAGCAGATGTATTGTTCCGTGCAGTACGTCAGCAACAACACGGCCGGGCAATTGTATCTGGCCAACGAGACCACCGGACAACACTTCTCCATAACGCTGGCTCCTCCGCCGGGCGCAACGTTTAAGGGCAACTCCATCGAATGGATCATGGAAGCGCCCGACGGAGGAGAGCCCACCTCTTCGATCCCGAAATTCACGCCAGTGAAGTTCACGTCGGCGATTGGTTGCGGCGCAAACAATGCCGTCGGCAATCCTCAAAATGGCGACACCGCGAACATAGAGACGGTTAACGGCAAAGTCGTCACCTCGGTCAAGTTGGGAAACGACGCCGTCGAAGTCGATTTCATCGGGTAATCTGCTCGTGCGGGACGGGCTTCGGCCCGTCCCGATCATTCAATTACGCGAGGCCGTATGGGCGGATGGCGCAGAACCGGACTTGCTGAGGCCGAACTTCCTTTGTAGGTCATGACGAATGATCCGACCCACGTGCCGTCGCTGGCCGTGTATTTTCCCGACGGAGCTACCGAACTGGTCGAAGAGACCACAGCATCGAGCACTGCGATGGCCCCGGCCTGCATGATTTCTTGCGTGTAGTTTGAGGCCGAGTAGCCGGTGACTTTCCCGTATGCCTCAGCGTTAATGGCTAGCACTAATTCATCGGCTTGGGACAACGTCCCCGACGCGTTGGTCGTCCAGTTGTAGGCGCCCGAACTCGCGTGAAAGCTGTCGTCATATACCGCCCCTACTTTATCGAGCGCGCCGCTGGTGAGAAGACCGCTGTACTCCAAGGCCACGATCTGGAAGTTGCCGAAAGAGGGAGGCGTCACCGTCACCGAACTGGCGGCAGCGGCCTTCAAACAGGAGAAGACGTAAATTGCGCCGGTATGCGGATGGGTGAGTGTGGCATCCAGGTGATAGGCGTTGCCGCCGCTGTCGGTGATATTGGAAGCGCTGTAGGGTCCGTTGTCGGCGTAGACCACCACCAGGATCGCGTCCGAGCCCGCGCTGACTCCGCCGCCGTTCCAGTTCACGGTGATGGGGTTATAAGTGCCCGACGAGCCGGTGCCGTTACCGCCCTTCTTGCGAAGCGTTATCGGGCCGGCGGCGATGCCCGTTCCGGCGAGCGAGATCGTGGTGGGTGAGTTGGTGGCGTTGCTGGTAACCGTCAACGAGCCGCTCGCGGTTCCCACAGCCGTGGGCGCGAACTTCACCGTATACTGCGCGGCTGCGTTCGGCGCCAGCGCATAGGGATACGCCGGCTGAGCGACGATGCTGAATGCGGTTCCCACGATCGACGCCGCGCTGATTGTCACAACAGCGGTCCCGGTATTGGTCACGGTTGTGGTGAGCGTGCTGCTTTGGTTCACCGTCACATTGCCGAGGGCCACGTTCGCGGTGTTCGGCGAAAGCGTCATCGTGGCCGCCACACCGGTTCCCGAAAGCGGAACTCCCGTTGGCGAGTTTGTGGCGTTACTCATTACGGTCAGGGTGCCGCCGTCAATCTCCATGGCTGTGGGTGCGTACTTCACCGTGTACTGTACCGCCCCGTTCGGCGCCAGCACATAGGGATACGACGGCTGGGCGACAATGCTGAAGGCCGGTCCCGGGATCGATGCCCCGCTGATCGTCACACTCTGGTTGCCAGTATTGGTAAGGGTGGTTGTGAGAGTGCTGCTTTGGTTCACCAACACATTGCCGAAAGCCAGACTCGCGGGGCTGGCCGAGAGCGCCATCGTAGCCGCCACTCCAGTCCCCGACAGCAAGACGGTGGTTGGCGAGTTCGTCGCGTTACTCGCAACCGTCAGCGACCCGCTCGCCGCTCCCGTACTCGTGGGCGCAAACTTCACCGTATACTGCGCCGCTGCGTTCGCCGCCAGCACATCCGGATACGCGGGCTGGGCGACAATACTGAAACCCGTTCCCGCAATCGCCGCCCCGCTAATGGTCACAACCGAACTCCCCGTATTCGTGATGGTCACGGTAAGCGTATTGCTCTGGTTCACCAGTACGCTGCCGAAAACCAAGCTCTGAGAGCTGGCCGCCAGCGTCATCGTGGGGCTGCGCGAGATGTACTCGTAGGCGCCGATATCAAAAGCCGAACCCTGCGGCCGAGCAACGCCGTCGAAGTCCGTCGCCAAACCGCCGATCGTCACGCCCGCGTTGATTGCCGGACTGCTGGATTGCAAGTGGAAATCCGGGCTGGCAAGAGAAAGATTCGAAAATTTCGGATCCGCGTTGATTGAGCCGGTGATCTTGCTGTTCGAAGGCGGAGCGCCGTTGCCATAAAAAATGTTGTTGCTGCCAGTGACGCCATCGCAAACCAGATCGTCGCAGTATGGACTCACGGTACTGGCATAGAAGATGTTGTTCCGCAAGCGCAGGGACTTGCTGGTATTTCCCTCGTTGGCCCAGAGAAACATTCCTTCCGATTCCCCATACGGCGGATTGGTCCAGTTTCCGCAGTTGTACATCGTGTTGTTGTACACTTCGACGACGCCGGAGCCGGGGCCGTAACCGCGGGGGTCATAACCTTCGATGGTCATGCAGTTCCATATCCCGGTGTTCTCGGCATTCGCCGGTCCCGTGCCGGCATTGTAGATCACGTTGTTATACAGCTCCACCGTCCCTTTCGATGGATCCAACGTGGTCATCACAATTCCATCGCATTGGGTGTCGTGGATGATGTTGTCATGGATGTGCAGATCGTAAGCGCTGCCGCCTTCATTGACGTTCTGCTGCAGCCCGCGGCACCCCTGCACGTAGGCTATGGTGTTCCAGCCGAAATCGATGCCGTGGTTGAGCTCCGAGATGTAAACGCCGTGGTAGAGCGCCGTCACGCTGCCCGGCCTCAGATTCGTTCCCACGTGGTGGATGTTGTTCCCGTCGACAACCGCCGAAACTTCATAGGCGAGGTCCAGACATCCGGCCTGGTCGTTCCCATTGGGGCAACTCATATCGTTGGCGATAATCCTCCACCCGGTTTCAAGGTAAGGCTGCATGGCTGCGCCGCCGCCTCGAATCGTGAACCCCGCAAAAACCCAGTAACTTTCCCCCTGCCCCTTCGCCCGGATTCCCGTATCACAGCCGCCGTTGCTGGTGCGGTTTACATTTCCGATGGTGGCCGATGCGCCTGGATAGACGACCATGGCTTTGGGCGCGCCGGGTGATCCCGAGTTGGCCCCGATGGTCAGGCAACTGCTCCAGCCCTGGTTATCGTCGGTAGTCTGCGCCACCCCGTTCAGGGCGTAAACGATGTCACCGGGTGCAATGGTGTCGCGGGCATGCGTCAGCGTCAGCCACGGGCTGGAATAGCTGCCGTTGGCGCCATCGCTGCCATTCGTGGCGACGAAATAGATGTTGCCGGGCGCCACCGTGAACGGTATCCCATTCGAGGCGCCGTTCGCGTTGGTCAGAACGATGTTGCCCGTGGCTGCGGAACCACCGAGCTGGATAGTGACCTTCGTGTCCGTCCAGATTGGATACCCGGCAACCGCGCCGCCACCGACAGTTACTGAGCCGCTGCCTTGGCTCGAGCCGAAGCGCTGGCCGTACAGAGTGATGAAAGCGCCGTTATTATTCTGGCCTCCAGTGGCCGGTCCGCTCACCAGATCGGTATAAAAGATGCGGGGCGCCTGGCATAATGCCAGCGCGGGAGCGAGCGCCAGTAAAAACGCCAGCCGGATCGCCATGCTTCGATTATCGCCGAATAGCGAGATTCAGAAGGGTCTGGGAGCAGCGCTGCCGGGCAAGGTACCGTCTCCCCGTTGTCGGCCGATCCCCATGCTTGCCCAGACTGCGTAGCGCAAGCGAATTCGGCCACGGGCCGGACCGTGTCTGCGTGACGATTCAGATAGTTGAAGTCTGTTACCTTTAGGGCTTCGGAGTCAATCTCAACAGAAAGAGAGAACCGTTGGCGCTCTGGAGGCGTGTGGATGGAACGCCGTCTCGGAGAACTAAGGAGCGTTTGCAGTGAACTCCACAGCTTCCCGGCAAGCAGATGCGCCCCGCAAGGCCAGCCCGGCTAGCTCCCGGCTGAACTCGCTCGACGGGCTACGCGCGATCTCCATCGCCCTCGTCGTCTTGGGACATCTCGACGGAACACGCGGTTTCGGACGCCTGAATTTAGGCATCGGAGACTACGCTTACCTCGGCGTGGACGTCTTTTTTGTGATCTCCGGCTTCCTCATCACCAGCCTGCTCATATCCGAATTTGAAACGACCGGAAGCGTCTCCCTCAAGCTCTTTTACGCGCGCCGATCGCTGCGCATCTTTCCCGCTTCCTACACCTACCTGGCGGTCATCTCCCTCCTCTGGTTTTGGGGCTCGATTCATTTGAAAGCAGCCGATCTCTGGTACTCCCTCACATACACGGTGAATTATCTTCCTGAAAGGTCGAAGGAAATCGGGCACCTGTGGTCTCTCTCCGTGGAGGAGCAGTTCTACTTGCTTTGGCCCTTGACTTTCGTCACTTTGGGACCGCGGAAAGCAACCTGGGCCGCTGCTTGCGTAGTCGTTGTTGCCGTCTTCGCACGCGCCGCCAACCGGTTTTTCCTGATGGGAACACCGTACTACGATCTGCACATGTTCCCGATGGTCGCTGACAGTCTGGCCATGGGCTGTCTGCTGGCTAGATTGCGAGGGTGGCTGCAAGAACAGGGCTGGTATCTGCGGCTATTCCGGCCCGGCCCGTCGCTTCTTGTGCTGGCGTTGGTCCTGCTACTTAGCCGGTATTCGGAGTTGTATACCGTGGTGGTCGTTATCGGCACGCCCATCATGAACCTCGGGATCGCAATTCTCATTCATCGCTCGGTCTATCATGCTAACGACCGGCTCGGATGGGTTCTCAATTGGAAGCCGGTGGCTTTCGTCGGGGTTCTCTCTTACTCGCTGTATCTCTGGCAGCAGCCGTTCCTCAACCGGACTTCCAGCGCTTGGGTGACTGCATTCCCGCAAAACCTCGTTCTTGCCGTCGCAGCGGCGCTCGCATCCTATTTCGTGGTCGAGAAACCGTTGTTCGGGCTGCGTCAGCGTTTACGTGTTCGGTCGATTGGCCGCGGCTCGGCACAAAGCCGGAACAGCGCGTGAGCGACGTTGGGGGGAGACAACCCCCTCACACATCGAGAGATTTTTTGATCTCCTTGTAGCCGACCATCTCGTAATTTGTAGGGTCATCGAACATGCCCCCGGATGCTCGATGAGTGCTGGTCCGAGCCCGTGCGATTCGGACCACACGGTACCCATACCGGGCGGCTGCGACGGCATCGAATTCGGCTGCCGCTGGTGGATCGTGGCCCCGCGCGGGCGCCAAAATGGAGCTGTTGGAGCGGCCCGTTTTTGGGGAAAAGAGGGCCGCCTTTAACTCCCGAGTATGCTGTATGGAGGCACAATGCTAAACAGACGGTCTTTCCTCGGCTCCGCGGGCGTTATGCTCGCGGCGCAGTTGCCGGGAGTGCGTGTTAAGAAGCCGAACATCGTCTTCATTCTTTGCGACGATCTTGGATTCGGCGACTTAGGCTGCTATGGCTCAAAAATCGGCACTCCTAACCTGGATCGAATGGCCACCGACGGCGTCCGCTTTACCAATTTCTGTGCCGCCGATCCGGTCTGTTCGCCATCTCGAGCCGCCCTGTTGACCGGGCGCTATCCCACGCAGGTGGGTGTGCCGCGCGTCTTCTTCCCGCAAGACAGCGGTGGTCTGAGCCTGGACGAAGTCACGCTGGCGAATGTGCTCAAGTCGCAGAGCTACAAGACTATTTGCATCGGCAAGTGGCACCTGGGACGGCCCGTCGAATACTTGCCCACCAGCCGCGGATTCGACGAATATTTCGGGATTCCCTACAGCAACGACATGAACCCGCGAGTGCTGATGCACAACACTGAAGTCGTGGAGGATCCAGTGGCGCTGGATACGCTGACGGCTCGCTACACCGAGCAGGCCGTCAAGTTCATTGAGCAAAACAAGAGCGCGCCCTTCTTTTTGTATCTGCCACACACCTATCCGCATATCCCGCTGGGCGCGTCCAGCCGATTCCGTGGCAAATCCTCCGAAGGTCTTTATGGGGATGTTGTAGCGGAACTCGACTGGAGCGTAGGCCAGATCCGGGAGACGTTGACGCGGAGCGGCCTGGAGAGGAACACGCTCGTGATGTTCACCAGCGACAACGGACCCTGGTATCAAGGCAGCCCGGGCAAACTGCGCGGCCGGAAGAATACCACCTATGAAGGCGGCGTTCGGGAACCGTTTATCGCCGCTTGGCCGGGCACAATTCCCAGAGGCCGGGTTTGCAACGGGCTGGCCTCGATGATGGACATTTTCCCAACGGTGAGTTCACTCTGTGGCGCGCCTCTGCCCGCAAAGCCCCTGGGCGGGATCAACATCTGGCCACTGCTGGCGGGCCAAAAAGATTCGCTTGATCGCGAGGCGCTTTTGTACTTCGACAATTGGGATTTGCAGTGTGCGCGCTGGATGAATTGGAAGCTGCACATTGCTCGGCATAACACCGCCGCGTATACGCCGGCTCCACCCGAGGGGCGTTTGAACTATACGCTGGCGAAGCCAGAGCTTTACAATTTGGCAACCGATCCCGACGAAAGCTACGACATCGCGGTTGAGAATCCGGCGGTCGTCGAGGAGATCCTGCGCCGGGTGAATTCGTTGCTTCCGAATTTTCCCGAACCGGTGCAAAAAGCCTGGGCGGAATCGCAAACGCGCAAATCCAACCCGAGCGTGCCGGCGGGAGCCTACCCGCGCCCGGTGCAGCCATAGGATCGGCCAAGGAAGCAGGAGCCGGCTTCACGCGGTTGCTTTGCGTCTACCGCTGAACTTGGTCCGGAACTTCTCCACCTTCGGCCAAACCACCATCTGACAGTATGGCTGGTATGGATTGTTGGCGAAGTACTCCTGATGATAATCTTCTGCGGCGAAGAACTGCGTTGCTGGTTCCACCTGGGTGACGATGGGGTTCTTAAACTCCGTGCGTAGCTCGGCGATCACCTGCCCGGCGGTTTTCTGCTGCTCCGGGGAGTGATAGAAGATGACTGACCGATACTGCGTCCCGACGTCGTTGCCCTGCCGGTTCAACGTGGTCGGGTCGTGGATGGCGAAAAAAACCGCGAGCAGTTCCCGCAAGCTCAGTACCGTTGAATCGAACCGAATCTGAACCACTTCCGCGTGTCCGGTCTTCCCCGTGCAAACTTGTTTGTAGGTTGGATGGGGAACCGCGCCGCCCATGTAACCGGACTCTACCGACCGCACGCCTTCGAGTTCGTCGAAGACCGCCTCCAGACACCAGAAACATCCGCCGCCCAGGGTCACAACTTCTTCTGCCATACCACGATGATAAACGGTCGCGCCTCGGGTATAATGAATCCTCTATGCAAACGAAGGTTGTCGCTACCAGTTGAAAATTGCGGACTAAGCGTACTATAGTTGCGCGAGTGGTTGTGTTTTGGATAAGGGTTGAGGAAAGGGGAAACACCGCGTGATTTTCGACGATCTTCGCGCCATTCAGCGCCAGTACGGGTATCTGCCGGCGGACCAGTTGAAGGTTTTGTCCACCGAGTCGGGGCTTCCGCTGTACCGGATCAACACGGTTGCCGATTTCTATCCGCATTTTTATCTAACGCCGCAGCCCAAGGTGATCGCCCATGTCTGCACCGACATGACCTGCCACCTGCGCGGCGCAGACAAGCTCAAGAACGATCTCAAGCAGCGCTTCTCCTCCGTATCCAGCGAGCGCGACGTCGACATTCGGGACGCCTCCTGCCTGGGCCAGTGCGATGGCGCGCCGGCCATGTTTGTCAACGCCAGCATGTATCGCAAAGTGACCACGGCGCAGGCCGAGGCGCTGGTTTTCGCGGCGCTGGCCGGAAGCGAACTGCCGGAACTGCCCATCGACGGGTTGACTGTAGAACTTGCCTCCGATCCCTACGTTGGAAAGACAAAATACCAAGCTCTGCGCAGTCTCGTGCAAACGCGGGATTGGCTGGGCGTGATTGCCACGTTGAAGGCCAGCGGCTTGAGCGGTCTGGGCGGCGCCGGGTTCCCAACGGGAGTGAAATGGGAGGCGGTTCGCAATGCGGCCGGCGACCAAAAGTACGTTGTCTGCAACGCCGACGAAAGCGAGCCTGGAACCATCAAAGACCGGTTTATCATCACTCATCTGCCCAACCTGGTGATTGAAGGAATGATCATCGCCGGCCTGGTGACCGGCGCCACAGAAGGCATTTTCTACATCCGGCACGAGTACACGGCGCAGGAGAAACTGCTCCACGCCGAGATTCACCGCTGCTACGAAGAAGGCTTGCTGGGCAAAAATATTTTGGGAACCGGTTTGGCGTTTGACCTGGAGCTCTTCGTCAGTCCGGGCGGCTACATCTGCGGCGAAGAGAGCGCGCTGATTGAAGCCATTGAAGGCAAACGCTCCGAACCGCGCAATAAGCCGCCGTTCCCGGTGACTCACGGGGTCTGGAACAAGCCGACGGCGCTCAACAATGTGGAAACGTTTGCCCATGTTCCGCAGATTCTCCAACGGGGCGTGGACTGGTACAAGGCGCAAGGGCAAGGCGCGGCTGGCCTGAAGTTTGTGGGAGTGAGCGGCGATGTGGTGCGGCCCGGCGTTTTCGAGATTCCCATGGGGCAAGTAGCCTCGGAAGTGATTTTGGGGCTGGCGGGAGGTCCGGCGGATGGCAAGAAGGTCAAGGCCTGGGCGCCCTCCGGACCGAGTTCGGGGTATCTTCCGGGATCGATGATGAACCTCCGGCTGGACTTCAAGTCCATGGCGGCCGCAGGCTCCATGCTGGGATCGGGCGCGATTGTGGTGTGCGCCGAAGGCCGATGCATGCTCGACATGGCGCTGAATTCGTGCAAATTTTTCCGGAATGAATCCTGCGGCAAGTGCGTGCCGTGCCGCCTGGGTTCGCAAAAGATGGTGGACATTCTAACCGGCTGGACCCAGGGCAAGGGGACCAAGGCGGACTTCGACCTGGTTGCCGAGTTGACCGAAGCCCTGAAACTCGCCTCGATCTGTGGACTCGGGCAGTTCGCCCATCAGCCGATCAGCACCGTAATGCAATACTTCCCTGACGAAGTGAAGGCCCATGTCTTTGATAAGCGCTGTCCGGAAGGCGTATGTCCGATGCGGGAGGAGCGGGTCTGATGAGCGACGCACAAATCCAATTGACCATTGACGGAAAAAAGGTGTCTTGCGACCCCGGGACAACCATCTTCGATGCGGCCCGGATGAACGGCATCTACATTCCCACGCTGTGCCACCAACAGAATGAGCGGCCGGTGGGAGTTTGCCGCGTGTGCGTGGTGGACGCTGGCGCCCGCGTGCTGCCGGCTTCCTGCGTGCGCGCCGCGGAAAACAACATGGTGGTCTCCACCAACAACGAAAAGGTGGCCAAAGCGCGCCACACGCTGGTGGAGATGCTGATGGCCGATCACCCCAGCCCCTGCGCCCGCCAGCGCCACTCGGGCGATTGCGAATTGGAAACGCTGGCGGCGCGCGAGAACATCACCACTCTCCGCTATCCGCGGCGAGTGTCTCCGCGCGGCCAGGACGATTCGTCTTTGGTTATCGCGGTGGATCACGAAGCCTGCATTTTGTGCGACCGCTGCATGCGCGGCTGTGACGAGATCAAGGGCAACTTTGTGATTGGGCGCCACGGCAAAGGCTACAAGGCCGGCATCGCTTTCGACAACAACTCGCCCATGGGCAATTCCTCCTGCGTCTCGTGCGGCGAGTGCATGACGGACTGTCCCACCGGCGCGCTCACCAACAAGAGCACGGTGCGCTCCACCCTGCCCGGCGAAGAGATCGACGTCGAAGAACTCCTGAACCTGCCGTATTTTGAAAAAGTCAGCGGCACGTTCCTGGAACTGAACAAGCACTCCGTGGTCAAGCGCCGGTTCCGGGCGGGCGAGGTGATTTGCCGCGAAGGAGAATACGGCTCCACGGCGTTTTACATTCTGGATGGCCGCGCCAAAGTGTTCGTCAACACGCCGATGGCGCATATTAAGACCCACGACAGCTCCACCGGCTGGCTGAAAAAATTGACCAGTACGTTGGCCAAGCGCTCGCCGGAAACGCGGCGCGGCGTGGACGTGGAACGGACGCGCTCCATCCCGATCGATGCGCCCGTGGATCTGCCGCTCGACAATCCGGTGGCTGAACTTGGCGCGGGTGATCTGTTCGGCGAAATGACCTGCATGAGCCTGTATCCACGGTCGGCAACGGTGGTGGCCAGCACCGATTGCGTGATGCTGGAAATGTTGCGCAACGTTCTCGACATCATCCAGCGCAACAAAACATTGCGCGCACAGTTGGACGAAAAGTATAGAACCCGGGCGCTGCAGGATCATTTGCGCAGCGTGCCGATGTTCGCCGAACTGGATGACTCGTTTATTGACGTCCTGCGCCAGCGGGTGGAATTGGTGCGCTATAGCAAGGGCGACGTGATCGTGCGGCAGGGGGAGATCGCGGACTCGTTCTACCTGGTGCGCATCGGATTTGTGAAGGTGACGGAGCAGCATCCGGGCGGCGACCTGGTGCTGGCGTATCTCGGCCGCGGTGGGTATTTCGGGGAGATCGGTTTGCTTGGCGGGGGCCGGCGCACCGCCACTGTAACCGCGCTCGATCATGCGGAAGTGGTCCGCATTCATGCGGAAGAGTTTCAGCAGATGATCGACCGTTATCCGAACATTCGTCAAAGCCTGACCCAAGTCGCTCACGACCGTACCGAAGCCAATGAGAAGCGGCTGGAGACGGCGGTGAGCATGCCGCTCGATTCATTCCTGACTCAGGGGTTAATGGAAGCGCAGAGTCTGCTGGTGCTGGATCTGGAGAAATGTACGCGCTGCGATCAGTGCACGCGCGCCTGCGCCGACGCCCATGACGGCGTGACCCGGCTGATTCGCGAAGGTCTGCGCTATGACAAATTCCTGGTGGCCACTTCCTGCCGCCAGTGCCGCGATCCCTTGTGCATGGTTGGATGCCCGGTGGGCTCTATCCGGCGGAGGAACTCGCTGGAAGTGGTGATTGAAGACTGGTGCATCGGTTGCGGTCTGTGCGCCAAGAACTGCCCGTACGGCAATATCAGCATGCATCCGATTCCGGGCACCGAGCAAGGCAAGGCCAAAGTGAATTACAAGGCGACATCGTGCGATCTCTGCACGGATCTGGCAGAACCGAGCTGTGTTTACGCCTGCCCGCACGATGCCGCGCACCGCGTAGAGCCGAACGAGTTCTTCAAATGGCTCGGTCCGGATGCATTCACGGAGGCACGGAGATAATATGCGCATCGACCAGACGCAGCGGCCTTGGATTGCCGCCACCATCCTGCTGTTCGCGATTGCAACGGGTGTCTACATTCCCTATGCACTGTTGACTCTGGGAGGACCGCGCGGCGGCACCGCGCTGGGATTGCTGTACGGCGCCCTGGGTTATTCCATGATGCTGTTTGCCGGCCTGCTGGGAGCGCGCAAGAAGTATCCGATCATGCGCGTGGGGCGCGCCCAGACCTGGATGCGCGGGCATCTCTGGCTGGGATTGCTCAGTTTTCCGTTCATCCTGTATCACTCCGGTTTCATGTGGCGTGGATCGCTCACCGCATGGCTGATGCTGCTGTTTCTGATCGTCTGGGTGAGCGGTATCGCTGGCGCGGTGATTCAACACTTGGTGCCGCGCTACATGGCTACGCAAGTGCCGCTGGAAACGATTTACGAAGAGATTCCGCACGTCCGCCAGCAACTGCGCGACGAAGCGGATCAACTGGCGGTTTCTATTTGCGGGGAGTTGGAGCAGAGAAAGATGGCCGAAGCCGCCACCACGGGCGAACCGCAGCCGGCGGTGGCCACGGCGACGCTGGCGGAGATTGAAGTGGCCGACCGCAACCGTTTTCGAGAAGTGTACCTGCAGCGAGTAAAGCCATTTCTGGAAAACCCGGAAGCGGCATCGGAGCTGTCTACTCCGCAGACCGCGGCTGCGGCATTTGAAAGCATGCGGCGTCTGCTGCCCAAGCCCGTTCACGCAGTGGTGGACGATCTGGAAAGCATCTGCGAAGAGGAACGGCAACTGGTGCGCCAACGAAAGATTTACACTTGGCTGCACGGGTGGCTGATCGTACACGTTCCTTTATCGATTGCGCTGCTGGTATTGGGCGCAATTCACGCAATTGTGGCATTGACCTACTGAGGAAAAAGCGAAATGGCCGGAAGAACCAGAACAACCAAAAAGCTGGCTCAGCGAATCGATCGCGAGTATTTCAAGAAGGTCTTCCCGATTCCCGGGCTGCGGCGGAAGCTAACCTACGCGGCGCTCGGCGTGGGCGTCCTGTGGCTGGGATTTCACGCCGTGGCGCGCAACCAGACCCCCTATACGGCCGGACCGATTGTGTCCGCGCACGCCATGTTCGGGCAGAGTTGCACAGCCTGCCACGTCAAGACGGCAATCTTCAGCAAGAGCGTCAGCGACCAGGCTTGCAGTAGTTGCCACGATGGTCCCGTTCACCAGGCTTCGCAGAAATTTGCACCCGCTTGCGTCGACTGCCATGTCGAGCACCAAAGCGTGGCGCAGCTCAAGCATGTCAGCGAGAAGGCCTGCACCGATTGCCACGCCAATCTGGAGACCAAGGACGGCACGCTAAAGGTGGTGGCCAAAGAGGGCGCGCGGATCGGCTCGTTTACCGACGGCCATCCGGAGTTCACGGCGTTACGCAATAACTTCAAGGATCCAGGCACGATCAAGTTCAACCACAACGCGCATCTGAAGAAAGAAACTCGCGGACCCAACGGGAACGTGCTGCTGAAGTGCGCCGATTGCCATCGTCCGTTGGGCAACAACGAAGCGTGGCCGTATGGTGCGCCCGTGGTGCAGGCGGTGGCGTTTGAGGCTTCCAATACTACGGAACTGCGCCCGGCGACTTTTGGTACGCTTGCCACCCCGCACTCGCATATCTCCTCGCGCGCCTACATGGGCCCGGTCGACTACTACGAGCACTGCTCATCCTGCCATCCGCTGGTCTTCAGCAAGCACGTCAATGTGGCCGTGCCGCACAAAAAACCGGAAGTAGTGCACCAGTTTGTGGTGAAGACACTGACCGACTACATCAAACAGAACCCGCAGGCTTTGTATGAGAACAATTTGATCTTTGAGCGCATTCCGGAGCGCCCGCTGCCAGCCGTGCCCAAGGACGCGGCCGAATGGGTGACGATGCGCACCGCCGAAGCCGAACAGTTGCTGTGGCAAAAAACCTGCAAGGAATGCCACAACCTGAAGCTGCACCTGGATGCGGTTCCCGACATTCCCAAAGCCGACGTCACCTCGCGTTGGATGCAAAAGGGCGAGTTCGACCATAACGCCCACGCCATGGTGAAGTGCGAGGAATGCCACGCCAAGGCCAAGGAGAGCAAAGAGACCTCAGACGTCTTGCTTCCGTCGATCAAGTCATGCCAGGAGTGCCACCGTCCCGGCACGCAGACTTCGGCGGGCGCCGGTTGCTTTGAATGCCACCAGTATCACGACTGGAAGCAGGAGAAGCACGTGGAAGGGAAATTCACGATTCACGATCTGCTGGGCAGGATCGTGAATAAGCCGGACCAGGCGAAATAGGGGCTGAGGCGACTGATGAGTCTGACCGAAGAAGACAAGAGCTGGATAACGGAACAGCTCCGAGGGGTCGAGACAACCCTGCTCACGGAGTTCCACAAGTGGGCATCTCCAGTAGAGGCCGTCAGCGAACCCATGCTGCCGCATTAAGAGCGGTCGATCTGGAGATGGAAGCGCTGTCGGACAGAGTTGCGAACTTGGAGAAGAAATAGACCGCATCTGGCGCCCGTTGCAGGGTTGTGGCCTCAGGCGCTCTGACGTGACGACCCCTTTGTGGTCCGTCACTGTATCACCGCTGGACTTGAAAGAGACTGCGGTAGCTTGAGTACATGCCACAGCGGAAGAGCCTGTTAATGGGCTTTCGCCTCGCCGAATGGGTGGTGAAGCCGGAAGACGGCTCTCTCGTCTCCCCTACGGCGACCAACCGTCTCGAACCCATGCTCATGCAGCTTTTGGTCTTCCTGTGTTCGCGCGCGGGCCAAGTCGTGACGAAACAGGAAGTGCTCGACGCCGTTTGGCAAGGCCGCTTCGTCAGCGACGAAACCGTGAAGAGCAGTTTCTACCAACTGCGGAAAGTTCTCGGCGATCACCCGCGGGAACCGCGTTTCATCGAAACTCTACCCAAGCGCGGCTATCGGATTCTGGTTCAACCGATCCCGCTTGAGCCGGACCCCGATTCTGCATCTCTCTATCGCAAGGGCCGGGAGGCGCTCACCGGGCTGCCAAGCGCAAGCTCCATCAACCAGGCAAAGCTCTACCTCGAGCGGGCCACGCAAGCCGATCCCGCACACGCGGAAGCTCTCTCGGGTTTGGCGCACACCTACATCCTGATCGCTACTTACGGCGTGGGACGCGGGAGCGAGTTCTTTCCCCGGGCGAAAACGGCCGCTCTGCGGGCAGCGGAGCTCGATCCGAAGCTGACCGAAGCCCACGCCGCACTGGGAATCGTTCGCTTCATCCTGGAGCACAACTTCGCATCGGCGGAGCAAGAGTTCCGGCTCGCTATCCAACTTGCCCCAAACGAGCCGCTGGCGCACGGGTGGTTCGCCCAATTCCTCGCCTCTCAGAATCGATTGGAGGAGGCCGTTG
>Ga0075017_100001383_pt1 | contig 14765 bp, 7 predicted proteins | sample AleBraG_ABR_2012_FD_71475 | JGI IMG/M metagenome (GOLD analysis project Ga0075017, IMG submission 71475) | Freshwater sediment microbial communities in response to fracking from Pennsylvania, USA - Alex Branch Run_MetaG_ABR_2012 | ecosystem: Environmental > Aquatic > Freshwater > Creek >... | reverse complement strand
TATTGAACACCGCGGAGGCCACACAGTCTATGCAAATTCACTCGCGTTCCGAAAAGCAGGAATTGACGAGAAGACGCCTGATCCTCCAGGCGGGAAGATCGATCACGACGCGGCCACCGGAAAACTGAGCGGTCGTGTCGCCGAAAGCGCTCAGGATTTGTTTAACAAAGTTCTACCAAACAATTTCACGCGCGACGATCATCGTGAGGGAGTGAAGCTTATTTCTAAAATGTTTGCCAAGACTGGAATCACTTCCGCCCACGAAGCAGCGGGGACACCGGGAGACCTCCGCGCCTATCAGGACGCACGCGATTCGGGCGATTTACTCTATCGCGCTTACTGCCTCATCACTTACCGGCACATCGATTCGATGATCGAAGCGGGCGTGCGCACCGGTCTGGGCGATGAGTGGGTTCGTGTAGGTGCAATGAAATTGATCTGCGACGGCTCGATTTCAGAGCGCACCGCGCGCCTCTCGGTGCCATACGAGGGTCGTCCCAATGATTTCGGCATTGTGGTGATGACCGAAGACGAACTCTACTCCTACGGCCGCAAAGCTCACCTCGCTGGCTGGCAAATTGGCACGCATGCGAACGGCGATGTTGGCATTGACACAACTCTCCGGGTGTACGAGCGCCTCCAACGCGAAAACCCCCGAAATGATCCGCGCTTCCGCCTTGAACATTGCACGCTCGTCAACGATGGTCTCGTCGCTCGCATCAAAGCTCTCGGCGCCATTCCTACGCCGTTCTCGACCTACGTCTACTATCACGGCGAGAAAATGCACTACTACGGCGCCGAGCGCCTCGATCACATGTTTGCACTGAGGAGTTTTATTGACGCCGGCATTCGCCCCACGCAAGCTTCCGATTATCCGCCTGGCGAGTTCATCCCGATGATGGCGCTTCAATCCGAAGTTACGCGCACGGACATCAAAGGAAATGTCTGGGGTCCCAATCAGAAAATCTCGATTGAAGAAGCCATCCGCGTCGGAACCATCAACGGAGCCTACGCTTCGTACGAAGAGAATCTCAAAGGCTCCATCGAAGCCGGAAAACTCGCCGACCTTGTCGTTCTCGGCCGCAATCCGCTCACAGAAAATCCTTCGACGCTCGTCACCATCCCCGTCGAACGCACCATGGCCGGCGGACGCTGGACTTTCGAGTCGTAAGAGTCTCCCAAATCAAGTGGCAGACAGCCACTTCTGTCTCTTACTGCTTCAGCAGCTCTTTCGCGTATTTGGCGGGGACGGCAAGATTTGAGCCGCCGAAATTCTTCAGCGCTGCGAAATTTATTCCGATCACTTTTCCTTCGCGGTTGAACAGCGGCCCGCCGGAGCCCCCGGAGGTCGTAGCTGCGTCGTACACAAGCTTGTCCTGAAGCACGTCACCGATGTGGCCCTGGGTGGTGGTAGGGCGGATCAGGTGCTGTGAAGCGAGCTGCAACATGATGCGATTGACGTCCTGGGTATCGCCCGCGATTTTCTGAGACACATCCGAGCCTGCCCGGGCGAGAATGCCCTCAATTCCGGTCGGGTAGCCAATCAAGACGACGGGATCTCCTGTTACCGTTGCTTCAGCTCGATCGTCGAGTTCGAGCACCGCAGAGCTCGGCGTGAGTGGAGATTCAAGTTGAAGTGTGGCGACATCGGCTTTGGGGGAAATGCGATCCAGTTTGGCGCGCAGACCCTCCGCTTTTCCGGGAAAGAAAACATCGTACGACAAAACGTAAGCGGTGGCGCCGTGATCGAGGAGTTGCTTCAAATCTTCGTTATTCCACCAGGGCTCGGCGACGTGATGATTGGTGATGAGTTTGCCGTCGCGCTTCACAAGGAAACCGGTGCCGAAGACGTCAATCTGAAGATGAGGTCCCGGGCCGCCACTGGTGAGCTGCACCATGCCTTTGTCATCCACCAGCGGTTTGCCTAAGGCATCGACAACGATCTGAATAGGACGGCCGGACTGGGTGTCGAGAAATTCCACGACGACGTGCAGCAAGCAGACGCTGGGGCCATAATTGCGTACGACGGTTTCAGCGATCTTGCCTTCGCTTTCCAGAAGTTTCAAGCGATTCTGCGTGTCCACGAACTGGCGCCTCAAGGATTCTGAGTCCGAACCGCCCGCGGCGACCCGCTTGCGAAGATCTTCAGATTTCGCTTTAAGTGAATCGCGCGTTGCAGTTGCGGAACCTGATTGCGCCTCGATCGCCCCTCGCGCCGCCTCCGCCTGACGCAGGAGCGCGTCTTGTTGGCCTAGACCTGTATTCAAACGCGCGATTTCCGCCCGCAATTGACGTGTTTCCTTTCGCGCTCCGCGGCCGGAAATTCCCAGAAAAATCGCCGCAAGGACGGCGACCGTGCTGAGCACGAAGATCGCTGGAATGAGCCAAGCGCGGCGTTTGGCCAGAGGGCTGCTGAGCGATTCGACGGCCATATCCGCGAAGTGCTCCCGCTGCACGGCATACCTGAGCATGGTCTTGAGATCCTCTTCCGGCCTGCGCTCGCGGAACTGGTTTCGGATCCTGGCGGCAAATTCCACGGGGTCGAACGGAAAGGAGATGACCTCATCGGCGCCGAGGTCCAGGGCGCGAGCGCGCTCCAGCGCGCCGCCCTCCACGATCATCACCACCTTGATCGACGACTCGGTTTCAGGGCGCGACTTGAGCTGTGTGACCAGTCCGCAACAACTAAGGTCGGAAGGCGTCGCCTCGGTGATCAATACTTCCGGGGACAAAGCCAGCACCTGATCGAGGCTCAGTCCGCTCTCCATGGCGATTTCGTAGCCCTGACCGGCCAAGGCGCGCGTTACCGCGTCAAGGGACTCCGGCCGGAGGCTGAGGATCAAGATACGCATTAAGTCTTCGATGCGCAGAGGCATGCAACGGACACAGCCGAGTTTGAAGAATTGTCACTGAACGAGTCAAGTCAGTCTCTTCCCCAGGTGTTCTCCGCTGCTTTACATCTCCTGTCAAGTATTGGTTTCGGTCTCCGCGAGTGTACCCGCGAAATTGGAAAACCTGGACTTTTTGTTACTCCGCGAAGTGTTGATCGGAATTCATCGGCGGCGACCCCAGCAGGCCAATCCGTTAGCCTGCTGCGATCTCTGTTGGGCGAGTCCACTTGGAAGCGTGGGGACTTGTTCAATGGGACAAAATGGCCGCGAAAAGCTAGTCCGAGGCAACCCAAACATTTCGAACTCCGCTACCGCAGCGGCGTCCACGCTTTGCATTCCGCTGCGCTAATCGGCACGGTTATAGGCGCGCCCAATTTAAATCGAATCACACCGTTGGAGGTCGAACAGAAGCTTCTTGCTCCCGTGTTGTTGTCGACAGGCGTGGCAATCGCCACAAATTCCATACATGCTCTTTGTATGCAAACACCTCTCACACGGAAACGGTATCCGGACTTCGTACACCACGCATTTGCCGTGCAGCTTTCATTCCCTAGAGTATTGTCAATGAGGCCCGCGTGGTCCGCCGAATAGGCATTCGGTCCGCGCGGATCTGACCCCAGAACCGACAGAGCAGGCGCAAAGCCTCTCTCTGGGTAAGTCGCCGAATACGTAATCTGGGCCGTGTTCACTGTGCGCAGAGCGCCGACTGCAGACGCCTCATTGGCCGCCATTCTAGATCGCAGCAGGTTAGGAATCGCGATTGCCGCTACTATCATGGCTGCACCGACGTCAAATCCACCCCCTTTCGTAGCTTCGCGAATTGCACTTTCCTCGCCGTACACGCCAGCAACCGTGGGCGGAGCATCTCCCAAGAACTGCGGCAGCAGTCCCCTGGTTTCGGGCGGTAACTGTTGCAGAGTCAGCGCTGCCATTGCCACCGGGTCCTGGTAGAGCAATACGGAAGCGTCCAATGAGTGGCCCGGCGGCAGTGCCGAGTACAACTTCTGCGACTTCCCTAGCGATTCCCCTGATGCATGCAGCCGAACTGCCTCTGCAACTCCTTCACGGCTTGAAGCCACGATCAAATGGCCATCCGCAAAGGCGTACCCGATTTCGACCGCGTTCTTTGGGGAAGGAACTCGGACGGTATAGTAAGTCACTCCGCCATCGTCGGATTGCTGCGCTTCAAAATGTGCCGCTGCCAGCAGTGTGCCCAACACTTGCTTTAAATGACCTGCCTCGTTGACCTTGAGTATTACCTTCCATACCGCCTTCGGCGGCGTGATACTGTCCAGCTCGACCGTCAGCTCGCCCGTCAGGTGGCTGAGTACATCCCCCTTCAGGCTGATGTTCAGCGCCTGTTCCATCTGCTCGAGCCCCGCGAATGGATTCGACTTCGAGGAACTCGTGAGTAGCTTCACATCGTCAAGGATCTGCGCCGGGTTCGTTAGGACCACGGTGCCCGCAAATATTGCCTTGGGCGAGACGAAGTCTAAACTGCTGAGTGGCCCGGAGTTCGCCAGCCACGCTGCAGCTCCATGCCGCGGAGTGCTGAAGCTCAGTTCCGCTTGGCTGACGGCCTTCCCATCCACGGTCTTGTGCCCCCAAACGAAATACTTCATATCCGCGAATCCGCTGTTCTGGAAAGTAGCGTTCTCCTTCGCGCTTGGCGGTGCTTGATTAATCATTTTGTGGAGATCTGCGGCTGCCAGCATCGTCACGCCGCTTTCATATTCGTTCGCGACTCGTTGCCCGAACGGAGTCGAGACAAACTCCTTGAGTCCCCGGTCCAGCTTCGCATTAAAAATCCGCAACGTAGCCAGATCAGACGCCGCGACAACAAAATCAGCGCGCACCAGCACAACCAGTTGCTGCGGCGGCACTGCATCCGTCGCTGCGGCGAGTTCCTGGGGATCAAATATGCGCACGTCAGACTTGGACTTGTCAGCAACTTGAGTTACCAAGTCCTGAAGGAATTTTTTCAGGCCTGGCTTCTGGACTTCCGCAACAATCAACACGCTGGGCTCTTTCCCCTTCATTGCGGCCGACACCACAATTTCTTCGCCCAAGTATTGGTGCAACTGATAGAGTTTCTCCAGAGAATCTTCTATCTTGGGACCCTCTTTCGCCATCTCGCCATGCTCCCACCAATCGCGAAGCACTGCGCTCTCCTGCAGCTCCTCGTGGAAAACTTTCAATGACTGGTGCACGGCGTCGCCATAATTGGGAAACGCCGCATACATCAGCGTGGACGGAGGCAGTAGAGGCAAGAGACGGCTTTCTCCTCGTGCTTCCGGATACTTGACGTTTTGTTCTAGCTTTTGGATCAGATTGCCAAGCTCGGGCAGTAACCCGGGATACTTGTTCAGGTCTTGAAACCCAGGCATTCCGGCTTGCTGTGCTGCTGGCTTAGACTGGGCGCAGCAAGGCGAAGCAATCAGAAAGATCGCGCCGATGGTCGCCGCGCAGTTCATGAAGTAACGCCGTCTTTGCTGGAAATTCTGAGAGTATGCCATCCGTCATCGCCCTCCGTAGGGATAAATTCAGGATAGACGCGTCCCCTTGCTTCCGCCATGACAAAACAAATGACTGTTGTCGTAAGGTTAGTCGAACGGCGGTCAGCATCGACGCGATTGTCTCCCGATCACCTGCTTTGCTTGAGTAGCGTCTTGACGTAGGCTTGCAGCAGGCACCGTTCATGGCTCGCGCCTGATTCAATTCGTAAGCTATATTAGTCTTGATGGTCGGATGCGCTCCCAAAGGAGAAAAGTCATCATGTTCAAGCGAATTCGTAGATTCTCAGGCTCCCTGCTGCCCCTAGCTGCGAGCACTTTGCTTTCACTCACTGTTACTGCGCAACAATTCCCGCCACAAATCCAGCCGCCTGCCACGGAAAAGCTTCTCGTTCAGGTCCACGCAAAAGGCGACCAGGTCTACAGTTGTAAGGCTGACGGAACAAAATTTGCTTGGACGTTGAAAGCTCCGGACGCTCAACTTTTCGACAAGAACGGCAAGTCCTTCGGAAAGCATTTCGCGGGTCCAACCTGGGAAGCAAATGACGGCAGCCGGGTTGTCGGCAAAGCCGTTGCCAATGTGCCTTCGCCGGACGCCGATTCGATTCCCTGGCTGCTCGTCAATATCCTCAGCCACGAAGGGAGCGGCGTGCTCACACCCGCCACCAGCATCCAGCGCGTCAACACCAAGGGCGGCAAAGCACCGTCGTCCGGCTGCGACTCTTCGCACGTCGGCCAGGAAGCCAAGGCTCCCTATGAGGCTGACTACCTCTTCTACGGCCCCAAATAATCCATCATTGGATTTTTCTCGAGTTTGCAGGGCGCCTCGGGTGTTGGTCTGCGGCTCAGGCTTTTTGACTTCCTTGACTATTCTGACGAGTAAGCGCATTCGGGCGCACGGCGAGGTTAGTCGGTGAGAGTAGAAGAGCGGTTTCAGGAAGAACTTGCCGTCATGTTCTCCATTTCTTGTCTTCCTCGAGACTCTCGCGTACGCGGAATGCCGTAATCTTCCGAATCAGGGAAAGAGGCAGCGGCTTCTCCAGCGGAAACTGGATCGACCCTTCCGCTATCGCGAATCTCGAAAGCTCTTTCGCGAAAGCTTTCACTGCTGACGGGGTCATCCTCTTTTGGTTGGCTGCGTTGGCAGGCCCCGGCTTCAGAGCGACCCCTGAATTCAAAGAGGAAATTCAAAACTCCTCGGCAACGAGAAGTATTGATTTAGAATTTACTAAAGAGGTAATCATCCAGAAGATGATATTCGAGGGGGGGGGTGAGTCTGGGTGACCTCAAGCAGATCCGAGTGGCAGATTGCCGAGTAAGCGGCAAGAGATTTCATGCAGAGGGCCCGAGGGCACGCTCCGCCTGAAAAGTGAAGGTCCGCTCCAACTGGGGTACTCATACCCGTTTCCTTTTCCGTTAGCGTTCACACCCATTCTGAAGAACTATAAGCCTGTACAGAATCAATCCACTCCGATAAAACTGGCGATGCTGGAAGTAGTGAAGTATAAAATGCAACTCACAGAAGTGTCGGGGCAACTTCAGGCTGAAGGTGCGGAGAAACTCACGTTTGGCGAATACACTTTCGACACCGAAAAATATGTTTTGGTACTGACAACGACGGCCGGACCGCGGAAAATCACACTGCGGACCCAGAACCACGAGACCGTGTTCGCTATGGAGGACACACTATTGGCTCCAGGGCTGCGCATCATGCGTAGCCAGTACAAGAGGTACTCAGACTTTTGAGCCATAGCACTGAATCCAACGATTCGACCTGCGCGACAGACACACTAACCGAAATTGGCAACCCAGTCTCTTGTCCTTCGCTGACTCCCTCACCCGCGGCGCCGCTAATTTCGTACTTCGCCCCTTCCCCTGGAATTCCGCCAGTCTTCGCGCACTGCTGCATTCTCGAAAACGTCAGCTGCGGCCTAGACTAAAGGCGCGCAAGCGAACCGCTGGCTCTGCTATCGGTGGTATCCTCTCGCCGACGTACCCCGTCACCACCGAGACTGACCTGGTGAACATTCCACATGAGCGCTCCCTTTACTCCAAATTCCAAGCTCCTCTACGGCCTCGCGATCTTTTCCAGCGCCTTACTCTTGTTCCAGGTCCAGCCCATCCTGGGAAAAATGATCCTGCCCTGGTTCGGCGGCGCCGCCGGAGTCTGGATCGTCTGCCTCCTCTTTTTTCAAGTCGTCCTCCTCCTCGGCTATCTCTATGCACATCTCCTGACGCGGAAATTGCGCGCGCCCACTCAGGGCCGAGTCCACGCCGCCCTGCTCGTGGCCAGTCTCTTGCTTCTCCCCATTCTGCCAAACCACTCTTGGAACTCTTCGCCTCGCGGCGATCCCGCTCTGCACATTCTTTGGATTCTGGCAGTCACCATTGGCTTGCCGTACTTTCTCCTTTCATCCACCAGCCCGCTGTTGCAAGCGTGGTCCGCGCAGAAACGCGCGGACGCGGGTCTCTACCGTTTCTACGCCGTGTCCAACGCCGGCTCCATGCTGGCATTAGTGAGCTATCCATTCTTGATGGAGCCCTGGTTTTCCACTTCGCATCAAGCGCTGGGATGGTCGTTTGCGTACGCCGTTGTTGCTCTGCTGCTCGCCGTGATCTCGCTCTTCTCCGCCGCAAACAGTTCTGCGCCTCCACTTCCAGAAACCGCGCCAGCGCCAGCTTGGAAAATAAAAATTCTCTGGATTTGTCTCGCAGCCTGCGGCTCCGCGCTCCTGCTCTCCATCACAAACCATATCTCTAGAAATATTGCTGCCGTTCCGCTGGTCTGGATGATTCCTCTCGCCTTGTACCTTCTCACCTTCATACTTTGCTTCGAGCGCAGCGGCTGGTATCACCGAAATCTTTTTCTCCGCTTGCTCGGCGCATCCTTGGGCGCCATGGTCTATTCCCTCGGAGGATCGTTCGCCGTCCTCCCACTCACCTTGTCGGTTCTCCTCTACTGCTGTGGACTCTTTGTCTGCTGCATGTTCTGCCATGGCGAGTTGGCCCGGCTCAAGCCGCACCCAGCGCATCTCACCTCGTTCTATTTGATGTGCTCTCTCGGAGGCGCGATCGGCGCGCTTCTCGTCGCTCTGGTCGCTCCACGGATATTCTCTGGAGAATACGAACTCCGCATTGCGCTGGGAGTCTGCGCTGTTCTAGTCCTTGTCGTCCATCACCGCGATCCGAATGGCCAGTTTTATAAAGCGCGCTGGCAACCGGCCTGGCTCGTGATGGTCGCTCTCGCGCTCACGGTCATCGCAGGCCTTTGCGTGACTGCCCGTGACGAGGCCAAGAGCGCACGAGTGATGGTTCGCAATTTCTACGGCGTGCTGCGTATCGTCGATCAGGTCGCGCCAAATGTTGTTCTGCTCTCAGGTGATGCGTCGCGACAGCTCGGTGGCCATCCCCGGTTCCAGAAGCTGATGAACGGCACGATTGATCACGGGCTGCAATTTCTTTCACCCGCTCGCCGCCGTCAACCCACTTCCTACTACGGTCCCCACTCTGGAATCGGCATCGCTCTGAAATCGCCGGGCGCCGCCACGCCACTGAACGTCGGAGTCATCGGCCTCGGTGCCGGCACGCTTGCTGCGTACGGAAGACCGGGCGATCGCTATAAGTTTTATGAGATCAATCCGCTTGTTGTGGGCATCGCGAATCAGGAATTCAGTTTTCTGCGCGACTCCGAAGCGAAAACCGAAATCCTATTGGGCGATGCACGCTTGTCTTTGGAGCAAGAGCCGCCGCAGGCATTCGATGTCCTCGCAGTGGATGCGTTCTCCAGCGATTCAATCCCGGTTCATCTGCTCACCCGCCAGGCATTCGAGCTGTATTTTCGCCATCTCAAATCCGGCGGAGTTCTCGCTGTCCATGTCTCAAACCAGTATTTGAATCTCGTCCCCGTCGTAGTCGGAGCGGCAAATTCTCTAATCAAGGAAGCGGTGATCGTTAATAACGAACCCGACGGCCCGCAAGGCGTCTATCGCGCAACGTGGATTCTGGTCGGGAACCGCGAAGGTTTTCTCGCCAAGCCCGAAATCGAAAAAGCCGGAAGGCTTCTTACTGCCTCCTATCCCCGCGTGTTATGGACCGATGATTACAGCAGCCTCCTTAGAATTTTGAAATAGCTCACACCGCTGGAAGCATCATCCACAACCTGCAATAAAATATGGCGGCGCACTGGCCGAGGTCTTACAACAAATTCGCTTCCACGTTAATTACGTGAACCATGGCGTGTCTAGAACTCTAGGCGCAGCTGAAACGCGATCATGCGCGGCGTGCTATCGCCCCCCAATCCGACGCCGAGTAGGCCGGTCGGCGGAGAGGTCGCGGCGGTAATCGCGCCAAACCCACTCTCGGTAGCAGGATTTCCGGGAATGCCCGCCAGCACCATGCCGGGAAGAGCGAAATTCGGATGGTTGAATACATTGAAGAACTGGACATCGAGGCGCATCTTCACACGCTCGGTCAAAGGAAACCACTTCGTGAGGTAGAAGTCACCCCATGTGAAATTGGGGCCGCGCAGCGCGTTACGCCCAAGGTTCCCGAACTGACAATTTCTGGGGCTGTCGCCTCCTAAGCATGTGCCCGTACTCGGATCGACGGTCGAGACAAAAGCATTTGGGTTGAGCCACTGAACCGTGCCTGGCTGGGTGACACCGGGAATGGGATGGTGCTCATAGAGTGGTACGCCGGGAACAACGCTCGCGAATTGCGGCCCACTGCCGTTCACAATACCACTTCCTGCTGAATAGGGCGTGCTCAGGACGGAGAACGGGATCCCACTGTGCCAAAACATGGTACCCGACACTTGCCAGCCGTTCAGCGCGTTGCCAAGAAGCCGGTTTCGGGTCTTCCACGGCAATTGATAGACATATTGAGCATTGAGATTATTCCGGATGTCGTAGTCGCAAGGACCGTAGTCCCGCGCCAGGTTTCCTGGGAGAGGGGAGAGGATTCCGTTCGCCGAGAACGATAGGAATCCGCCGTTAGAAACGGTGTCCATGCAATGGCTCCAAGTGTAGTTCAGTTGTCCCATCAGGCCGTTTCCAAAACGCTTCATCGCGGTCATTTGCAATCCGTGGTAGTGACTGTTTGCTCCGGTAGAAAATTGCGTCACTGTCCCAAATCGCGGATCAGGAGCTTGTCCGTATGGGAACGGCGCGAAACATCCATCGCATACCGTCTGATAACCGTTGACCTGCGTCAGATAGGGCTGGTTTACTGCACCAGTGCCGACGTACTGGGCACGGATGCTTCCTGTAGTTCCCAGCTGGTGATCCAGCGCAAGACTCCACTCCATAAAGTATGGCGCGTGAAGTTTTCCGTCGGGCATCGCCGTGATCGCGACCGGAGGAAGACAATTGGAGGGGTTCGCTCGTGCAGAAGCGCAGGAGAGCTGGCCCTGTGAGAACCCTGAAGTAAACGCCTGATTGGCGGCCCCGGTCGCGTCCACCGCACTGTTAGGCACTCCAGGAGCAATGGCTGTGCCGCCAACAGTGCCTGAGAGTCCGCCCTGGAAGGTCTTATTGTAAGGCGGATTGAAGCCAATGGTATCGGCGACGGTGCCAGGCAATATGTCGCTGAACACGCCGAAGCCGCCACGCAGCACGGTCTTGGGTTCAAACTGCCAGGCGATGGCTGTTCTGGGTTGCAATATCGCGAGAGGCGTCGAGGAAAATACGTTGCCGAGATTGGTCTGGATGGCAGCGTTCAAAGGCTGATTCACATCATGCGAAATGGAATTGAAGGAGCCGCGAAGACGAGCGATATGCTGATGCGGATTCAACGGATTGGAATTCAATGTATCTCGTATCCCGAAGGTCCACGTCAGCTTCCTAGTCACCTTCCAAGTGTCCTGGGCGTAGAGATCGAGATTGAGGAAGTTAAAGGGTTCATTCGCTGACGTGGGGAAAGTCGTTGTTGCCGTCGATGCGACTCCGTAAATGTATTGCGGCAGGGTGTTGTAAGTCACTTTCGGAGCTGTTCCCTGCCCAAAATCATAGTCATTCAGCCACAGGATTCGCGTATTCGTCCCGAACCGGAGTTCGTGAGCGCCATGACTCCAGGCGAGATTGTCGTTGATAAAGAACCGGGAGGCGCGTCGTCCCTGTACCCAGGTGTTGTCAAGCCCACCTACCGTCGTGAAAGCATTTCCTCCGGTACCCTGCATCACGATCGGAAAGGCGGCGAGAGTCTTCTGAAAATCCGTGGGCCCGAATATGCTCCCGTACCACGAAAATGCCGGGTTGAAATAGTTCACCAAATTCTGCGAAAAAACGTGGGTATATCCCGCTGCGAGGGAGTAAAGCGGTTGAGGGGAGAACGAGTCGAACACGGAATTGATCGGATCGGTGAAGGCAACCTGTAAGCCGGTATCGGCCTGAAAGCGAAACCAGGTCGTGTTTTTTTCGTTGATGTTGTAATCGATTCGCACCGTCTGGACCTGTTCATGATCAACACTTGATCGCGAGACACTTTGGCGATTCGCGCAGCCGGTTCCATCATTTGTAATGGCGGGCGAACCCCCACCAACATCGAAGGGACAGCCGAGTACCTCCAGAGGCGCTCCGCTGGTGTTTCCATACAACGAAAACATCTTTTTATAGAAAGGCACCAAGCCGGGCTCCGCTGGATAACACGATCCGGGTGGGGGCGCACAGGCAGTTGTTTGACCCAGCGGGAGTTGCTGTAACACGTAATTCTGAAATGCCGGAGTTGGTACGGTAGTGGCCGTGACGATGGGCAGCGCAATGCGAACCCACTCGCTATCGAAGAAAAAAAACAGCTTGTCGTGGACCATCGGCCCGCCCACGCTGCCCCCGAAGTGGTTTACCGTCGATCGCGGCTTGTGCTTTCCGGCGGCATTCGTGAAATAGTCGGCGGCGTTGAACTTCGCGCCATTCCACAACTCATATAGGTTCCCGTGAAGCTGGTTTGAACCGGACCTTGTGACGTAATTGACCTGGGACGCTCCGTACCGCCCCTGATCGACGGCATAGGAGAGCGTATTGACCGTCACTTCAGATACCGAATTCAATCCGAGGACGAGGTTAGTCGAGAGGCCGCTGTTCAGATTAGTCAGCGGGTCATTTGATTCCAATCCATCGACGATGTAACCGTTCGAGACCGCGGGCAGGCCATTGAACTCTACGTTGCCGAAGCCATTGGTGCCGCCGATGAAATCATTGCTGCTGCCCGCCGTGTTGATGAGCGCACCCGCGGCAAATTGCAGCGGGTAGGTTAAGTCGCCGCCCGGATTCGGAAGGTCTTCAAGCGCACGCGCATTGAGCGTCGTGGACGTGTTCGCATTCTCCGGGTTGAGGATCGGAGTTTCGCTGCTGATCTCAACGGCTTGCTGTGACTGGGCGATCTTGAGTGTGAAATTGACGGTTTGTTTCTGGCCGAGACCGGAAGATACGGCGTAATTCTGCTGGGGTTCGAAGCTTTCTGCTTCCACCTTGACCGAGTACACACCGGGCTTCAGCTGTGGAAAGTTGAACCGGCCCGAGTCGTCGGTACTCGCGCTTCGCCTCAGCCCAGTCTCCTTATTCGTGATCGTCACTGTGGCCCTAGGAATCGCCGCGCCGCTTGCATCGCTCACTTGGCCGACGATCGCGCTGGTGGTCTCACCCTGGGAGAAGGTTGCTTCAGGTAAGAGTAGATGATAGGACGCGAAAAAAATGAACATGGAAAGAGCCGAACGCAGCATGGTTGTGGGTCCAGTCCCGTCCCTCTGGCCGTTCATATATTAACCATACTTAATAAAATTCATTAATGCAAGTAAATACGCGATGAACTCTCTCTGGGATGGAGATGCTCGCGCGGTCATCCACCATGTCATTAGCCGGACGCGCATTTGTTTGTGTTCGCTCGGACTTTTCAGTGGAAATACTGGCGCTGCGCCTTGCATTCCGGCTAGAATGCACCCGTCCGAATCGCGCGCATCCGCGCAGCGGCTCGAGAAAATTCAAGCGGCGGCCCATTTTCCAAATGTCGCAAGAGGCGCTCTTGCTCGGGGAGGAATTCAAATGTACAACACGGCACAAAAATTGATCGCTGAATTTATTGGAACGTTCGCGCTGATTTTTTTCGGCGTCGGCTCCATTTGCACCGATCAGTATCTCCACACTTCTGGCGGCGGACTGGGCCTCCTCGGCATCGCTCTCGCGCACGGACTCGCCATCGCAATTATGGTCTCCGCGCTGGGCCACATCTCCGGCGGACAATTCAATCCCGCCGTCTCGATCGCTTTTTGGGTCACCAAACGCCAAAGTACGCTCGACACGATTCTCTATTGGATCGCGCAACTCGCTGGTGCCGCCGCCGCTGCATTTTTGATAAAGGCCGCAATTCCCGAAGAGATTTGGCGCGCCGTCGCGCTGGGCACCCCCGATCTAGCGCGCGATTTTCCCGTTTGGGCGGGAATGACTTTGGAAGCGGTCACAACATTCTTTCTTGTGTTGACCGTCTTCGCCACCGCAGTCGACGAAAAGGGAACGTTCCGTTCGATTGCCGGTTTCGGAATTGGGCTTTCGATTACGCTAGGGATTATCGTTGCAGGTCCGTTCACTGGCGGAGCGTTGAATCCCGCGCGATATTTTGGCCCAGCTCTCGCGGCATCCCATTGGGCGCATCTGGGTGTTTACATGGTTGGGCCCCTCGGCGGAGGTTTTGTGGCCGGACTCATCTACGAAACGTTGTTTCTGAAAAAAGCCTGAAGAACAAATTCAATCGGCAGTTGACGCGTTTGAGAGCACTCCGCAACTTTTGCCCAGCTTGGTGAATTCTGCGTGAATGGCCGCTCGCAACATATCCTGTCCGCACGCTCAGGTTACTAGCGCGCAACGGCCCTGTTCCGCCGTCTTGCCCGCCTTTAGTGCGGGTGTTAGTGTCGCCTATGAGCAGCACGTCTGCGGGGTGTACGGCAAATGGCGATAAACGTTGACGATTTACTGCGGCGCGCGGTCGAAAATAAAGCGTCGGACTTGCATCTGAAAGTTGGCAATCACCCGTATCTCCGTGTAGACGGCTTGCTCGCGCCGCTCACCGATGTTCCCCGCGTCACTCCTGAAGAGATGCTCTCGATGGCGTTCAGCATGATGACGAACCGCCAGAAACAGAAATTCAAAGAAACCGCGGAATTGGATATGGCTTACGGAGTTGCGGGATTGGGGCGGTTCCGCGTAAACGTATTTCAACAGCGGGGAAACGTCGGCATGGTGCTGCGCGTAATTCCCACAAAAATCCGCACCATCGACGAGCTGAATCTTCCGGCGGTCGTGAACAGAGTTTGTGAAGAGCAGCGCGGGCTGGTGCTCGTGACGGGGACGACCGGTTCCGGCAAGTCCACTTCCCT
>Ga0075017_100001382_pt1 | contig 14772 bp, 14 predicted proteins | sample AleBraG_ABR_2012_FD_71475 | JGI IMG/M metagenome (GOLD analysis project Ga0075017, IMG submission 71475) | Freshwater sediment microbial communities in response to fracking from Pennsylvania, USA - Alex Branch Run_MetaG_ABR_2012 | ecosystem: Environmental > Aquatic > Freshwater > Creek >... | reverse complement strand
ACGCTCATCGACATCGGGGTCGATGATTACCATCAATTCGTAAGGACGCATATGTGAACCCACCTCCTCTGGGCTAGGCGGTTACGGTCTTTCCGTAACAGGAGGTTCATTTGCGGTGTCCATGGACTGGCGCAACACACTCTGGGAGTGGTCGCGATGCCAGCACAGACTTATCTATCTTACAGGATGCCCGACGCCGGACACTCCCCCTGCGCGTAACTCTCGCCACACGGGCACGCCGAGACGGACTAGACGGCGACCTTCAGCGCTGCCTGGTACCCGGCAGCCAGGGAACCGGAGGTTGACGCCAGTTGGTGGCTGCCGCCGTCGTCGCTAAAAACCATGTCCCCGCCCAGCGGGGTGTTGGGGAAGTTCGCCAGGCTGGACCCGTAGCCGGCGGAAGAGTAGACCTCGTTGCAGGAGGCTTCCGTCATGTCGATTTGGGAGGTGCGCAGGAAGTTCTCATTCTCCAGGCCCCTGCCGTAGAGCGAATACTGGCCGTCCTTGGTGGCATGCCACTGGTAGAAGGCCACGCCGGCGAGCGGCATGCTGCCATTGTTGACGTGCCGAAACTGGAGACCATGTTTTGCCGGACCACCCCGGAGGCGGTCAGCACATCGGGGCCGTTGGAGCCGTCGGCGGGTACGGTCCGGCTGTCTCTTGCGGGTTTGGGTGCCATTTGCTGTGCATTCGGCAATGGCCCGGGTGAGTCCTGAGGTCCCTGCCGAGGTGGCTGCCGCGGAAGTCGCGGTTGCGCTGGAGATCGCCGACGACGTGGCGGTGCTGGGTGCAGCCGTGCTGGCCGCGGTGGCACCGATTCCCAGGGCCGGGCCCAAGGTGCGGCGCCGGGTCGGCAGGGTTCCGAGGTCAAATTCAAGCCCGCGGTCATGGTCCGGGTGGGGTGTCTTGGCCATACTGACAACTTCACCAATGCCCCATAAGAGTGGGCTGTGCACAGGCTGTACTGATTTTAGGGATTGGCTGGTGCCGCGATTCGGAAGGGTTGCGGGGCACCGCCCGCTACGGCCGGTTCAGGTCAGCCAAGGCCGTCACCACCCGCTGGGGGTGTTCGGCAATCCTATTCAGCACGTACAGCCACCATTCCCCGCCAAAGACGACGTACTCGCGGGTGGCGTATCCCTCGCGGTGCAGCCGGTCAAGGAGTTCCGTGCCCAGGCCGAGCAGCATCTCAAACTCAACCGTGGCGGACTTGAGGGCCCCGCCCAGCCCGGCGATAAGTGTGTCCACAAGTTCGTCGTCGTGCGTTGCCAGGTTCACCGAATGGCCGGCGTCAATGATGGTGCCCGCCAGCTGGAGGTAGGCGGCGGTGAGTTCGGCGCTGCCCCGTGGGTACGCCACGGACTCCGGCTCAAGGAACGCGCCCTTGACCAGGCGGATGGTGCCGGGCAGGGCCAGGACACGCTCAAGATCGGCCGGGGTGCGGTGCAGGCGTGCCTGCAAGGTGATGCCCACTCGCGGAATCTCGGCGGAGAGCCGCTCATAGACGTCAAGGACAAGATCCGTCCGATCCGAGCCCTCGGCGGAAATCATCAGCCGCGTCCCGAGGTGATTTGTCGCCGCGGCAAGTTGGCGTACGTGGCCAATGGCAAGCTCCTGATCCACCAGAAGCCCCAGGTGGGAAAGGTCAAAAGAGATGGTGCTGGGCACCCCTGAGTGCGCAATGGCCGCGGCAAGCTCGAGGAAGACGCCTGCCTCCGAGCGGGCCAGTTCAGCGGAGCGGACGCTTTCCCCCGCATATTCGATGCTGGCCTGGTGTCCGCGGGCGACTGCCGCACCGGCCACGGCGATCGACTCGGCCACGCTGTCCCCTGCCGTGTAGCGACGGGCGACCTTCGACACCGCTGCCGCCAAGGATGGGGAGGACATGACCTGCTGCTTCAAGCCCTCATCCAGGGCCCAGGCGCGGAGGGTGTCGGCGGCGCTTTCAATTTCAGTGGCGGAAGTCATAGATCAACCGTAGCTGCGCTCAACATCGCCCCTCGCTTCGGTTCCACCAGACGAGACGGGGTGGGCGCACACAATCGCCTGCGTTGGAACCATTAAAGGGCGAGCAACCGTGGCATGATCGCTTCCATGGAAAGCACACGTTCGCGACGCGCCCGGCACCGCAGGCTCCGCATGCTCCTGATGATTGTGGGTGGCGTGCTGGGGGTGGTGCTGACCGGTTTCCTGGGCGCCTGGTTCTACGCCCCCGCGGTGGGGTGGAGCGTTGCAGCCCTCGTCTACAACGTCTCGGTCTGGCGGGCCATCGCGCCTATGGACAATGTCCGCACGGCATTGCACGCCAAGGAGGAGGATCCGGGCCGGAGCACCTCGGACCTGCTCATCCTGATGGCGGCACTGGGCTCCCTGGCTGCCGTGGTGGTGGTCATGATCGGCAGCCAACACGAAGTTGGCACAGGGAAATTCATGCTCGCCCTGCTGGCGCTGACATGCACGGCCATGTCGTGGTTGCTGGTCCACACCCTTTTCACCCTGCGCTACGCCGAGATCTTCTACACCGACGAGGCCGGCGGCATCAACTTCAACCAGGACGAACTCCCCCAGTACACGGATATTGCCTACATGGCCTTCAGCATCGGCATGACCTACCAAGTCTCCGACACCAACATCACCACGCGGGAGATGCGCTCGGCCGCCCTACGCCACAGCCTGCTGGCGTTCGTTTTCGGCACCGGCATCCTGGCCACCACCATCAACCTGGTGGTCAGCCTGGTCTCCTAGCGTTCCGGGGCTCAGACGGCGGTGCCGAAGAACGTCTGGGCAATGCGCGAAAGGTGGAAGGGATCTTCCACACCGCACAGCTCCCGCGCCGAGTGCATCGACAGCAGCGGTGTGCCCACATCGACGGTCCGGATGCCCAGCCGGGTGGCCGTTAGCGGCCCAATGGTGGAGCCGCAGGGGACGTCGTTGTTGGAGACAAATTCCTGATAGGGCGCACCCGTTTCACGGCACAGATTGGCCCAGATCGCGGCCCCCGTCCCGTCCGTGGCGTAGCGCTGGTTGGCGTTGATTTTCAACAGCGGACCGCCGTTGAGCACGGGCAGGTTTGCCGGGTCGTGGCGGTCGGAATAGTTCGGGTGCACGGCGTGCCCCGCATCTGCCGAGACGCAGAAGGAGTTGGCGAAGGCGCGACGCCGTTCACTCACCGTGGCGCCCAGACCGTCGGAGACGCGGGTCAGGATATCTTCCAGGATGGGCCCGCACGCCCCCGATCGGGACCCCGAGCCGATCTCTTCATGGTCGAAGGCGGCCAGCACGGGAATGACCGGGCCGCCGGCGTCGGCGACGTTGATCAGGGCCACAAGCCCTGCGTGCACTGAGGTCAGGTTGTCCATCCGGCCGGCGGCAAAGAACTCGTTCCTGGCACCAAACACCTGGCCCGGCTGGGTGTCGGCCACCACAATGTCATAGCCCCCAATGGTTGCTGCGTCCACCCCTGCACGATCGGCCAAAAGCCCCAGCAGGTCTTCCTTGCCCGGGTGCCCCTGGCCCCAGACGGGGTTCATCTGCGCCTGCTTGCCCAGTTTCAGGCCGTCGTTGGCAGCCCGGTCCAAGTGGATGGCCAGCTGTGGGAACCGCAGCAGCGGCCCGGTGGCCACCAGCGATTCGGTGCCGTCCAAATCCACCAGGCGGCCGGCAAATTGCAGTTCCCTATCAAGCCAGGAGTTCAGGAGTGGCCCGCCGTAGACTTCCACCCCCGCCTGCAGCCAGCCGAACCTGCCGGTGGTGGGTTTGGGCTTGAGCTTGAACGACGGGGAATCCGTATGGGCGCCCAGAATGTTAAACCCGGTGGTGGTATGGGCCAGTTCCGGGACAACCCACGCGATGATGGCGCCGTCGCGGATCACAAAATGTTTCCCGCTGGCGGGCCACTCCTCGGATTCGCGCAGCTGGGTGAAACCGGCCGCGCTGAGCCTGCGGCCGGCCTCATGGGCGGCATGGAAGCTCGATGGCGAGATGTCAATGAAGTCGCGGAGGTCCTGGATGTGCTCAACAGAGGTCATACCTCGATTCAACCACCATCGCCGGATTCCCGCTGGCGGCCGTGTCAGTAGTCGGGGTTGCTCGGTGTAACCAGGCCGGTTTCGTAGGCGTAGACAACCACTTGGACACGGTCGCGCAGGTGCAGCTTGGTCAGGATCCGCCGCACATGCGTTTTGACCGTGGCTTCGGACAGGAACAGCTGGTGGGCGATCTCGGCGTTGGAAAGCCCCTGCGAAATGGCCTGCGCCACCTCAAGTTCCCGCGGCGTCAACCCGTCAAGGAGCGGGTCGCGCGGCGCGGTGGCCCGGACAGGCTGGGATCGGACAAAGTTCTCCAACAGCAGCTGCGTGATGCGGGGTGCAACCACGGCGTCACCGCTGGCCACCACCCGCACGGCACTGACCAGTTCCGCCGGTGCCACATCCTTGAGCATGAACGCACTGGCCCCGGCCTGCAGCCCGGCCAGGGCGTATTCGTCCAGGTCAAAGGTGGTCAAGATGATGACCCTGGCCTCGGACGCCGAGGCACTGATCCTCCGGGTGGCCTCGACCCCGTCCATCAGGGGCATCCGGACGTCCATGAGCACCACATTTGGTTGGAGCCGTTCGACGGCGGCCAGGGCCTCGATCCCGTTGGCCGACTCCCCCACCACGGTGAGGTCCGCTTCGCCCTCCAGGATCAGCCTGAAGCCCATGCGCAGCAGTGGCTGGTCGTCCACGAGCAGGACGGAAATCGGCTTGGCCGGCTCTTCACTCACGGTGTTTTCATCTTCCCCACTCATTCCTGCCCCTCCATGCCTGGGTGCATCACCACGTCCACCTGCCACCCTCCCCGGGCGGCCGGACCGGCGTCGACAGTTCCAGCATAGATTCCCGCACGCTCGCGCATGCCCACAATGCCCTGCCCCGTTCCCACGGAAGCGTTGATGGAACCGTGGCCGTCGTCGTAGACCCGCACCTTGAGCAGGCCGGCTGCTGGATCGTTCTCGATCAGTACCTGCACCCGGGAGATGGCGGTGCCGTAGCGCAACACATTGGTCAGCGACTCCTGCACGATCCGGTAAACGGTCAGTGAGAGTGCCGGGTCCCTGGGCAGCAGCGGCCCGGATTGGGTGAAGCTCAGAGGCAGCCCGGCCTGCCGGAACCCCTCCATCAAGGCGCCCAGATCGGCATAATCGGGCTGCGGGGTGCGCCGCGCCCCGTCGTCATGGCGCAAGACGCCCAGGACCCTGCGCATGTCGGTAAGCGCCGTCCGGCCTGTTTGCGAGAGCTGGCCCAGCACCTCCTGCGCCTTGTCCGGGTCGCGTTTGACCACGACGGCGGCGCCGTCGGACAAGGCCACCATCACCGTCAGTGAGTGGGCTACAACGTCGTGCATCTCCCGGGCGATCCTGTTGCGCTCGGCCACGGAGGCCAGTTGGGCGTTGCGGATGGCCCACTGGCGCAACTCGGCCTCATGTTCGCGGCCGCGGCGCACGGAGGCGCCCACCCCCGTGGCGATGACATTGGAGAGCACCAACACGATCACTATGATGATGCTGCTTTCCACCGCACTGGGTCCGTTGGCCACCACCAGCTCATGGGGGTATTGGTAGAAGAGGAGCGTGTACAGCACCAGCGGGGCCGTGGCGGCGGCCGCCACGGCGAAGCTCAAGACGCTTCGGTACCGCACGGCGAGGGCATACAGGGCAAACCAGAGGCCCACCCCCACGTTGCTTGAATTAGGGACCAGTGCCAGGCCCATGACCTCGAAGACGGCGATGACCGCCACAACGGCAAGGGGCCTGTCGCGCCGGAACATCAACACCACGGCCGTGCTGGCAATCAGGATCAGGTGGATCCACAGTTTGCCGTCCGGGGTGCCCAGGAGGGCGGCCGAGCCTGCCAGCAGGTAGACCACCACCACCACCACGTCCATGACGCGGGGGTGGTGGTAAAAGTAGTTCCTGAGCGCGCCCCGGCGGCGGGCCGAGAATTCATCGGCCCGCCGCCCGGCGGAGGGTGGTTCGGCGGGGACAACGGCCGTTCTTTCCGCGGCCCCCGCCTGGTCTTTTGTGCTCATCAGAGGAATCTAGGCGCCTTGTCGAACCAGCGGCACCCGGATGGCCTTAGACGTCACGGTTTTTGAGGGCGATGATGGCCGGAACCATCAGCACCAGGATCCAGGCGAGGAAGATCAGGGCACCGGAGAGCGGGCTGATGAAGGCAGCCTTTTCACCGATTTCCAGCATCCGTCCGCCGGCTACGCTGGGCGTGTACTGGCCCACGTACTTCCAGAAGTCGCCCGGGACAAGCCCCAGGAACTGGGTGGCGAAGGGGATGACGAAGAAGAGCGCCACCAAGGCGATGATGCCGCCGGCGCTGTTGCGCACCAGGGTGCCCAGGGAGAGACCGATCAGGGCAACGCCAGCCACGTAAAGGCCGCCCATGAAGATCCCGTAGACCACTCCGTCAATGCCGAAGTTCATGGAGATCCCGTAGTTGTTCAGGATCGGGATGGACACCAGGAAGGTCAGGAGAGAGGCAAGCAGGGTCAACACATAGGAGACCACAACCAGCACCAGGGCCTTGGCCCAGAAGACGGGCAGGCGTTTCGGCACGGCCGCCAAGGAGGAGCGGATCATGCCCGTGCTGAACTCACTGGCAATTAACAGCACGGCCAAGGAACCCAGGACCAGGATGCCGATCTGCAGCCCGGCACCCGGAATGCCATACAGGTTCAACCCGCTGGCCGCGGCGGCGGCCTCGGCCTGCTGCAATGTCAGGGCGGCTCCGCCCTCGCCACGGGGGCCGGTGCCCGCGCCGTGCAGCATGAACTCATGGATGACCTGGCCGCGCAGCCAAGCGGCCAGGGCGCCCACACCCACCACGGCAACCAAGGTGAAGATCAGCAGAAGCTTGGTGGACATCAGGGAGCGGAACTTGATCCATTCCCCGCGCAGCACACCCATGAAGGTCAGCGAAGATCCGGAGGCCCGGGCGGGACGTGCGGAAGCCGTCGTCGTACTCATTTTTTAGCGTCCCTTCGGGGCGGCCGGCGCAGCGGCGTCATCGTTGAATTCTTGCGAGTGGTATTCAACCTCGTCCTTGGTGAGGCCAAAGTAGGCCTCTTCCAGGGACGTGGTGAGCGGGGTCAGCTCATACACCAGAACACCGTTTTCCAGCGCCACCTGGGCGATCTTGCGGGCATCCACCCCGGTAATCTCAAGGGTTTCATTCTCGGGGCACTCAACCGTGACACCGTTGCCGCCCAGCAGCGCCCCCAGACGGGTGACGTCGGCCGTGCGGACCCGCACCTTGGCCTGCTGGGAACCTGCAATGATCTCCGCAATCGGGGCGTCGGCAATGATCTTGCCGCGGCCGATCACGATCAGGTGGTCGGCGGTTTGCGCCATCTCGCTCATCAGGTGGGAGGAGAGGAACACGGTCTTCCCCTGCCCGGCCAGGTGCTTGGCCAGGTTGCGCACCCACAGCACCCCTTCCGGGTCCAGGCCATTGACCGGCTCATCCAGGATCAGTGTCTGGGGGTCCCCCAGCAGTGCTGCGGCAATGCCCAAGCGCTGGCCCATGCCCAGGGAGAACCCGCCGGCCTTCTTCTTGGCGACGGCTGCCAGCCCCGTCATGTCGATGACCTCATTGACCCGCGAGGTGGGGATGTTGTGCGTTGCCGCCATGGCCAGCAGGTGGTTGTAGGCGCTGCGCGAGGTGTGCACCGCCTTGGCATCCAGCAGGGCACCGACCTGGTGCAGGGGGTCCCGGTGGTCAGCGTAACGCTTCCCGTTGACCGTCACCGTTCCGGCACTGGGCTTGTCCAGGCCCACGATCATGCGCATGGTGGTCGACTTGCCGGCACCGTTGGGGCCAAGGAAGCCGGTGACCATCCCGGGCTTGACGGTGAAAGTGACACCTCCGACAGCCGTCTTGGCACCGTAGTGCTTGGCCAGGTTTACTGCCTCGATCATGGGAGATCCTCTTGTGGTGGTTGTACGATTTCTTCTACTTTCACCTACCGTACGCAACACCGTGGAAGATTTCCTCTCTCTCAGGGATGAATCAGGGTCCGTTCAGGGTCGTCCCTTTGGATGACTGGGCCGACCACCACGGTGCAGTGCCGATTTGGCCGGGCTCGTAGGATGGGCAGATGAGCACCCTTCTCGACCCCCGGCCGTTTCCTGTACGGACTCTCTGGGCCATTTCACTGCCCGCCCTTGCGGTGCTGCTGGCTGGCGCCCTGGTGGTGCGGCTGACGCACAACGCGCCGTTCTTCCAGGGCCTGGACACCAGCTGGTACCAGTTCATGCTCACATCGCGGACCCCGGGGCTCACCTCCGTGAACCGGGTGCTCGATTTCCTCGGCAATGCCGGAATGATCATCTACGCCGTGTTCGTGTTCGTGGCGCTGCTGTTCCGGCACAGGCGGTTGGCGTTCTTTACCGCCGGAGCCAATCTTGGCGCCCTGGTGCTGACACAGCTGATCAAGTTCCTGGTTGCCAGGCCCCGGCCCGAGGACCGTCTGGTCAGCGTTGACTCCGGCTCATACCCGTCCGGGCATGTCAGTGCCACGGTGGCAGCCATGGTGGCAACCGCCGTCGTCCTGGGGAAACTGTGGATGTGGATCAGCGGCGCCATCCTCAGCGTCGCCATGATGTACAGCCGCACCTACCTCGGTGCCCACTGGCTCTCCGACACGATTGCCGGGGCCCTGTTGGGCGCCGGCGTCACCTTGCTGCTTTGGTCCGCGGTGCAGGATAGATGCCTGGAACGGCATGCCGGTGAACGGCGTGTGTTGCTGTCCTAGCCAGTGACCCTTTCAAATTCTGATTCGGGGAGTGGGCGGGCGGCCGGGGCGGTCAGGATCGAGGCCACAATGGCAACGGCGATGGCCAGCAGGGCCCAGCGGACGGTGACGTGGTCACCGAGGAATCCAAGCAACGGCGGGCCGGCAAGGAACGCCACGTAACCGATGGTGGAGACCACCGAAACCCGGGCGGCCGCGCGGGCGGGATCATCGGCAGCAGCGGACATGCCCATGGGGAAGCCCATGGCCGCCCCTGCGCCCCAGAGCACCGCACCCAGCCCGGCCACCACCATGTTCGGGGCAAGGACAAAGACCAGGAGGCCTGCAAGTGCGGCACCCAGGCTGAAGTACAGCACGGGCACCCGGCCGAAGCTGTCGATGAAGCGCCCGCCAAAGAACCTGAACAGGGTCATGGAGGCCACAAATACGGCAAACATGATGGCGCCGGCAGCTTCCGTGGCGCCCAGCCCGTCCACGGCGGCCTTGGCAATCCAGTCATTCGCCGCACCTTCAGTGAGGGCGGCACCCAAAACAACCAGGCCAACCAGCAGGGTGCGCTTTTCCCTCCAGGCACTGCGGCCCTTGGCAACGCTGGCCTGGGGGCCCTGTTCCTTGGCCGGCACGGCGGCGGTTTCGGGCAGGAACAAGCGCGGCACAAACAGCATCGCGACGCTGACAAGGACCACAATGGCCGCCAGGTGCAAGGACATGCTGACGTTTACGGCCGACAGTCCGGCGCCCACCAGGGCCCCGAGGAGTGCTCCGCCGCTGAAACCGGCATGGAACTGCGGCATGATGGTCCTGCCCAAGTGGCGCTCAACGTCGGCTCCTTCAATGTTCTGGGCAACATCCCAGAGCCCAATGCCCACACCGAAGAGAACCAGCCCCAGCGCCGTCAATGGAACCGATGCCTGGGCCAAGGCGATCGAGACGAGCAGGCCGCCCGCGGCAGCGGTAAATCCGCCGGTCCGCACGGTGCTCGCCGTGCCAATCCTTGCCACCACGGATCCGGCCAAGGGAAGGGCAACCACCGATCCCGCCGCAATGGTCAGCAACAGCATGCCCATCTCGCCAGCTGTCAGCTCCAGGATCCGGGTGACGGCCGGGATGCGGGCAGCCCAGCTGGCAAACACAAAACCGTTGATGGCGAAAATGGCGAAGGTGGCAATGGCCGCACGGCGGACGGCTTGCTGATTCATGGTGGGCGGGCTCATCACTGCTGGAGGGGCGAAAATGTTAGGTCCACTCTAGTGCCGCCCCCGCGCACGCCACCCCGCCGAGGTAGACGGGAAGCTGCAAATCGGCAGTTTCGCTACGTCTGCCTCGGCACCGATCCGTCTACTTCGACGCCGGAAGCTGGGTTTCAGCCAAGGCGGGCACGTCAACGACGCCGGCCAGAATGTAGTCATGTGGGTTCGCGGCGAGCTGTTCGTAGCTCAGCTTCCCGGTCATCACGCCCACCGAGATGCCCCCGGAGTTGCGCCCTGCCTGAACATCGACGGCGGTGTCGCCGGCGGCCAGCACGTTCCGGACGTCGTGGACACCTGTCTTTTCCATGGCCCGGTGGATCATGAACGGCGCGGGCCGGCCCTGGGCAACATCGGAGGTGGTGACAACGGCATCGACCGTGGTGCCAACCCCCTGCCCAACACCCCAACCCAGCGATTCGAGCAGGGGGTAGGCAACGTCGTCGTCAAAGCCCGTGGTCAGGGCAACCTTGATGCCGCGGCCGCGCAGGGTGGCGATGGCCGCCTCCACGCCGGGCAATGCCACCGGCGGCGTTGCCGTGTAGCGCTCGGCCAGGATTTCACGGAAGCGCTCAAAGGCCGCGGCGACCCGCACGGCAGTGGGTTGCTCCCCGCCGCGTTCCATCAAGGCGGTGATGGCTGAAACCTTGTCGGCCCCCATCCACTCCTGCAGGTCGATCTGCGCAACCGTGGCACCGGTTTCCTCAACGGCGTCCTGCAATGCCACATAGACGATCCCGTGGTCGTCAACGGTGGTTCCGGCCATATCAAAAACGGCAAGTTCGATCATGGTGTTTCGATTCCTTCGGAAGTAGTGGTGCTTTGGACACGGGCCACGGGAGCCCTGCCATGCAAGGTGTTGCTGATCATGAAGTTGGCAAGCTCGGGCCGGTACCTGTCATCGGCGTATTCCAGCGGTTCGCCGTTGCTGGAGAATGTCACGCGGCGTTCACGCAACAGCGGCGAACCTTCGGCGATCCCCAGGAGGGCGGCGTCCGTGGCGTCAGCGGCCACGGCATCGATAATGTGCCGGGCACTGTGCAGGTCCACGCCGGCACCCAAAAGGTAGCGGAACGTCGATCCGGAGTCCGTGTCAAAGTCAAAGAGCGGCTGTCCGGCGGCGGGCACAAAGTGTGAGCGCTCCACCATGGCGGGTTCGCCATCAAGGGATCGCAGCCTCAGCAGCGCCACCACGGGATCTTCCCGATCCAGGCCCAGCTGTTGCCCAACCACCGGCCCGGCAGCCCGCTTGGCGATCTCCACCGTCCTTTGCCCGGGCATCTTGCCGATCGTCTCGGCCCACTCGGTGAAGGACATGAACGTCTCCACCGACTGGGACACCACTGCCGGGCGGACCACCGGGGACTTGCCCCGGCCGCCGGCAACAAGGCCGTCGGACCGCAGCGCCGCCAGCGCTTGGCGGACGGGACCGCGGGATGCACCAAACTCTCGGCACAGCTCCGCTTCCGACGGCACCGGGGACCCTTCAGGCCACAGCCCGGAGTCGATCCGGTGCCTGAATTCGTTCCGAAGTTGCACATGCAAAGCCAGTTTCATGAGTTGAGTATACAAGCGCAAAACGGACAAAGCCCCTGAATTTCGGGGACAAGATTGAATAAACGGTAAACACTTGGGGCACTAAATGAACCGTTTGAAAACTTGTCTATACATCTACCGTTTTGGCTTGATTTGGGCCCGGCCACCAAGGCACAGTCATTGCCATGAGCGAATCCAATTCACCTTTCCACGACACCGACGTGCTGATTGTGGGCGCCGGCATCATCGGCCTGGCGCATGCCGCCGAGGCCGTGGCACGGGGCCTGAGCGTGCGAATCATCGACCGGGACGCCCGGGCGGTGGGCGCCTCCATTCGCAACTTTGGCCATTGCTGCGTCACCGCCCAGTCCGGTGAACTGCTGGAGCTGGCCACGGCGGCCCGTGAGGGCTGGCTGCGCCACAGCAGGCTGGCGGGCTTCTTCTCCGTGGAGTCCGGCGGCCTGGTTGTGGCCCGGAACAGCCAAGAAGTTGCCGTGTTGGAGGAACTGTCCGCAAGCCGCGGCGCCGACCAGGTGAAACTGATCAATGCCGCTGCCGTGCGGGAACAGCTCTCCGGCAGCGGCGACGCCGCGATTCTGGCCGGGGCCCTGCTTCGCAACGACATCCGGGTTGACCCCCGGGAAGCTGTCGCCAAGTTGGCGGCCTGGCTGGCCAAACAGCCGCGCGTGTCCTTCAATTGGCGCACCGCCTACCTGGGTACGGACGACGACGGCGCACAGCTAAGCACTGTTCGCACCTCCCGCGGCTCCTTCCGGGCATCCCGGGTGATCGTCTGCGTGGGGCACGATCTGGACTACCTCTACCCGAAGCTGGCCGAGTCCCTCGAGGTCAAACGCTGCGCATTGCAGATGGCCCTGGTGCGCCCGCCGTCATCGCTTCGCATAGCCCCCGCCGTCCTCACGGGGACCTCGATGCTGCGCTACCCGGCCTTCGCCGAAACGAAGGCTGCCGGGGAGTTGAAGAAGGAACTGGCCGCCCGCAGTCCGGAATTGCTGGCCATTGACGCGAACCTCATGCTGACCCAGCGCCCGGACGGGACCTTGCTCATTGGCGACAGCCACCATACCGAGGCCACCGTTGACCCGTTCCTGTCGGAGCAAACCCAAGACACCCTGCTCAGTGCCGCCGCGCATCTACTCGGGGCCGGAAACTTCCAGGTCCTTCAGCGCTGGCAGGGCGTCTACGCCTCAAGCCCGCAACAGAGCTTCCTCATCAAGGACGTGCAGCCCAATGTCACGGCCGTGTCAGTCACTTCCGGCATTGGCATGACCATCTCCTTCGGACTCGCCCGCAGAACGTTTGACCAGCTAGAAACTTCCCTCACACTTTCCACCACACGCTAAGGAAACCGAAATGAAAAAGCCTTTCCGCATTCTCTCCCTCCTCGCCGTCACCACGGCCGGCGCCATCCTCATGACCGGGTGTGGCGGCACGGCCACCGGCAGCACGGCCGACGTGAACAGTGCCGGGAAGCAGGTCACCGTCTACAGCGCCGACGGTTTGGCCGCCTGGTATGACACAACGTTCGCGGGGTTCACCAAGGACACCGGCATCAAGGTCAACGTCATCGAGGCCGGTTCCGGCGAAGTGATTTCCCGGGCCGAGAAGGAAAAGTCCAATCCGCAGGCCGACCTCATCATCACGCTTCCCCCGTTCATCCAGCAGGCGGAAAAGAACGGCTTGCTGCAAAAGAACACGGCCGACGTTTCAGCGATCCCGGCCCAGTCAAAATCGGCTGACGGCATGTACGTCTCAGTGGTGAACAACTACGCCGCCATGATCCGCAACACCGCAGCCACCGACAAGCCCGATTCCTGGCAGGATCTGCTGGCTGCGATGTACCAGGGCAAAATCCAGTACTCCACCCCCGGCCAGGCCGGCGACGGCACCGCCATGCTTCTCCTGCTCCAACACCTCAAGGGCAAGGACGGGGCACTGAACTACCTGAAAGAGCTCCAGAAGAACAACGTTGGCCCCAGCGCCTCCACGGGCAAGCTGGGCCCGAAGGTTTCCAAGGGCGAGCTGAGCGTCGCCAACAGCGACGTCCAGATGGCGTTGCAGTCCATCAAGGCTGACAAGTCAGCGTTTGAGGTGTTCTTCCCCAAGAACGACGACGGCACGCGGACCACGCTGGCCCTGCCCTATGTCATGGGACTGGCCGCCAACGCACCCCACCAGGACAGTGCCGCCAAGTTGATGGACTACATGCTCTCCAAGCCTGTCCAGGAAACCATTTCCAGCTCCGCCCTGGGCCTGCCCGTCCGTTCCGATGTCACCCCCACTGACGAAAACTACACGGCACTGAAGAAGACCATGGACGGGGTCACCGTGTGGCAGCCCGCCTGGAACGACATCCTGACCGGCCTCGACGCCGACCTCAAGGCCTACAACGCCGCCACCGGCCAGTAGGTAGCAATCCCGGCCCCGGCGGTCGGGCTTGCCGAGACCCCCGCCCTCCTATCAGCCCCTCCAACCAGGAGCACCATGTTCTCCACCACAAAGAAGTCCAGCCAGACCCAAAACGCAACGGCTCACCCAAGGCAAGGCTCCGGCGTCGTTCCTGAACACAAAGCCGCCGCCGTGGAACTGCGCAACGTCTCCGTCACCTACGGCACCACGGTGGCCCTGGCCGGGCTTGATTTGACGGTGGCGCGCGGGGAAACAGTGGCACTGCTGGGTCCCTCCGGGTCGGGAAAGTCCACGGCGCTGAAAGCCATCGCGGGCTTTGAGCAACCGTCCGGTGGCCGGATCCTGCTCGACGGCGTGGATGTCACCGGAACCTCGCCGGCACAGCGCGGAATTGGGGTGGTGGTGCAGTCGTATGCCTTGTTCCCGCACATGCGCATTGACGCCAATGTGGCGTACGGGCTCAGGGCGCGCAAGATGCCCAAGGCCCGGATTGCCGCCCGGGTGAAGGTGATGCTGGAAATGGTGGGCATGGAGGACCATGCGCACAAGCTGCCGCGCCAGCTTTCCGGCGGGCAGCAGCAGCGGGTGGCCATTGCCCGGGCCCTGGCCATCAAGCCGCAGGTCTTGTTGCTGGATGAGCCGCTGTCCGCACTGGACGCTTCGCTGCGCGCCGAGATGCTCATTGAGCTCCAGGCCCTGCGCGCGGAACTGCCTGACATCGCCATGGTCTACGTGACGCACGACCAGTCTGAGG
>Ga0075017_100001380_pt1 | contig 14779 bp, 17 predicted proteins | sample AleBraG_ABR_2012_FD_71475 | JGI IMG/M metagenome (GOLD analysis project Ga0075017, IMG submission 71475) | Freshwater sediment microbial communities in response to fracking from Pennsylvania, USA - Alex Branch Run_MetaG_ABR_2012 | ecosystem: Environmental > Aquatic > Freshwater > Creek >... | reverse complement strand
TCGCGCGCGATCCGCACCGACGTCGTGAAACGCATCCACGAGGGTCAGGGCGACTCGGAGATCCGTGACGCGTACGTCGCGGAGTACGGAGAACGGATCCTGCTCACGCCGTCGAACGGCGGGATCGGCGTCGTGGCGTGGGGATTGCCGGTCGTCGCGCTCGTGATCGGCGCGGCGGGCGTCGGGTTCGCGTTGCGGCGCTGGACGGTCACCCCGCGTCTCGCGGCGACTCCCGACGACGTCGACGTCGTCGAACGGCAACGCCGTGACGAGCCGGACGACGCAACGTGAGCGGGCTCGACCGCGAGGCGTTGGAGGCGGAGCGTGAATTCTTGTTGCGCTCCCTCGACGATCTCGAGGAAGAGCGCGCGACCGGCAACGTCGACGACGGCACCTACCAGGAGCTCCACGACGACTACACCGCCCGGGCTGCCGCCGCGATCCGTTCGCTCGACGCCGGCGAGGATCTCACCCCGCCGGATCCGCCCCGCTCGTCGAGGATCGTGCGAGCGGTCACGATCGGCGGAGTCGTCGTGTTCGCACTGCTCGCGGCGTTTCTGTTGACCCGGGCCGTCGGTCAGCGCCGCCCGGGTCAGACGATCACCGGCAACAACCAGATCGCGAAGTCGGGGTCGACCACCACGCCGGATCCGGGCCCGGCACTGGCTGTCGATGTCCGCGCGCACCCGAAGAGCTACGCCGCGAACATCGCGTACGCGCGCTATCTCCTCGGAACCAGGGATTTCACCGACGCGATCCAAGCATTCGGCGCGGCGGCCCGGCTCGACCCGAGCCAGCCGGACCCGCCGACCTACGCTGGCTGGGCGGGCGCGCTGCTCGCCGAACAGATCAAGGATCCCAAGACCCGCGAGCCGCTGCTCAGCGCTTCCCTGGACCGCATCAACGAGGTGATCACGGCTCATCCGAAGTACCCCGACGCGTACGCGCTGAAGGGTGTCATCCTGCTCCAGTTCCTCGGCGATGCGAAGCACGCCATCTCCCCGTTGCAACAGTTTCTCGTGCTCACCGACGATTCCGACCCGATCCGCCCCACGGTGCTCGCCGCACTCGCGCAAGCCGAGAAGGACGCGCACCCCGCCCGGGCGAAATGACCCAAGGAGATATTTCGTGGTGAAGAAGCCCGAGCCCCAGACCGACTCGGCCAAGATGTACCGAGCGACGATCACGACCGACGCCGGCGTCATCGTCATGGATCTCGATCCGCAACTTGCGCCCGCCACCGTCAACAACTTCGTCGGTCTCGCGCGCGACGGCTACTACGACGGGCTCACGTTTCACCGCGTCGTGCCCGAGTTCGTGATCCAGGGCGGTTGTCCCGAAGGCTCCGGCCGCGGCGGGCCCGGTTACAAGTTCGCCGACGAGCCCGTGCAGGACGAGTACCGGCTCGGCGCGGTCGCGATGGCCAACTCCGGTCCCGACACCAACGGCTCGCAGTTCTTCATCTGCATCGATGACTGCCAGAACAAGCTCGCCAAGAGCTACAACCTGTTCGGCTACGTGGTCGACGGCATGGACATCGCGCTCGGCACCAAGGTGGGCGACGTGATGCGCAAGGTCGAGATCGAAGAACGCGACCGTTCGTAGGACGGTTCGGTCAGCTCGAGCTCGCGTCGATGAGACCGTAGCGGCGCCGGATCGCGCGGTCGGCGGTGCCGAAGAACGCGGCATCGACCACCACACCGATGATGAAGATCGTGATCATCGCTTCCCACACACCGACGAAGTCGAGCTGCTCGCCCGAGCTGCTGAGGAGCTGACCGATCCCGACGTGGCCGGGGATGAGCGAGATGAGCTCGGCCGCCATCAGGCTCCGCCACGCGAACGCCCACCCCTGCTTGAGCCCGCTGACAACCGACGGCAGCGCGGCCGGGATCACGACGAGTCGCAGCGAGGTGAATCCGCGCGCGCCGAGCACGCGGCCGGCGCGGAGCAGGATCGGCGGGACGTGATCGATGCCGTCGATGATGCCGTTGGCGATCGACGGCGCCGCGCCGAGCACGACGACGAACATGATGACGCCCTGTCCTTGGTGGAACAGGATGATCGCGAGCGGGACCCACGCCACTGACGGCATCGTCTGCAAGCCGGTGATCATCGAGCCGATCGCGGCGCGCAGCACGCTGACGCGTGCGACCGCGATGCCGACCGCACCGCCGATGAGCATTGCGACGACGAAGCCCAGAGCGCCCCGCTTCAGGGTTACCAGGCTCGCGTTGAGCAGCGAGTGCCAGTCGTGGATCATCGCGTCGAACACGGTGAACGGCGACGGCACGACGTATTCCGGCCGCAGCTTCAGCCAGACGCAGATCTGCCACACGCCGACGACGATGGCGATCGCGAGGAGCTTCGGCCAGGTCGCGGCCCAGGCCCGCTTCCCGAACCGGGGGCGCCGCCTCACGACGGGAGCCGGGCCGGCAGGCGCGCGTTCGACGTCAGCGGTCGCGACGGCCACGGGAGCCCTCCTCGTGCAGTTGGTCGGTGATCGTCGCCGCGAGCGTCGCGACTTCGGACGAATCGATGCGGCGGGGTCGTGGGATCGTGACGTTGTAGACCGCCGCGACCCGGCCGGGCCGCGACGCGAGCAGCACGACGTAGTCGCCGAGCCGCACGGCCTCGCGCACGTTGTGGGTCACGAAGATGATCGTCTTGCCGGTCGACGTCCAGAGCGCTTCGAGCTCGTCGTGGAGCCGGTCGCGCGTCATGGCGTCGAGCGCACCGAACGGCTCGTCCATGAGCAGCACGTCGGCGTCTTGCGCGAGCGCGCGGGCGAGCGCGACGCGCTGGCGCATGCCACCCGACAGCTCGTGCGGGCGCCGCTTCGCGAAGTCGCCGAGGTGCACCATCTCGAGCAGGTCTTCGGCGCGGGGCTTGCGCTCCGACCGAGCGACACCGGCGAGCTTCAGCGCGATCTCGACGTTGCCCCGGACGGTCAACCACGGAAAGAGTGCCGCTTCCTGGAACATGAGGCCGGTGCGCTGGGCGTGAACGTCGACGGTGCCCGTTGTCGGCTGGTCGAGGCCCGCGATGAGGTTGAGCAGGGTGCTCTTGCCGCATCCCGAAGCGCCGAGCATGCACACGAAGTCGCCGCGCTCGATGTCGAGGGTCACGCCCTCGAGCGCGATCACTTGCTGACCGCCGGTGCCGAACACCTTGGTGACGCCGGCAACGGAGACGACCGGGCGCGACTGTGCCTCGAGACCGGTGGTGTCCACCGATCCCGAGGCGAGCAGCGCGCGTTCGTGGGAACGAGATTTCACGGCGTGATCGTCGCCCTGTGTTGATCCGTCAGCATCTTGTTGAGCAGCGTCAGGTCGTAGATGTTCGTCAGATCGGTTGAATCGATGAAGCCGAGGGCCTTCGCGTTCGCGGCGTCGGTCTTGAGCGACGATGCGATCGGGTCGAGCGTGAACGTGATGCTCTTGAACGAGGTTGCGATGAGCGAGGTCGATGGCGTCTTGCCTTTGACCGCTCCGATGCCCTCCGCTGTGAGCTTCTGCGCCTCCGCCGGGTCGCTCGTGACGAGCTTGATCGAGCTGTCGAGGCCCTCGAGCAAGTTGGCGATGATGTCCGGGTGCGCCGCGAGGTACTTCGTGGTGACCACGAGGTTCGTCGTCACGAACTGGCCCTTGGGCCAGAGGGTGGCTTCGTCGACGAGGACCTTGCCGCCCTCCTGCTGGAGCTGGGTGGCGTAGGGCTCCGGAACCCAGGCGCCGTCGATCGCGCCGCTCTGGAACGCGGTGAGCGTGGTGGAGTTGTCCTGGGGGAGGATCGTGACGTCGCCGCCGCTGTCTTTCGTGGCCTTGTAGCCCTTGGTGTTGAGCCAGGTGCGGAGGGCGACGTCTTGGGTGTTGCCCAGCGACGGCGTCGAGATCTTCTTGCCCTTGAGGTCGGCCGGGCTCGTGATCGACGGCTTCACGACAAGGAAGGCACCACCGGAGGCGACACCCGACACGATTCGGATGAGCTGGCCGCCGGTCTTCTGGTAGGCGTTGATGGCCGGGTTGGGTCCGACGAACGCGGCGTCGAGGGCGCCGGCCAGCAGGGCCGTGGTCTCGTCCGTGCCTGAGTTGTAGGTGCTCGTCTTGAGCTCCACGTTCGACCCGAGGTCCTTGGTGAACGTCCCGTTCTGCAACGCGATGATCGCCGGCGCGTGCGTGACATTGGGCAGGTAGCCGAGGTGAAGGGTGACCTTGCCGGAGCCGGCGGTCCCAGTGGTGGGGGTCGTTCCGGTCGACGCCGGCTTCGAGCTGCTGCTGCAGGCGGTTGCCAGGGTGAGGGCCAGGACGAGCAACGCGGCGGGGCCGACGCGTCGGCTGATGGTGGGCACGGTGGGCTGCCTCCGATGGGCGGGTAATATCACTAAGACCATCGAAAAGATAGAGTAAGTGGGGCCGGGCGTCAACCCAATCGGGTCGAGTTTCTGGACTCGCTTTGTCGACAAAGTCGGACAATTAGGTCAGGGAGAGCCGCCGGGACTCGTACTGGCGGCGCCAATCGGCTTGAATCGCCCTATGCGGATCACGGCCAAGGCCGACTACGCGGTGCGGGCGGCCGCCGAGCTGGCCGCCGTGGAGTCCAGCGGAGTGCCGGTGAAGGGCGAGTTCCTCGCCCGGAGCCAGTCGATCCCGCAGAACTTTCTGGAGAACATCCTCACCGAGCTGCGCCGGGCCGGGATCGTCCGGACGCGGCGCGGGGCGGAGGGCGGGTACCAACTGGCCCGCCCCGCGGCCGAGATCTCGGTGGCCGACGTGCTGCGTGCGGTCGAGGGGCCATTGGCCGCGGTGCAGGGGACGCGTCCCGAGTCGTTGTCGTACGAAGGTGCGGCCGAACATCTACCCGAGGTTTGGGTCGCGCTTCGGGCCAGCCTGCGATCAGTGCTCGAACACGTGACGCTCGCCGACCTCGCGAGCGGCAAGTTGCCCGCGGTCGTGAAGGAGCGGACGCGCGTCAAGGACTCGTGGCGAGCCCACTGATCCGCTGACACCGGCGGGGCACCTGGTCGCGCCTCACCGACAAGGGCATCGCATGGGGCATCCGTGCCACGCGGGGTTGGGACGACTGAAGTCAGCCCCAGCGCGCGAGCTCGGCGGGAAGATCGAGCCGCTGCACGATCGCGTCGTGCTCGAGGTCACCCCAGGCGTCGCGCGGGACGCTCCACAGCACCTCGAACTCGATGCCGTCGGGGTCGTGCGCGTACAACGACTTGCTCACGCCGTGATCGCTCTCGCCGACGAGGGAGCCGAGGTTGAGCAGCCGTTCGCGCATCGCGGCGAGGTCTTGGATCGTGTCGACTTCCCACGCAAGGTGGTACAGGCCGGCGCGGCCCTGCTCCGGCCCGGGGGCCTGCTCGCCGATCGAGAACAATCCGAGATCGTGGTGGTTCTCGGTCTCCGCGGCGCGCATGAAGACCGCCGCGCCCTCGCCGAACTCGGCGGCCACCTCGAAGCCGAGCGCGTCCCGGTAGAAGGCGGCGCTGCGCCGGGCGTCGCGCACGTACAGCACCGCATGATTGAGTCGACGTACTGCAGTCATAGGCCGCGCAACCCCCGAAGTCGTCCGACGATTCCCGGGAACACTTCCACGAATCGGTCGACGTCCGAGGGCGATGTCGACCATCCGACCGAAACCCGCAGCGAGTGGTCGGCGTCGACACCCATCGCGGCGAGCACCGGCGAAGGCTCCAGCGTCTCCGACGAGCACGACGAGCCCGAGTGGACGGCAACGCTGTGCTGATCGAGCGCGAGCAGGATCGGCTCGGCCTCCACGCCCTCGACGCCGAGGCACAACAGGTTGGGCAGCGCGCCCGAGCCGGCGTCGGGGCCGAATCGCTCCACTCCGGCCACCAGGTCCGACACCCGGCCCGCAGTCGCGAGCAAATCACGCTGGGCGTCGATCTCGGCCGGGAGGTCGATCGCCGCGCACGCGGCACCGAATCCGACCCATGCGGGCACGTCTTCGATGCCGGCGCGCCGGGCCCGTTCCTGGGCACCGCCGACCAGCAAGGGGTCGAGACGCAATCCTCTCCGAACGAGGAGGGCGCCGGCGCCCTTCGGGCCGCCGAACTTGTGTGCCGTGAGCGAGCACAAGTCGGCGTCGAGGGCTCGAAAGTCGATCGGCAGGTGACCGGCGGCTGCGCACGCGTCGACGTGCACGATCGCACTGCGCTCGCGCGCGGCGGCGGCCACTTCGGCCGCGGGTTGGATCGTTCCGACCTCGTGATTCGCGAGCTGTATCGACACGAGCCGCGTCTCGGGCCGCAACGCGTCGATCACCTCGGCGGCGTCGAAGCGTCCGGCGCGGTCGACCCCGATGACCGTCGTGTCGGCATCAGCCCGCGCGATCGCGTCGCGCGCGCTCGAGTGCTCAACTTCCGTCGTGACGACATGACCCCGGCCCGGGAACCGCGCGAGCGCACCCCATACCGCCGCGTTCACGGCCTCGGTGCCCGACGACGTGAACACGACTTCGCGCGGCCGGGCCCCGAAGAACGCGCCTACCTGCTCGCGAGCGGCCTCGAGCGCGTACCGCGTGACTTTTCCCTCGGCGTGGAGCCGACCGGGATCCGCGTGGTGCTCGCGCAGGAACGGCAGCATCGCGTCGAGTGCATCGGGCCGCAGCGGCGACGACGACGCGTGGTCGAGGTAGGCGCGCGCCAAGGGGTCCTCAGACGCGGGTGACGCAGTTGTCGTCGCCGTGCGGGCGACTCTGCTCGATGGTCGGCTGAGTTTCGCCGTACAGCCCTTCGAGCATTCCTTTGACCATGCCGGTGTCGACCGCGCACAGCACGTGTGGGTACCGGCGCGCCGCCTCCCCGAACGGGCAGTGTTCGGCGACGAGCGTGAGCGCGTTGCCGCGCGTCTCGGCGTGCGCGGCGAAACCGTGCGCCGTGAGCGCGTCGGCGACCGACGCGACCGCGGCCTTCACGGACCGGTGACCTTCGGTGGGCTCCATGCGCGCCGCCATCGCGCGCCCGTATTCGAGGCCGACCTCCTGCGCGATCTCGCGGGCCTCCTCGACGGGCAGCCGCTCGAGCGCCCTGGCGAGCAAGGTCGCGAGCAGGTCGTCGCGCCGGGGCGGGAAGGCGAGATGACTGTCGTCGGCCGAGGCCCGATAGCACTTCGACGGCCGGCCGGCCGACTCGTGACGGGCCAGCTCCACGTCGAGGTAGCCGCCGCCGGCGAGCTTCTCGAGATGGTGCCGGGCGACGTTGGGGTGCAGGGCGAATCCCTCGGCCACTTCGGCGGCGGTGGCGCCGGTGGTGCGGGCGCGGACGAACAGATAGATGTCACGCCGGGTGGGGTCCCCGAACGCCGTGGTCACAGCGGCGACGGCGGCCGCGAACTCGTCCGGGGTGAGGTCGGCGTTCGGCACATGGGTATTCTACCTACGCAGGTAGTGGAAATTCCCAGGAGCCGCCCAATGCCCACCGAGGCCCAGGTGCTCGACGCGCTCCGGCCCGTCGAGGACCCTGAAATTCGCCAGTCGATCGTCGATCTCGACATGGTTCGCGGGATCGCGGTGACGGGCGACCGGGTCGGTGTGACGGTCGCCCTGACGGTCGCCGGGTGCCCGTTGCGGGCCGAGATCACCAAGCGCGTCACCGACGCCGTGAGCGCGCTCGCCGGCGTCGGCCGGGTCGACGTCGACCTCACCGTGATGACCGACGAGGAGCGCGCCGCGCTCGCCGCCCGCCTCCAGGGGGGTGGCGGCCATGCCCACGCCCACGGCGACGACGCCGGACACCAGCATCGCCCGAACCCGTTCATCGACTCCAAGACCCGCGTGCTCGCGATCGCGTCGGGCAAGGGTGGGGTCGGCAAGTCGTCGGTCACGACGAACCTCGCGGTCGCGCTCGCCCAGCGCGGCTCCCGCGTGGCTGCGATCGACGCCGACGTGTGGGGCTTCTCGATGCCGCGCATGCTGGGCATCGACCGACCTCCGACTGTCATCGACGACGTGATCGTGCCGCCCGACGCCAACGGCGTGACGCTCATCTCGATGGGCTTCTTCGCCCGGGAGGATCAGCCCGTCGTGTGGCGCGGCCCGATGTTGCACAAGGCCCTCGAGCAGTTCCTCACCGACGTCCACTGGGGCGAGCCCGACTACCTGGTCGTCGACATGCCGCCCGGCACCGGCGACATCGCGCTCTCGATGGCGCAGTTCCTTCCCCGAGCCGAGGTCGTGATCGTCACGACACCGCAGCCGGCGGCACAGAAGGTCGCGCAGCGCGCGGCCTACATGGCGCGCAAGGTCAATCTTCAGGTCATGGGCGTGATCGAGAACATGTCATGGTTCCGTTGCGATCACGACACGACCTATCGCCTCTTCGGCGAAGGTGGCGGTCAGGAGCTGGCCGATCAACTCGACGTCCCGTTGCTCGGGCAGGTGCCGCTCGTACCGGAGCTGCGGGCGGGGGGCGACGAAGGCCATCCGATCGTGGTCGCCTACCCCGACGACGAGGCCTCGGTCGCGTTCCGGGCCATCGCCGAGCGCATCGACGTCGAGCTCGCACCGAAGCGTCGCTACCGCACCGAGCTCAAGATCGTCTGACTCCCGTCCGTCGGGTGAGCGATAGGGTGGTTTCATGGAAGTACGAATCGGAGTTGTGTACACGCCGCGCGAGATCATCCTCGAGATGGGAGACGACGCGGACACGGTCGGAACCTTGGTCGAGACTGCCGTGCGCGAGCAGAGCGCGTTGCTCTGGCTCACCGACAGCAAGGGCCGCCGCCTCGGCATACCCACCGACAAGCTCGCCTATATCGAGATCGCGGGCGCGGACGCTGATCGCAAGGTTGGCTTCGGGGCGCGTTAGCCCCGCGCCATGAGCGAGGATCTGCTCGATCGTCGCTGTCTGTTCTTCACGGGCAAGGGTGGTGTCGGGAAGAGCACAATGGCCGCGGCCACCGCGTTGCTCGCGGCGCGCAACGGCCGGCGTGTCCTGCTGATCGAGGTCGACGCCAAGGGCGACGTCCCCGCGCAGTTCGAGCAGAAGGCCGTCGGTTTCACACCGCGCGAGGTGTATCCCGGCGTGAACGCCATGGCGATGGACACCGAGGCGTCCCTGCGCGAGTACCTGCGGGTCAGCATGCGGGTCCCCGTCATCGGCCGGCTCGGCCCGCTGGCGCGGGTCCTCGATTTCGTGGCGACCGCGGCGCCCGGCGTGAAGGAGATCCTCACTGTCGGCAAGATCATGTGGGAGGTCCGCGAGTCGATCGAGGGTCGGGCCGAGCACGACATCGTGATCGTCGACGCCGCGGCAACCGGCCACATCGTCGCCCAGCTCGGAGCCGCCGACGCGATCCAGGAGCTCGTCGACGTCGGTCCGCTGCGCGATCAGACCCGCTGGCTGTCCGAGTTGCTCGCGGACCCCGAGGTCACTGCCGTCAACATCGTCACGACGCCCGAGGAGATGCCCGTGACCGAGACGATCGAGCTCGTCGCGCGGCTGCGCGCCGAGGTCGACGTGCCGCTCGGCGCGGTGATCGTCAACCGGGTGCTGCCCGAACTGTTCACGCGCAGCGACGAGGAGACGTTCGAGGCACTTCGCGAGCCCGATGCGAGCGAGGTGCTGGTCGCGCACGCGGGCCGGGGCTCGATCGAGGTGCTCGACGCCGCCCGGCTCGCGGTGTCGTTGCGCCGGACCCGGGCCACGCATCTCGAGGAGCTCCGCGACACGGTCGCGCTCCCGCTGCTCTTCGTGCCGTACCTGTTCGTGCGCGATCACGGCCTGCGTGTCACGCGCATGGTCGCCGACGCGCTCGGCGCGGAGCTCGGACATTGAGCGCGCGGTCCGAGCCCACGCGGTCGACGACGCTCGAGCAGCTCTTCGCGACCAAGGAGATCGTGGTGTGTTGCGGCTCGGGCGGTGTCGGGAAGACGTCGGTGGCGGCCGCGGCCGCCCTCGGCGCGGCGATGCGCCTGGGCGGCAAGACGCTCGTGCTCACCATCGACCCGGCTCGCCGGCTTGCCACCGCGCTCGGTCTCGACGGCATTGGCAACGAAGCCCACCGGGTCCCCGACGAGGTGCTCAAGATCGCGGGGATCGAGCCCCGGGGTGAGCTGTGGGCGGCGATGCTCGACACGAAGCAGTCGTGGGACGACCTCGTGCGTTTGCACGCGCCCGACACTGCGACCGCGAACCGCATCCTCGAGAACCACATGTACACCAACCTCACGGCGCGTTTCGTGCAGAGTCACGATTACATCGCGATGGAGCGCCTGTTCGAGATCCACGCGTCGGGCGAGTACGACCTGATCGTCGTCGACACCCCGCCGACCCGGAACGCAGTCGACTTCCTCGACGCTCCGGCGCGCATGTCGGAGTTCTTCGGTGGTCGCTTGTTGCGGTGGCTGACACTTCCGTACCGCGTCGGCGGCAAGCGCAGCATGCGCATGATCAACCTCGCGAGCCGGCCCTTCTACCAGGTCGCGGATCGCGTGCTCGGCAGCAAGTTCTTGGAGGACATCGCGGAGTTCTTCTTGAACTTCCAGTCGATGTACGACGGCTTCGTCGAGCGTGCGCAGTCGGTCGAGCGGTTGCTGCACGACCGTCGAACCACCTTCGCGGTCGTCACGACACTCGAAGCCGCGCCGCTGTACGAAGCCGAGAATTTCTGCGCGGTCCTGCGTGATCGCGGGTTCCATCTGGGCGCGCTGGTGCTCAACAAGACCCTTCCCGACAGCCTGCTCGATCCCGACGGGGCCGCGGCGGCCGCGAAGTTCGTCGACCAGGCGGCCCCGCTGGCCGACCTGCTCGCGACTCATCCGAGCCCGGCGCTCGCGGACCCCGCTCGGACCGCGCGGGTGCTGCGGACGATCAGTGAGTCGTACGCCAACTTCTCTGTCGTTGCAATGCGCGAGGCGGAGCTGCGTGCCGAGTTGGAGGGGATGCCCGACGTCGTGATCCGGGTGCCCGGGTTCGAGCACGACATCAGCGACGTCGAGTCGTTGCTTGCGATCTGCGGCGCGCTCTTCGTCGACTCATGAGCACGCTCGACGATCTCGCCCGCCTGCGCACCCGACTGGGCGGGACCGAGCTGGTGCACCTCGAGCGATTGGTCGCGGGTTGGCGCCCGCTGGCCGACCTCTCGTTCGCCGACCTCGTGCTGCTGGCTCCCATCGCCGGCGAAGAGGGCCACCGATTCGTCGTGCTCGCGCAGGTGCGGCCGGTCACCGGGCAGACCAACTATCCGCAAGACCTCGTCGGCACGGTCGTCGACGAGGTCGAGCGGCCGTTGCTCGCGCGATCGTGGCGGGAAGGCGAGCTCGTCGAGGCCGACGCGCACGTGATCGGCGCCAAGGAGCGCGTGCGCGTGCAGTGCATCCCCGTGCGGCGCGCCGGGCGCTTGATCGCGCTGCTCACCCGCGAGGCGGCTGTGACCTTCGCCCGTCAGACCGGCGAGCTCGAGCGCACGTACCTCGAGACGTTCCAGCGTTTCGCGCTGATGGTCGCCGACGGATCGTTCCCGTTCGACCTCGACGAGGTCGAGACGGAGAGCGAGCCGCGTGTCGGCGACGGTGTGATCCTGATCGACCGCGAGACCCGGGTGAAGTTCGCGAGCCCGAACGCGGTGAGCCTCCTCCACCGGCTCGGCATCCACACCTACGCCCATCATGCGCACCTGTCCGATATCGGCTTCGACGACGAATCGGCCCGCGGTGCCATGCGACGTCATCTACCGGTCTCCACCGAGATCGAGCGCGACGACGTCTCCATGCTCCTGCGCGTCCTCCCGTTGTTCGAGGACGAGGGCGCGACGGGCGCGCTGCTCCTGATGCGTGACGTCTCGGATCTCCGTCGCCGCGACCGGATGCTGTTGTCGAAGGACGCCACCATCCGCGAGATCCACCACCGGGTGAAGAACAACCTGCAGACGATCGCGTCGTTGCTCCGGCTCCAGGCGCGGCGCTTGCAGTCACCCGAGGCTCGAGCGGCGCTCGTGGAGTCGGAGCGCAGGATCCGTTCGATCGCGATCGTGCACGAGACCCTGTCGCGCGACGCCGGCGACGTGGTGCGCTTCAACGAGATCGTGCGCCCGCTGGCCCGGCTCGTGGAGGACGCGTCCTCGTCGCCCGACCTCGCGATTCATTTCGTCGTCGACGGCGACGCCGGAGACCTCCCCGGCGAGGTCGCGACACCCCTCGCAGTGGTGCTCAACGAGCTCATGCAGAACGCGGTCGACCACGCGTTCGTCAACGGTGTGTCCGAGGGGCGGGTCGATGTGCGGCTCGCCCGCGGCGAGGATCACGTGACGATGGAAGTGCGCGACAACGGCGCCGGACTGCCTGACCGCTTTTCGCTCGATACGTCGCGCGGGCTCGGTCTCACGATCGTGCAGGCGCTCGTGACCGGTGAGCTCGGCGGCTCGATCGAGATGCGCAGCGAGAACGGGGCGTCGGTCAGCGTGAAGGTGCCGATCGCGATGCCGCGCGTCGAGTTGTGAGCCAGCGGCGGTCGGTCAGCCGACCTGCGCGGTGGCCTCGGCGCCCTTGCGCAGGCGCCGGCGCTCTTCCTCGGTGAGCCCGCCCCACACGCCGGACTCCTGGTTGGTGCCGAGCGCGAACTCCAGGCACTCGTGGGTCACCGGGCACTGATCGCATACACGCTTGGCGGCATCGATCTGGTCGAGTGCGCCACCGGTGGTGCCGATGGGGAAGAAGAGTTCCGGTGTGGTGTCGCGACAAGCGGCGCGGTCTCGCCATTCCTGCGCGTCCCAATCGTGCGTCCGGATCCAAGTCAGCGCCACGTTCATTTCCCCTTTCGAGGGTCGCACTGGTAGGCGCGGCGGCCAATCCATGTGCGCCCGATCACGAGCGTTCCCAGGTGGAGTGAGCTGTCCGGGAACCTGCCGCGTACAGCAGGCTATGTCGGAGGATCCGTCAATACAAGGGGTCTGAGCAGGGGGTACGCGACGCGAGCTGGAACGTGTTTCCGGAAAGTCGCTTCCTCCTAGGCTGCTCGGTGATGCCTGGTCGACCGCTCGTGCTCGGTCACCGCGGCGCGTCGGCGGTCGCGCCCGAGAACACCGTCGCCGCGTTCTCGAAGGCTCGGGAGCTCGGCGCCGACGGGGTCGAGCTCGACGTGCGGCGCACCGCAGACGACGTCCTGATCGTGCATCACGATGCGGCGATCACCGGCGTGGGCGCACTGGTGGAGTTGACGTTTGCCGATGTGCGCGCGGCGCGGCCGGCGCTCCCGACCCTCGGCGAGGCCCTGGACGCGCTGCACGGAATGGTCGTGAACGCGGAGGTGAAATGCCTCCCGTGGGAGATCGATGCCGACCAGGACGGTTCGGTGATGCGCGCGACGATCGATGCGCTCGCGGCGCGAACGGGGATGACGATCGTGTCGTCGTTCTATCTCGGGGCGGTCGATCTCGCGCGCGCTTACGCCCCGGACCTCACGACGGCTTGGCTGACGCACGGACAGGAGGTGGTCGCGGCCGCGGCCATCGCGGTCGACCACGGTCACCAGTGGCTGAATCCCGACGCCGCATCCGCGATCACGGCCGGAGCCGAGGGGATCGCGGCGGCTCACACCGCCGGAGCGCGGGTGGGTGTGTGGACGGTCGACGATCCCGACGACGCCCGTGCACTCGCGTCGGCCGGCGCCGACGTGATCATCTCGAACGTTCCCGACCTCATGATCGCGGCGCTGGCCGGGGAACAAAGACCGTGAGCGCGTCGGCGAGCAGGCCGAAGACCAACTCGTTCGTGTCTCCCGCGTCGTCGCCGTCGACCTGATACGGGAACGGTGTGTCGGCGAAGACGCGCAGGCCGGCGAGATCGTCGAGCGCGACGACGTCGCGGCGGCGCGCGAGGAACTTGCCGGTCCGCGTCGACGAGGCCGTGCCCCCGATGAGCGTCCGCGCTCGTAGGTGGGTGAATGCGGTGAGCGAGAGGCGCGTGTCGATCCCGGCGTGTCGCGCGATGTTCAAGGGGAGGCGCCCGAGGTAGGTGTACGGGCTCGACTTCGAAACGATCGCGAACCGCACGTCTGAGAGGCGGGGACCGTCTTCGACCTCTATGTGCGCATGCGTGCCGCGTCCGTCGGCGCTGAAGAACGTCTGGATCGCGGCAACGATGTGGAGTGGGTGTGAAGCCATGCGCTTCACCCACCGCGAGTGCCGCTCGACCCGCCGGACGACGGAAGCGTCGAAGCCGATGCCCGCACAGAACAGGAACGGTCGCTCGCCGGCCGTGCCGACGCTCACCCGGTGTTGCGACCCGTTGTCGATCGCCTCGAGGAGCGCGTGGGCCGCGTCGCCCGACCGTCGCGGATAGCCGAGCGTTTGGGAGTACACGTTGGTCGATCCGCCCGGGAGTGGCGCGAGCGCGGTGCGCGTGTGCACGAGGCCGGCCGCGGCCTCGTTGAGCGTGCCGTCCCCGGCCAGCACCGCGACCACGTCGAAGTCGTCGTCGGCCGCGGCGCGGGCGAGCAGGGTCGCGTGTCCGCGGCGCGACGTCTCCGCGACCTCCACGTCGTGGTGCGTCGCGAGGATCTTGCGAATGTCGGCGCGCTTTCTCGGGGTCACCGACGACGCGGTGGAGTTCACGAGCAGGAGCACGCGCATCGGGCGGGGAGGGTATCGGCCGGTCACCGTAGGATCGGATTCGTGATCCAGGCGCGTTCCCGCGATCTCGACGCACTCACACGCGAGATCACGAGCTGTCGCGCGTGCCCACGCCTGGTCGAGTGGCGCGAAGCGGTCGCGCGCGAGAAGCGCGCGGCGTTTCGCGACGAGACCTACTGGGG
>Ga0075017_100001379_pt1 | contig 14780 bp, 13 predicted proteins | sample AleBraG_ABR_2012_FD_71475 | JGI IMG/M metagenome (GOLD analysis project Ga0075017, IMG submission 71475) | Freshwater sediment microbial communities in response to fracking from Pennsylvania, USA - Alex Branch Run_MetaG_ABR_2012 | ecosystem: Environmental > Aquatic > Freshwater > Creek >... | reverse complement strand
CGGAGCACCCCTTCGGACAGCGCCTCGATGGCCGCGGGCTGGTCGCCGGCCGGGGCGAAATCCGAGACAACCTTGAACGGCGGCACCCGTTGAGCCTACCCAGCCCCTCTGACAACCTCGGCCGCCGCGGCCCGACGGGCGGGCCCCCGGCCGACACTCAGGCTGCGGGCGGGTCCTGACCGGCTCGGAGTTCCTCCAACCAGGCCCATACCCGATCGAGCTCGGCCGCCAGGCTGTCGCGGTCCCCGGAGTTGTCGACCACCCGGTCGGCGAGCCCCCGGCGGGCCGTCCGGGAGATCTGGGCGGCGATCCGGGCCCGGGCATCGGCTTCGGCGAACCCCCGCTGGTCGACCAGCCGGGCCACGGCGAGATCCTCGGGCACGTCGACGACGATCACGCCGGCCAGGCCCGGGCGGCGCTCCTTGAGCAGCGGGATGTCGAGGATCACGATCGAACCGGCCGGCGCCTCGCCGGCCTGGCGGTCCATCTCGGCCTGGATGGCCGGGTGGGTCACGGCCTCGAGGGCGGCCCGGGCCGCGGGGTCGGCGAAGACCACGGCGGCCAGGGCGGCCCGATCCAGTCCCCCGTCGTCGGCCACCACCCCGGGGCCGAACCGCTCGGCGATGGCCGCCAGGGTCGGGCTGCCGGGGGCGACGACGGCCCGGGCGATGAGATCGGCGTCGACGACCACCGCACCCCGGGCGGCCAGCAGGCCGGCCACGGTCGATTTGCCGGATCCGATCCCCCCGGTCAGTCCGACGACGAGCACGGCCCGGCACCCTACCGGTGCGGCCCTGAAGCGTGACGGGTCAGGGATTGACGAAGATGCTGGAGCCGGCGCCGGTGAGCCCGTTGCTGGTCTGCCGGCCCAGGAAGCCCAGGGCCAGGACGCAGGCCATGGCGATGAAGGCGACCAGCAGCGAGTACTCCACCAGGGTGGCGCCGCGCTCGCCGCGGGCCTGGCGCCTCGTGGCCCGCCAGGCGAAGAATCGTTGTGCCATCTCGGTGGCCTCCGTGGAGAAAGGGTCGCCCCGGGGGGCGGGGACTGGGCCGCAGAACGAAAGCGGCGGGCCCCGGAAGGGCCCGCCGCTCACGTCCGCGTAGGTGTGACTACGGGGTGGCGATCGACGAGCCGACGGTGTTGAACTGCGAGCTGGCCTTGGTGCCGATGAAGCCGATGGCGATGATGCACACGACGGCGATGAGGGCCACGAGGAGTGCGTACTCCACGAGGGTGGCACCACGCTCGGTCCGGGCCATACGGGCCCGGAGGAACGGGGCGCAGAACCGCTGCCAGTAGGTGACGAGGTCCACGATTACTCCCTTTGTCTGGGTTGGATGCCCCGTCTGCTGGGGCGCTGTTGTCACTCTTTGAATCGGCGGTGCTCCCAGGCCCCTGCATAGGTCCCCCGACTCAATGTCGCCACGCTGAGTGGCGATCGCGGGGGCACCCAAATCACCCGAGCTTGACGATTCCCATCTTCACGGCGCGAATCACGGCCTGGGTCCGGTCCCGGCTGTCGAGCTTGCCGTAGATGGACGCCAGATGGTTCTTGACCGTCTTGACACTGATGTAGAGCTGGGCCGCGACCTCGGTGGTGGAGAGACCCTCGGCGATCAGCTGGAGGACCTCCTCCTCACGTCGCGTGATGATCTGGTCGTCGTTTCCTCCGGCCGCGACGCCCGGGGCGAGCGGCACGCGGCTCAGCCGGTGCACCTCGCCGAGCATGGAGTTGGCCAACTCGGCGGTGATCGACGTGTCGCCGGCGGCGGCCCGGCGGACCGTCTCGATGACCGTGCCCATCGACGCGTCCTTGACCACGTACCCGATGGCCCCGGCGGCCAGGGCCCGGCGCACGACGTCAGCGTCGGTGTGCATGGTCAGCATGACGATGGCCACGTCCGGGTGGTCGCGATGGATCTGGCGGGCGGCTTCGACCCCGTCGAGCACCGGCATGGACACGTCCATGAGGACGAGGTCGGGGTGGCACTTGGCCACCGCCCGCACCGCCTCGCCGCCGTCGGCGGCCTCCCCCACGATGGTCATTCCGGCCGCCTCGAAAGCCCGGCGGAGCGCCTCGCGCAACATCCGGTGGTCGTCGGCCAGTAGGACCCGCACCGACGGCGGCAGCGGCGCCTCGAGCTCGGTCGGGTCGGAGGACAGGTCGGTCATGCCGCCACCCGGCACCGCACCGTGGTGCCCCGGCCCGGCTCGCTCACGATCTCCAGGGTCGCCCCGATGGCGTCGGCCCGCTCACGCATCCCGAGCAGCCCGTAGGAGTCCAGCCGGCCGGGCGTGCTGGCCGCGAACCCCCGCCCGTCGTCGACCACCACGACCTCGGCCAGGCCCCGGCCGACGGTCCAGCGGATCTCCACCTGGGTGGCCTTGGCGTGACGCTCGACGTTGGTCAGGGCTTCCTGGGTGATCCGCCACAGCTCCCGTTCCAGGGGTACGGGCAGGCGGCGATCGGCCCGCTGGGTGAAGCGCACGACCAGGTCGCTGCGCTCGCCGACCCGTTCGACGAAGGCCTCGACCGTCGACGCGAAATCCTGGTCCTCCGAAACGTCGGTGCGCAGGTCATAGAGCGTGTCGCGCACTTCGGTCACCACCGTTCGAACATCGTCTCGCAGAGCGCCCACTTGAGCGGTGACGTCCTGTGATCGGGACAGTTCGGCGATCCGGTCGAGCTCGAAGGCCAGATAGGCCAACGATTGGGCCACCCGGTCGTGGAGGTCGCGGGCGATCCGGTTGCGTTCCTCCTCGGCGCCGATGGTCCGCAACCGGGAGAACCACAAGGCGTTGTCGATGGCCAGGGCCGCCTGCTCACCCACCCCGACGAGGTAGTCGAGCTGCGTCGCCCCGAGCCCGTCGGCGTCGTGGCTTTCGACGGCGATGATCCCGACGACCCGGCCGCGGGCCACCAGGGGCACGTACAGGCCGGTCTGGGCCTGGCCCGACAGGCCCGGCCCGGCCGAGCGCAGGTCGACCAGCTGGGCGGCCGGCTCATGGGTCGACGAGCCGAGCGAGGACCGGACGGGCAACGGGAGGGTCGCCCCGGCCAGCGAGGTGGGCAGCCGGACACCCTCGGCCCCGGGGGCGCTCCACGCCTCGAGGACGCCGTCCCACACCAGCACGGCGATGACGTCGGGGTGGGTCAGCGCCCGGACCTGGTCGATGGTGGAACGGATGGTCTCGCCCAGGTCCAACGACACGGGGAGGGTGCGGGCCATCCGGTTGAGCTGTTGGAGGAGGCGGTTGGCCTCGTCGAGCTGGGTGGCGTGGGTCAGGGCGGTGACCGTGCGTTCCTCGGCCAGGCCGAAGATCCGCCGCCCGTAGCCGGCCACCAGGGCCACCGTCAGGATCTCCGTGGCGCCCCCGATGCTGAGCTGGACCTGGGCCCCGGCGCCCAGCCCGCTGGCCAGTCCGGTGCCGACGGTCACGACCGAGGCGGTGACGGTGGCCACGGGGATGGCCAGCACGAAGCCGACGGCCACGCCGGCGGCCACCACGCCGGCGGCGAGGGTGAACACGTAGGGCGAGCTCCACCAGCCGGTCAGCCCGACCGCCACCAGGGTGACGCCGACCTCACCGACGATCCCGGCGCCGCCGGCCATCCGGCTGCGGTAGCTGAGGGGCGCCACGATCCGGGCCAGGGCGTGGGCGGCCAGCACCCCGCCGACGACGACCGTCAACGAGCGGTGCGGCCCCGAGAAGGTCAGCACCGCGCCGATGAGCACGGTGGCCCACCGCACCAGGCTGAGCAGGACGCGGTAGGCCTCGAGCCGATCGGCGCGCTCCGGGCCGCCCGCCCCGGCCGCCGGCGGTCCGGCGGACGGGTCGGGATCGCCGGGCCGACCGGCCCAGGGCGCCATGGTCCGGCCGGAGCCGACGGCGCCCGGGCCCGCCCGGTCAGCGGGGCGGGGATCGGGCCCGGGTGGCCCGGCCGGGACGGTGACCCGACCGGCCAGGCGCGGCCCGTCGAGCAGCCCCGCCCTCGGCACGCCGCGGTTCACGTCACCCTCCCGCCGGGGCGGGGTCGGCCCCCACCGACGGGTCGCGGACGAGCACCACCCACCGGGGGTCGGACCACGCCGTGCGCCAGCCGCCGGCCAGTCTGAGCTCGTCGGGCAGGCCGGCGTCGCGGGCCCAGACGATCTCGTCGATATTCCAGCGGTTCAGCACGGCGAGGGCCGACGGCCGGGCTGTCAGCAGGGCGTTGTAGTCGAAGGCGACCTGGGCGGGGTACATGTCGTAGCGGTCGTCGACGAACACGCCGCTGCCGTGCGACCCTTCCACCAGGGCCCGGTAGTCGCCGACGAAGTCCTGGGCGGCGATGCGGTGTCCGACGAGCAACCCGTGGGTGTTGAGGTAGGCCTCGGCGCCGGTCGGGTAGCTGCGCAGGTCCAGCGCGGCCCGGCCCTGGGCCCCGACCGCGAAGATCACCGCGGCGGCGGCCAGCACGGCCAGGATGAGGCGGTTCACCCGGGCCCGCCCGGCCACCACCGGTGCGGCCACCCCCCCGGCCGACAGGGCGCGGGCCACCACGGGAGCCAGTACCACCGCCCCGGCGGCCAGGTTGCGGGAGGAGATCAGCCCGAGGGCCAGGAAGCCCACCACGGGAAGGGTGTCGGACCACCGGTTCGGCCGGCGGACCAGCAGGACCAGGGCGATCCCGAAGAAGGCCAGGGTGACGAGCGGTCCGGTGGTCTGGAAGTTCGGGGAGCGCCATTCGACGATGTACTGGAACACCGCCCGCTTGTCCCCCACGGTGAGCGGGAAGCTGAGCAGCCGGGGACCGACCGGGTTGAGCGCACCGAGGGCCAGGGCGGCGGCGAACGCCCCCATGTAGGGCTCGAGCCAGCGGGGGCGTCCCCGTCCGTCGAGGGCGGAGCCGACCCACAGCGCGCCGAGCCACAACGCCCCGAGGGGGAACGAACCGTGGGTGTTGACCCACACCCAGCCGATGGGCAGCAGCCACCAGGGGCTGCGGCGGCGTTCGACGACCAGGATGAGCAGGGCCAGGCCGAGCAGGCCGAACAGCAGCGGGCGCTGGCTCCACATGGTCATCCCGGCTCCGACGGCGATGCCCGCCGAGGCCATGGTCCGACTGGCCATGCCGGTCCGGGCCAGGAGGGCCACGGTGAGGGCCACGGCGGCCACGAGCAGACCCTGTTCGAGGACCACGGCGTGCAGGCCGCCGATGCGGTAGGCCACCCCGTAGGTGGCCTCGGCCAGCCAGCTCTGCACCACCCAGGGGTGCCCGGCGGCGGTGAACGAGTAGGGGTCGCGGGCGGGCAGCCGACCGGTGGCGGCCAGGTCGATGCCGGTGCGCAGGTGCAACAGCAGCGAGTTGTCGGACAGCGGACGCAGCCCGATGCGCAGCCCGAACAGGGCGAAGGTGGCCACCACGAGGCCCTCGAGGGTGACGGTGGGGCCCCCGGTGGCGGCCGGCGCCGGCCCGGGGTGATCGCTCGGCGACCCGGGGGCGGCGGCGACCCCGGCTGCCGGGTCGGTGGTGCCGACGTCGGCCAGGGCGCCGTCGATGCTCACGACCGGTCCTGCGGCGCTTACTTGTAGTTGTGCACGATGTTGATCGCCGCCGGACCGAGGACGACCACGAACAGGGCCGGGAAGATGCAGAACACCATGGGCAGCATCATCTTGACGGGCGCCTTCATGGCCCGTTCCTGGGCCTGCTGGCGACGCTTGATGCGCATCTCGTCGGCCTGGGCCCGCAGGATCTTGCCGATCGACACCCCGAAGGTGTCGGCCTGCAGGATGGCCAGGATGAAGGTGCGCACCTCCTGGATGTCGGTGCGCTCATCGATGGCCCGCATGGCGTCGGCCCGGCTCGAACCGGCCCGCACCTCGTTGAGCATGCGGGTGAACTCGTCGGACAGGGGACCCGACACGGCCTTGACCGTCCGGGTCAGGGCCTGTTCGAAGCCGAGGCCGGCCTCCACCGAGATGGTCAGCAGGTCGAGGATGTCGGGCAGCTGGCGGCGGATGTTCTCCTGGCGGGCCTCCATCTCCCGGTTGAGCCGGGCGTCGGGGCCGATGACGAGGACCAGGGCGGTGAGGGCCACGGTGGCCAGGCGCATGTTGCCCTTGAGGTTGGCGCCGAACCACAGCAGGCTGCACAGGATCGGCACGGCGACGATGGTGACGACCCGGATGGCCAGGAACCGGTCGAGCTCCTCCGGCCTGGCCTTGCCGGTGATGACCAGCTTCTTGCGGGTCTTGTCGACGTAACCGACGGGGGTGAACTTGCGGCCCACGCCGATGAGACCGCCGGCCATGGGGCCGAGGACCCGCTTGCTGATGGAGCCGAGCAGTTCCTTCTCGCGCAGGTCGGACACCACGTCGTGGCCGTCGAGTTGGCGCAGGGAGGCGCGGACGGTGGCCCGCTCGTCGAGGTGGGCGAGGACCACGTAGATGGCCAGGGCGAGCCCGGCCGCCAGGGCGACACCGATGGTGAAAGGGGAGGTGATCATGGGCTCAGACCTTGATCTCGATGACCTTCTTCATCCAGAAGAAGCCCACCATCATGGAGACGATGGCCAGGCCGAGGAAAACCTGGCCCACGGTCTGGTTGAAGAGGACGCTGATGTAGGCGGGGTTGGTGACGTAGAACACCAGGCCCAGGGCGGGCGGCATGATGGCCAGCACGATGGCGCTGACCCGGCCCTCGGCGGTGAGCGACTTGACGTCGCGTCGCAGCCGTTCCCGCTCGACCATGGTGGTGGACACGGTCTGGAGCAGCTCGGCGAGGTTGCCGCCGACCTCCCGCTGGATCCCGACGGCCATGACGGCCCAGTCGAAGTCGGGGGAGCCCATGCGCTGGGCGCAGTCCTCGAGCGCCTCCTCGACCGGCCGGCCGAGTTGGGCTTCGACGATCACCCGCCGCAGTTCGGAACCCATGGGGTCGCCGACCTCCCGGGCCACCGCTTCGACGCCCTGGAGGAACGAGAAGCCGGCCCGCAGGGAGCTGGCCAGCAGCTGGAGCATGTCCGGCAGCTGCGAGTTGAACTTGCGCAGCCGCTGGCCGGCCATGAAGTTGAGGATGGCCGGCGGGAGCAGCACGGCGGCGCCGAGGGCGATCAGGCCCAGCATCAGCCCGCCGAGGGCGCCACCGACGGCACCGAGCACGACGATGGCCACCAGATAGAAGAACAGGGCCTCGGCGGGACGCAGGGCCAGGTCGGCCTGCTCCAGCTTGCCTTCGACCACGTCGAGGAAGCCCCGGTCGTTGGCCAACCGGGCCGTGGTGGCCACGGCCCGCTGCATCAGGGCGCTGGAGATCAGGCTGCTGCTCTGACCGTCGTCGTCGGCGACGGCGGCGCCCTCCTCGTAGTGGGCCAGGGCCGCTTCCAGGGTCGAGGAGTCCTTGACCGTCAGCTCGGCGATGGCGTAGGCGGCCAGGGCCCCGGCGATGAGCACCAGGAAGGCGATGAGCAGCAGACCGGCCTTGCCCCGCAGTAGCGGCGGTGCCTGGCGGAGGACGACGGCGGTGGGGTTGGTCGCCGGCCCGTCGGCCACGCCGCCGGGGATGAGCTGGGCCTGGGCGCCGAGCCCGGTGGCGGCGATGGTGAACTGCTCGGCCACCTTGGCCCGGGGGGCGAAGGTCAGCTCGTACTGGTGCTCGAGGGCGGTGACGACGGTGGCGAAGGCCTTGGTGGCGGAGGCGACGTCGGTGGCCTCCTCGTAGGCGCCCCGGCCGGACCCGGCGAAGGAGGCCAGGACGGACAGGTCGACGTTGTCGAACTTGAGCCCGATGGTGTAGGTCAGCGCCTTGGAGGCCAGGATGTCGGCGGTGGCGTCGGTGGCCGTGGTGGAGCTGCCGAGGTCCGGTCCGCCGCCCACGATGACCAGTTGGGGGAGCAGGTCGGGCTGGTTCATGAGCAGGTTGGCGCCGATCCGGGTCCCCGAGTACAGCGACTGACCGCCGGCCACGGTCAGACGGTCGACGGCGGCCAGAAGGGTGGCGGTGTCGGCGCTCAGGTCCTGCACGACCCGGGGGGCGCCGCCGTAGGCCACCACGGCGATCTGGCTGTTGGGCGCCTTGGCCGTGATCAGCTGCTTGAGGCCGGCCTGGACGGTGCGCATCTTCAGCCCGGCCATGGCCACGGAGGTGTCGACCACCAGCACGGTGGCGGTGGGGACGCCGGCGGTGAGGAAGGTGGCGGCCGGGGTGCGCACCGGCGCGGCGTTCCCTTCCCGCACGGTGAACGAGGCCGGGTCGGCGGCCGAGTCACCCGATGCCACATCGACCTTGACGGCGGCCGGGTTCCGGGCGTCGACGCGGCGGACGAGCATTGGCCGCACCGGCGCCGTGGCGGCCCCGCCGGGGACCACGCCGATGGCCAGCGAGGCGCAGGCCAGGCCGGTGGCGACGAGCAGGGCGGGCAGGGCCCGGGGACGGCGCAACGTCATCGTGACCCCACGGCCCGGCGGGCGAAGCCCTCGGACTGGAACAGGTCGGCCCCCAGGCGGATGCCGAGGTCGGCCAGCTTCTCGGCGAACTTGGGCCGGATGCCGGTGGACTTGAGAATGCCCTTGTAGCGGCCGTCCTCGGCCACGCCCATCCCGAAGTCGAACAGGAACAGGTCCTGGAGGGTGATGACGTCGCCCTCCATGCCCTGGACCTCGGCGATGTGGCTGACCCGGCGGGTGCCGTCCCGCAGGCGGCTGATGTGCACGATCACGTCGAGGGCCGAGGCCATCTGCTCGCGGATGGCCCGGATGGGCAGGTCGAAGCCGGACATCAGGGTCAGGGTCTCGAGCCGGGCGAGCGTGTCCCGGGGGCTGTTGGAGTGGACGGTGGTGATCGAACCGTCGTGGCCGGTGTTCATGGCCTGGAGCATGTCGAGGGCTTCGCCACCACGGCACTCCCCCACCACGATCCGGTCGGGCCGCATACGCAGGGTGTTGCGGACGAGGTCGCGGATGGTGATCTCGCCCCGACCCTCGATGTTGGGCGGCCGGGCTTCCATGGCCAGCACATGGTCCTGGTGGAGCTGGAGCTCCTTGGCGTCCTCGACGGTGACGATGCGCTCGTCGGTGGGGATGAACGAGGACAGCACGTTGAGCATGGTCGTCTTACCGGTGCCGGTACCGCCGGAGACGATGACGTTGAGCCGTCCGACCACGCAGGCCTGCAGGAAGCGGGCGGTGGCCGGGGTGAGGCTGCCGAAGCCGATCAGGTCGTCGACGGTGAACGGGTCGGCGGAGAACTTCCGGATGGTCAGGAAGGGCCCGCCGATGGCCAGCGGATGGATCACCGCGTTGACCCGGGAGCCGTCGAGCAGGCGGGCGTCGACCATGGGGGTCGACTCGTCGATGCGACGTCCGACGATACCCACGATCTTGTCGATGATCCGCCGCAGGTGGGACTCGTCGACGAAGGTCACGTTGGACAGCTCGAGCTTGCCCCGCCGTTCCACGTAGACCCGGTTCGGGCCGTTGACCATCACCTCGGTGATGTCCTGGTCCTTGAGCAGCCGGTCGATGGGGCCGTAGCCGAGGATGTCGTCGCTGACATCCTGGATCAGCTGGGCCTTGTCGGCGGCCGACAGCGGGGCGCGCTCCTTGGCCAGGGCCGACTGCAGCTGCTCCTGGACGCGCCGGCGCAGGTCGTCCTCGGTGAGGCGCTTGTCGTAGAGCACCGGTCCGAGTTCCTCGATGAGGTGGTGGTGGACCTTCTGGCGCAGCTCGTCCAGCACCGGGTCGCGCCGGCTATTGCCGTTGGTGACGGTGGTGGGGCCCTGGACCTCTTGGAGTCGCTTGTAGAGCGACACGTTTCCTCCCTGGGGTGACGAAGAGGGCTACCGACGGCCCTTCTGGGCGTTCGCTGGCTCGGAGAACAGATCGGCGAGGGATTCCAGCGCCCGAGCCGGCCCGGAGCGGGGGGCGTCGAGGGCGGCGGGGAGTCCCTTGTTGATGGACTGGGGCACGGTGATGTCGCTCGGCACGAGGCAGTCGGCTTTGAGGCCCAGGGCCCGCTCGACCTCCGACACGTCGATCTTCACCTTGGAGTTGGAACGGTTGAGGACCAGCTTGACCTTGCTCAGGGGGAGCTCGAGCAGCTTGAGGGTGTTGATGCCCAACTTGACGTTCTTGATGTTCGGCACGTCCATCCCGGCCACGAGGACGATGTCCTCGCTCTCCTCGAGCAGGCGGATGACCACCTCGGTGAAGTACGAGGGGGTGTCGACCACGATGTAGGCGCAGAAGGTCCGGATGGCGTTGAGGATCTCGATGACGTCCTCGGCCTTGACCGAGTCGGCGAAGGCCGGCTCGGTCGGCCCGGGCATGACCAGCAGGCCGGACGGGTCGTGACGGACCAGCAGGCTGCGTACCAGCGGGACGTCGAGACGGCTCATCGAGTTGATGGCGTCCACGATGGTGTGCTGCGGGACCAGCTTGAGCATCACGGCCACGTCCCCGAACTGCAGGTCGCAGTCGACCAGGCAGACCGGACGTTCGCTGCGCCGGGCCAGCAGGACGGCCAGGTTGGTGGCCACGAACGACTTGCCGGCGCCGCCTTTGGTGCTGAACACGGTGATGACCCGGCCCCGCTCGCCGCTGCCGCCACCGGGCGCCACCGCCGTGCTCATGGGTCCGGCCGAGGCCAGGTTGAGATGCTCGGCCGCCCGGTCGACCGCCTCGATCAGCTGGCGGGCGTCCTGGGGGATGGTGATGACGTCGGCCACCCCGGCCCGGATGGCCTGCTGGAGCAGCTGGGTGGACAGCTCGTCGACCACCAGGACCACGCCCAGACCGGCCCGTTCCCGGACGTAGTCCGACATCTCGGTCAGCCCTTCGGGGCTCGAGTAGGACGGCCCGAAGATGACGACCATGGCCGACGACGAGGCCTTCTCCACGAGCGCGGCGATCGAGGGGTAGGACCCGGCCCGCACCACCTCGGCCAGTTGCATGGCCAGGCGGGTGCGGACCCGAGGGTCGTCCTCGACCACCGCCACCGTGAAGGGGAGGTCGGGTCCGGACAGGGGGTCAGCCCCCGAGCCGCCGGCGTCGAGGCCGCCCATGGGGCGATCGTGGATCGTGGACACGTGCTCCTACCCGGCGGACTGACCGGCGGACGGATAGGGCGTCAGGGACGGCGGGTTGTCGACGTCGGCCGACTTCACCGGGGCGATCTGGGTGGGGGGGTTGTCCGGCGGCACGAGGGCCAGGTAGAGGTCGTTGGACTGCGAGGCGAGGATGATCCGCTCGGCCGCTTCGGGCGGCACGGCGAAGGTGTACATCCCGCTCCCCGGGTTGGTGGTGCCCTGGGTGTCGCCCTGCTTGGGAGCAGCCGACTGGCCGATGGCCACCACGTTGACGTTCTGGTAGAAGAAGTGCTCGTAGGGTCCGGAGCTGGGCGCGGCGGGGGCACCCGAGGTGTCCTTGGTGTTGCCGAACTGGCCGATCAGGTCGACCTTGTCGCCCGGGACCACGAGGCCGGCCACGGCCCGCACCTGGTCGATGTTGACGGTGATGGCCACCTCGCCGGAGGGCACGTTGGTGGTCGAGAAGCTCGTCTGGGCCACCCGGGGCTCGACGAACTCGTTGTCCACCAGCACCTGGCCGGGGGCCAGGTCGAGGGGGGCGACCTTGCCCTTGATGGCGTTCAGGTCGGTCACCGCGCTCGGCGGGTAGAACCGCTTGGGGATGGCGTCGACGGCGATCAGGTTGGCCGAGATGGCGGCGTCGCCGGTGGTGTTCTTGGGGATCCGCTTGGTCACCTTGTAGACCCGGATCAACTTGGCGTTGCCGTCGGCTCGGGCCTGCGCGCTGTTGAGGTACAGCACGGCCGAGAGGGCCGAGACCGTGCCCACCGCGATAGCCACAATAAGGATCAGCGTTCGTCGAGCGCCCATCTTGAAGTAGTGCCTTTCGAGCAAACGGGACGCTTCTTTGCGGCGTCCGCGGGCCAGAACCAACGTGGTCATCGGCCGCCCGGGCGGTGAACCAAAGGGTCGAACCGAAGATTCCTCGACCATCGGGGCCCGAACAGCTCTTGCCACGCAGCGTGGTCATCGTGTAACACTGAGTGAGGTTATCCGACGGAGTAGGTCGGGCGACCCAACCGTCACCGCACGTCGACCGAGGGCTCAACTCCCCTCGGTCGACGTGCCGATAGGGGTGGCGGCACGAGCAGCCGGTTTCCCAACACGAGGAGAGCGCGGTGGGCGAGCGCCGGAGCAGGATGCAGATGGACACGAGGATCGGCCGGACCAAGCCCAAGCGGAGCCAGCGCGGCGCGGTGGTGGTGGAGGCCGCCCTCCTGCTGCCGCTGCTGGTGCTGCTGTGCTTCGGCGCCATCGAGTACGGCTTCGCCTACAAAGACGAGCTGAAGATCACCACGGCCGCCCGCACCGGCGCCCGGGTCGGCACGGCCGACAAGAACACGGCCGGCACGTCGGTCAACGCCGACGACGACTACCAGGTCCTCCAGGCCGTCTACGCCGCCCTCGGACCGTTGGCCCCGAAGGTCAACTACGTGTCGATCTACAACGCCGGGACCAACGCCAACGGCGGGCCGCCCGCCGGTTGCTCGGGGGTCGGCGCGGCCACCGTGGCCAACGAATGCGACGTCTACGCCTACAGCGACCTGTCGTCCTCGGCGGCCACCATCAACGCCTACATGGCGGCCCACTGGCCGGCCAGCCAGCGGTTCCTCGCCCTCGACGCCAGCAACGGTCAGGAACCGACCTTTCTCGGGGTGTACATCGAGACCACCCACAACTACCTGACCGGCATCTTCGGCTCCAGCCGCAAGCTGTCGGAGAGCGCCGTGTTCCGCTACGAGCCCATCGGCAACACCTCGCACGGCAACTTCCTGGCCCCCGAGACGACGACCACGACGACCACCCCGGCGCCCACGACCTCCACGTCGACGCCTCCGTCGACCACCACGCCGCCGACCACCACGCCACCCACCACGGCGGGCGGCGGCGGGACGACGACCGCGCCGCCCACGACGGCGGGGCCGACCACGACGGTGGGTGGGCCGACGACGACCGTGCACACCACCACGACCGGGCACACCACCACGACGGTCCACACCACCACCACGGCCCACGGCGGCGGAACGACCACCACGGCGGCCGCGCCGACCACCACGATCATCGTCATCATCTATCCCTCGTCGCTGATCGTGCTGCCCGCCTGATGCGACCCCGTCTCCTCCGCCGATCCCTCCTCGGCCGCCGCAGCGAGCGGGGCGCCGTGCTGGTCGAGGCCGCCTTCGTGCTGCCCGTGATCATCATGTTGACCTTCGGGATGTTGGAGATGGGCCTGTTCTTCAAAGACAGCCTGACCCTGAGCGAGGCGACCAAGGACGCCGCCCACACCGGCGCCCAGTGGGCCCAGGACCCGGCCGCCGATTTCTACATCCTCAAGGATCTCCAGCAGGCCGCCCTGGCCCTCAACGGCAACATCGTCGAGGTCATCGTCTACGACGCGGCCGCCCCCGATCCGCTCAACGCCAGCGCCACCAACGTCCCGGCCAACTGCGTGGCCTCAGCCACCGGGGTGGACGTCCCCTACACCGACAGCGGTGGGGTGCTCCACGCCACCGGTGGGATCGGGTCGTGCAACGTGTACATCACGGCCAACGGGGACCTGGCCCATCCGCTGACCGACTTCACCGGCACCCCGGCGTTCTCCAACTCCCAGCACTGGCCGGGGGGCAGCCGCCTGCAGAACCTGACCGATGTGCGCTACCCGGGCGGCGGTCCCGGACCCGATTACGTCGGCGTGTGGGTCAAGACGACCCACAACTGGACGACCGGCATTGTGCAGACCTCCCCCACCGACGTGACCGAGCAGGCCGTCTTCAGGATCGAGCCACGCCAATGAGCCAAGCCACCACCCACCGGCGCATCCGCGTCATCGACCGCCGCCGCGACGAACGGGGCATCGTCATCGTGTGGATGGCCCTGACGCTCGTCGTGTTGTTGATGTTCGCCGCGTTCATGGTCGACCTGGGCGCCTGGTACCAGCAGTCCCAGGACCTCCAGCGGACCACCGACGCGGCGGCCCTGGCCGGCGCCACCTACCTGCCCAACAGCCCCGACGCCGCCGGCGGTGACACGCCGGCCAACTGCGGGGCCACGGTCAGCGCCATCGAGACCGCCGTGCCCACCAGCGCCTACTGCGCGGCCCTCAAGACGGCCTACAAGAACGGTTACACCAACGCCGTGGTGACCACCAATCCCGACGCCGCCAACAACCGGCAGCTCGACGTGGAGATCGACCAGCCCAACGTCAGCGGCTTCTTCTCCAACTTCTTCAGCTCCAAGCTGACCTTCAAACGCTACGCCCACGCCGAGTTCTCCACCGCCGTGCAGCTCGGCAGCCCGCAGAACTACTTCGGCACGGGGACGCTGGCCGGCTTCACCGGCTTCAACGGCACGGGCACCCCGAACTTCTGGGCCACCATCAGCGGCTACTGCAACGCCAAGGAATCGGGCGACGAGTACGCCGCCGGCTTTGACGGCAACGTGGCCAACCCCCACAACGGCTCCTACACCCTCGGGGCGACGTTCCCCACCAACTGCAACCCGACGGCCGATCCGCGCACCAGCGGGACGACGACCTGCAACACCGGCCAGAACATGAACTGCGAGTTCGACCCGGCCGGCTACCAGTACACCATCAACGTGCCGACCGGCGTGAGCGGCGTGCACGTCTACGTGTTCAACGCGGCCTACAGCCCGTGCCGGACCCAGCCGAGCTACTCGGCCGGTGTGCTGGTCACCCCGCCGTCCCC
>Ga0075017_100001378_pt1 | contig 14781 bp, 15 predicted proteins | sample AleBraG_ABR_2012_FD_71475 | JGI IMG/M metagenome (GOLD analysis project Ga0075017, IMG submission 71475) | Freshwater sediment microbial communities in response to fracking from Pennsylvania, USA - Alex Branch Run_MetaG_ABR_2012 | ecosystem: Environmental > Aquatic > Freshwater > Creek >... | reverse complement strand
TCCTCGCCCGGCAGGCTTTCCAGCCAGCGGCGTGTTTCTTCAGTAATAGCCTTGTCGGTCGTCGCGGTAGTGGCCGTAAAATCTGGGGACAAAGCGGGCTGCTGTCCGGGATTTCTCTCCCTCAACTCCCGCAGCTTTGTCCCAAAGATTTCTTGACGCCGTCGGCGCTACATCTTATAGGGCCCGAGATCCTCGTCCGGCAGGCTTTCCAGCCAGCGGCGCGTTTCTTCGGTGGTAGCCTTGTCGGTTGTCGCCGTGGTGGCCGTAAAATCTTGGGACAAAGCGGGCTGCTGTCCGGGATTTTTCTCCCTCAACTCGTCGCAGCTTTGTCCCAAAGATTTCTTGACGCTGTCAACGCTACATCTTATACGGCCCGAGATCCTCGTCCGGTAGGCTTTCCAGCCAGCGGCGCGTTTCTTCGGTGGTAGCCTTGTCGGTCGTCGCGGTAGTGGCCTTCGAGCTTTTCAAGACCGTCTCTTCGACGTAGATCGGGCAATCCAACCGCAAAGCCAGAGCCAGCGCGTCGCTCGGCCGCGAATCCACCGATATCAGATCGCCATCCTTGTCGAGCCAGATGACCGCGTAGAAAGTATCGTCCTTCAGTTCGCTCACTACCACCTTGCGAATACCGGTTCCCAAGCCGTGCAGCAGAATCTTAATCAGATCGTGCGTCATCGGCCGCGGCGTCGATACCTTTTCAATTTCCAGAGCGATCGCATTGGCTTCGTAAATCCCAACCCAGATGGGAAGGATGGTGTTGCCGCTGAGATCCTTCAGAACCACAATCGGCATGTTCGTGACCGGATCCATCATCAAACCGCGGATTTTCATTTCAACTTCCATGTGGTCCCCCTAATTGAGATTGCCCGCAATCGCTTCGCCCGCCAACGAATTCGGCCCCGACCGCGTAACCCGGACGTCCAGATAGCTGCCCGCAAGCGTCAAACCGGCTTGCGGCTGGGGCACACGCGAGTGCACAAAATTGAGCGTCCGGTTCTGTGAGGTGCGGCCGATCCATTGCCCTGTGGCTTGATTATAGCCCTCCGCCATCGTTTCCTCCACCGCCCCCACCATTTCGGCGTGGCGGCGAATCTGGATGGCGCGCTGCTTCTCCAAAACAATAGCCAGTCGCCGCGTCTTTTCCTCCTCCGGAATGTGATCCTCCAGCGCCAGCGCCGCCGTGTTGGGACGCTTGGAATACTTGAAGCCGAAGATCGCGTCAAACTCCACCGCGTCCAGCAAAGACAGCGTTTGCGCGAAATCCTCCTCCGTCTCTCCCGGAAAACCGACAATGATGTCGGTGGTAATCGCCATCGGCCGGCGCGCGCATTTCATCCAGTCAATGCGGCGCATGTACTCGCTTCGTGTGTACAGCCGCTGCATGCGCGCCAGCACCGCGTCGGAGCCCGATTGCACCGGCAGGTGAATGTGATTGCACAGCACAGGATTTTCGTCGATCGCGTCCACGATCTCTTTGACGAAATCGCGAGGATGGGAGGTGGTAAAGCGCACCCGCCGGATCCCAACGATCTCGCCGACCGCGGCCAACAGACGAGCGAAATCCCAGCCTGCCAGCGAAGGATCGCGGTAGCTGTTGACGTTCTGCCCCAGCAACTGGATCTCGCTATAACCCGTGCGCGCCAGTTCGCCCGCTTCCTTCAGAATGCTCTCGCTCGTCCGGCTGCGCTCCGGCCCGCGAGTGAACGGCACCACGCAATACGCGCAGGCTTTGTCGCAACCTTCAATGATCGTAAGGTAGGCGCGGTGCGGATTGTCTCGCCGCGTAAAGGGCGTCTCAAACGCATCAGCCGCATCGAACTCCAGACCGGTGACTCGCCGGTTTCCCGTCCCCAGTTGCACCAGCATCTGCGGCAGCTTGGCATAACTGGCCGAGCCCGCTACCAGGCTCACATGCGGAGCGCGCTCGAAAATCTTGGCGCCTTCCTGTTGGGCCACGCACCCCAGAACCGCGAACATCTTGCCCTGGCTGTTTTTCTTGAACTGATCCAGCCGATGGAACACCTTCTGTTCCGCCTTGTCGCGAATGCTGCAGGTGTTGTAGAGGATGAGGTCGGCGGCTTCCCATTGCTCCACTTGCGCGTAGCCTTCCGAGACTAGCGTGCCAATGACCTTCTCGGAGTCGTGCGCGTTCATTTGGCAGCCGAAAGTCTCGATGTAAAACGTCTTCATGGGAGGCTGCTTTCATTGTAACGGGCGGCGGGCGCGGCGGCCGCGAGGGAGGTCGCGCGCTAAATCGGTCCTGATCGCGAGGTCCTGAGGCCGCGTAAGCTCAAGGCGTTTGCGGGCCCTAGCCAATGTCCAAGTGCCCGACGTGTCAGACTCGGCTTATTATCGGCGGCCTGGGTAGCATTTCAGCGTGGCATGCAGGCTAGTCTGATCACCGGTTCTCCGTATCGTGACCGCAGCGCAGGCGTCGGTCCTTTCAGGAGCGGTCGAATGGGCCATCGGCGCCTATAATGGTCATTAGGGTGGCCACGTGAAAATCAGCACTGTCCGCGAGTTCCGCGACCATGCCTCGCGGCTGATGCATGACGATCAGCCTTTGCTTGTCACTCGACGGGGACGCTTGGCCGGTGTCTTCTTCCCTTGGACCGAATCGGCTCTTCCCCAGGACCTCAAACGCGAATTGTTCTTGGCGCTGACTGCGGACATAGCCAAGCAGGCGCGCAAGGCGAAGGTTGATGAGGACGAAGTTCAGCGGGAATTCACTGCTTGGCAAAAGAATCGTCGTGCGGCTGGCCGCGGACGCTAACGTCCTCGTCTCCGCGGTTCTCGGCGGCCGTGCCCGGTTGATCCTCGCATCGCCAGCCGTGGAAGCTGTCTTCACCACGGCCACGGTACTTTCCGAGGTCCAGGAATACGCTCCAATTCTAGCGGCTAAGAAGAAGCTCAGTGCTGAATCGATTCTCTTGGCCGTCTCTGTGTTGCCGATTGAACTCGTCGATCCCAGCCTGTACCGGCGTAAATTAGCCGAAGCTCGAAGGCGTATCGGTGATCGGGATCCGGATGACGTCGATTTGTTGGCGCTAGCTCTCCTGCTGCGAGTGCCCGTCTGGTCGAATGACAACGACTTTGAGGTGGCTCGCGTTGAGTGGTACACGACGGCGGAATTGCTGACCCGGCTTGCGCTGTAAAGCGAGGTCTTACGGAGTCCTCCGTGCATCGCTGGAGGCGATCTTCGGATCGGCACCAACGGTGACGTCGTCGCGCCGGTTTTCGCCCCGCGTAGGGCTTTCGCCCTATTGAGCTCCTAGTGGAATCAGCATAGTGTAGAGGAGTGAGAGTAATTTGGATAGTTCCGGTCTTCGCCCTCTTGAGCAGCGCGCAAGACGTTTACACGCGAACCGAAGTGGACGTCAATGGAAGGCGAGTCGCTCCCGGGCCCACCGAGGTTGTCACCAAGGGCGGACGAACGGAGCTTTCCCGCTCGGTCAACGGCCAGCTCGTTCCCGTCGAGAAAACCGAAGAACGCGTGCTTCAGGAAGACGCCAATGGCAAAACCGTGGAGCGGCTGATCAAGCGCTACGACTCGACCGGCGTTGCTCTGCCGCCCATAAAGGAAGTCATCAGCCAGCAGAAAACGGCGGGCGGCGGCTCGGTCACCACCCGCACCGTTTATGCGGGCGACGTCAACGGCCATATGGAGGTCCAGGAGCGCACGTTGACACAGACCCGGAAGGCCGGCGACTCGGAGAATTCAGAGACGGTGGTCCAACGCCCCACCATCAATGGCGGATTGGAGCCCGTTTCCCGCCAGGTCGTGGAGAAAGTCAAGAGCGGCGACAGCTATCAGGAGAATTCCACCACCTATCGTCCGGATCCAAACGGAGCTCTTGTGCCGTCAACAAAAGTATCCAAGAGCGTGATCAAGACCAACGGGCAAACCACCGAGAACGCCGCGGAATATGAAATCGGATCTACCGGGCAGATGAGCCTCCACAGTCAAACAGTGCAGAGCACGGTGAAGCGTGCCGATGGATCGGAGGATACGCAACTGCAAGTCTTCCGCCAGAGCGTGCCGGGCATCGCCGCGTCGTCCGATGGTAAGCTGCACCTGATCGAACAGCAACGCATCGAACGGAAAAAGACCTCCGGGGACACCGTGGTCGAGACCGTTGAGGTGCAACGTCCCACCCTCGCCGATCCCAACCGTCTCGGTCCTCCCAAGCAACTCTCTGAGACCATCTGCAAGGGTAAGTGCGAAAAGCCGGACCAGCCGTGAAGTAACGCTGGCAAAACCATCCGTCGAGATAGGTGCACGAGGAACCTTGCCGCGGGCAAGCGGGTAAACGCCATCTGCTGTATCTGACCGCTTGGCGACTGCGGCGCTGAGTCAGACTGATAACTACACTGCGCGCCGCCAGGCACAAGTTTTCATTCATTCATTCTGAAAGTAAAACCGTGTTACCGAATTGGAGAGCAGTTCCTCACCTCGCCACCTGGGTATCGCCGACCGCCTGCGCGGACTTCTGTACTCACACCGGAGGGTAATGTTGCTCGTAGTCCAAGTGCGAGACAAAGACGACTGGGCCAGCTTTTCAATTGTCCAAGTGCGACTAACGGTCTTCCCGGGCTGAATTATCTCAATCGTCCCAGTCGGCTGGACCTGCGGTAGATCGCTCGCCGAAACATTGGTTCGCTTTCCCGTTCCACCTACGGCCGAAAATACAAACGACTCCGGTGCAAGGTCGATCTCAATGGCCTGCCGGCCGTGATTCGTCATCGACACTGTCAGTACCAGGGATTTGCTTCCGAGCCAGGCGCTTTGGGGGGATTGAGGCGCCCGTATTTGCAAGGACGCAGTCAACCCGTTCACAGGCTTCAAGTCCGGTCGGAACCGCTCTCGCCACTCTTCTTCAATCAGTGGCTCGGGCTCATAGAGCTTCGTCAGCCCTCGATAGTCGTTGTACGTATATCTTTTGCCAGTGAGCAGGTAAAGTGCGCCCGAGAGGCTGGCGGGAGAGATCACATAGTCTTTCGGCGGCTCGCGAAGCAGACGCTCCAACACAGGGACCACGCGAGAATCACCAATTTCAATAAGCGCCTTAAGGGCGGCCAATTTGGGGTCCGAAGAGCCCCATTTCAGGTGCCCCGGGGTGTCAGGGCTGGAATGCCAAGGTTTTCTCTTGTCGGCCGGGTCCAGTAACACCGAGATCAGGGCTGGGACGTCTGAAGGCCCCAGTCGCCCGCTCTTCCGATCTCCGCCGTCGCTCTGCTGCTGGGCCTTCGCGGCTACAAGGGTAAGAATCAGTAGGCCAACAAACAAGAGGACTAGGCCAAGCGCAGTTGGGGAAGTTCGGGTCCTCGCTACGTTCTCGTTCCAACTGACTGTCACTGATGGTTGATCGACACTTCCCATCGCTCTCCACAGCATAACGAAACACTTTCCACACTCGTTGTTTTACCAGCGGCCAAGGATTTCCCCGAAATGTTAATGAGAAGCGGCAGGAAGTTACGGCTTCCTCCAGAACTAAGGAGACTTGCGATGAGCGCTGCCGAACAGGATCGCAAACTGAACGCGCCGGTCGCTCGGTCGTCCGACCGAAAAAACTCAACGCTGCGCCGTTTGATCGGATTCTATCGACGGGGCAGGGCTCTCTTCGTCCCCTGGAAGACACTGGAGCTCAAGCCGGACCGGCGTTTTCCTGCCGCTACGAGTCGTAGGCGCTCAAAAAGAGTTGGCGATCATGGTCGATGATCCCAATGCGCAGACTCTCAAGCCAACCAGACCGGCCCAAGAAATTCCGGTTGAAGCCTGAGTCGTGAGCAAAGAAGACGGGCACCGAAAACTCGATGCCGAGGGTATGGATCGTGACCTCATGCTCGTATGCGACAAAGGAACCTGCCATAGTGCGGAAACGCTGAGCCCGCCCCGACTCGACGTCTAGCCCGAGTTCTTCCCCGTACCTGCGTTCGAAGATGCACTGTGCCGCTCCGGTATCCAGCCTCGCTATTAGCTCGACCTATTGTTTGCCCACACACAGCTCGGTCGGAATCTCAATGCCATCGGCGGAATCATAATGACAGGAAACGGCGAATTTGATCGATACAGGCATTTACCAGCCTGGAACGAACGGAAGGGGATCTTCTGGAAGCACGTGCACCAGAAAAGGGACGTCGATGCCAGCTGCTTTTGCGGCGGTAAACGCCCTATGTCCGTCCGTGTCGGCGGCAACCAAGCGTTCACCCTCCACTACCACCCATCGATCCACGTATTTGGCGCGGTTTTGCTTGATCCAGTCCATTTCGCGTCGTCGGTCCCGCGATGGGGTCCTTTTGAAGGGAGGTTCTTGTTGGAGCCCATCCGCGAACCGCAGAACCTGCTCCTGCTTCGCCGCCGGTAAACGGCGCACTTTATCCAGAATGGCTTCTTCGAGGCTCATACTTCCGCTTTCTTGATGATACCCGAGCTTGCGCCACCAGAAAACAATGGCGCCTGCGCAGAGCGTTGTGACCGAACGACTATCTAACCGCCGATCGAGACCGCGTTCTTCCTCGATGGCCCGCCAAATGCCCGTGCTGAACCCCATCTGGAAATCAGCCACGTCTCTGTTTGTCGAACTTCTTAACCATCTCCACAAACGGTTCACGAATAATAAACGGGGGCACACGCCGCCCATCCACGTCGGTAAATCCGAATTCACGAGCCAGTTCGCCCACGTGGAAGGCTTTCCCGGATTTGCGCATCAACCGCGAGTCGCCGGCCAGCGCAGCCACCGCCCGCCCGAGGTACTCCGGCGATTCACTCTTCTTCAGCCAGGAGAGCTTCCTCCAGTCCGCCTCTCCCTTCGCATATGACATTACCCTCTCGGTTCGCATGAAACCGGGGGCCAGCGCCACCGTCGCGATATGGTGCTGGCGAAGCTCCAGCGCCAAGCCCCAAAGCAGGCGCACGATGGAATGCTTGGCAACATCGTAGAAGTTCCCGATGTACTTGTCATGGTCCCAGGCAATGGTGCTCACGATCAGCCCGGGCGCGCGTGCTGCGGCGGACTCAATCATGAGGGGAATTGCGAAATACGTTGCCAGAAGGTGAGTCTTCAGTCCGCGTTCGATCATTGCATCCCAAAGGCGCAGCGGTGCCTGCCAAAAGTACGCAGGCATAGGGCGTTCGCCTTCGTAGCCGCCCCAAGCATTATTGACCAGGATGTCGAGCCTGCCTTGCTCATCGCGAACTTTCCGAAACAGGGCTTGCACATCGGCCTCATCCGTGTGATCGCAGCGAACGGCGATTCCTTTTCCGCCGCGTCGCGTCACTTCCTCCGCCGATTCTTCGATGGTGCCAGGTAGATTGTCAGTGGTCGGCTGCCCAAGCACGCTGCGGCCCGTCACGTAGACCGTTGCGCCGCGTTCGCCGAGTACGGCAGCGATGGCACGTCCAGCACCCCGGCTCGCGCCCGTCACTACGGCGACTCTGCCACGAAGATTCAGAGGATTATCTTTGCGCTTTGGTGGTCGCGCGCCCATCGCGAAACTCCCTGAACCTCATTGTAATTCCGGTTTCTCTCCAGCGCCGGCCAGACCCGCGCCGCCATCATACCGCTATGAGCACAGTCTAATTTCGTCGCCTCGGGCAGTGCCGGGCCTGCCTAAGGTGTTCCGGTCTACACGCGAGCCATTCTATCGTTTCAGAGGATGTTGTGGCATTGACCGCGATACATCCAGAAGAACATCTCGCTGCAAAACCAAGAAACTCGAGATGACGCTGCCGAACTGGCTCGCAAACTGAACGCTCAACACTTCGGCTATCATTGCCTATCCACGTTTCTAGCTCAGGCGGTCCACTTGCCGGGCTCGCGGAATTTCAGAATCCGTAGCATTGAGAGTATGGTGTTCCAACTGTGCATTGTCGCCAATCGTTTTCATGTGGCGGCGGTACTCCCCATACACGAGACGGGCCGCGAAGTCGTCATTAATTCCGGTTGTGCCTCCTTCCGCGCCCGACATTTGATGGAATGTACGTGTCGCATGCGCCCACGCGTGTAGGTCGGTGCCCCCGGACCCCCAGCGGGTTATCCACGTGTTGGCTACTGCCGGCGCCGTCACCGTCCAGGGAAATTGAGAACGTGTGAACGCGGAGCTGACTCAACGTGGTTGTCCTTACCGCCAAGATTATCGTAAACAGTTTGATCCGCAAATGCCGACCGGGACGAACTGTCGAATTCTGATAGGGTTAATTAAATAACGAAACCCCCGCCAATCAGGCACTTCGTCAGATTCCTGCTCAGAGCCCTTTTTTGCATCCACGGAAATGACCTGCCCGCAAAGCGTGTTTGACGCCGGAACTGCGCGTCGCGGTCCGGATGATCGTTCCCTCCTCGGATCGTAAACGGCGTTGAGATCACCGTGATCTACACCGATGTGTCCAACACCGAACGCCGGATGATTTCGGCATGGAGGGCGGAACGGCCTGAACGAGCAGCGCATCGGAAAAGCATCGGTTAAACAATTGGTGATGGGCCGGACCGACTGGCAACATCTCCGCTCCTTGAGTGACCAGGAGATCCGGAAGGCCATCGAGACAGACCCAGCGGCACGCCCAACGGACGCCGGCTTCTGGAAGCAGGCCAAAGTGGTACTACCGCAACCCAAACAGACTGTCACAATCCGGCTGGATGCGATCTGCTCAAATGGTTGCGACGGCAAATGGGCTACCAGACGCGGATCAACGCCGTGCTACGAACCTACATGGATGCGCAGAAACGTGATTTGGTTTAGTGATCCCTGTTGGTCATCAGATCGGTGATCGAGCACAAGGCCCGCTGATACGGCGATTCCGGAAACTCGGCGATGATCGCGCGTGCTTTGTCGGTGAAGGCGATCGCCCGCTCGCGGCAGCGCTCAAAGCCGCAGTGCCGCTCGATCAGTTTGAGGATGCGCGGCAGCGGCATGGAGTCGTAGTTGCCGTCTTTGAGGATGGCCGCAATCAGTTTGCGCTCTTCTTCGGAAGCATTTTCCAGCGCATAAATCAACGGCAGCGTCACTTTGCCTTCGCGCAGATCGTTGCCAACGGGTTTGCCCAGCACGGCTTCGCGCGCGGTGAAGTCCAGCACATCGTCGACGAGCTGAAACGCAATTCCCAGGTTCCAGGCGAACTCGCCCAGGCGGGCTTCGGTGGCCTCGTCTGCGCCGCCCATGATCGCGCCCAGCCGGGCGCAGGCGGAAAATAGACTGGCCGTTTTCCGATCGATCAATTGCATGTAGTCGGCTTCGGAAATATCGATTTTGCCGATGCGTTCCAATTGCAGCAGTTCGCCTTCCACCATCATCTGCGTCAAGCCGATCAACAAATCCAGCAGATGAAAATTTCGCTCGCGTAGGGCCAGTTGGAACGCTTGCATATACAGCCAGTCGCCTGCCAGCACACAGGTGTGATTTCCCCAGATGGTGTTTGAAGAAGGCCGGCCGCGGCGCGTTTTGGCAACGTCGATCACGTCGTCATGCACCAAAGTCGCCGTGTGAATCATCTCCACCACCGCCGCCATGCGGATGGAGCCTTCCGTCGATCGGCCGCACAACTTAGACGAGAGCAGAACGAGCATGGGCCGCAGCCGCTTGCCCCCGCCCGATTGCAGGTATCGCCCGATGGTGGTAACCGTGTCCACGCTGGAAATCGACTCCAGCCCGATCACGCCCTCCACTTTCTGGAGATCGTCGCGGACAAGGTCCAGGATTTCACGCGCGTTGAGAACCTGCCCCAGTTTGCCTAGACCCATTAGAAACCCTAGTTTAACAACACAGCCGCCGGAAGTTGGCGGTGGTGGCGCGCGCCAGGTCTTCCACTGATTCTCCCCGCAGCTCCGCCAGACGCTTGGCGGTGAATGGCAGGAACGACGGCTCGTTGCGCTTGCCGCGTTTCGGAATGGGCGCCAGATAAGGAGCGTCGGTCTCCAACAGGATTCGATCGAGCGGCGCCTCCCGTGCGGCCAGCTGCACGTCCAAGGCCTTGGGGTACGTGACGATGCCTCCAAAGCTCAGCAGGAAACCCAAGCCCAGCGCACGCGCCGCTTCCTTCGGGCCGCCCGAAAAACAGTGCATCACGCCCGGCAGCCGGTGCGGTTTCCAATGCCGCTCCAGCAAGGCGAATGTGTCGTCCCAGGCCTCGCGCGTATGGATCACAATCGGTTTGCGTGCTTCAGCAGCGATGGCCATCTGTTCGATGAATACGGCCTGTTGCACTTCGCGGGGCGAGAAATCGTAATGATAGTCCAAGCCAATTTCGCCCATCGCTACAACCTTTGGATGCCGCAAAAGCGCCGCCAGGCTTTTTGAATGTTCCGGCAGCGCCTTGGCAGCATCGTGCGGATGAATTCCCACAGTGGCCAGGAACTGCGGATATCGTTCCGCCATGCGGATGCCGGTTTCCAGATCGCCGGGACCGTCGCCGGTGCCGATGGCGACCATGGTTTCCACACCAACTTCGACGGCGCGGGCCACGGCCTGGTCACGGTCGGCGGCAAATTCTTTGCCGTCCAAGTGACAGTGGGAGTCAACCAGGGTCACTTCAGGCGCGCTCCCACGGGAACATCTTCCAGAAAGCCGGCCAGCACCGGCAACTCGCCTTCCAACGATGCTGCCACGATCATGCCCTGGGAAGTGAGGCCGCGTAACTTGCGTGGCGCGAGGTTGGCGACAATCACCACTTTGCGGCCGACCAGGGTTTCCGGCTGATAGGCCGCGGCGATGCCCGCCACGATGGTGCGAGGCTCCAGTTCGCCAATGTCCACTTTCAGGTGGAGCAGTTTGTCGGCGCCTTTCACTTTTTCAGCGGACAGCACCCGACCCACGCGCAGATCCACTTTGACAAAGTCGTCAATCACGATCTCCGGCGAAAGGGGCGTGATCGATTTGCCCACCTGCGCGACGGGCTCAGGCTCCGGTGTTTTGCCCATCAGTACCGCCTGGCGCGCCTTTTCGATCACTTCCAGTTCTTCCAACTTGACGATCAGCGGGGCCGCCTCCAGCCTGGGAAACACCGGCGTGGGCTGGCCGACGTTCTGTCCAGCAGGCAGTTTCCCCCAATGCAGTTCAGGAAGCCGGACGGCGGAAATCCGAGTGAGAAAACCAAGCTGTTTCCAAATGTTCTCGGCGGCATCCGGCATCACGGGATACAACAGAGCCGTCACAATTCGCAGTCCCTCAGCGGCGGTATAAAGCGTCTCGTCCAGCATTGTCTGCGCGGCCGGATCGGCGTTCTTGTTCAACTTCCAGGGCGCGCGCTCCACAATGAATCTGTCGAGCACCGAAATAAAAGACCAGATGGCTTCCAGGCCGCGAGAGAAGTTCAACTGCTCAAACGTTTCGATGACCGTGGCGCACATGTTGTCAGAAGCTTCCGCCACTTGGCCAAACCCGTCCGACGCCGGCACTTCTCCCTTGCGGTATTGCTGAATCATGCTGAGCGTGCGGCTGGCTAGATTGCCCAACCCGTTAGCCAGGTCCGCGTTGTAGCGCTGGATGAGCGCGTCGTAGCTGAAGGTGCCGTCCTGTCCAAAGGTAATCTCGCGCCAGAGAAAATAGCGCAAACCGTCGGCGCCAATCAAGTCGGCCAGCGGACCGGGACGGACCACATTTCCGCGGGACTTACTCATCTTGACGCCATCGTTCAGAATCCAACCGTGCGCGAAGACTTTCTTGGGCAATGGCAAATCGGCCGCCATGAGAAACGCGGGCCAGTACACCGCGTGGAATCGCAGAATGTCCTTGCCGATGAGATGCAGATCCGCCGGCCAGAGGTTCTCACCCTCCACCGCGGTCATGTAAGAGATCAGCGCATCAAACCACACATAGAAAACATGGTTGCCTTCCACCGGTGCGGGAATGCCCCACTTGAGATTGGTGCGCGTGATGGAGAGATCGCGCAGTCCGCTTTTCACAAACGACACGATCTCGTTGCGCCGGTAATCGGGCTGCACAAAGTCGGGCTGCTTCTCATATAACTCCAACAGCCGGTCCTGCAACAACGACAGCTTGAAGAAATAGTTGTCTTCAGTCACCGTTTCCGTGGGGCGCCCGCAGTCCGGACAATTGTCGCCGGGCTGGGCGTCGTTGACGTAGGCTTCATCGTTCACGCAGTACTGCCCCGTGTAGGATCCCTTTTCGATATAGCCGTTCTTCTGGCAGCGCAGGAAAAGATCCCGGACCACCGCGTGGTGGCGCGGGTCGGAGGTCCGAATGAAGTGATCGATCTGAATGCCCAGTTGCTTCCATTGCCGTTGGAATTCTTCTGCGATTACGCGCGCGTATTCTTCCGGCGTCTTGCCCCCGGCCGAAGCGGCCCTTTCGACATTCCGGCTGTGTTCATCGGAGCCGGTAGTCAAAACCACGGGCTCAAAGCCCTGCATCGTTTTGAAGCGCTTGATCAGGTCGGCGGTAAAGGTGCAATACGCCGTGCCTAAGTGCGGCGCGGCGTTGACGTAGTAAATGGGAGTTGTCAGGTAATATTTCATCGTTTGTTTTTCAGAAAAGCGAAGCTGGCTTCGGCAATCACGGCGCGCAGGGCACGGCCGCTCCCGGCAGCCACCCGTCGGCAGTCGTCATACTCGGGAGCAAACGTGCCATCTTCCGCAACCTTTATCTTGACGCGTTGTCCGAAGACGTCCACCTCTTCAAAGCGCCGCTCTTTCACGCGGCGTTCGGCGTTGTAGATGCGAAGACCTAAAGTGGGAGTCTCGGCCAGCAGAGTGGCGCAGAGGATCTCCTGGTCCGCGGGCCGCCCAATCACACGCAGCAATGTGCCGGGGCGATTCTTCTTCATCAAGACGGATGTCAGCGTCACATCGAGCGCGCCCGCGTCCAGCAATCGCTCCAGTGCGTAGCCGAGAACCTGCGGCGTGGCGTCGTCGATGTTGGCTTCAATCACCGAGACCGTGGTGGCTTCTGGGGCTGCCGTGCTTTCACCGAGAAGAACTCGCAGTACGTTGGGGTGCTCCGGAAAGTCGCGATCTCCTGCCCCGTAGCCAGCCGCCGTAATGCGCATGGGCGGGAGCGCGCCGAAGCCCTTGGCCAGCGTGGTGGCGATCGCAGCGCCGGTCGGCGTGGTCAATTCCAGCGCGGGTCCGCGGGCATAAATCGGCCGACCCTTCAAAAGCGTCGCGGTGGCGGGAGCGGGCACCGGCAAAACACCGTGCTCGGTCTTTACGGTTCCGCTGCCGACGTTGATGGCCGAGCAGTAGATGGAATCCACGCTCAGCAACGCCAGGGCGGCGCAAGCACCCACAATGTCGCAGATGGAATCGATGGCGCCCACTTCGTGGAAATGCACTTTGTCGATCGGGACACCGTGGACTTCCGTTTCCGCCTCGGCCAGCTTTTGAAACACAGCCATGGCATTTTTGCGCGCCGGGTCCGGGAGATCGGCCTTGTCGATCATCTCCAGGATGTGCGGCAAGTGCCGATGCTTTTTCGTGTCCTCGGCCTCGACGATGAATTTGGATGCGGCCAAGCCGCTGCGTTTGGTTTTTTCCAGACGTAGCCGAGCGCCCGTGCCCAGGCCGTCCAGCAGTCGCACCACGGACTCCGCGTTGGCGCCGGCGTCCACCAATGCTCCCACGGTCATGTCTCCGGAAATGCCGGAGAACGCGTCGAGATAACAGATTCTCATGCGATCAGGCGCGGCAGAATTTCACCGGATGGCCCTTCCAACGTTTCGTCCATCTGGTCTGACAGCGCGGTAGGCGTGGCATTGATTTCGACGACGCGTTTTCCCAGCCGGGCAAGGCCCGCCGCCGGATACACGACACCGGACGTGCCAATCACCAGCAATAAATCCGAGTGGCGCACCGCTTCTTCCGCGGCGTGCCAGACTCCCGGCGGAAGCGCCTCGCCAAACCAGACCACGCCCGGCCGCAACTTGCCGCCGCACTCACACTGCTGCGGCCGCGGACCAGTGCTCTCGCGCGAGCACTGCAAGCATCGTTGCGTAAATATGCTGCCGTGCAGGTGCAGGACGTTGCGGCTGCCCGCGCGTTCGTGCAAATCGTCCACGTTCTGCGTGATCAACGTGAACTGCGGAATTCGCCGTTCCATCTCGGCCAGCGCCAAGTGCCCGGGATTGGGCTGCGCCGCGGCAACTACTTCCCGCCGCCAGTCATACCATTTCCATATCAGCTCCGGATCGCGCGCAAAGGCTTCCGGCGTGGCTAACTGCTCGGCCCGAAACTGGCGCCACAGGCCGTTATTGTCGCGGAAAGTGGGAATGCCACTCTCCGCCGACACTCCCGCCCCGGTGAGCACCGCCACCGACCGCGCCTGCATCAGCCATTCTCGCGCCTGCACAATTTCAGGGTAACGTAGCCGTGCCCGGCCGGTTGATAAGAAACGTCGACGTTTGTTCAAAGAAGCTCTTCAGCGCCATCTCGGCATCGCCCGGCAGTGCCGCGTTTCTCAAAGCGGAAGCCATCAATTGCATCCACCGATCCCGAGCGGCCGCATCGATGGGAAACGGATTGTGGCGCACTCGCAGGCGCGGATGGCCGCGTTCCTCGATGTATCGCATCGCACCTCCAAAGCGGAACAGCAGAAAGTCGCAAAGGCGCCGCTCCGCTTCGGCAAGGTCCCTGCCCGCGTACATGGGACCCAGAATGTCATCCTGCGGGATTTGCTTATAGAATGCCGAAACCAGCCGCACGAAGCCTTCTTCACCGATCGCTGAAAAGATATCCTGCTCTTCCACAATGACGATGCTAGCAGGCGGGGATTTGCGGCCGACGAACCCCGCACAGGCGCCAAGGGGACACTGCTGTGATATTTATCAACCGA
>Ga0075017_100001377_pt1 | contig 14785 bp, 13 predicted proteins | sample AleBraG_ABR_2012_FD_71475 | JGI IMG/M metagenome (GOLD analysis project Ga0075017, IMG submission 71475) | Freshwater sediment microbial communities in response to fracking from Pennsylvania, USA - Alex Branch Run_MetaG_ABR_2012 | ecosystem: Environmental > Aquatic > Freshwater > Creek >... | reverse complement strand
CACGATGGCCAAGCCTGCTCTTCGTAAGCCGAAGAAGAAGGTCTGCGTCTTCTGCAAGGAGAAGATCTCCAGCGTCGACTACAAGGACACGTCGCTGCTGCGCAAGTACATCTCCGACCGCGGCAAGATCCGTGCCCGTCGCGTGAGCGGCAACTGCACCCAGCACCAGCGCGACGTCGCGACCGCGGTCAAGAACGCCCGCGAGATGGCGCTGCTGCCCTACACCTCGACCGCCCGCTGACGAAGGAGGCGACTACACCATGAAGCTCATCCTGACCCAGGACGTGAACGGTCTCGGCGCCCCTGGCGACGTCGTCGAGGTCAAGGACGGCTACGGCCGCAACTACCTCCTCCCGCGTGGTCTCGCGACCGCGTGGACCAAGGGTGGCGAGAAGCAGGTCGCGCAGATCAAGCGCGCCCGCGAGGTCCGCGAGGTCCGCGACCTCGACGACGCCGCCGCGATCAAGGCGAAGCTCGAGGGCCTCAAGGTCACGCTCTCGGCCCGCACCGGTGACACCGGCCGCCTCTTCGGCGCCGTCACCGTCGCCGACGTCGTGGACGCCATCGCGGCGGCCGGCGGCCCGGCGGTCGACAAGCGCAAGGTCACCATCGTGAGCCCCATCAAGACCGTGGGCGCCCACAAGGTCGAGGTCCGGGTTCACCCCGAGGCCCTGGCGACTCTGAGCGTCGACGTCGTCAGCGCCTGACACGCGAGCACACGCAAGGCCGTCACCCCGAACGGGGTGGCGGCCTTCGTGCTGTGCGCCCGACTCGCGCGGGGCTAAATCTGGCCGCGGAGGTAGGTCAGCACTCCGGGGGTTGCTCGCTCGAGCATCTGGAGGACCTGTTCGAAGCCGTCGCCGTGGCCGTAGAACGGGTCCGGGACGTCGAGGTCCGCTCCCGCGACGTCGGCGAGCGCCGGGTCGAACGAGCGCATGAGGCGCACGTCGGCGTCCGGGGCCATCCGCAGCAGCGCGTCGTGGTGACTGGAATCCATCGCGAGCAGGAGGTCGGGCGCGTCGGGGCGCTCGAACCAGGATCGGGTGATCTGCGAGACACGGTGCGCGGAGCCGTCGTAGCCGTGCCTCGCCAGCACCTGGAGCGAGCGCCGGTCGGCGCCATCGCCGATGTGCCACGCGCCGAGGCCGGCCGAGTCGACGACGATTGCGTGTCCGAGCCCCGCGCGGTCCACGGCGTCGCGCAGCACGTACTCAGCCATCGGCGAGCGACAGATGTTGCCGGAGCAGACGGCGGTCAGGCGCAGCAGCGAGGTCACCAGCCCATCCAAGCCGAGACCGATCGTGTAGGGGTTACGGACCCGGCTTGGACGGACTACTACACCTCCGCACGATCGGTCGGGCGAGGGGGTCGGAGTCATCCTCCGGCGTCGCCGAGGGCCGCGGACTCGGTGGCGTCGACCGAGCCGCCGCTGGCGCGCAGCCAGGCGTCGCCGCGCGACCGCCAGGCGAGCAGCGCTCCGCGGACGACCATGAACCAGGTGAGCGCCCACCACAGCCCGACGACGCCGAGGTCGCGCGCGAGCACGACGTAGGCCGCGGGGACGAACGCCGCGAGCATGACCAGTCCCGCACCGGCGAGCCAGCGCCCGTCGCCGGCGCCGATGAGGACGCCGTCGAGGACGAACACGGGGGCTGCGAGCGGCTGCTGCAGCGCGGCGAGGACGAGCGACGCGGCGATGAGCGAGCGCACCAGCGGGTCGGACGTGAACAGCGACGGCAGCCACCGGACGCAGGCCAGCACGAGCAGACCGAGCACGGCGCCCATCATGACGCCGAGCCGCACCAGCCGGACCGTGATGGTGCGCGCACCCGCGACGTCGCCCGAGCCGAGGTAACGCCCGAGGAGCGCCATGCCGGCGATGGCCAGGGCGTCGGCGGCGAGCGCGAGCAGCATCCAGACCTGGAAGCTGACGTGGTAGGCCGCGAGGTCGGCGTCGCCGAGCCGAGCGGCGACGGCCGCCGCCAGCAGGAACACCGAGCGCAGCACGACCGTGCGGGCGAACAGCGGGCCGCCGGTGCGGGCTGCCGCCAGTACGCCGACCCCGGACGGTCGCAGGGAGACGCCGTGGCGGTGGGCGACCCGCACCAGCACCGCGACGTACGCCGACGCCTGCACGAGCTCGGCGACCGCCGTCGCGGCCGCCGAGCCGCCGATGCCGTAGTGCAGCCCGAGCACGAGCCACGCGGCGAGCCCGAGGTTGACCGAGACCGCGACGAGGGTGACGAGCAGGGTCGTGCGGGTGTCCTGCAGGCCGCGCAGCACGCCGACCCCCGCCATCGCGACGAGCGCGGCCGGGAAGCCGAACGCGGCGACGTGCAGGTAGGTGATGGCGTAGCGCGTCACCTCCGGCGAGGCACCGAGGGCCACGACGGCCGGCTCGGCGAGCAGCCAGGTCGCGACGGCCAGCACCGCACCGAGCCCGAGCCCGAGCGCCATCCCCTCGACGCCCTCGGAGACCGCGGCGTCCCAGCGGCCCTCGCCGACGCGGCGCGCGACCGAGGAGGTGGTGGCGTAGGCCAGGAAGATGCACAGCCCGAGGACCAGTGACACGAGCGTGGCCGCGGCGCCGAGCCCGGCCAGCGGCAGGGTGCCGAGGGTGCCCACGATGGCGGCGTCCACGAGCACGAACAGCGGCTGGGCGACCAGGGCGCCGAGGGCCGGCACGGCCAGGCGCAGGATCTCGCCCAGCGAGCCGTCCGGGCCCGGCGGGGGCCTCGTCGCGCCGCTCATGCCGTCATGGTGTCCGAGCGGGCGCGCGCCCGCCGAGCCGGGGTTGCGTCGGGCGCGCTGGTATGCCCGCGACGGGACGTGTTCACCAGGCGGACACCTGCAGGAAGTTTCTTCCCTCCCCAGGGTGGGGAGAGCATCACCCCAGGTCAGAGGGCTGACTGATCAAGATCCAGTTGGTTATCCCACGGTTGTCCACAGGCTTGTCACCCGACTCGCCGAGCCTGGTCCCCACATCGTCCCCAGGTTGTCCACAGGGTCCGTTGTGGTCGGTCCTCGACCTCTCTACGGTCGCGGTGGCGGTGTCGGACCCGAGGCGTAGACCTGGGGTCGTAACTCCGCCCACGACCCGCCCGCACCCGCGCGGCGCGGTCGCGGATCGGGGGCGGTCGCCGTCCTGCGGAGCATGACCGAGGAGCTGCCCTGTGAGTGTCGTCGAGCTCTCCCCCCGCGAGGACTCCGGCGCCCCGGACCGCACGCCCCCGCAGGACATCGCCGCAGAGCAGTCGGTCATCGGCGCGATGCTGCTGAGCAAGGACGCCATCGCCGACGTCGTCGAGACCCTGCGCGAAGGCGACTTCTACCGCCCGGCTCACACCCTGATCTACGCCACCGTCCTCGACCTCTACGGCCGCGGCGAGCCGGCCGACGCCGTCACGGTGTCCGCGGAGCTCACCAAGGGCGGCGAGCTCGGCCGCGTCGGCGGGGCGCCCTACCTCCACACGCTGGTCGCGTCGGTCCCCACCGCGGCCAACGCCGGCTACTACGCGCGCATCGTGCGCGAGCGCGCCGTGCTGCGCCGCCTCGTCGAAGCCGGCACCCGCATCGTGCAGATGGGCTTCGCCGGCGACGGCGACGTCGACATGATCGTCGACCGCGCGCAGGCGGCAATCTACGACGTCACCGACCGGCGCACGAGCGAGGACTACCTCTCCCTCGCCGACATCATGCCGGGCACCCTGGAGGAGATCGACGCCATCGCATCGCGCGGCGGTCAGCTCTCCGGCGTGCCCACCGGCTTCGCGGACCTCGACGCCGTCACCAACGGCCTGCACCCCGGGCAGATGGTCGTCGTCGCCGCGCGTCCCGCGATCGGCAAGTCGACCCTCGGGCTCGACCTCGCGCGCTCGGCGTCGATCCACCACGGACTCACCAGCGCCATCTTCAGCCTGGAGATGAGCCGCAACGAGATCGCGATGCGCCTGCTGTCGGCCGAAGCGTCGATCGCGCTCAACCACCTGCGCAGCGGCACGATGTCCGACGCCGACTGGCAGAAGCTCGCGCGCAAGATGAGCGCCGTGTCCGAGGCGCCGCTGTTCATCGACGACTCGCCCAACATGACGATGATGGAGATCCGCGCGAAGTGCCGGCGGCTCAAGCAGCGTCACGACCTGCGCCTTGTCGTCATCGACTACCTGCAGCTGATGAGCTCGGGCAAGAAGGTCGAGAGCCGCCAGCAGGAGGTCTCGGAGTTCTCCCGCTCGCTCAAGCTGCTCGCCAAGGAGCTCGAGGTTCCGGTCGTCGCGATCAGCCAGCTCAACCGCGGCGCCGAGCAGCGCACCGACAAGAAGCCGATGATGAGCGACCTGCGCGAGTCGGGCTGCCTCACGGCCGACACCCGCATCCTGCGCGCCGACACGGGCGCCGAGACGACGCTGGGCGAGCTCCACGCGACCGGCGCCCGCGACGTTCCGGTGTGGGCGCTCGACGACTCGCTGCGCTACGTCCGCTCCACGATGACCCACGTCTTCCCCACGGGCACGCGCGAGGTCTTCCGGCTCCGCCTCGCCTCCGGCAAGCAGCTGCGTGCCACGGCGAACCACCCCTTCCTGACCTACGGCGGCTGGCGGGCGCTCGGCGACCTGGCTGCGGGCTCCCGCCTCGCCGTGCCGCGCCACGTCATGGCTCCCAGCGACGGGCGCAGCTGGGCCGACGACGAGGTCGTCCTGCTCGCGCACCTGCTCGGCGACGGCTCGTTCGTGCGTCACCAGCCGCTGCGCTACGCCAGTATCGACGAGGCGAACCTGGCCGCGGTGGCCGAGGCGGCGAAGCACTTCGGCATCGAGGTCGCCCGCGACGACTACCCGGCGGCACGTGCGACGACGCTGCGCCTCCGTTCGCCCTTCCGTCTCACCCACCGTCGTCGCAACCCAGTCGCGGCATGGCTCGACGGCCTCGGCCTGTTCGGGCTGCGCTCGCACGAGAAGTTCGTGCCGGCTGATCTCGGGTCGCTGTCGAAGCGGCAGCTCCGGCTGTTCCTGCACCACCTGTGGGCCACCGACGGGTCGGTGACGGTGGCCAAGGACGGTCGTCACGGCCGGGTCCACTACTCGTCGACGAGCCGCCGGCTGATCGACGACGTCGCGCTCCTGCTGCTGCGCTTCGGCATCTCGTGCCGGGTCCGCACGGTGACCAATCCCGGCTGCCGGCCGTCGTACACGCTCGAGATCAGCGGTGGCGACGACCAGCGGCGCTTCCTGGGCGAGATCGGTGTCCACGGCGCCCGCGGTGCCACCGCTGCACGACTCCTTGAGATCGTGCGGGAGAAGCCGAGCAACCCCAACGTCGAGGCCGTCCCGGTCGAGGTGTGGGACTCCGTGAAGGACGTCCTGGTCGACCAGGACATGACCCACCGGGAGTTCGCGGCCGCGATGGGCACGTCGTTCAGCGGCTCGACGATGTGGAAGCACGCACCGAGTCGCGAGCGCCTCGGTCGTGTCGCCGCGGTGCTCGACGCCGCCGATCTCGAGCTGATGGCGACCAACGACGTCTTCTGGGACGAGGTCGTCGCGATCGAGCCCGATGGTGTCGAGCCGGTCTTCGACGCCACGGTCCTGGCGCGGCACAACTTCATCGCCAACGGCATCGCCGTCCACAACTCGATCGAGCAGGACGCCGACATGGTGCTGCTGCTGCACCGTGAGGACGCCTACGAGCGCGAGTCGCCGCGCGCCGGCGAGGCCGACTTCATCCTGGCCAAGCACCGCAACGGCCCCACGGCCAACATCACGGTGGCCTTCCAGGGCCATTACTCCCGCTTCGTCGACATGGCGCAAAGCTGACCGTCGCCAGCGCCCCGCATGCTCGCCGCCCGCCGGCGCCGTCGAGCGCCCCCCATCGCGATGGGGGGCGCACCTCGTCGAGGTGCACACCATCTCCGTGCCTGCACCGCTCGTCTCGTGCGGCCCCTGGCCGCAGCGGAGGACGACGTCGCGAGGGTCGGCGACGCCCGGTCCGCCGTTGCGGACCTCGCGGCCCAGCGTGACACCGAGCTCGGGACCTGCTGCCGCGGCTACTGCGCGCTCGTCACGCAGCTCCACATGCTCGAGGACCGCGCGGTCTTCCTCGGTCTCCGCGCGGCCGACGGCACGCTCGGCGCCGCCCTCGATCGGCTGATGGCCGAGCACGACGTGGTCGCAGAGGGTCTGTCGGAGAACGTCGCTTGCCCCGCCGCGTACCGGCGGCAAGCGGTTCTACCGGCCGCTGCGGATCGGCCACCTCGTCGAGGTCGAGTCCCGGTTGCTGCACACCGGGACGACGAGCATGCACGTCAGCGTGCACGTGCGATCGGGCGACCCGGCCACGACCGACCTCGAGCTCACGACGCACTGCCGCATCGTGTTCGTCCCGCTCACCGACGCCGGTCACGCGCACGAGGTGCGCCCGTGGGTCCCGATGTCGGAGCGGGACCTCGCGCTCGAGGCGCATGCGCTCGCGCTCGTCGCGCTGCGCAGCGCGGTCGAGCCCCCGATCTCGCACCACCTGTGACCGGACGCCGAGGCGCCGGGTCGTGCGTCGAGCGGAGCCGCCATACAGCGTCGAGCTGACGGTGCCGATCACTGCCGTGACGGTCAGGCGGCGACGCCGAACCCGCCGACCCAGGAGACCTTCTCGGCCGCGGCCAGCGTGATCTGCAGGAAGCCGAACGCCTCGAGCTCACGCGCCCGCTTGAGCGACCCGGCGTCGATGGCCCTGAGGCCGGCCGCGGTGATCACGTCGGCGAGCAACGCTTTGGCGTCGGAGTCGTCGCCCGCGATCTGCACCGTGGTGGTGAGGTCGCCAACGGTGCCGGCGGCGAGGGTGCCCGCGAACGTGGTGTTGAAGGCCTTGAGGACCGTCGAGCTCGGCAGCAGGGTGGCGAGCTCGGCAGCGGCGGAGCCGTCGGCTGGGACGACGAGGGAGTCGAACGTCTCGAAGTTCACCGGGTTGGTGATGTCGACGACGATCTTGTCGGCGAGTTCGGCGCCGCGGGCCGCGACGATGTGGGCGAGGGCGGTGTAGGGCACCGCGAGGACGACGATCTTCCCGGTGATGGGCTTGGTGGTGTCGGTCTCGGCGATGACCTCGAGGGCGTGTCCGCCCTGGGTGACCAGGCCGGCGATGGCCTGGCCCATCGCGCCGGTTCCGACGACGGTGACGTGCGTCATGGTGTGCTCCTGAGGGGTAAGTGGTTGTGGCTTCAAGTAAGACACTACGAGGCAAAACTTGAAGCGTCAAGTTATGCGCTACGCTTGTCCCATGACCACACGCTGGCTGGACGACGACGAGCAGGCGGCCTGGGTGCGGTTGGCCGCGGTGCTGGAGCTGCTGCCCGGCGTCCTGGAGGGGCAGCTGCGCCGCGACGCCGACCTGTCGCACTTCGAGTACTGGGTGCTCGCGATGCTCTCCGAGGCACCCGAGCGCACGCTGCGGATGACCGCGCTCGCCTCCCGCACGAGCGCCACGCTGTCTCGGCTGTCGCACGTCGTGGCCCGCCTGGAGGGTCGGGGCCTGCTCGAGCGGTTCCCGTGCCCGCAGGACCGCCGCGCGACCAACGCGCGGCTCACCGCAGCTGGCTGGGACCTCGTGGTGGCCTCGGCCCCGGGGCACCTCGAGACCGTGCGTGCCTACGTGGTCGACGCGCTCACCCCGCGGCAGATCACCCAGCTCTCCGCGATCGCCGGCGCCATCCTCGACCGCGTCGATCCCGACCGTGCCGTCCTGCCGCGGTACCGCGGCTGACGCACCGTCTGTCCTGACGCGCCGGTGTCACCAGATCTCGATGCGCTCCTCGCGCGGTCGCATCATGGGTGCGAGGTCGGCGAGGCCGAACGCCGCCTGGACCCGTGCGACGGACCGGGCGTCCGCACCGAGGGAGGAGGGCATCGACGTGCCGTCGCCGTCCCCCGAGTGCGCGGACACGGCACTGGCGGACATGCGTCGCTCCTGATCGCGTCCCATCCACGCTCGAGCGCGTGGGCTTCCGACGCGCGTCACGCAGGAGCGTTCATCGGGTGCTCGCCTCTGCCAGCGCTACGACTTCGGGACCAGGCTGCTGCTCGCGGCTGCCTTGGTGGTCGTCCGGGCCATCTGGCTCAGGGCGGCCAACGTGCTCTTCGCGGCCGTCTCCTGCAGACCGGGCAGAGTGAAGGTCTGCAGCATCTCCTTGCCGCTGGTCCACAGGCAGTAGCCGCCGCTGACGCCGGACACGGTCACCGGCATGCACCAGGTCTTGCCGGCGACGGCGCTGGCGTACTCGGTCGGGTCGCCGACCACGGTGTTCTGCCCGGGACCGTCGACGAGACCTGCTCGCACCTGGGTGAGCAGGGTCTGCGCGGCGTCGTGGCTGCGCAGCGCGCGCATCGCGAGCGGACGCTGGTCGTCGGGCACCTCGGAGGCGACGTAGATGGTGAAGGCGTTCCGCGCCCCGTAGGTCTGGCCCCACACCCAGGTCGCGCCGCCGTCGCTCAGGCCGTGGATGACGCTCGCCAGGATGACGCCGGGGACGGTGACCTTCTTCTGCCCGGCGAGGGTCTTCGGCGCCGTGTGCGTCAGGACATCGGGCTGCTCCGCGGCCTGCGCCGACGCCTTGGTGGCGAGGAACTTGGGGACGCCGTAGGCCGCGCCGGCGCCGCCGATGAGCACGGCGAGGACTAGCCCGATGACAAGCCGCCTGCGACCGCGGTGCTGCTGGTAGGGCGTGGGGGTGCCGGCGCCGCCGTCGAGTCCGATCCCGGGGGAGAACGCCGAGGGCATGTTCCCGAAGGCGTTGGGCTTGGCGCCGAAGGTCGACGTCGTGCCACCCGAGGCAGGCCCGTCGACCCAGGACGGCGTCACCGCCGGAGCGGCCACAGCTGCAGCCGGTCGGGCCGGCTGCACGGGCTGAGCCGGTGCGGTCGCCGGCGCAGCCCCCGCCTGCACCGCCGGACGTGCTCCCGGGCGCGAGCGGTCCGCGGCGTCGGACGCAGCGGCGAGGAGCTCGTCAGCAGGGAGAGGCGAGGCCGTCGGCGCTGCGGGGGGACGCGCTCCGGGGCGCGAGCGGTCGACGACGGCATCCTCGGCCGTCGGCGTGACGGGTGCCGACGGGGGGCGCGCCCCCGGTCGCGAGCGGTCGACGGCCGCGTCGTCGCCGGTGGCCGGGGTAGCAGAGAGGGCCGCCGTGGCCGCACCGTGCTCCGGTGCCGGCGTGGGAGCAGGTGCCGGGGTGGGCGTCGCCGCGGGAGTGGCGCGGGCTTCGGACCGGCCCGACGGCGCCGCATGGCGCGGCCCGGAGCGTGCCGGTGCCTCGACGGCGGGGGAGGCGCTCACGGCGGCGGCCGAGGGGCTCGCGACGGCGCCGGCGAGGGCGAGCTCGCGCGGTGCGGGGCGGGTCTGTGCGGTCCATCCCGCGCCGTCCCACCAGCGCACGGCAGACGGATCCGTGGGGTCGGCGTACCAACCGGCCTCTGGACTCACGTCGCCCCCTCTCGCGTCGTTCGACGTCACTCCCCACAGGTGTCTCGGCGGGAACGGCCGGGAACTGAAGGAGCGGGCCCGGTCAGCCGAACGGCTGATCATCACGGCCCGGGTGGTGCATCGACCCCCACGGGACTGCGGACGTCTGGCGCGGCGCTCGACTCCCTCACTCTGGGCGCCACCCGCGTGGGCGTCGGCCGCCACGGAGCGGCGAGGGGGTCAGGCGATGCGGCGCACAGCGAGCAGGGTGACGTCGTCGCGGCGCCACTCGGGGGCTCGGTCGCGCAGCTCGCCGAGCACCCGCGCCACGAGCTCGCGGGGCTCCCGGGTCCCGAGCCGGTCGACGATGTCCGCGAGATCGTCGTCGGAGAGTTCGAGGTCGGCATCGCGGGCCTCGACGAGGCCGTCGGACCAGGCGAGCAGGACGTCGTCCACGGCAAGCGCCGCCGTTCGGGTGGCCCACGCGCCGCCGAGCGCGGACAGCAGCGGTCCGGTCGGCTCGAGGCGGGTCCGGCCGGACGTCTCGCCCCGGGGGAGGATCCACCCGGCCGGGTGCCCGGCGTTCGCCCACTGCACCGTGCCGGCCGCCGGGTCGACGACTGCGACCAGCGCTGTGGCGAACCGTCCGTCCGCGGCGTCGGTGAACGACGTCGCTCCACGGGTGAGCGCGGTGCCCGCCGCGAAGCCGGAGCGCAGCGCGACCGTCATCACCGTGCGCAGCCGCTGCAGCACGAGTCCGGCGAGCTCGCCGTGACCTGCGACGTCGAGCAGGAGCAGGCCGGTGCGCTCGCCCTCGAGCGGCAGGGCGCCCCACCAGTCGCCGGCCAGCACGCCGTGAGCGGCGTGCACCCGCCCGTGCACCTCGAGCCGGGCGGCCACAGGGTCCGGGTCGGTCGCGAGCTCGGCCCGCAGCGCCGCGACGACCGGCGACTCCTGGGCGAGACCTTCGGCGGCCGCCCGTGCCGCATCGGACTCGGCGACCAGCGCACGGCGCATGGCCTCGGCGTCGGACCCGACCGCGCGGAGCTCCGGCGGACCCGTCGGCACGATCACCTGGTCGCGGTGCCCCTCCTGCGCCACCTCGCGGAGCTGCCCGCGCAGTTCGTCGAGCGGGCGCAGCACCCAGCGCCGTACCAGCACGAAGGCGGCCACCACGAGGACCAGCAGAACGCCGCCAGCGACCATCAGCGCGAGCGCCATCCGTCGGGCGACGCCGGCCAGTCCTTCGATCGCCACGTCGCGATCGGCGACCGACGCGTTCTGCACGGCCTTGGTGGAGGTCGCGACGTCGAGGTACGCCGCGTGCACGAGCAGCCCGATCACGATGATCGCCACGATCGCGACGACCGCCAGCACCGTGATGCGGGTGCGCAGGCTCGGGCCGCCGCTGCGTTCCATGCCGGTCACCGTAGTGACCACGACGACGCCGAGGGCGGTCCCACGACGTCTCGGTAGGGTCGGCGCATGACCGGGAGCACACCGCGACTGCGCGCGACCCTCGACCGCCTCCCGGGCTACGTGGCCGGCCGGCCTCCCGTCGGTGCCGCTGGGCTGACGCCGTACAAGCTGTCCAGCAACGAGAACCCCTACGCGCCTCTGCCCGGCGTCCTCGAGGCGATCGCGACGGCGGCGGCCGGGATGAACCGCTACCCGGACCCCGCGTCGACGGCCCTGGTCCACGCGCTGGCCGAGCGCCACGGAGTCCCCCGCGACCATCTCGCCCTCGGCACGGGATCGGTGGGTCTGCTGCAGCAGATGGTGCAGATCAGCGCCGGTTCGGGCGACGAGGTGCTCTACGCGTGGAGGTCGTTCGAGGCCTACCCCATCATGACGATCATCGGCGGAGCCTCGCCGGTGCAGGTGCCGCTGCGCGCCGACGAGACCCACGACCTCGACGCGATGGCCGATGCCGTCACCGACCGCACCCGTCTGATCTTCGTCTGCACGCCGAACAACCCCACCGGGGCCGTCGTCCGGCAGGACGACCTCGACCGCTTCCTCGGCCGCGTGCCCGACGACGTCCTCGTGATCGTCGACGAGGCCTACGTCGAGTTCGTGCGCGACCCGGAGGCCGTGCGCGGCCTCGACACCTATCGCGACCGGCCCAACGTCGCGGTCCTGCGCACCTTCTCCAAGGCCTATGGGCTTGCGGGACTGCGGGTGGGGTTCGCGATCGCGCACCCGCGGGTCGCGCGGGCGCTGCGCCAGACGCAGGTGCCGTTCGGGGTGTCAACGATCGCGTCGGCCGCGGCCATCGCGTCGCTGGCGGCCGAGGACGCCCTGCTCGAGCGCGTCGAGGCTCTGGTGGGCGAGCGCACCCGGGTGGAGGCCGCTCTCGCCGACCAGGGCTGGGTGCTCCCCCCGAGTCAGGCCAACTTCGTGTGGCTGCGCCTCGGCGACCGGATCGAGGAGTTCGTCGCGGCGTGCGAGGCAGTCAACCTCGCCGTGCGCCCCTACGGCGAGGACGGCGTACGGGTCACGATCGGCGAGCGCGAGGCCAACGACCGCTTCCTCGTCGTCAGCGCCGGTTTCGCCTGACGCCGGTCAGTGCGCGGCCCGGGCATCGTCGGCGAGCAGCTGCTCCTCGCGCCGTGCGCCCGCCCGTCGGCCGGCCAGCCGTTCGGCGCTCACGACGAGCATGACGCCGACCACGACGATCGCGCCGCCGAGCAGGAGGCCGAACGTCACCTTCTCGCCGAGCACCCACCACCCGAGCAGCACCGCGACGACGGGGTTGACGTAGGCGTAGGTCGCGACGAGCGACAGGGGCGCGTGGCCGACCACCCACACGAACGCGGTGTAGGCGATGAGGGACCCGACGACCACGAGGTAGGCCCAGCCCCACCACGAACGTGTCGTCGCGTGCGTCATGTCGACGAGCCGCTCGCCTCGCAGCAGGCCGACGCCGGTGAGCAGCACCCCGCCGGTGATCATCTCGTAGAGCGACAGGACGAGCGGGTCGCGCGGTGTGCGGATCCTCGGCTGCAGGAACGAGCCGTACGCCCAGCACGCCGTGCTCACGAGCATCGCCAGCGACCAGAACGTGCGCGGCCCGGAGCCCGCCCCGCCGTCGTGCGCCCCCGGTGCCACGAGCACCGCGATGCCGAGGATGCCGACGGCGACGCCGATCCACGTGACGAGCGGCGGGCGGTCGCCGGTGACGGCGCGGAGGATCACCACCCAGAGCGGCATGATCGCCACGATGAGGGCCGCGACGCCGCTCGGCACGTGGCGCTCGGCGAGGGTCAGGACGCCCATGCCGACCCCGAGCAGCAGCGCGCCGACGAGCATGGCGCCGCGCAGCTCCGGCCAGGGGACCACCAGCGCTCGCGGGCCGCGGCGCACCGCGAGGAAGCCGGCGAGGGTCAGCGCCGCGGTCAGGAAGCGGGTCCCGAGGGCGATGAGCGGCGGCATGGACTCGATCGCGACGGCGATGGCGAGGTACGTGGAGCCCCAGACGACGTAGACGACCCACATGGCCGACCAGACCGCCACCGAGGACGCGGGCTGGATCCCGCTCGCCGTCGCGTCGTCGGTCGTCGTGGCCACGGGCACATCCTGGGGGTCCGCGGCAGTGCGCGTCACATCCGTGGGAGGACGCGGTCCGGAAACCGCCTGCCGGGTGCGTCCGGAGTCCGGGCGGCGAGACGGAGCCCAGCGGGTGAGGCAAGCCTCACTCAGCACCGGGCGATCTGTGCAGGCGTCGCGGAACTGCGAGTGAGGTGAGCCTTCGCTCTGCGACACGGTTCACAGCTGTCTGCGGACCGGGTGCGTTCGAGGTGGAGCAAAGTGTCCACTGCATGGTTCGCGTTGCCGGCATCACGAAGGGGTCTGCCTGATGAATGCGCTCGATCTGGCGCGGTGGCAGTTCGGAATCACGACGGTCTACCACTTCCTGTTCGTCCCGCTGACCATCGGAACATCGATGCTCACGGCGATCATGCAGACGGCGTGGTACCGCACCGGGGACGAGAAGTGGCTCAAGGCCACCAAGTTCTTCGGCAAGCTCTTCCTCATCAACTTCGCGATGGGCGTCGTCACCGGCATCGTCCAGGAGTTCCAGTTCGGCATGGCGTGGAGCGACTACTCCCGGTTCGTCGGCGACATCTTCGGCGCTCCGCTCGCGGTCGAGGCGCTCGCGTCGTTCTTCCTCGAGTCGACCTTCCTCGGCCTGTGGATCTTCGGCTGGGACCGCCTGCCACGCGGCCTGCACCTCGCCACGATCTGGGCGGCGGCCTTCGGCACGATGCTGTCTGCGTACTTCATCCTCGCCGCGAACTCCTTCATGCAACACCCGACCGGCTTCGTCATCAACCCGGTGACCAAGCGCGCGGAGCTCACCGACTTCGGTGCGGTGCTCACCCAAAACACGACTGTCGCGACCTTCGCGCACGTGATCTCGTCGTCGTTCCTGGTGTCCGGCGTGATGATCGTCGGTGTCAGCCTCTGGCTGATCATGAAGGGCAAGTCCGCGACGTCCATGCGCTCCACACTCAAGCTCGGTGCCTGGGTGGCGATCGTCGCCGGTCTGCTCGTAATGTACACCGGCGACGTCCAGGCCAAGATCATGGTCCAGCAGCAGCCGATGAAGATGGCGGCCGCCGAGGCGGTCTACACGACCGCTGAGAACGTTCCGTTCAGCATCATCACCGTCGGCAACCTCGACGGCAGCGAGGCCTACTGGGCCATCGACATCCCGGGCCTCACCTCGTTCCTCGCGACGGGGCACTGGAACGGTCCGGAGAGCACGGTCCAGGGCATCAACGACCTGCAGACGAAGTACGAGAAGGCCTTCGGACCGGGCAACTACGCGCCCTACGTCCCGCTCATCTTCTGGGCCTTCCGCGCCATGATCGGCCTCGGCGGGCTCGGCGTCCTCTTCGCGATCTTCGCGCTGTTCATCACGCGCAGGGAGAAGACGCCGACGAGCGCCACGATCAAGTGGATGTCCGTGTTCGCGCTGCTGTTCCCGCTCGTCGGGATCTCGGCCGGCTGGATCTTCACCGAGATGGGCCGCCAGCCCTGGATCGTATACGGCCAGATGAAGACGGCCGCCGGCGTGTCGCCGATCCTGTCGACGTTCACGGTCGGACTCTCGCTCGTCGTGTTCACGCTGCTCTACGGCGCGCTCGCGGTGATCGAGGTCCGTCTCCTGATCCGAGCCGTGAAGATCGGCCCGCCCGAGACCGTCGAGCTGATGGACGCGGATGACGCGAACAACGGCCAGACCCTGACCTTCTCGTACTGAGACCGGGAGCATCGACATGACTCACGACCAGCTCGCGATCATCTGGTTCGTCCTCATCGCCGTGCTCTGGTGCGG
>Ga0075017_100001375_pt1 | contig 14793 bp, 15 predicted proteins | sample AleBraG_ABR_2012_FD_71475 | JGI IMG/M metagenome (GOLD analysis project Ga0075017, IMG submission 71475) | Freshwater sediment microbial communities in response to fracking from Pennsylvania, USA - Alex Branch Run_MetaG_ABR_2012 | ecosystem: Environmental > Aquatic > Freshwater > Creek >... | reverse complement strand
CTCGGGGTGCCGAAGTCGCGCCGACTTGGCGATGTGGACGGCGAGGTCTCCCATGCGCTCAGCGGAGGTGGCAACTCGCAGAATCGACAAGATCTCGCGTACCTCGCCGTCGGCCGGTGCCATGGTCGACACAAGGCGGACGGATCGGTCGTCGATGCGCTCGTTGAGGTCGTCGATCACCCGATCGGCAGCGATAACGCCCTGCGCCAACTCCAGGTCCGCCGAGAGCAGCGAATCGGTGGCCCGACCCATGGCGTCACCGGTCATTCGCACCATGTCGGCCAATTCGCCGCGTAAGCCCGAGATAACCGAGGTGAACGCCGGTGCCATAAGAGAAGTCTCCAAACTTGTTGAGTCCCCAGATTACGCCGTCCGGACGGCACCCGACTCCAAGCAACGGTTGGCTTACCGGCACGTGACAGCCATGTGAACGTTGACCCCGCGCGTCGCACGGACTGCCCAAAGTGTTGGGCGGCTCCACATCGGGCCATATCCTCCGAGTGTGGATGTGTGGGTTGCAATCGTCGTCGGCGTCGTTGTCGGCTTCATTGTCGGCTGGGTCGTCGGACGGCTGAGCGCCCCCGCCGCCCCGCAGCCAGCGCCCCGCGGGTTGTCCCTAGAGGTCGTCAGCCTTATCGAGGCTCTGCCCGAGATCGTCATCATCGTCGGCCCAAATGACATCGTTCAGCACGCATCTGCCGGTGCGTCTGCCCTTGGTCTCGTGCGGGCAGGAGTCATCACGCACGATGCTGTGGCGCCATTGATTCGTCGGGCCCGGATGACGAACACCATCTCTGACAACGTCATAGAGCAGCGTCGTCCGGCGCCTGGTCGCGGCATGATCAGCTTGGCCGTCCGCGTCGCGCCGTTGCGTGAAGGTGCCGTGCTACTCACCGTCCGTGATTTGAGTGCAGCAAGTCGTGTCGAATCCGTGCGCCGTGACTTTGTTGCCAACGTCAGCCACGAACTAAAGACGCCAGTTGGTGCTTTGACATTGCTGGCTGAAGCAGCCGAGCAGGCCGCCGATGATCCGGAAGCCGTGCGTCACTTCGCTGGACGGATGCAGCACGAATCAGCGCGGCTCGGAAATCTCGTCCGCGACCTCATCGATCTCTCCCGCTTGCAAAGTGATGATCCGTTGTCGCACGCGTCGCCTGTCGATGTTGACGGCATGGTCGAGCAAGCAATCGAGTCGGTGCGCACCGCAGCGGACGCGCGAAACATCACGATTGTCGACAGCGGCACACCGCATCTCGTTGTTGAAGGCGACGAGGGACAACTCGTCACCGCAGTTCGCAACTTGCTCGCCAACGCCGTTGCGTACTCGCCCGAGCACACACAAGTCACGGTGACGACATTGCTGACGGACGAGGGCATCGAAGTTGCCGTCCGCGACCAAGGCGTGGGAATTCCGGTGCACGAGCAAGACCGGATCTTCGAGAGGTTCTACCGCATTGACCCTGCACGTTCGCGGGTGACAGGTGGTACCGGACTCGGTCTGGCCATCGTCAAGCACGTCTGCGCCAACCACGGCGGACAAGTGACGCTGTGGTCGGTACCCGGTGAAGGTTCGACATTCACCCTGAAACTGCCCGCAACCCAAGAGGTGCTGCGGGTGACCAATACGCCAGCGGATAACTTTGAGTCCACCGCTGTTCCACTTCGTGAGGGAGTTTCATGACCCGCGTGCTTGTCGTTGACGACGAGGAGTCGTTCCGCGAGACGTTGGCTTTCATGCTTCGCAAAGAAGGGTTCGACGTATCCACTGCATCGTCAGGGTCCGATGCTCTCGACGACTTGGAACGTGACGGCGCCGACTTGGTGTTGCTCGATCTGATGTTGCCGGGCGTGTCAGGAACAGAAGTCTGTCGTCTCATTCGCCAGCGGACGAAGGTTCCGGTCATCATGGTCACGGCCAAGGACAGTGAAGTCGACAAGGTTGTTGGCCTTGAGTTAGGTGCTGACGATTACGTGACGAAGCCCTTCTCGACGCGGGAGTTGTTAGCTCGGATGCGCGCCGTGTTACGTCGCTCCGATGCGAACGAAGCCCTTGACTCGGACGTCGATATCTTGGCTGCGGGTCCCGTGCGCATGGACGTTGAGCGCCACATCGTCACAGTCGATGATCGCCAAGTTCAGTTGCCACTTAAGGAATTTGAACTGCTGCGCATGCTGTTGCTCAATGCCGGTCGCGTTATGACGCGCGCCCAACTCATCGATCGAGTGTGGGGTTCAGATTACGTCGGCGACACGAAGACTCTCGACGTTCACGTCAAGCGGCTGCGTTCCAAAATCGAACTGGACCCAGCCAACCCAACGTTGCTGACGACGGTCCGCGGACTCGGCTACAAGTTCGAGTTGTAGGCGCTACTTCTTCGATGGCGATGCGCTCGGAGTAGGCGTCTGACCAGGTCCCGTGCTCACCGCTGCACCCGGCGCGAAGTCGGCGTACTGACCGATGGGCGGAACCACGAGCAGGTGCAGCATTGCTACGCCGTTGCGTCGATAAATGATCTGAAGGTCAACGTAACGCCCAGGTAGTACGGGCGACGTCAACGAAGTCGGATAGGCCAAAACGATCTGCGGGGGCGGCGTCACCGCAGCATTGAGTGCGGTTGGCGAACCGGGCAGTGGGCCAATGAGCGTCGCGTCGTTGCCTGCCAGCCCAACCGGAATGCCTTCGGTCGCTCGAAGGTCAGTGGCGCTATGCCCCGAAACGCTGAGGATTTCGTCGGCTGTGCCTGACAGATTGACCCACGTACCAGTGAGCGAATAGCGCCCGTTGTTGTTGGGGTCAGCGACCAGAACGACGTTCTGCGCCAAAATCGAGGCCGACTTCACGAAAGCACCGTTGCCAGACGGCAATTGGTGATTCGTGATGTCGTACGTGCTACCGCCGCAGGCAGCAAGAAGTGGCACCAGCACAAGCGAGGCGGCAGCGGCCAGCACATGACGTCGACGCATGAGCAGACTGTATCGACCCGGCTCAATCCGACGGGGCGGCACCTCGATGATTTCGCTTTAAGGCGTCGAATTAACCCCGACGAGCATGCCGGGCTTGGCCAAATTCCGAAGTAGCGGCTCCAGTTGCGTGCCCGGATCTGCTGGCAGAACGGCGCCAATAACGCCGTCCGAATGAATGAAATAGAGCGTCACGTGTCCCGTTGCTTTCTTGGGCAGCAGGGCCGTGTTGTCGACCGCTGGCGTCACGCCTCCGGCCTGGGCTGACAGCGCGTTCAACTGCAGGTCCGAACCTGGTTGCCCGACGATGAGCAGGGGCAGGCGAAAGGCCGTCAATTGCTCCCAGACGGACGCGATTGTCGCCCCACACGTCCGGCACGGCCCGGGTGGAATGAGTGCGATGACGCCTGGACGGAAATCTCGGATTGGGGCGTCGATCGTGCCGATGCTCACCGTTCCGAAAGGCATGAGCCCGCCGACGGTTCCAGGCTCCACTCCAATGGGTGCGCCCAAAGCGGTGGCGCTCGGCGCCTGTCCAGCTTGCGGAATGAAGGCAATGACGAATCCCATAAGGGCCAGCACGGTAGCCGAAAAAATCAATAAAAACGGCCATAATTGGGCGTTTCGCGGCGCATCTGGCGGTGGCACGTAACGTTGTCGACGGCCGCGTTCCTGCAGTTCGGCAAGGTACGCGAGACGGTCGGCTTCAAGGGCGGACGCGTCATCCGGCACGTCAATTGGACCGCTCAGGTCAAGCGGGTCATCGGGTCCAAGTGGGCCTGTGGCCATACCGAAGTATGGACGCCACAACCGTCCCTGGCACGTCGAGTCGGCTGCTTATAGCGCCTCTTTGTGATCTCGTCACCCCCTTGGCAGCAATTGCGGCCCGATCAGGTACGTCACCGTGCGTGATAAACTTTGGGAAGCGAAAGGGGCTTGCGGATGACGTTCAAGGTCGGCGAGACCGTCGTCTACCCGCATCATGGGGCGGCCACAATTGAGGCCATTGAGACCCGCATGGTGAAGGGTGTCGAAAAGGAATATCTCGTACTGCGAGTCACTCAAGGCGATCTGACGGTGCGAGTTCCGGCCGACAATCTCGATCTCGTGGGTGTCCGCGATGTCGTGAACGCCGAGGGTGTCGAGCGCGTTTTTAACGTGTTGCGTCAGCCGTACACCGAAGAACCAACGAACTGGTCGCGCCGCTACAAGGCGAACCTTGAAAAGTTGGCCTCCGGTGATGTCATCAAGGTCGCCGAGGTCGTTCGTGACCTGTGGCGTCGCGACAAAGATCGCGGCCTCTCGGCCGGCGAGAAGCGCATGCTGAGCAAGGCTTTCCAGATTCTTAGCAGCGAAATCGCATTGGCTGAGCACACCAACGAAGACAAGGCCGAATCGCTGATTCACGAGGTGCTGGCCTCCTGACCAGGCCGCTCGGACGCTGTGCCGTCCTGGTCCCTGCCGCTGGTCGCGGCGAACGCTTAGGGCCAGGCGATCCCAAAGCACTTCGAGTGGTTGCTGGTACTACGTTGCTCGTTCATGCGGTGCGCCACGTGGCTGCGTCCGACGCGATCGACATCGTCGTTGTCGCTGCACCACCCGACCAGGTTGTGCAGTTCGGCGAACTGCTTGCTGATGAAGCGCCGAGCGTCGACCTGACAGTGGTGGCCGGCGGAGCAACGCGACAAGAGTCGGTTGCTCGAGCACTCGAGTCGTTGCCGCCAGACGTTGACTACGTTCTCGTCCACGACGCCGCGCGAGCTTTTGTTCCGGTGGATGTGATTGACCGCGTCGTAGCGGCCCTACGCAACGGTGCACTTGCGGTTGTCCCCGTTGTTCCTGTCACTGACACGATCAAACTTGTTGACTCCGACGATCGCGTTGTCGGCACTCCGGCACGCGACGCCTTGCGCGCCGTGCAGACGCCACAAGGATTTCGACTCGACATTCTTGAGTCGGCTCACGCACTTTCCGATGGCGAAGCAACCGACGATGCAGCGCTCGCGGAACGCGCGGGGGTTCGCGTCGACACGGTGTTAGGCGACGCGACTGCTTTCAAAGTCACCCGTCCGTTCGACTTGTTGGTTGCCGAGGCAATCGTTGCCGCCGAGAACCGGACAAGCTCATGAGTGACATTCGAGTTGGCATCGGAGTCGACGTTCATCCGTTCGCGCCTGGGCGGCCGTTGTGGGTGGCTGGCGTCTTGTTTGCAGGTGACGGACTGGCGGGGCACTCGGACGGCGACGTGGCGGCGCACGCAATGTGCGATGCGCTGTTATCTGCTGCCGGAATGGGCGACCTCGGTTCGAACTACGGCACCGCAGACCCCGCGTGGGCAGGCGCCAGCGGCATTGAGTTGTTGACCGAGACCACCCACCGCGTTCGCGCCGCCGGATTCAGCGTCAACAACGTCGCCGTCCAGATCGTCGGCGAGCACCCAAAGGTTGGCCCACGCAGAGGCGAGGCCGAGGCTGCGCTCGCAACCGCCGTCGGAGCACCAGTGTCGGTGAGCGCCACGACGACCGACGGACTCGGACTCACTGGTCGTGGCGAAGGTCTCGCAGCCATTGCCACCGCGTTGCTCACGTTGCTGCCTCGTTAGGCTGAACGCGTGGCACTGCACATCTACGACACGCTTGCGCGTCGCACCGTTCCTTTCGAACCCGTCCGTCCGGGCGAGGCTTCGATGTACGTCTGTGGTGCCACACCGCAGGCTTCGCCGCACATCGGCCACCTTCGGTCGTCCGTCGCGTTCGACGTGCTGCGGCGGTGGCTGATGGCTAACGGATACACCGTGCACCACGTTGTGAACGTCACCGACATCGACGACAAGATTCTCGCGAACGCAGCCAAAGAGAACCTCCCGTGGTTTGAGTTGTCGGCCAAGTACGAGCGCGAGTTTCAGTGGGCGTACGCGGTTGTCGGCAACCTTCGTCCGAGCATCGAACCGCGCGCTACCGGTCACGTCACGCAAATGGTCGACATCATTGAGCGACTCATTTCAGCCGACCTGGCGTACGAAGCTGCAGGCAGCGTCTGGTTCGCGGTGCGCAAGTTCGCTGACTACGGACGACTGTCGGGGCAAAAGATTGACGAGATGTTGGATGCCACCGATCCAGAGCAGGGGAAGCGCGATCCGCTCGACTTCGCTCTCTGGAAGGGTGCCAAGCCGGACGAGCCAGGATGGCCGACACCCTGGGGCTATGGCCGCCCGGGTTGGCACATTGAGTGCTCCGCGATGGCGACGATGTACCTAGGCTCGACGTTCGACTTCCACGGTGGCGGACGCGACCTCGCCTTCCCACATCATGAAAACGAGCGGGCCCAATCACTTGGCGCTGGTGACGGGTTCGCGCGCTATTGGCTGCACAACGCCTGGGTAACAACGTCCGGCGAGAAGATGAGCAAGAGCCTCGGAAATTCCCTGTGGGTCAAGGAAATTATCAAGATTTACCGGCCCATCGAACTGCGTTACTACCTGCTTGCCCCGCACTACCGCAGCAACATCGAAATGTCCGACCTGGCGCTTGAAGAAGCAGCAACGTCGTTTCGCCGCATCGAAAGTTTCGTAAGTCGTGCGACCGAACTCACCGGCGGCGTCGAACCTGACGCTACTTGGCCGGAGCCGTTCATCGCTGCCCTCGACGACGACCTCGGAACACCGGCAGCGGTCGCTCTCATTCATGAAGCCGTGCGAGAAGGCAACAAACTCATCGACGCTGGCGACACGGCGGGTGTGCGGGACTCGCTGGCAAGCGTTCGCGCGATGTTGGCGGTTCTCGGCCTCGATCCCCTTGATGAGCGTTGGGCCGTACCAGCCGATGGAACGGCCGATGCTGCGCTCGACCGACTCGTCCGCGAGGTCCTCGAACGTCGCGAAGCAGCGCGCGTCGACAAGCAGTGGGCCGTTGCCGATGCCTTTCGCGATTCACTCGCGGCTGCCGGTGTCAAAGTTGAAGACACCGCGCAGGGCCAGCGGTGGTCGCTAGCTAAGTCCGACGACTGACGACGAGGAGACCTCATGGCAGGCAACAGTCAGCGTCGTGGAGCGATGCGGAAGACAAGCAAGAAGGGTGCGACAGTTGGCTCCGGCGGGCAGCGTAAGCGCGCCCTCGAGGGTCGCGGGCCTACGCCGAAAGCGGAAGATCGTCCGCAGCACAAGGCCTACAAGAAACCCGCAAAAGCCGGTGCCAGTAAGTCGACCCGAGCACCTGCTCGTCGCTCTGTTGCAGCACAGCGGGCCAAGGACGTTCCCGAAGTTGTCGTCGGACGCAACGCCGTCGTCGAAGCATTGCGCGACGGCGTTCCGGCCACGCAACTGCGTGTTGCCGACGGACTCGAAGCCGATGCGCGCGTCAAGGAAGCGCTGCGTTTAGCTGGCGTTCGCGGCATTCCCGTCATGCAGGTGGCGCGCATCGAGTTAGACAAACTGCCAGCGGCCGCGCCACATCAGGGGTTGGCGCTTTCAGTCCCGCCGTTCAAGTACAGCGATGTTGCCGACTTCGCAAAGGCCAAAGGCGACGCGTTGATCGTTGCGCTAGACGGGCTCACTGATCCACGCAATCTTGGCGCCGTCGCACGCTCGGCTGCTGCATTTAGCGCCATCGGACTCGTCATCCCAGAACGTCGCGCCGTCGGCGTTACCGCGTCCGGCTGGAAGGCGTCGGCTGGCGCGTTGGCGCGCATGAAGGTCGCACGTGTCACCAACCTCACGCGTGGACTGAAGTCGCTGCAAGAAGACGGTTGGTTCGTCATCGGTTTGGCGGGCGAATCCCGTGTCAACATTGACGAACTCAAGAACGATCTGGTGCGGGGCAAGGTGGTTCTCGTCATCGGCAGCGAGGGCAAAGGATTGTCGCGCCTGGTTGCCGAGACGTGTGACGTTGTCGTCCGGATTCCGATGGCTGCAACGACTGAATCATTGAACGCAGCCGTTGCCGCGGGTATCGCCTTGTACGCGGTAGACCGCGTTCGACGCAACTAGTGGTGTCAGTGTCGACAAGCGTCGAGCTGCACTCCGGGTCGGTAAGCGCCCGCGTCGACCGCGCGGGTGCGCGAGTCTCGTCGTTGCAGGTTGACGGCATTGAATTGCTTACCGCGTTGGACGTTCCGGGCGCTGACGCGTCGATGCTGTCTGGCATCTTCCCGATGGCGCCCTACGCCGGACGAGTGGGGAACGGGCAGTTAGACGTTGCTGGAAAGACTTACACGCTGCCGCACACATTGGACGGGCATGCGGCGCACGGGTCGGTGCGCCATCTGGTTTGGGAAGTGAACGCTGCCGATCAAAAGACCGCTCGGCTCAGCACGGGACTAGGCGCCGATTGGCCCTTTGAGGGCCGCGCCGCTCTCGAAGTCGAACTATCGGAAACGCGCCTTCTCCTTGCCTTGTCGGTGACGGCGGTCGATGAGCAACCGGTGTGGTTGGGATTTCACCCCTGGTTCGCGCGTCGGCTCGTCACGTCCGATGGCCATGAATCGCAACCTGCCGTACTGAGTTTCGAAGCCGGCGCGAAGTATGCGAAGACTGTGGCGGGACTTCCTACCGGCGATCTTGTTGACGTTGGAACTGGACCGTTCGACGACGCCTTCGTTCACGTTACGTCCGTCGCGGTTGAGTGGCCGAATCTGCTGCAACTCGAACTCAGCGCGGACACGTCGACGTGGGTGATGTTCGATGCAAATCAGTTGGCCGTGTGTGCTGAGCCGCAAACGGCGCCGCCCGACGCGTTGCGTTTAGGGCTCGCGCCAATGCTGAGTTCAGGCGACGTCGCAACTTTGAACTTCGCGATCGTCTGGCACTTGCTTAACTCGTCGGACGCGTAGTGCGCTTGCCTCGCCCGACGCGAGTTGCGCCGCCATCGGGCTCCCGCAACTCCGATGCTGGCACGATGATCGGGATGGCGCGCGTGTCATCGGTAGGCGTACCCAGGCGCGCACCGAGTACCGCTTGTTCGTCCGGTTTCTCGGCCAACACGTCACGCACGTAGGCCTCGGCCGCAGGAATCAAACCGATGTCGTGTCCAGCGTGTTCCGACATGAACCAGGCATGCTCAAGCACTTCATGAAACACCTGCGCTGGCTCAAGTTTTCCGCGAAACTCCTTGGGTACTGCGTCTAGTACCGGCTCGAATCGCTCAGCCAACCAGCGGTGGCCGGCGACGTCGAGGCGGTCGGGGCCGAGGTTGAGTTCCATGCCGTACGTCCGGACGTCGTTAAGTAACCGCCGCGCTTGGTTCTCTTCGACATCGAGCCCGGTGATGGCCTGCAACTGTCGCGAGTGGTGACCTGGCTCTACAACCTTGGGCGTAATGATGATGCGCGCACCCAATGGATCGACGCTGGCGCTCACCTCGGCGACATCGAAGCCGAGTGTGTTGAGGCGCTCAACGCGCTCTTCGTACTTGTATCGCTCGTCACCAACGAGAACAAGCGGTTCGGTGAGTTCAGCCCACAAGCGCTCGTAGCGAGTTCGGACGTCTTCAGCAGTCTCGCCAGCGTCAATGGTCGGATCTAGTTTTCCGCTCGCTTCAATGTCGAGAAGTTCGCCGGCCACGTTGAGAACAGCCGTGTCGATGTCATAGGCACGTTGACCATCGCTGAGTTGCTCTCGAAGTTCGCCAGTCTCGGCGTCGACGAGGTACGCAGCAAACGTACCGGCGTCGCGGCGATACAACGTGTTCGAGAGTGAGCAGTCGTTCCATGCAAACCCCGCGAGATGCAACCGGACGAGTAACAGCACGAGAGCGTCGAGCAGGCGGTTCATCGTCCGGGCACGCAATTGATTTGAGAACAACGCGCGGTAGGGGAGCGAAAAGGCGAGGTGACGCGTAACGAGGCAGGCCTCGAGATCATCGCCGCGTTCGTCGACGCGGCCAGAGACTACGGCGACGGGTTCGACGGTCGGTTGGTCGAGTGCCAGCAGTTCACCGAGCGTCGCGTACTCGTGGTCGGCCAAGTGTTTCGGGATTTCCTTGATCGCGAAGACTTGACCGTCCAACTGCACGAACCGGACGATGTGGCGCGAGATGCCGCGCGGTAGAGACACAACGAGATCGTCCGGCCACTCTTCCAGCGGAATACTCCACGGAAGGAAGAGCAGGCTCGGGACAGCGGTGGATCCTGTGATCTCGAGTGCCACTGTTGCCTCGCCATCGTGGTTGAGAGTCGCAGTCTCATTCTGCCGCTTAGGAGTGGTGCCGGGGATCGTCCTGGCCGCGTTCGGCGTAGGTTTCGCTCGGCGTTCACGAGGGAGCAAGACTCGGGCGCGCGAACTTTGGGCGAGTGGGCTCCGCTTAGAATGAGAGCGTTGCCAGCCTCGGCTGGTCATCAGCCGGCGTGGCGCAATTGGCAGCGCACCTGTCTTGTAAACAGGGGGTTAGCGGTTCAAGTCCGCTCGTCGGCTCCACTTGGGGCGGATCGTTGAGGGCTTCGGACTACTCGTCCCAGCGTCTAGCACCCGCCAATCCCTCTCACCGTGTCGACAGCAGTTTGAGAAAGTGCTGTTCAGCCCCGGGCCAGTCTTCCTGGAGTGCGTATTTTGCGTGCTCAACGGTGACTTGTGCGCCCCTGTTGATTTCGTCCCACGTCGTGAACGGGTCGCACAGCAAACCGTCCACCGCAAGCCACGCTTGGTACCGGTGCCAGATCGGGTTTGATTCGAAACCCTTGTTGCGCACTTTGTGACGATCGACCAATTCCCATCGACTCAAAGCCGGGAGCGCGGCCTCCAGCGCTCGCCGGTACGCGGGTAAGCCCTGACTTATGAAGTACAAGTCGTGCGGCTCGCGTCCGCTGGCCTCGAATTCCGCGAGGACATCCCACGAGTCAGCGATCGCACGTATGAAAAGGGGATCGTCTGCGATGCCCGTGCGGGCCCCTGCCTGTTGCACCAGCCACACCAACGCGGCATGCCGCGCGTGTGGCTCCGCATCACGCAAAGGATTGGGCGCTGCTGCTTCTGCGGCTCTGCGTCGTTCGGCGGTGCCGTCAACTTCCTCATGACGAGCCAGGGCCCAAGCACTCGACTGCGCAATGATTCGGTCCGATGCCTGCGCTGCCGGCCAGAATTGCAGGAGGTACTCGTCTAGATGGACGTCGTACTCTTCTTCAGACTCGGCTTCCATCAGACTCTGGAGTGCTTCGTCAGCATTCTTCACCGAATATCGGACGCGGTAGCAAGGCTGGTCTAACTCGAAGTCGCATCCACCCGGACCGCCCATCAGCGCAACAAGCGCAGCGGTCGTAGTCAGGGGAGCAAACGACACCTCAACGACGTCCCCGTACAAGGGATCAATGGCCGGTTCGTCATCGAGTACCTCAACAACGAAATGCAGAGGGCCATCACTAGACGCTGTCTGCATACACAACTCGCCTGCAGTGGCTCCGCAAAGACCATTGGCTTGTCCGGCGAAGGCTTGAGCGCAGGAGAAGTCGTAGCTCCCCGCCTGGACGTACACCTGGCTGTACTGAACGTGGATCGTGTCCTCGTAGATGCGCATGGTCCCGCCTCGGCTCGGAGCAGCCAGACTAGGGCCTTCCTTGCCATCGGTGCGCACCTAAGAGACGGTGGCGTGTGCCAGGGACGATCTAGCCCTCTTCAGTCAGTCATCTTGCGGCACCTCGGAATTGCAGCGCACCCGGGTGTGCAACAGAGGGTTAGCGGTTCACGTCCGCTCGTCGGCTCCGACTATCGCGCCGAGTCGAAATGTTCTGCCCCGTGGTCTTGTGGAGCATGGAGACGACACCGCAGAATTCCGGGGTAAACGGAGTGTTGTTCCGCTGTGAAAACGTGAGCCAGCATGAGGTTTCCGCCCGGCTTGAAGGAGGATTGGTGCCCTGACCGCCGCCTGGCCCAGATCGCCTTGTACGCGGTCGACCCAGCCCGGCTGGCGGCTTTCTACGTTGAGGTAACACAGCTGCGGCTGGGTGAGGGAGCTGACGGCTTCATAACACTCGCGTCCGATTCGCTTGAACTGCACATCGTTCGGGTACCGGAGGAAGTAGCCGCAACGATCGGCATCTCGGTTCCGCCAACTCGGCGCGAAGACACACCCATCAAAGTGTCGTTTGAGGTCTTGAACATCGAGGACGCCCGGGCGGCGGCCGCGAGACTCGGTGGACGCATCGACGGCATCGAAACCGAGTGGGTCTGGCGCGGCGAAGCTCATTGCGCCGGATTCGACCCGGAGGGAAACGTCTTTCAGGTGCGCGCAGAGGTCGATTCGTGAGTTTGGCCATTAGCGCATCCGGAGACTTGTCGCCCGGCTGGCATTGAGACACGACTGCGACCGGCTCTCACCTACTCAACGCCAGCCACCTGAGTCCGGTACGCGTACGTAACGTACGGAATCTTGATGACGTTCGAATCTGGCTGTGCATGTAAGGCAACGCGCATCGTGTCGTTGATGACTTGCTCGCGTTCATCGGGCGGCAGCACGATTACGTAACTGCGCGACGCGACCATGTCTCGGAACGCGTCGGTCGACACTGTGTGCGTCCAACTGAACGTCTGACGTTCAAGTGGCGCAAAGGGCGTCCCGACGATCGGGTCGCGCTCGGTGAGCTCTTGACTCCCACCTTGATGAATCACCATCGACAACTCGGCGACCCACTCAGCACTCTCATCGCGGACGTTCCACACGAGACCAAGTTGGCCGCCGGGTCGTAAGACGCGGGCAACTTCGGGCACCGCTCGATCGAGGTCGACCCAGTGCCAGGCTTGCGCGACCGTGATGACATCGACCGACGAATCGGCCAGCGGCAACGCTTCAGCGCTGCCGACCTCAGTGCGTACGCCGGGTACGACGCGCCGCAGTTCGGCCAACATCTCAGCATCCGGATCGATAGCAACCACATTGCGGTTCGGCGCAAGGAGTTGACGCGTGAACTTGCCAGTTCCGGCGCCGAGATCTACGACGTCAACGGCCGTCGCGGGGACAAGCCAATCGATGGCGGCTTGCGGATAGGGCGGACGACCACGTTCGTACGCGGCCGCGGCAACACCGAACGTCTTTCCCTGACCTGCGCGCCGCGCGGCATCGACCGCGTCGCCCTTCGCCGGGTTGCTCGGATCCGGACTCGTCCGCATGCCCCAAGCCTAGGCGCAGCAAGGAAAGTTGCGGTTCTGTTGCGGACGGACGATGACGGGCGACGTGAACACTAGTGTGCTGCTATGCCAAAACGCCTGCTGCCGCTGCTGTTCGTGGGCTTGTTGCTTGCAGGGTGTTCGTCGTCGACCTCGACGGCCACGCCATCGACGACACCGTCGACATCCGCGACCCCCACGCCTACGCCTAGCGCCGTGCAGTCAGGCCCCGTGCCTTCCCTGGACCCGAGTCAGCCGTTGCCCTGGATGGCGGCGATCGTGCCAGCAAACTCAAACCCAGCCGACCCGGTGCCCTTCTGTTCCGGTGATGTTATCGACCCGTCCTGGGTCTTGACTGCGGGACACTGCACCGGATCGGCGAGTGGCAGTGCGGTGACCGTTGCCGTAGTCACCGGACGCCGCGACCTCACAGACACCTCAACTGGGCAGTTCATCAAAGTTGATCAATCGATTCGTATGCCCGGGTGGAGCAGTAAATCCGGCGCCTACTACAACGACTTCACGTTGCTGCACCTGGTCACTAAGTCGACTACTACACCTGCGCCCGTTGTGACGCCCGCGCAGTACAAGCAATTTAAGGACGGTTCGCTTGTCATTGCTGCTGGTTGGGGTTCGCTAACGGCGTCCGGACAACCGGTCCAAACTGTTCACGCCACAGAACTTGAACGCCTGGCAGATTCCATTTGCGCCACGGAATACGGCTCCCTCTACGAAGTCGGAATGCACGTGTGCGCCGGATGGAAGTGGCCATCGATGACGCACGACACCTGTACGGGCGACTCTGGAGGTCCACTGGCCTGGCAAGTCGACGGAAAGTACGTCGTCGTCGCGACGACGAGCTGGGGTTCGACATGTTTCACCGAAGGAGTTCCGGGCGTGTACTCAAGCGTCGCTCACGCGTATGACTGGATTACCTCGACGATAAGTAGCCCGTAGCCCGACCGTTTCGCCGGCTACTTAATGGTTAGGGGTGCCGTCGCAAGCGGGACTCCGTTGACGTCCGTCAGCACCAGAACGTAGGAACCGCGCGCCAAAGAAACCGAGGTGGTGCGAAGTGGTAGCGCTGTGCGCGTTGTGCCGCGCTTAAGAGCGACGGAAACGCTAACGACCGGACGGCTGACGCCAGCGCGCGCAATCGTTACGCGAACGGTCCGACTCTTGACGGACGCCACATCGATGTTGACGGTGGCGCCTCGTCGCGCGCTGTACGAACTACGAGTGAGAAGCGAGTCAACTCTGAAAGACGTGCTCGACTTGAACGACTGCATCAAACCGGGCAGCGTGGCCACTGACCGACACGTGTACGTGTGGCCCAAGTCCGCCAAAGTCAGTCGCACGGTTTGCGAATTGAGTACACGGTTGTCACGGACCCATGTGGTGGCGGCCGTCAACGGCGTCGTACCCCACACCGCGGGCACGCACGGCCAGGAGGCCAGCGACGGGGCAGTTCCGTGTGCTGCGACGCGCGCCGGGGCGACGCCTGTTGTGAGAGTGCCGAGCGTGTCAGCCGCAAAGTTCGTGTACCAAAGCGATCCGTTCGACGCCGGCGTGACGTCGTAGATCAACGCGCCACCGACGGCCGGCGTCGCGAATTGGGTAATGGCGCCACTGCTGGAAATTCGTCCGATGACGCCGGACGATGTCGACTCGGCAAACCACATTGCACCGTCGGGTGCCGGGGTGATGCCAGTCGGGCCGCTGTTTGCCAAGGGCACAACATGTTC
>Ga0075017_100001374_pt1 | contig 14797 bp, 10 predicted proteins | sample AleBraG_ABR_2012_FD_71475 | JGI IMG/M metagenome (GOLD analysis project Ga0075017, IMG submission 71475) | Freshwater sediment microbial communities in response to fracking from Pennsylvania, USA - Alex Branch Run_MetaG_ABR_2012 | ecosystem: Environmental > Aquatic > Freshwater > Creek >... | reverse complement strand
GTGGCGCAGCAGGTCCTCATCGGCGCTGTCGCCGAACACCACCGGGTCGCCGGCCTGGCGCGCCAGGCCGGCGACCCGGTGGTGTTCGGCGACAGCGCCGATGAGGACCTGCTGCGCCACGTCGGGCTGGACACCGCCAACGCCGTGATCGTCACCTTCGCCAACCCCGCCGTGTCCGTCGGCATCGTGCGGGCCGTGCGACGCCTGCGCGCCGACGTGCCGATCCTGGTGCGTACGCAGGATGACACCGGCGTGGCGGAGCTGACCGCGGCGGGCGTGACCGAGGTGGTGCCGGAAACCTTCGAGGCCAGCCTGATGCTGGTCTCGCAGGTGCTGATGCTGCTGAACGTGCCCGTGAGCCGCGTGGTGCGCACCGTGGGGGATATCCGCGCAGGACGCTACGCCACGCTGCGCAGGGTGTTCCGGCACGAGGGCGCGCAGGTCATGGACGAGTCACACGCGTTCCGCGAGGAGCTGCGCTCGATCGTGGTGCCGCCGGGCGCCTGGTCGGTGGGGCGGCGGCTGGATGAGGTGCGGGCGCGCGGCGCGGACGTGACCTTTACCGCCGTGCGCCGCCAGGGGATCACCGGCCGGCAGCCGGACGGGGCCCTGGAGCTGCGTGAGGGCGATATCGTGGTGATCTACGGCACACCCGAGGCCCTGGAGCACGCCGAGGCCGTGCTGCTGGCCGGATGAGGTGCTGCTGGCCGGATGAGGTGCCGCGGGCCGGATGAGGTGCCGCGGGCCGCATGAGGTGGCGCGGGCCGCATGAGGTGCTGCCGGCGGGACGATGCGGGTACAATGCGCGCCCCGTGAATCGCGCCGACATCCATTTCCCGCCCCATCACGAACCGCTGCGCGAGGACATCCACGCCCTGGGCGAGATCGTCGGCAGCGTGCTGCGCGAGCAGGGGGGCGATGAGCTCTACAGCCTGGCCGAGGACGACCGGCTGACCGCGATCCGGCGCCGCGAGGGTGACGCCAGCGCAGGTGAAACCCTGCGCCTGCGGGTCGAAGGCCGGGCCCCGGCGCTGGCGCGCGACCTGCTGCGCGCCTTTGCGGCCTATTTCCAGCTGGCCAACGTCGCCGAGAAGGTGCACCGGATCCGCCGCCGGCGCGAATATTTCCTCACGGCCACCGACCGGCCGCAGCCGCGCGGCGTGGTCGATACGCTGGTGGAACTCAAGTCGCAGGGCCTGAGCCTCGAGGAGGTGCTGGACCTGCTGCGCCAGCTCAGCATCGAGCCGGTGCTGGTCGCCCATCCGATCGAATCGGCGCGCCGTACCGGCCTGCGCCGGCAGCAGCGCATTGCCGACCGGCTGCTCGAGCGCAGCAATCCGCTGCTGGCCCCGAACGAGAAGGCCATGCTGCTGGAGCGCATCAGGGTCGATGTCACGCTGGACTGGCAGACCGCGGAGCATCCGCGCGAGCGGCTCACGGTGGTGGACGAGCGCGAGCACGCGATGTTCTACCTCGGCGAGGTGCTCTACCGGATCGTGCCGGTGTTCTACGAGGAACTGTCGCTGGCGCTGTCGCGGCTGTACGGCAGCGATGCCGTGTCGCTGGAATTGCCGCGGCTGGTCCGGTTCGGCACCTGGGTGGGCGCGGACATGGAGGGCGCGGCCGACGTGCACGCCAAGAGCATCCGCGAGACCCTGGCCCGCCAGCAGCAGGTGATCATCAGCAACTACATCAGCGAGTGCCAGGATCTGGCGCAGCAGCTGTCGCAGAGCGGCGGCCGGGTGGGCGTGGCGCCGCTCGTGACCCAGCGCATCGCCGAGTACTACACGCTGTTTCCCGAGGCCCAGGGCCTGACCCCGGCGCGCCACGATCCGATGCCTTACCGGGTGCTGTTCAGCCAGATCGCCATACGGCTGCGCAATACGCTGGAGGGGCGGCCCAACGGCTACGAGCGGCCGGCGCAGTTCCGCAGCGACGTGGCCCTGGTCGCCGACAGCCTGCGCGCAAACCGCGGTCTGCACGCGGGGTACGTGCTGGTGCGCCGGCTGCTGGCGCGCATCGACACCTTCGGGTTTCACCTGGCCACGCTGGACCTGCGCCAGCGCACCGACGTGCACCACGAGGTCATCGCGCAGGGGCTCGCGGACCCCGCCTGGCACCAGCGCAGCGCCGCCGAACAGCACCAGCGCCTGGTGGACGTGCTGGCCCGGGACGCGGGCCCCACCGGCAGCTTCGATGCGCTGGGCAAGCGCACGCTGACCGTGTTCGAGGCGATCACGCAGGGACGCCACCGCTATGGGGCCGAGGCCGTGGGCCTGTACATCGTCAGCGCCGCGGCGACGGCCGCCGACGTGCTGGCGCCGCTGGTGCTCGCGCACTGGGCGGGTGCGCGCGACCGGCAGACGGGGGCGGCGGCCATCGACGTCGCGCCGCAGTTCGATTCCGTGCCCACGCTCGAAGGCTGCGGCGAGGTGCTGCGCCAGCTGCTGGCCGATCAGGTCTATCAGCGCCACCTGGACGCGCGCCAGCGGCTGCAGACGGTGCTCATCGGTTACTCCGAGAGCAACCGCGAGAGCGGGATCGTGGCCTCGAGGCTGGCCGCCTATCACGCCCAGCGCGCCCTGACCGCGGTGCTGGACCAGGCCCGCGAGCGCCATGTGCTCTTCTACAGCCGCGGCGGCAGCATTCCGCGCGGCGGCGGCCGCATCGATGCGCTGCTGCGCGCGGCGCCGGCCGAGTCGGTCAGCGGCGTGCTGCGCTTCACCGAACAGGGGGAAAGCATTGCGCAGAATTTCGGCTTGCGGGCGAATGCGATGCGCACGCTCGAGCGCGCCTTCAATACGCTGGCACTGGCGACGCTGGCGGTGCGCCGCGGCGTGGCGGTTCAGGAGAGCGCCGTGTTCGCCGAAGCCGCGGCCCAGGTGGCCGCGCAGAGCCGCGCCGCCTGGCGGCAGCTGCTCGGCGGCCCCGGCTTCCACGAATTCTTCCGCGCCGTGACGCCGATCGACGTGATCGACCGCATGCGCATCGGTGCCGCCCACGGGCGCGAGGCGCCGGCGGGCGAGGGCGTGGATGCGGTCAGCGCGGCCGCCTGGGTCTACGCCTGGTCGCAGTCGCGGCACATGCTGCCCGGCTGGTACGGCGCCGGGTCCGGACTCGATGCGGCGCGGTCGCAGCGCGGCCTGGGCGTGCTGCGCCGCGCCTATGGCGGCTGGCCGTTCTTTCGCAGCCTGATCGACGATATCGAGGCCATGCTGGGCCGCGCGGACCTGGGTATTGGCGCCTGCTATGAACAGCTGGCGGGCCCCGGCTTCACCGCCATCGCCCAGTCCATCCATGCCGAATACGCGCTGACCTGCGCGCTGGTCCGGGAGATACGCGGCGGGGCCGGCCTGCTGGACGCCGACCGGACGCTCCAGCGCAGCATTGCGCTGCGCAATCCGTACGTGGACCCGATGAACCTGATGCAGGTCGACCTGCTGCGGCGCTGGCGCGCCGGCAACCGCTCCGATCCGGAGCTGTTCGAGGCGCTGCTGGCCAGCGTCGCGGGCATCGGCGCAGGCCTGCAGACCACGGGCTGATAACCCGGACGGAGGTTGGAAATAACCGCCTTTTCTCTGCCGGCCCGTGCCGGCGCCCTGTAGAGTACCGCGCGTGTACCAATACGACGCCTTCGATCGGACCTTCGTGGCTGAGCGCGTGGCCGAATTCCGCGAGCAGACCCGGCGCTTCCTGGCCGGTGAGCTCAGCGAGGATGAATTCCGGCCGCTGCGGCTGCGCAATGGCCTGTACATTCAGACGCATGCGCCGATGCTGCGCGTGGCGATTCCCTACGGCCTGCTCAGCACCAGGCAGCTGCGCATGCTGGCCCACATTGCCCGGCGCTATGACCGGGGCTACGGACATTTCAGCACCCGCCAGAATATCCAGTACAACTGGCCCAAGCTTGCGGAAGTGCCCGACATTCTCGCTGAGCTGGCCAGCGTGGAAATGCACGCGATCCAGACCAGCGGCAACTGCATCCGCAACGTGACCTCCGATCACCTGGCCGGCGTCTGCGCCGATGAACTCGAGGACCCGCGGCCCTGGTGCGAACTGATCCGCCAGTGGTCGACGCTGCACCCCGAGTTCTACTACCTGCCGCGCAAATTCAAGATCGCCGTCACCGGGTCCCCCAATGACCGCGCGGCCTCGGCGATCCACGATGTCGGCCTGCACCTGGTGCGCGGACCCGACGGCAGCGTGGGCTTCGAGGTGCTGGCCGGCGGCGGCCTCGGGCGCATGCCGATCCTGGGCAAACGCATCCGCGAGTTTCTGCCCAAGCCCGAGCTGCTGGCCTACCTGGAGGCGATCCTGCGCGTCTACAACCGCTATGGGCGGCGCGACAACATCCACCGGGCGAGGATCAAGGTGCTGGTCAAGGCGCTGGGCGTGGCGGAGTTCACGCGCCAGGTGGAAGCGGAATACGCCGCTGCGCGGGCCACGGCGCCGCAGGTCAGCGCCGCCGCCATCGAACGCCTGCGTGCCTGTTTCACGCCGCCGGCGTACCAGGCCCTGGCCGATCGCGACCCGAGCGCCGGCGCGGATGCCGCGTTCACGGCCTGGTACCGCCACAACACGCGCGCGCACAGGATCAGCGGCTATCGCGTCGTGTTCGTGTCGCTGAAGAAGCACGGCGAAGCGCCCGGCGACATGAGCGCCGCGCAGATGGACGCGCTCGCCGACCTGGCCGACTGGCACAGTTTTGGCGAGGTGCGCGTCACGCATGACCAGAACCTGCTGCTCGCCGACGTGCCGCAGCAGGCGCTCGCCGATCTGCATGGCGCACTGGCGGGGCTCGGGCTGGCAACCCCGAACATCGGTACGCTGACCGACATGATCTGCTGCCCGGGCCTGGACTTCTGCAGCCTCGCCAATGCCGGTTCGATCGGCATCGCCAAGCAGATCCATGAGCAGTTCGACGACTTCGACTACCTGTACGACCTGGGCGAAATCCAGGTCAAGATGTCCGGCTGCATGAACGCCTGCGGCCACCATCACGTCGGCCACATCGGCATCCTCGGCGTCGACAAGCACGGCGAGGAGTGGTACCAGATCACGCTCGGCGGCTCGGCCGGCACCGAGGCCGTGCTCGGCGAGGTGATCGGACCGTCGGTGCCCAGGCGCGAGGTGGCGGCAACGCTGGCGCGGATCCTCGAAGTCTACGTGGCGCAGCGCGAGTCCGATGCCGAGAGCTTTCTGCGGGTCGTCCGGCGCATCGGCGTGGCCCCGTTCAAGGAGCGCGTGTATGCGGCAGATACTGCGGCAGCGTGAACTGACGGCCGACCGCTGGCGCTACCCGGGTGAGCAGGGCGCCGGGCAACAGGTACGGACGCTCGCCGAGCTGCTGGCGATGACCGCGGGCACGGCGCAGGCCACCGGCGCGCCCGATACCGGGGTGCTGCTCGGGCCCGCGGACGAGCTCGAGCCGCTGGCTCCGTGGATTGCGCGCCTCGCCCTGGTGGTGGTGCATTTCGAGAAGAACGGCGATGGCCGCGGCTTCAGCCAGGGGCAGCTGCTGCGCCAGCGCTATGGCTACCGCGGCGAACTGCGTGCGCAGGGTGCCGTCAAGCGCGATCAGGTGTTTCTGCTGGCGCGCTGCGGCTTTGACGCCTTCGACCTGGATCCGGCCGAAGACCCGCAGGCCGCGCTGGCGCAGCTTGGCCGCTTCAGCGTCGCCTACCAGCCCGCCGTGGACCTGCTGGTGCGACCGCGACAGCGGGCCTGAAGCACGCGCCACTGCCGGCGCCCTCAGTGCAGGCAGACGATGAGCCGGGCGTGATAGTTGCGCCAGTCGATCGGGATGACGATCGGACGGGTCGCGTCCGGGTATTCCAGCGTGCTGCCGCGCCCGGAAATCACCGCGGGCACGGAGATCTGGAACTGGTGGCCAAAGTCCCGGCGCGCATTGCCGGACAGGGTGTTGGCGATCTCGCCGACCAGGTCGCAGAGATTCTCGTGGCTGATGTCGGTTTCCTGCATGCGCATCAGCATGACGCTGAGCATGCTCTTCGGCGCCGTGAAGGCCACGAGTCCGGCGCGCTTGCCGCTGACCTGGATGATCCCCGTGTAGTCGGAAATCTCGGGCCTGGCGTTGAGCGCGAGATGCGGAGTGCCGCACTGGGCATGCTGCTGGACCGAGGTGCCGAAGTAGTTCAGCACGCCCTCGACGAACACGCCGACTTCCGCTTCCAGACTCATCGCCCGCCTAAGCCCGCACCGCCCGCGCCTAACCGCTGATCAGCTTGCGCAGGGCGTCGTTGAGCTGCCGGTCGGTGAAGGGCTTGCATAAGAACCCGCTGGCGCCCTTTTCGAGCGCCTCGATCGCCGTGAGTTTGTCGGCCAGCGCCGAGATTACCAGAATGCGCAGCCGCGGATCGCGCTGCACGAGCTTCGCGACGCATTCCACGCCATCCATCTGCGGCATGGTCAGATCCATGGTCACCAGCGTGGGCTGCAGCTGCTCATGCAGCGCCAGGGCTTCCACGCCGTTGCTGGCCGCGCCCACGAACTCGATTTCCTCCAGGTCATTGGCGCGCTCGATCCGGCGGCGGATCACGGTCGAGTCGTCCACGACCAGCAGGCGGTGCCGCGGCACGGCATTGGCGCTGTTCACGCGGCCGATACCCTGGCCGACCGGGCCGCGGCCTGCCGTGGCAGCAGCATCTTGAAGCGCGTGTACTTGCCGGGCGTGGTGGCGATGCCGATGCGCCCGCCATGCTCACGCACGAGGGTATTGACCACATCGAGCCCGACGCCGCGGCCCGCGTGCTCGGTCACCTCATCGGCGGTCGAGAAACCCGGCTGGAACAGGAGCCGGAAGATGCCGCTGCGGTCCAGCGCGGCCGCCTGGTCGTTGTCGAGCAGGCCGCGGTCCACGGCGCGGCTGCGAATCCGCTCCGGGTTCAGGCCACGGCCATCGTCCTCGATCAGCAGCGAGAATTCCTCGGCGCTGGCTTCGGCAAAGCGGATGCGGACCGTGCCGGCCGGCGGCTTGCCGGCGGCGGCGCGCTCGGCCGGCGGTTCGATGCCATGGATCAGCGCGTTGCGCAGCATCTGGATGCAGATATCGCGCACCGGCTCGGCGTAGTCGGCCGGGATGTGCTCCAGGCCCTCGATCAACAGACGCACTGCGCTGGTGCCCGGTGGGGTCACTGCGGCGCTCAGGCGGCGCAGCACCGGCTCCAGGCCCGGCCGCTGGATCGCCGCGGCCGCCGCCCGTGCGGCGATCACGGCGGTATCACCGTGCTTCTCGGGAGGCATATCCGCGACCGCCGCCATGGCGCGCGCCGCGCCGACCTGCTCCTGCAGGCCGGCGATGGTCTGCATGTGGCTGAGCAGTTCATCGAGCCTGACGACCACCGGCACGAAGCGGTCGCCCGAGAGGTCCGGCTGCACGCGCAGGTCCGCCAGCAGGTCCTCGATGCCGTGGGCGCGCTGGACGAACGAGTCCAGACCCAGGGACGCCGCCTCGCCCTTGATCGCGTGCATCTCGCGGAACACGCCCTGGATCTTCTGCTGCAGCTCCGGCTGCGTCACGCCCGGTCCGCTCAGCAGCGCATTGCTGCGTCGTGCGCCCACGTCCACGGACTGCAGAAAGTGCTGCAGCTGCAGGGGTTCAGCCTGCAGCAGCTGCAGCAGCAGCGCGGAGTGCGAATCGGTGTTCGCGCGCAGCATTTCCAGCTCACGCTGCAGCAGCACCCGGTCGGTGATGTCGGCGACCACGCCGAATACGAAATCGGCGTTGGCGCCGACGCCGGCGCCGCGGGCGCGGCGGAAGGAAAACGACAGGAAGCGCTGTTCCGCGGGTCCCTGGGCGCGCGCGAAGCTGACTTCGATCTGGCTGAGCGGATTGACCGATTCGATCAGTTCCTCGTTGACCGTGTCTTTCCAGAGCAGACCCAGGAACTTGGTGGCCGCGAGCAGCGTCTTGTCGTCCACCAGCGGCCGCAGCAGCTCCTCGAAGGTCTGTCCCGCGGGCGCATCCGTATGCAGCAGCGCGACCAGCGAATCGGAATGGGCGCCGCCGATGCGCCCATCGCGCCCGATCAGGAACAGGCCCTCGCGCACCGTGCTGAAGATGTTGCCGATCTGGCGCTGCGCCTCGCCCGCGGCCAGGGCGGCCTGGCCCGCGCGCCACGCGAAATAGAGCATGGTCGCCAGCAGCAGTGTGGCCAGGCCGGCGCCACCGAGCAGCAGCGCACGCAGCGCATGCCCGTCGTGCACCACGGCCTCGCGCAGTACGCCGGCGAGCCGGCTGAGCTCCTGGCCCAGCGCCGCGGTGTCGCGCGCCTGACTGGCCAGCAATTCGTCCACCTTGCGCTTGAGGCGGACCCCTGCGGCGGTCAGCGACGAGCCATTCGCGCTATCCGCATACAGCTCCGCCGCGCGCGCATCGGCCAGGCCTGCGAGCCCGGCATCGAGCGTGCGCCAGTGCCGCTGCGCCTGGGCGTAGCGGTCCACGCCCTCGCTGCCGGCACCCAGGCCGGCCGAGTGCATGGCGCCGGCGAGCTGCCCGTAGGCCTGCTGGCCGGTGGCACGGCTGCCGGCCAGGGCGCGCAGCGAATCGCCCACATAGGTCTGGGTTTCCAATCCGCGCTGAATCAGGGTCAGTTCCGAGCGGATCAGCTGCGGCTGGGCCGCGAGGCCCGAGGCGATCTGCAGGGCGGTGGAGGCCGCCTGGAGGCGGGCCGCCAGCTGGACGCCGGCGAACAGCAGCAGGGCCAGGGCGGCGGTGCAGGCCACCGTCACGACGATCGGCAGCCATTGCACGCGCGGATTCAGGGACAGTCGGGCCATGCTGAGGAGTCCGGTGGGGTGCGTCAGGGTTTGAAGGTCAGGCGCACGCGCGCGCGCTGCGAGGTGCCGCCGGGGGCCAGCTTGGCGGTGTCGAAGCGGCTGCTGCGTACGGCCTCGACGGCCGCATGATCGAAGACGCCGGGCGGGCTCGATTCGATCACGTGCGGGTCGCCCGCGCGGCCCCGGGCATTGAGCATGAATTCCACGATCACGTAGCCGCTCTGGTGCGCCTCCAGCGCCTGCGGCGGATAGCTGGCGTTGAGCGCCTGGACCGGCCGCGCGGCGATGTAATCGGCCGGGAGGGCGGCGGCGGCCGCGCGGGGCACGGTGCTGACGGGCTGCGGCTCGTGGGCCGGCGCGGCGGCGGCCGCCGCCTTGTCGCGCGCGGCGTCCAGCGCGGTCTGCAGCTGCCGCCGGGCCGCGCTCAGCTCATTGGTCGTGCCATATTCGCCGGCGGCGTTCAGGTACTGCTGTTCGATGTCCAGCTGGCCGGCGCGGCCGGCGTTCTGGGCGCGCGCGATCAACGCGTTCATCAGTTCGTGCTGCACGGTGGCGGTGAGCGCCAGGTTGCGATTGAGCTGCTGCATGGCGGTGAGGTGCGCGCGCGCATTGTCATTGGCGGGCTCGAGCAGGGCGCCGGCCGCGATGGCCGCGCGGGTCCGCGCCGCCAGTTCGGTCAGCTGCGCCTCCGCGGTGCGGGCGTCGAGCGTACGGCGCAGCTCGGCCAACACGGCGTGATCGCCGCCGCCGGCGGCGATCTGCGCGATCAGCGGCTCGGCCGTTGCGGTGTCGCCCGCGGCCAACGCGGTGCGCGCCTGGGCCACGAGCCACTTGGGCCGGGCGGCGGCGATGTCCGCCTCGATCTTCCCCGTGGCCTCGTTGTTGACTCCGACATCGTGGAACGCCGCCAGCAGGCGCGTGGCTTCATCGAGCCGGCCCGCCGTAAGATCGGACTGAATGCGTGCGCGCGCCACGGAAAACAGCCGGCGCAGTCCATCGCGGGCCTCGTCATTCTGCGGATCCTGCGCCAGCACCGCCGCGTACAGTTCCAGCGCGCTGTCGCCGTGACCGGCAGCGTCCGCGCGCGGCAGCAGATTCTTCTGATCGCGAAACGCAATGCGGGCGTCCGACAGCAGTTCCAGCACGCTGCGCGCCGGTGCGGCCGCTGCCGCCGGGTTGGCCGCCACTGCGGCCTGGGGTTCCGCCGTCGCGGAGGCCGCCTCGTCACCGGCCTGCTCCGGATGTGCCGCTACCGGGCCTGCGGTCGGGCGGATCACCTGGTCGCGCAGCGCGAGCCAGCCCCCGCCGGCGACGAGCAGCGCGGCGGGGACCAGCCACAGCCAGGGTGAACGGCGCGGACTTCCCGGGCCGGGCCCAGCGAGCGTGGCTGCCGCAGGGCGGGGACTGGCCCCGGATGCCGGGTTAAGGCGCAATTCGGCCGCCTGCAGCGCATCCAGGAGGGCGGTCTGCAGGCTGCCCCGTTCAATGACCGCGCTGACATTGCCGCGCGCGATGGCATTGGCCCATTCGGCCGACCGGCCATCGGCGCAGATGACGATCAGGGGGGCCTGCGGATGCTGCTGTTCGATGCGCGCCGCCTGGGCGCGGGCGTCGCTGCGCGCGGTCGCATCGATGAGCAGCAGCCAGGGCGCCGGGCCCGCCTGGCTGAGCTGGTCGGCGCTGTCGATGGGGCGGGAACGGTAGCGGTCGCCAAGCAGCGGGCCCAGCTCCAGCAGCAGGCCGTCATCGCCGGAGAGCAGGTACAGATCGCGTCGGCGGCCGGCGGCCGCCGCAGCGATGCCCCCGATGGGGCTCCGGCTGCCCGGTCCTGGCTTGATCGGTCCTGGCTTGATCGGTACTGGGTTCAAACGTGCTGCCTGCCGTGCGCGAGCGCATGGAATGTCCGCGTCATTTGCTCAAATCTGTGATCTGGCCCCGAACTTTGCACCCGACGCGGTCACAAATTCCATGCGACAGAATACGCTCAGGCCTGGCCGACCGCTGGCAATGTGCTCCGCGTCACAAAGAGCCCGAACCCGGCGGTGCGCGGGCCGCGCAGCCGGACCGGGCACTTGCGGCCCCGGCGTCCCTAAAGCGCCGCGCCGATGGAGATCGCCGCGCCGATGGCCGCAGCCAGTTCGGCGATGTCCGCGCTGGTATGCGCGGCGGAGATGAAGCCGACTTCGAAGGCACTGGGCGCCAGGTAGATGCCGCGCTCCAGAAGCGGATGATAGATCGCCGTATAGCGCTGTGCACAGCCTGGAGGATATTGGGACGGACTGCGCACCGGGCCGGAGGGCCGCGATGCCGCATCCCCCGCGAGGCACAGCCAGAAGATCGAGCCCACGCGCTGCACGATCAGGCCGGGGATCGCGGCCAGTTCGCGCTCGAGCTGGGCGCCGCGCGCCTCCAGCTGCGCATAGCAGGACCCGTCGTCCAGCCGGCGCAGCGTGGCGAGGCCTGCGCACATGGCCACCGGATTGGCGCTCAGCGTGCCGGCCTGGTACACGGGCCCGACCGGCGCCACCAGCTGCATCAGGTCGCGCCGTCCGCCGTAGGCCCCGACGGGAAAGCCGCCGCCGATGATCTTGCCGTAGGTCACCAGATCCGGCGTCACGCCCGCCAGGGGCGCATAGCCCTGGAAACCGACGCGGAAACCGGAGATCACTTCATCGAAGATCAGCAGCGCGCCGTGGCGGGCGCACTGCGCGGCGAGCGCCTGCAGGAAGGCCGGCCGCTGGGGCAGCAGTCCGTAGTTGGCGGGCAGCGGTTCGATGATCGCGCAGGCGAGCTCAGCGCCGAGCCGCTCGAATACGCTCGCGAGCGCGGCCGCGTCGTCCAGCGGCGCCACGACGGTTTCGCCGGCGGCCAGCGCGCCGAGCCCGGCGCTGTCGGGGAGCGGCGCGTCGGCGAGTCCGGAGCCGGCGCGCAGCAGCATGGCGTCGGCGTGGCCGTGGTAGCAGCCTTCGAACTTCAGGATCTTCGAGCGCCCGGTTGCGGCACGCGCGACGCGCAGCGCCGACATCACCGCTTCGGTCCCGGAATTCACGAAGCGCAGGCTCTGCACCCAGGGGATGCGGGCGGTGATGAACTCCGCCAGTTCGAGGCTGTAGGGTTCCGCCGTTCCGAGGCTCCAGCCGCGGCCCAGGGCTTCGATGACGGCGGCGCGCACGCCCGCATCGCCGTGGCCGAGGATCATCGGCCCGAAGGCCATGCAGAAATCGAGGTAGTCGCGGCCGTCGACGTCGCGCAGCCGGGCGCCCTGGCCGCCGGTCATGAAGATGGGCGTGCCGCCCACGCTGCGGAAGGCCCGCACCGGCGAGTGCACGCCGCCGGGCGATACCTGCAGTGCGCGCGCGTACAGTTCCTCGGAGCGGGTCACAGCTCCAGCAGCTCGCGCGCGTGCCGCGCGCCGTAGGTGATGATCATGCTGGCACCGGCGCGCTTGAAGGCCGTGAGGATCTCCCGATGCAGCGCGGCCCGCGGCGCCAGGCCCTGCGCGGCCAGTGCCTCGAGCGCGGCGAATTCGCCGCTGACATGGTAGACCGCCCAGGGCTTGCGGATTTCGCGGGACAGTTCGCGCAGCAGGTCCAGGTAGGGGAGCCCCGGCTTGACCATGAGGATATCCGCCCCTTCGCTGACGTCGCGTTCCGCGCACAGCCAGGCGTCGCCGGGGCGCGCCGGATCCAGCTGGTAGCTGGCACGGTCGCGCAGCGCACTCTGGGTCTTGGGTGCCGAGTCGGCGGCCACGCGGAACGGACCGTACAGCGCCGACTGGAACTTGACGGCGTAGCTCATCAGTACCGTCCGTTCCAGACCGCCGGCATCCAGCGTCCGGCGGATGGCACCGATGCGCCCGTCCATCATGTCGCTCGGTGCGACGCAATCGGCACCGGCCTGAGCGTAGGCCAGCGCGGCCGCGGCCAGTTCCTGCACGCTGGCGTGGTTGTCGACGTGGTCGCCCTCCGGGTTCAATACGCCGCAGTGGCCATGGGGTGTCGAAGAGCACAGGCAGACGTCGGCGGCGAGCCACAGGTCCTTGCCGAAGCGCTGCTTCAGGGCCCGAATCTGCCCGGCGGTGAAGGACCAGTCGATATGCTGGCTGGCGCGCGCGCGCGGCACGCCGAACAGCAGGAAGGCCCGTACGCCGGCACGCAGATCCGCCTCGGTCCGGCGCAGCAGAGAATCGGGCGTCTCCTGGTGGACGCCGGTCAGGCCCGGCACCGCTTCGGGCGCCGCGAGGCCCTCGGCGACGAAGCAGGGCTGGATCAGCTGATCGAGCCGCAGATGCACCTCGCGCGTCAACGCGCGCACGTGTTCGTCCTGGCGCAGGCGGCGCAGGGTGAGAGGGTGTCGTTCGCTCATGCGCGCATTGTGCCGGAGTTGGAGACGCAGCGGTCACGGCAGTGTCAGGGCGCTTGCAAATGAGGGCCGGCGCTGCACTGAGGGCCGGCGCTGCACTGAGGGCCGGCGCTGCGACGAGGGCCAGCGCTGGCGGCATGCTTATGCGCTATAGTTATAAGCCATCTGCGGGATAATGGCGGACTGGAACCAGCCGATGGGGCCACCGTGGATTACCTGCCCGTATTCCTTGATCTGCGCGACCGGCGGGTGCTGATCGTCGGCGGCGGCGCGGTGGGGGCACGCAAGGCGGCGCTGCTGCTCGAGGCCGGGGCGCGGCTGCGGGTGGTGGCGCCGGAATGCGGCGCCGAGATGGCCGAACTGTGCCAGCGCAGCGGAGCCGAACGCCTCGCGGCGGAGTTTTCCCCGCAGCATCTCCAGGGCGTGTGCTTCGCCATCGCCGCCACGGGTTGCGCCGACGTGAACCGGCAGGTGTGCACGGCCGGTCTGGCGGCCAATGTGTGGGTCAACGCGGTGGATGATCCGTCGGCCTCAACCTGCCTGATGCCCGCCATCATTGACCGCTCACCCGTCATGGTCGCGGTCGGCACCGGCGGCGCCTCGCCGACCCTGGCGCGTCGGGTCCGGGCGCGGATCGAAGCGCTGCTGCCCCAGCGCCTGGGCGAACTGGCGCGCCTCGCCGGCCAATGGCGCCCGCAGGTCAGCGCAGCGCTGCCGCGGCTCGAGCAGCGGCAGCGCTTCTGGGAGGACTTCTTCGACAGCGCCCTGGCGCAGCAGATTCTGCATGGCGCGGCGAGCGGCGACGCCGATGTCGAAGCGGCGTTCGGGGAGCTGCTGACCCGCGGCGCCGATGTCCAGGGCGTGGTGTGGCTGGTGGGCGCGGGTCCCGGCGACCCGGACCTGCTCACCCTGCGCGCGCAGGCACTGCTGCAGCAGTGCGACGTCGTGCTCTACGACCGGCTGGTGCCGGAGGCGGTGGTGGCGCGCGTGCGGCGCGATGCCGAACGCATCTTCGTGGGCAAGGAGCCGGGCCACCACCGCACCACGCAGGCGCGTATCCATGAGCTGCTGATCCAGCACGCGCGGCGCGGCCGGCGCGTCCTGCGCCTCAAGGGCGGGGACCCCATGGTGTTTGCGCGTGGCGGCGAGGAGCTGCAGGCGCTGGCGGCCGCCGGCATCGCGGTCCAGGTGGTGCCCGGCGTGACCGCAGCGCTCGGCGCCGCCTCCGCCGCCCGCATTCCGCTGACGCACCGGGGGGTTTCGCAGGCCGTGTGCTTCGTGACCGCCATGGGCGAGGCCGCCGCCGCACTGGATTGGCGGTCGCTGGCCAGTCCGCTCCAGACGGTGGTGTTCTACATGGGTGTGTCGCAATTGCCGCACATCGTCACGCGCCTGCTGCAGCACGGCGCGCCCGCCGATCGCCGGGCAGCCGTGATCGAGCGCGCCACGCTGCCCGGCCAGCGGGTGATCGCCGCGCGGCTGGATCGGATCGCCGCCCGGGTCGCGGCCGCCGGGATGGCGGCGCCGGCGCTGCTGATCGTCGGGAACGTGGCGCAATTTGCGCAGACAATGGACGCTGCCGGGATCCAGGCGGCTGATGAGGAGCAGAGCGGGTGACGAGGAGCAGAGCGGGTGC
>Ga0075017_100001373_pt1 | contig 14798 bp, 11 predicted proteins | sample AleBraG_ABR_2012_FD_71475 | JGI IMG/M metagenome (GOLD analysis project Ga0075017, IMG submission 71475) | Freshwater sediment microbial communities in response to fracking from Pennsylvania, USA - Alex Branch Run_MetaG_ABR_2012 | ecosystem: Environmental > Aquatic > Freshwater > Creek >... | reverse complement strand
ATCAGAATCAGCAGGGGTGGATGCGCATTGGTCAGGGCCGCGGCCCAGGCTTGGCCGACGCTCGATTGACTGGCCAGGAGATGGTGGAGAGCTTCATCGGGATTGAGAAAGAGACGGACGGCAGGAAGGATTCTAAAGACGAATCCGGCGAACAACACGAGAGCTAGCCACAGGAATATGGGTGCACCGGCGACCCTTCCGTCCGATTTCAAATCTGAGATTGGCGTCGGGTTGGTCCCCGCGGCGGAAGGTGCCATGCGCGATTGAAATCCGGCGATGTGGCAAATGATACTATGCTCGAGTTCCTGAGTATCTGCCGATTTTGCCTCCTGCGTACAGGCCAGTCCCGGTGCCGAGCGAGACCGCGCTGAGATCACCGTCTCGACATTCCCGTCTGCCATGGGCCGCGTGGCTCTCCCTGGTTCTGTTGGTCATCGTTTTCTTCGGCGCGATTCGCTACCGCTTGCGCGACATGCCCCTTGAACGGGATGAGGGGGAGTATGCGTACGCGGGACAGTTGATGGTGCAAGGCATCCCTCCGTACGCGCTTGCTTACAACATGAAGCTGCCCGGCATTTACGCGGCGTATGCGGCGGTGCTGGCGGTCTTCGGAGAAACACCAGGCGGGATCCATCTGGGCCTGCTGGTGGTGAATGCCGTCACGACGATGGTGCTCTTCTTCCTGGCCGCGCGTCTATTTGGGCAACCTGCGGGAGTTGTATCAGCCGCCAGCTATGCCCTGCTGTCTACGAGTGCCTCGGTGATGGGCTTTGAGGCGCACGCGACAAATTTTGTAATCCTGCCGGCTCTGATCGGCATTCTTTTCATGCTTCAGGCGCGAACTTCCAGGCGCTGGTGGTTATTTTTTTTGAGCGGAATATCTTTCGGCGTCGGCGTGCTGATGAAGCAGCACGGAGTTTTCTTCTTGCTTTTCGGCGTTGTCTACCTTGGCTGGTGCGAGTGGGAGCAGAAGGGTGCTTTGCTGCGAGAAGAGGGTCTGCTGGTCTCGGGCGCTGCGCTGCCCTATGTCGCGACCTGCTGGCTGATGTATCGCGCAGGGGTGTTCCGGCAGTTTTGGTTCTGGACGGTGCAATATGCCGGAGAGTACTCAAAAATGGGCCTGCGGCGGGCAATTCATGCTTTCCTGGAAAATTCGCGCAGCGTGGTGGCCCCGGCGTGGCCGATCTGGATTTTGGCCGTGATTGGGGTGACAGCGGTGAGTTGGAACTCACAGGGGCGCCGTCACTCCCGTTTTCTGATCGTGTTCTTTGCATGCTCTTTTCTATCGCTGTGCCCGGGGGCGTATTTCCGGCCGCACTACTACATTTTGGTCCTGCCAGTGATTGCGATGCTGGCGGGGGTTGCAGTGAGCGTCGCGACCGAAAAGCTGGAAGGGTCAGGCAAGACCGTTGTTCCCCTTCTTGTCTTCGTGCTCTGCCTGGGATATGCCGTGCTGCAGCAGCGGCGGACTTATTTCGTCCTCCCCCCCGACGACGTTGTTCGACAAATATACGGGAACAACGCATTCATCCCTGCGGTGCAGGTTGCCGATTACGTGCGTGAGCACTCGCCGGAAGGGGCGCGTATCGCCGTTCTTGGCTCGGAGCCGGAAATTTACTTTTATGCCCATCGCCACTCCGCGACGGGATACCTGTACATGTACAGCCTGATCGTGCATCAGAAATACACGGCGCGCATGCGCGACGAAATGATGCAGGAACTGGAAACGAATCGCCCGCTTTACGTTGTCTTCGTGGACGTGTGGGACGACTGGGGCGGTCGCGCGGGCGGGCCTGAGCTGGCAGAGTTCCTGCCGCGTCTGCATGCGTTTATGGATCGGTCGTACGAGCGCGTAGGTGTGGCGGATATTGGCGAGAGCGCGGAATACCGCTGGAATGCCGCGGCAGAGTCATACCAGCCGCGTTCCTCGACGGCGATTTATGTATTGCGGCGAAAACAAGGCCTATGACAGCCGGAAATGCTATCCTGAAACTCACTGCGGAATTCTTAACGCACCGATGAGTGTTATAGCCCCAATTGCGGAGCGGAACGCCGCTTCCCTCAATGAGAATATGCAGGGGCACGTGTCGGTGATCGTTCCCGTTTACAACGAGGTAGCGCACGTGGACGAGTTATTGCAAGCGATCCACGCATCGCCAGTGAAGAAGGAAATCATTATCGTCGACGACGGATCGACCGACGGCACGCGCGAAAAGCTAAAGGCCATGCAGCCCGCGGACGACGTCACTGTGGTATTTCACGAGCGGAATTACGGGAAGGGAGCGGCCATCCGCACGGCGCTTGCCTACGCCCGCGGCGAGTACATCCTGATTCAGGATTCTGACTTGGAATACGATCCGCAGGATTATGCGGCGTTGCTAAGACCCCTGGAAGAGCGCAAAGCAAACGCCGTCTATGGCGTGCGCCCGGATCGTCCGGAACGCGGCCTGCGCTTCTTCCTGGGCGCCAAGCTGCTAACGCATCTGACCAACCTCCTTTACGGTGCCGGCATTCACGACGAGGCGACCTGCTACAAAGTTGTTCGGCGTGCGGTGCTGGCGAAGGTGCGTCTGGAGTGCCAGCGCTTTGAGTTCTGCCCGGAGATTACGGCGAAGTTGTGCCGCATGGGCGAGAAGATCGCGGAGGTGCCGATCTCGTACCATCCGCGCTCGGCGTTGGAAGGCAAGAAGATCCGGCACTCGGATGGTCTTCTGGCAATCTGGACGCTGCTTCGCTATCGCTTTTCGCCGCGGCGTCGATGGCTGCAGGTTTCGGCCGAAGAGTCGAACGCGCCGTTCCCGGTCAGTTTCGCCCGCCGCTCCGTACAGTAAAGCTCTTCTTTTCAGGTTCGACAAACACTGCGGGATTGGTCACGCTCCAGTACAATAGCGGGTCCGACGGGCCTGCCAGACTGCCACTGGCGCGGTTTACACCGGCAGGGACGTCCGAGTAGACATGTTCAAGAAAATTCTCATCGCGAACCGGGGCGAGATTGCCGTGCGCGTGATTCGCGCGTGCCACGAGATGGGGATTGCCGCGGTGGCCGTGTACTCGGATGTCGATCGTGCTTCACTGCACGTTCGCAAAGCCGACGAAGCGTACCCGATCGGTCCTCCTGCGGCACGCGAGTCGTATCTCAACATCGACAAAATTCTTAATGTCGCGGCGCGCTCCGGCGCGGACGCCATCCATCCCGGCTACGGCTTCCTCTCGGAAAATGCGAAGTTCGCGCAGGCTTGCGTCGAAGCGGGCGTGAAGTTCATTGGTCCCACGGCGGCCGCGATGAACGCTATGGGATCAAAGACAGCGGCACGGCAGGCAATGGAGCGGGCGGATGTTCCGATTGTTCCGGGCACTTCCCGCGGTCTTGAATCGATTGAGCAGGCGGAGCAGGTGGCTGCGCGTATTGGGTATCCTGTAATGCTGAAAGCGGCGGCGGGCGGAGGCGGCAAGGGCATGCGGTTAGTGCATACGCCGCAGGACCTGAAATCGGCGCTCGAAGGCGCGCGCAGCGAGGCCGAGCGATCGTTCGGTGACAGCGAAGTCTACATCGAAAAGGCGATCATCAATCCGCGTCATATCGAAATGCAGGTGCTGGCCGACGAGCACGGCAACACGGTGTATCTCGGAGAGCGCGAATGCTCGCTGCAGCGCCGCCATCAAAAAGTGGTGGAAGAGGCGCCGTCTCCCATCGTCGATCCTGAAATGCGGCGCCGGATGGGCGAAGTCGCCGTTCGTGTGGCCCAGGCTGCCGGATACACCAATGCCGGCACCGTCGAGTTTCTAGTCGACCAGCAGAAGAATTTCTACTTCCTCGAGATGAACACACGTTTGCAGGTAGAACATCCGGTGACGGAACTCGTCACCGGGCTCGATCTGGTGCACCTGCAGATCCGCATCGCTGCCGGGGAACGCCTGCCCTTCACACAAGACGACATCAGGATTCGCGGGCACGCCATCGAGTGCCGCATTTATGCCGAAGATCCCGACAACAATTACTTTCCCAGCCCGGGCAAGATCACTCTGCTGTTGGCGCCATCGGGACCGGGAATTCGCCGTGACAGCGGCATGTATGAAGGCTGGACGGTGCCCATAGACTATGATCCGCTGCTGGCGAAACTGATCGGTTACGGAACGGATCGCGAACAGGCCATCAGCCGGCTCACGCGGGCGCTCAATGAATATTTTGTGGGCGGGATCAAAACCAACATCTCGCTGTTCCGGCGAATCCTGCGCCATCCGGATTTTCGCGCTGCCAAGCTGGATACGGGATTTCTCGACCGTATGCTCAAGCAGAAGGAAGAAGTGCCGGCGGATTCTGGAGTGGACGCGAAGGCTGCGGACGTCGCAGTGATTGCTGCGGGCATGTTTGCGGTGCTTAGTCCCGTCGCCGCAATGGCGGGTGAGCGCCGGACGGATGGTAGAACGGAACTGACGTCAAACTGGAAAAACGCAGCCCGGCGCGAGGGGTTGCGATGAAGGAAAGCACAGCTAAAGCCTGGCATTCATGACCTACGAAGTAGCCATTGACGGCAAGAATCACCGGCTCGAACTCAGCCGCGAAGACGGCCAGTGGTCGTGCCGGCTCGATGGACGCGAAATCGTGGTAGACGCCGTGCTGGCGCGGCCCGACGTGCTCTCGCTTCGCATCGGAAATCAGGCGTACGAAGTGAAATGCGAACGCGTGGGCGGCGAACAGCACTTGTGGGTCGGCAGCCGGCGATTTGCGGTAGAGGTTCGCGACCCGCGCTCGTTGCGCGGGCGGGTTCGCGCCACGGACGATTCCGGGCCCAAGAAACTCAATGCGCCCATGCCCGGCAAAGTGGTGCGCCTTCTGGTCACTCAGGGAGCCGAAGTGGAAGCTGGCACCGGAGTTCTGGTCGTCGAGGCGATGAAGATGCAGAATGAAATCAAGTCGCCGAAGAAGGGGACCATTCAGAAAATCTTTGTGAGCGAGGGCGCCGCGGTGAACGCGGGCGACGTCCTCGCGATCGTGGAGTAGCTACTCCTTTTCGAGTCCGTTCGTGTCCAGAACGTGCTTGGCGTAGTAATTCTCAACCTTGGCAGAGTCCCGCAAAACCTCAAAGTAAGCGGCCTTGAGCAACTGCTCGCGGCGGTCATGCAACTGCGAGCGGATCGCCTGCTGCACGCGCGGGTCTGAGAGATCGCGTTGGCCCGCAGGTTCTTTCGACACGAGCTTGACTATGCGATATCCGAGGGCTTGCCGGGTGGCAGGATTGATCACGCTGATCACCGAGCTGAACTGTCCGGGCTTGAGTTTCATCACTGCGTCGCGAGTGGGCGGATCGGTGTTGCGAAGAGATGATTCGGGCACAGTCCCCAGGTCTCCCCCATTGCCCGACGTTTCCGGATCTTCGGAGTACTTCATCGCCAGTGTCGCGAAGTCGTCGCCGCTGTCGAGGCGGTTTGAGACCATCTGAATTTTCTTGCGCGCGTCGCCCTCGTTCTGCGCCTTGTCGTTTTGATTGTGAGCCTGCGGGTTGGGTTGCGGTGTGACCAGAATCTGCGCCAGATGATATTGCGGCTCGATCAGGTTGAACTCGCCCTTGTGCGCGTTGTAGTAGTCGGTGACGTCCTGATCGGTGACGTTAATCTTGGAAGACACTTCCTTGTTCATCACCTTCTCAACGGTCATCGAGCGGCGGATGTTGCGCTTGAAATCGGCTTCGGTAATCTTCTTCTCGGCGAGCCGCTTGCCGAATTCTTCCTGCGAGAAGGGGGCTTTGTACTCGTTGTACTTGCGGTCGACTTCTTCGTCGGTGGCCAGCAGGCCGAGTTTTTCGGCACGACGCATGAGGATTTCGTCGTCGATCATCTGGTGCAGGATGTTCAGGCGAAGCGCGGTGGCCTGCTCGCCCGTGGGCGCCTGCTGAGCCGATGCAAGCTGGTTATCGTAGTATTTCTGGACGTCGGTGCGGAAGATCTTCCGGCCGTCTACGGTAGCCATGACGTCGCCGCCGGCTTGCGATTTGCAGCCGATGAAGGTGGCCAGCAGAGCGGCCAGGGAAAGCGCGGCCGCGAGCCGGATGGTCAGCATTTTTTTAGTCAAACGAGTTCTCCAGATTCTCCGGGTTTGGGCCCCATCGCTCACAGAGTCATAAGCACACCGGCGCTTTCCAACGCCAGACAGGGCTGCCTTCGAAAACCTGCTACTTGGAAGCTGGCACAGATGCGGACGCCGTGTGATTCGGTATGGGCTGTCCTGCGTCTCTCAGGGCGCTGTCCAGAGCGGCCCGAAGGTCGTCCTGGGACACAACGCCGTCAATTTTTTGCCCGTTGATGAACAGGGTCGGGGTAGCATTTACGCCAATGTCGTCGGCCTGCTTCATGGAGGCGCGGACCACCATTTCGTCCTGCGCTTTTACGCACGCCACCAACTTCGCCACGTCTTCGTTGTGCTTCTGACCCTGCAACAGGGTCATCTTGTCGAGTGCTTCGAGCCGGGCGCCCGGCGTCTTTTCGCCATCCACTTCGCGCTTGTTAGCGTGGATGTAGTCGGCGAAATCCCAGTAGGCATCAGGATTCTGCGCCGCCAGACAATTGGCGTCCACGGCCGCATGGATCGCCCAGGGATGGATCTCCGCCAGTGGATAGTCCTTGTAAACGAACGTGACCCGGTCTCCGTATTCCTTCAAAATTTCCGGGAACAGCGTCTGGTGCATACGCGAGCAGTACGGGCATTCGAAGTCGTCATAGTTAACCACGACTACTTTCGCCGACTTTGCTCCTCGGACCGGTCTGCCCGTGATATCGATCTTGCTCATCAGTTCGGCAAAAGGGTCCTTGGTCAGGTCGAACTTGGTAAGGCGCAGCATGGTGTTGCGGTCTTTCGAAAGCAGGAACTGGTAGTCCTTCTGCTTCCCGTCTCCGCCGTCAATGGTGACCTTCACGGTGTCATAACCCGGCCAGTCGGTGCTCGGCACGATGGCCCCGACGGTGACCTTTACGTCGGGCGGCATATTGTAAAAAGAGCGCACGTGGCGCTCGATTTTGCGCGCCACGTCGGGTGGAGCGGACTGGGCCACGCAGCCCAGGCAGATCAAAAGCAGGATCAGAAAGGAACGTCGGATTGTGCTCACCAAGTACCGCCTCAACATTGCAGGATAATCACTCGATTATCTCATAGCGTGCGAGGCAGCGCGGCCTGCCAGGGGCGGTCCTGGCCAGCCTTTCCGGCTAGCCCGCGCGTCGAAGTTGCTCCACGGAGAGGAGTGAATTCATTGACCCGGAGCGGAAGCCCTCGAGGTCCAGGGTTACGAATTTAAACCCAAGCCCCTTGAAGACAACAGTGAACTCAGTGGCCATGGCGGGAGTCAGAGCGCGTGCCAGTTCGTCGCGCGCGATTTCGATGCGGACAATATCGCCATGATGCCGCACGCGGAACTGCCGAAATCCGAGAGCGCGAATGGCGTCTTCTCCGCGCTCGATCACCGACAGCGCTTCGCGCGTGACCGGACGGCCATATTCAATACGGGAAGATAGGCAGGCGGATGCAGGTTTGTCCCAAATGCGCAGGCCGGCTTGTTGCGCGAGAGCGCGAATGTCCTGCTTGGTCAGCCCAGCCGCCAGCAGAGGGGCCGCTACGTGGTGCTCTTTCGCGGCCTGCTGTCCGGGACGGAAGTCTCCCTGATCGTCGACGTTTACGCCGTAAGCAATTGTGTCGAAGCCGCGCTGAGCGCGCAAGGTTTCCATGGCCGTAAAGAGCTCATCCTTGCAATGGAAGCAGCGCTGGCCATCGTTCCGGGCATATTCCGGCCGCTCAAGCTCTGAAGTGGGGACAATCTCGATGGGGATTTTGTGCTCATTGGCGAAGGCGAGCGCATCGGCAAGATGGGTGCGCGCCAGGCTGGGAGAGTCGGCAATCACGGCCAGCATGCTTGCACCGAGCGCGCGGTGCGCGGCCCAGGCCAGGTAGGCGGAGTCGACGCCTCCCGAGTAGGCGACAAGCAGGCGGCCAACACTCCGCAAATGCGTCTGCAGGGTTAATTCTTTGGCGCCGAGTTCGCTAACCGGGAGATGCATGAAAATATCGTATCAGGCGGGTCCCTGCCGCCGCAGTTTAGTAGAGTCTTTCCTGCCGACGCAGGTTGCCGAATGATCCGATGTTGGCCAGGGTAAAGGTGAAGCGAAACAGATTTTCGTTACGCACGTTGGCGATCGCGTAGCGGCGGTATTCGAGGGTCATTCCGCAGCAATTCCAATTGTAAGTGGTCTGCGCGGTGACAAACTGCAGTTGCTGGGTCTCCGCGTCAAAGCCGAAGCTGCTGGCGGCGCTGAAGCCACGTCGGGTCAATCCGCCGTATCCCAGTGCGATGCGGAACTGTTGGAATTTGCAGGTTACCTGCTGATTCCTGGAACTCACCGGGCTGCACGTACCTTCCGGAGGAATCGAGGTGGAGGTGCTGGTTTGCGGGATCTGCAGAAAAGCGTCTCCAGCGCCTAACGTAAATGGCCCAATGTTGTAGTTGACCAGGAGGGTGCTGGCATTAATGCGGCCAAGCTGGAAATCGTAGTCGAGGTCCCACTCGGTGTCTGTATGTGATCCGGTGGCGGCGCGCAGGCGCGAGACCACGGGAGAGAGGTGCCTGGGCTCGGTCGCGAACGCGATACCGGTCAGTTCTTCCGTGGTGGTGAAGACGTTGCGCTGTCCGGGGTTCAATGTGCCGCCGAAGTTCGGATCAAGGAAATATTTCTGTGCGATCTCCCAGGTTGCGACTTCCGTGACCGGAGGGCGGACCGGGCAAGCCTGATTCTCCCGCGCGCCCGGACGTTGCCAGGGCACGGTCTGTTCCGGGGCAGCGGCGCCCACGGCCAGTCCAGTCATCGGCGTCTCGCATTCTTCGATCTGCAGTGACTCGTTATGTGAGCGCTTGGCGTACAGCCGCGTGACGAATCCATACTCGACTTCGTGGGTGTTGCTTAAAATGTCGCGCTCATCGAAGTGCAGCACGTTCGCGAAATCGTTCACACCCGTCACATAGCGGTAGACGATGCGCGGCTCGATGACGTGCTTCCACTTTCGGCCCAGGAGTTCTTTGTCGAACACTTTCTCGACCACCGGTGGTCGCAGTTCGACCGAGGCGTCGAGCGCCTGGCGATTGGTGGGGTCGTTCGAGGCCTGCTGGTTTAAGAAGCGCTGGGTGTAATAGCCCTCGTGGATGGCGAGCTCCGGCCGCAGCGACCATCCGCGAAATTGCAATGGCAAAGAGATGTCCGGTTTCAACGTGACTCGGCCCAGCAGGCTGCTGGTATGAAACCCCGGCTCGCTGCGGGATAGGCCCGAGATCGAACCATCGAACGACCACAAGAACGGCGAGTGCCATAGACGGCGGTCAACACTCTCGGCGTCGATGGTCGGCGTGTGCCAGATCTGCACCGCCGCGAACTGGGGCGGATTTGACAGAGCGCCGGTGGTGCTATCGGCGAGCTGAAAAAAATCCTGATAGCGCTCGGTCATCGCGCTGAAGAAAAATCCATGGGCGGCTTTGGCAACTAAGACCTGAGATTTCAACTCCGAGTTCACGGCCTGCGTGAAATTCTCGCTAAAGGCAAGGCGGAAAAGAAATGAGCTCAGATAGTCGACGTTGGAGACGGCCCTGAATCCGTAGAAGTTGCCTTCGGCGGTGAGGCGGACCTCTTGTCCGCCTTCGCGCAGCAATTGCCGCCCATTCTTGGTTCCGATCTGCGTACCACGATCGATCACTCCGAAAAAATTCAGGTCGACGTAAGAAGTGTCTGTGGGGCGGGCACGAAACTCTCCGCGTTGCGACCAGCCCCGCTTGGAAAAGTATTCGGCACCCACCAGACCGTCCATGCTGCGGTTCATCGCCCAATAGAAAGCCTCGCCGATGATGGTGCCTTTGATCGAAGACTGCCCACCGGTAGGTATCAGAAATCCGGTCTGCCGCGCCTCGCGGTTAATGGGCACGGTCGCGTAGGGGAAGTAAAAAATCGGGAATCCGAGCAGAGCGAATCGGCTGTTGGTGGTGCTGGCATTGGCGCCGACGTCCACCGTGACTTTGTGCGCCCGGAATTGCCACTTGGGGTGGGGTAGTTCACAGGTGGTGATGCTGCCGTCGTAAACCAGGTAATGGTCTGGGCTGGTTTTCTCAACCCGCTTCCCGGAGAAGGAGAACGGACTGTCCGAAGTCAACACCACGCGACTGCCACGCACCTGCAACCCGGTAGTGGCCGTCACGTCAAAAAAGCTTCCGACCTCAGTGGTCAGATTGTAAGTTCCATGGCTTGCCCGGATGTGATCGTCATTTGGACCGCCATCGAGGGTGAAGTGTCCCGATGCCGTGGCCTCGCCGGTGTCCGAGTTGTAGGTGACTTCGTCGGCGCGGAGAACGTAGGTTCGGTAGTGAATCTCGGCATTGCCATGCAATTTGTACAGGGCGCCGGCTTTTTCCTGCTGCAGGGCGCAGATCGTGGTCTCGTCCGAGGCTTCGGTTGCGGCCCGATCGGCGCAGGCCGAATTTGAAGCGGGCGTACCGGCGGGCGTGTTTTGCGGAGAGGCGTTTTGGGCAGAACCCTGGGCAAGCAACTGGGTGGTTACTAGTCCAGAGGCGAGAAGCTGATGACAAAGAAACAGCGCCGTGATAAGCAATCTAGTGCGACGCGTCATCGTAAGCAAAGCATCATCCGAAAAAGTAACGGAAGTTGAAAGACCGCCGGTTCGTGAGCGGGCTTGGCTTGTCGTCGGTATTGTCGCGGCAACGTGAACTTAGCACGGCGCTGGCTGCGCGGCAAAGTGGCGATGAAGGCTAGGATTCCCGTTGGTCCACTCCCGGTTGCACGTTTCGCTGAGTTGGGCGCGATTTCGCAGATTGGGTTTCATGAATTGTTCGTTGTGCGGAGAAGTCTGCCATTGCCACGTGGAGCCCCCTCCCTCTGCCTTGACGGAGCCGGTGTTGCCGCAGAATGGAGAAGATGGAGAAGCCGTCGCGGCGGCGATCGGTTCGCATTGTCCCGATTCTGACGCTTGGCGTCATGAACTCTCAGCCCGGCTGGTTCGCTACCGCGCGCGTCGAAAAGTCCGCCCGCCGCGCTATCCGTCGTTGAGGTTACAGTTCGATTCCGTCCAGCCCTATTTCCGCACAGAGACTGCGAGCGAGTCGATGCAGGAGCCCGTATTCGAGATTGCATCCAACCAGGCGCTCGCGCTCGAACCAGCGCCCTCGCCAGAGGTCGACTTGCACGATCCGGCCAGTGTAAGCGAGAGCCCAGTGGATCCGCGGTTGCGCTACAGTCCTCCGATGGTGAACTCCAGCGCCAAGATCATCGAGTTTCCCCGATTCGCCTGGGGCCCGCCTGCCCCGCCACCCGATCAGCTGGCAGAACCCGTCAGCGAGCGTCCACGCATCCTTGAGGTGCCCGAGAGCGTTCCCCCAGCGCCCGCACTCGGCGGGATCACCATCGAGCCCGAGCATCCCAAGGAGATCGATAGGTTGCCGGGGATTGACACTCCGCTGCAGAGCGCGCCCCTGGGGCAGCGACTGCTTGCCGGCGCGATCGATGGGCTGATCGTGGGCGTAGCGGTTGCGTTCTTCGGCTATGTCTTCTGGAAGGTTGCGGCGTTTCGCCCGCCGCTCGTCCAAATTCTGGGCATGGCTGCCGGAGTTCTGGCCGTGCTCTGGGCGGCCTACCAGTACCTGCTGATCGTGTATGGAGATGGCACGCCGGGATTGCGTGTGGCGGGGTTGAAACTGAGCCGGTTTGACGGCTCCCGGGTCAGCCGCAAACTACGCCGCTGGCGCGTCCTGGCCTCCTACCTTTCGGCTGCGTCTCTCGGCATGGGATATGCCTGGGTATTCCTCGATGAGGATATGCTGTGCTGGCACGACCGGATCACGCGGAGCTATCTGGCGCCCCGGGCTCGCGTCCTGGCTGGCGAGCCTTCGAAGCGCGCCTAATCTCACCGGTACAACGCCGCCACAGCCCGTCCTGTGTGCTATCTTCAATGGGTTTACTTCTTAGCAGTTGAACGCATTCATGCTACATGGCAACTCCGGCAGAGACTAAACCGGTTGTAAAGGTCTTCGTCGCCACCACGGTGATGTTGACCTTCATCTCGTTCTGGCGGGCGTCCGCCATAGTCCTGTCCGACCTCGCCTCCTCCGCCTACTACGCCGGCGGCGACGCCGAAAATGTTATCGGCAAGAGCGCTCCCTGGTTCATCCTCGCGGTCATGCTGTTCAGCTATGCGGTTCGGGCTCTCTATATCGAGTCCAGCAGCATGTTCGTCCGGGGCGGCGTGTATCGCGTCGTCAAAGAGGCCATGGGCGGTACCCTGGCCAAGTTCTCTGTCTCTGCACTGCTGTTCGACTACGTTCTCACCGGACCCATCAGCGCCGTGTCCGCGGGGCAGTATCTCGCCGGCTTCATCAAAGACATAGGCGTATACCTGCACCGCCCGCTGGATTTCTCTGACAACCATTTTGCCGCCGGGCTGGCGGTGATCGTCGTGATTTATTTCTGGTGGAAGAACACGCAGGGCATGCACGAATCCAGCCAGAAAGCACTGCAGATCATGGCCATCACCACCGTAATGGTGGTGATTCTGCTCATCTGGTGCACCATCACGGTATTGCGCGGGCCCATCGTGCTGCCGCCCAATCCGCTGCACGCAGGTGTGGTTCCTCTGAACAAAGAGTCTCTCGGCTGGCTCAATGGAACATGGCTCAGCCACCTTCCCTGGATCATCGCCTTCGTCGGCTTCGGACACTCCGTATTGGCAATGAGCGGCGAGGAAACGCTTGCCCAGGTGAACCGCGAGATCGAACATCCCAAGCTGAAGAACCTGGAGAAGACCGGGCTGGTGATCTTCATCTACAGCCTGCTGTTCACTTCGCTGGTTTCATTTTTCGCCGTGATGATCATCCCGGACAGCGTCCGGCCGAACTTCTTCGCGAACCTGATCGGCGGCATCGCCATGTACCTGGCAGGGCCGATCTATCTGAAGCTCATCTTTCACGGCTTCGTGGTGCTGGTGGGTGTGTTGATTCTTGCGGGCGCGCAGAATACTTCCATCGTCGGCGCCAACGGCGTGCTCAACCGCGTGGCTGAAGACGGCGTACTCACGAGCTGGTTTCAAAAGCCGCATAACCGCTACGGCACCAGCTACCGCATCATCAATCTGATCGTGGGTATGCAGTTGCTCACCATCGTTCTGAGCCGCGGCGACGTCTACAAACTGGCGGCGCTCTACGCTTTCGGGGTGATCTGGAGCTTTGCCATGAAGTCCATCGCGGTGCTCGTCCTGCGCTTCACCGAGCCCGGAAACCGCGAATGGAAGGTGCCAGGCAACCTGCACATCGGCAAGACAGAGATCCCGATAGGTCTGGCTCTGATTTCAGCGGTTCTGCTCATCACCGCGGTCATCAACCTGTTCACCAAGTATGACGCTACGATTGCGGGCCTGATCTTCAGCGCGGCCTTCTTTGCCATCTTTACGATCTCCGAGCACCACGTGGCCAAGGAACGCCACGGCAAGCCCGAGCAACTCGATCAGTTCCGCGTGTACGGCAATCAGGAGCTGGGCAGCGGAGCGATGGGCGTGCGTCCCGGGAATGTTCTGGTGGCGGTGCGCGACCCGCGCAATCTCTACTACCTGAGGCACATTCTCGGGCACACCAGTACAGCCAAGCAGGATGTTGTCGTAATGAGCGCGCGGCTCTACCATCGCGAGCACACCTTCAGCGGCAGCACCGTCTTCGACGCGACCCAGGTGTTCGACCACTACGAGCAGGAACTGTTTACCGCTGCCGTGGCCGTCGCCGAAAAGGAAGGCAAGCCGATCCACCTGCTGGTGGTGCCCGCCACCGATGTGTTCGAAGCCATCATGGTGACGGCGCAGCGGCTCGATTCCAGCCGCGTGATCTGCGGCCTCTCCAACAAGCTCACCGCCGACGAACAGGCCAAACTTACGGGCGATGCGTGGGAACGCCTGCCTGAGCCGCGTCCGCGCCTGAACCTGGAAGTCTGCGCTCCGGATGGCACGGTGCGTGAATACGCTCTGGGGCCGCACGCACCACGTATGCGTCCGCAGGATGTCGAGCTCATGCACAAGCTCTGGCTCGATATCACAACCGATCCGAAGTTTGCCGGTGCGCACCACTACCACATCGTGGCCTTGGCGCTGGAAGAACTGCAGCGCGAGCTAACCACCGAACAGCGTGCAGAACTGCTCGAAAAGCTGCAGCAGGAAATGAACCGCCCCAGTCCGCAGTGAAGTAGCAAGGGGGCTGTTCTTCGCGACCCTTGCGGTCAGGAGCTTTCCGCCATTTCCCGACGATAGGAGGTCCCATGGCACGTATCCCCGGCGCTTCCGCGAATCAGGGTGGCCTGTTCCGGAGGTTATATGTAGGCATCGTGTATTCGATAACGCGCAAGCGTCTTGGCCGAGTAATCATGCCATTGCAGGTGACCGCGCATCATGGCCCCATCTTCTGGGGATACACCCAGATGGAGTAAGGGCAGATGTCCAGCAAGCTGGTCGGCCACAAGCTGAAGGCATTGGCCGAGCTGCGCGTCGCCACGCGCGTGGGGTGTCCCTTTTGAATAGACATTGGCTCTGCCGTGGGCAGAGACAACGGCATTACCACAGAGCAGATCGCGAACCTGGGCAACTATCGTACGGATGTGAATTTTTCTGCGCTGGAGCGGTTGGTGTTGGAATATGCCGACGCGATTACCGACACTCCGGTGGAAGTTCCCGAAGCTCTGTTTGCGCGTTTGCGGGAGAAGTTCAACGAAGCGGAGCTGGTCGAATTGAC
>Ga0075017_100001372_pt1 | contig 14800 bp, 15 predicted proteins | sample AleBraG_ABR_2012_FD_71475 | JGI IMG/M metagenome (GOLD analysis project Ga0075017, IMG submission 71475) | Freshwater sediment microbial communities in response to fracking from Pennsylvania, USA - Alex Branch Run_MetaG_ABR_2012 | ecosystem: Environmental > Aquatic > Freshwater > Creek >... | reverse complement strand
TCAGGTACCAGAGTTGGGCCTCAGGGGAAGCCGCGTCTAGGGTAATCAATCCGGTATCGGTGGCTCAAGAGGCGGTGGTGTCTGGAGATAGTGGGGTGAGGTCTGCAATTTTTACGAACTTGTCCCCACCGCCACGTACCAGTGATGAATGTGAGTCTGCGGCGGCAGCAGCGATCTTGGATCGTGAGTTCCCACAGTTTCAAGGAGCGTACACGGTACAGACGTTGCCCACGAAGTTTGAGACACTGTTTAACCCCGGCCTCTATGACTACCCGAGAACAGGGAGATTCCTGTACATCAACAGCCCCATGAGAGGAGTGTCAGGGCAGTTGTTCCCGGCGACGACGATCCGGATGTCGGTGTTGGAGCTGAGGGAAGAGGCGTTGCAGATTGCGGTGGACTATGGACCGGACCTGTATCTGGAGAAGTTGCTGGTCAAGTTCAATGATCGGTTGAGTAACGTACTGACACCACAGGAAACCGCAAATCCTCCGAACCCGATTTATCTCTCACAGGTGGGGAACGCCTTCTTGCCTTCGATGGATACGGCGAAGGTGATCAATATCACGAATGATCCGGTTACTGGGAATACGGTCACGATTGACCTTGGCGTGATTCCAGTGACGGCATGTGAGATTCGGAGAGTGGATAACGGCTTTGGAACGAACGATGCGAATCGTGTGGCCTACGTGGTGGGGCAACGGTTCATAACCCTGCAACGGACTTCACGGGATCAGGTGTGGTATCTACGACAGATCAATGGAGGGGCTAAGTCTAGGTTCTCTAAAGCGTTGAGGATTGTGTATCCCTTGGTGCCAGCACCGCCTAGGATTGTTTCGAGTAATGCGAATACGGTGGTGTTTGACTACGCTTCGGACGTGAGGGATGTGTATGGCTTGGAGATTCGCGCCCTGCCTACGTCTGGAGTGACGTTCCTAGAGTTCCCGGCCTTCCCGGAAGATCAGTTGACACAGGTGAACCGTCAACAGCTGCTGGCACCAACGGATGCGGCAGCGGCAGGACAGGCGGTGGTGAATAACTCCAACGTGGCGGCGTACTATAATCCTGCTTCGAATGCGGCCACCTTCCCATTCCCCGGCCATTTTCAGGTGGGAGACATTGTGTATGTGACGTGTCCGGGGGATAACTCATTCGCAAATATGCACATCATCTCGAATGAGTTCACGGCCTCAGGGAGTGTGGGACCACAGCCTGTTGCTAACTGGAAGATTACGTTCAGTGATCTACAAGCGTATTTCTTTAATGCTCTATCAGGAACGAAGGGTTCGTTCTATCACCCACATCCGTTGGGAAGCGTGTATTCAACAGTAGTGGCGACGGGAGCACCGAGTAGCCTGTTGTTCAACTGGCCTATCCAGAACAATCGCGTATATCCCATGACGAACGAAATACTGGATGAGCATGGGAATCATCTTGGCAAGAAGGTGTTGTGGAATGGCATGAACCAGAACTGGGATATGGCGATTACCGGAAAGTTCTACGTGCCGGCCGGTGGCCCCAGTACTGGTACGAATAGCTTCGTCTTCGTGCACGATGATGGTTTTCTGATCGGCATGGATGGTGGAGTAACGGTGGATTCGAACGCCCCCAACGTGGACCTGTCCGTGATGAATACCACGTCCGTCTTGGGGCTGCCTACGATTGCTGGCTACAATGGGTCTGGAGATAGAACTCATGCGTTCGGCATTCACTTCCCTGCGGCCGGTGTGTACAACTTTGAGATTGATTACGATAACTGGGAGTCAGCGGAGCACTTGTTCGTTACAGCTAATGGCTACGATATTCTGCCTGTGCAACTAAGTGCTCCGGTGTCAGGGGCACCTTGGGGGATAGGTTGGTTCGATTACCAGCAACCATTCCCGAAGCAGGTTGGACAGGATATTGCATATGGTGTGAACAGCGTTGTTGGTACGGTGCAGATGTACCAGAGAGGACCACATGCAGTTCTGGATCAGATTTCAGTGGCAGCCGGTTACACGGGAGTTTGCACGGCGACTACGGTAGGACCGCATGGATTCAACACTGGCGATCCAATCATGATGGGTTGCAGCTGGCAGACGTTCCCGGTCACAGGCTATGGGAACATACCGAATACCGGGGCGGTGTTTTGTGGACAGCAGGTTGTTACTGGTACTCCGAATGGAAACACGTTCACCTTTGTGTGTCCTCAGTTGGTAGTGAATCCGAACCCGATACCGGGGAGTTGGGAGGATAACTTAGCGAACTTGGGTGTATCGCCGCAGAAGTTGAATGGTGTTGTGGCGAAGATGCCTACACCCTTCACTCTGAATTCAGCGAATGGAATGATCTTGCAGAGACCTGTATTCGCACCCTCGGACTTGGTGGTGGACTTCACACAGGCAGACTTAGCGACAACGTTGGGTATTCTGCAGAAGCTATCTCCGAATGGACGAGTCCAAGGGCTGAATGCTTACTTCTTCAACCTGACGTGGGATTACTCATTACCTCAGCCTATCGCCTCGGTGACAGCACCAGTGTTGACGGGCGTGTTTATCAATGATCAGACACAGACAGTGGCGTGGAGTGTGGCGACGGGTAAGCCTACTGGGTATCGTGTGTTGGTGCAAGACCCGGTTTCCTATCAGGTGTACAACGTTTACACCATCGATCACCCACACAACCCAACTGGCCTGTTGTCCATTCAGCTAACACCGATAGACTTTGCGAATAATCGGTTGATTTCTGTCACGCCCTTCGATGTCATAGGGGATGGTGTGCCCGGAACGATCTACCATGCGGGAGGATCGGCAGGCACGGGAGGGACGAGTCAAGGTTCGATCTATACCGACATAGTAGACGTGCGCTCATTTGGCGCGATTGGTGATGGAATTGCGGATGATACGAAGGCGGTACAGGATGCCTTACATGAGGCGGCTATATCTGCGGCGAGTGCTCATCCCAATCCCGGAGCTACCATTGTACTGATTCCTTCCAGCTTGAATTGCGTGGTTACACCACAGTTCTTGGATGGATCGGTGAATTCAGCGAGTGGATTCGGACCTACGGCGGTAGCCCTGACGATTGGGACTGGAGTGACATTGAGGATAGACGGGAACCTGACCTTGGGTGCTCCGTCCTTCGGGTTTGGCTCGAATCCGTGGGTAGTGTTGGAGAATGACTCAGCGTACGCAACGATCAACCCCGGAGACGCGAACGTTACGATTGAGGGACAAGGGAACATTGTCTGTAATGGTTCGACACTGAATCATCAAGTGGCGGCGGTGAAGTTAGTGGGGGTGAGTGGATCACGGATTGAAGGGATGCAGTTCCTTGGGCACAACCTGTATGGTATTGCGATTGGACCTGCACAGGATTGTTGGATTGAGAACTGTCTTATCCAAGAGAACTTCCCATCGATCAAGAAGATTCCGGGGACGGTACTGACGGATGTGCTGATTTCGAACAATGTGATGGAAGGAGCACCACTAGACTTCCTAGACCCATCCAACCCGGTCTTTAATGATGGACTGTCTACGGTGTTGGAGCAGCACCTTGATCCACATCCACAGCACGGAGATCAGACGTTCCGGTCCTTTGTGTCACAGATACCTACAGTGGAAGGAGCGGTATTTGGGAGTGGTGGGTTCGTATTCCCGTTAGCTTCACCGAACTGTTTCTATGCGGTATCTGCGACGGGATCGTTCTCTGGCGCGGTGCTGGTACAGAATGGAACAAGCTCATCGATTGTGGTGAACCCGTTCACGATTACATGGCCAGACAAGAGTTTGAGCTACAATGGTACGGCGAGTTTGAGTCCAACCGTGGATCATGGGGTTTCTACCTACCATGTGTTTGTGGATGATCCGTACAGAGAAGCGAATCCTGTTGAGCTAAAGTATGGTACGACCGTCCGGATTCCTGACCTGACGAACTCGGCGGGGCGGTACTATCTGGGCACTGTGTATGAGACAACCGTGGGTGGTGTGACGGGAACGGTGGGTGGGATGATTCCACCCGGATCGATCACTACAGGGGTACCTACAACGACCGCTGGAGGGACTTCTGGATTGGTGGTGGGGACGCAGGGGTATGACATAGGCTGTACGGTGAATGGACTGGTGCCCCCGAGTGGATATCTGGTAGTGGTCCCGATGGTGAGGGCGATGAACTACCAGTCGAATTTCGTACCCAGTCGGGCATGGGCACAGTCCACAGCCGTGAATACGACAGTGTTGCATATCTACAAGTCAACCGGAGGGAGTGGTACGTTGACTTCGATTGGATCGTTAACATATGGTTCGGGGCAGAGAGTGGGCGCATTCTCAGGAACGGCGACGGCCTTCAATGAAGGAGATGTGTTGCTGGTGCTTGGCCCGAACACATTGGACTTACAGTTGCAGAATATCGGGTTCGTGTTGTCCGGGTTCACTACGACTACGGCCTTCCCGTTCGCCCAACAGCTTGGAGATCAGTTGGTGATGACGGATGGAACGCCAGTAGTGACACCGGGAGCGACGATTTCGATCAATATCAGTTGAGGCAGAAGAATGAACATCTTCATGGATTCTTTCGATCACTACACCACGGCGCAGGTTACTGCTAAGTATGAGAGAGTTGGCGGGCCACCTAACATTACCGTGAATGCGGCGAGAACCGGAACTCATGGTATGCAGATCGGTGGAGGACTACAGGTTGGAAAGTTGGTACCTCAGTATGCGAGGTACTATGCTGGAATCGCGTTGTCTTTCTTTCAGACTCCCGGTGTGAATGGGAACATCATTTTCAGCTTCTTCGATCTGAGCACCAATACGGTACAGGTGCAGTGCAGGATATATGCGGATGGTTCGATACAGGCCTTTAAGGGAAATGCAGTGTTGAATATCGGAACAGCACCGGCGGGCTCTTTTCCGATGACCTTGAACGTGTTTCACTATCTGGAGATGAGCGTTAACGTTACCTCAGCGGCATCAGGTAATTTGGTATTGAGAGTGGATGAGCAGCCTGTGTTGACTCTAAGCGGAGTGGTGACGGCACAGAACAACAACTTCATGAATATGGTGATCGTTGGCGATATCGCGTTATTGGGAGCCACTTACTACTTCGATGACTTCTACATCAACGATGATCAGGGAACCTACAACACAGGGTTCGCAGGGGATATCGGCGTATTCCAGATGCCCATGACAGCATCGGGATCGTTTACCCAGTGGTTAGCGAGTGGAGCGGCGACGAACTGGCAGGCAGTGTCTCAGAATCCAGCAGCGGATACTCAGTATGTATCGGATGCGAATCCGGGAGATCGGGACACGTACAAGATAACGGGAGCTGGGTTACCGACGAATGTGCCTTTATCGGCGCAACTGGTGACGAGAGCAGAAAAGGATTCTTCGGCAACACGAGCATTTCAACAGAACATCAGGTCAGGTGGCAACGATGTCTTCAGCCCAACGATCACTCTGGGAGTTGGGTATCAATTCTTCAGGCTAATTCAGGAGACCGACCCAGCAACGCCGGGGGTACAGTGGGCAAACATAGCCGCGTTAATCAATGCTGAGTATGGTCAGAAATTGATCACCTAACATGGCTGACTTTTTAACTGCTCACAATACGCCCAACCGAAGTAACTTCACTGGGGCGGTTGGATGCGCGTTTACTGTCAGCGTTGGAATTGTGATTACCCGGCTAGGCCGGTTCTATGATGCGGGGAGCACCCGCGATCACGTAGTTTCCCTATGGAGACAACTAACGCCCCCACCGGCAGGTACGGGGACACTGCTGGGACAGGGAACGGTAACAGCAGCATCGGCTTCTGATTCGAACGGATACAAGTGGGTTACCCTTGGGACTCCGGTTATTCTCTTACCGGGCAACACCTATGCCATAGGCGTGGATGAGACGAGTGGGCAAGATAACTGGCCAGATCAAGCGGCTGGTTCTACGTTCGACAATCACTTCGGTTCTATTGCTGCAAGAAACTCCAGTACACAGGGAACGTTTCCGGGGAACGCAGGTAATGGGGGACAGACCTACGACACCCCGAACATGCAGAACGTGTGGGACTTCTTCCTCACCGATGCCATGACGTTGTCGGATGGCTTGGTGAAAGCGTTCGGCATGTTAGAGGTATTCGCGGATCAGATGGCTCAGACTGATTCCGTGAAAGTACAAGCCAGTGTGACAGCACCTGCGGCAGATCAGATTGTAATGAGTGATGCTGCGGTGAATCTGATCTTGGGAATGACTGAGAAGATAACTGGCGAACAGATGAGTCAAGCGGATGCGTTCGCTAAGTTAATGGATGTGGCTCCACATAGCTTCTCGGATCAGATGACGCAAGCGGATTCGGTGAGGCTTGGATATGGATTAGTCCTACCGGGAGAGAACGCGAACAACCTGTCGGACTTCATCGATGTCAATGCGATTAAGTTAGCATTCTCGGATTCGATTAACTTCTGGGCGGATGGATCGGCGGGTGGATCAATAGGCTTCGGAGCAAGAGTGTCGCAGGATGTATTAGAAGCGATGATCAAGGGTAAGCCCACAGCGTTTGTCTCACAGGTGGTTTTGGAAGTGATGATACGGCGATACTATGGCTCGAGAATCTGGATATCGATATGATGACAGTGTGCGAAGTTTGCCGATTGTTGGATGGAGACACCCGAGAAAAGGAATGTGAGTACTGTGGCGTATGTGACGCCTATATATGTGCTGACGATAAATTTAAGCTTGACCGGCGAGCTAAGGCCGTACTAGAGTTGAGTAGAGAACGGAGACGGAGTGAGAGTCGAAGTCGAAATTACGAACAGGACGGCTAAGTTGGTGGGGAAGTTTCCCAAGGCGCCACTGATCCGGTACTGGAGTTACTTTCATCCTAACTACGGGTTCATGATCAAAGCGAAGCCGTGGATCAAATGGGATGGACGGGTGAAAATCTTCGATCCTTCCACTGGTGAGGTACCGGCGGGCCTGTTCTGGGCTACCCGGAAAGAAATCGAGAGCAATGAAGATATCCAGTTCCACGTCACGGGGAAGTTGGAAGACCTACGCCTACGCACGGAGGATGTGGTAAACTCCGACCGCCCCTATCAGAACAAGTGTGTATCCGACATGATCCGGTTCGGACGGTTCGGGGGTGGACTGGTGTTGGCCGCTACGGGATCGGGAAAGACGATGATGGCGGCGATGTTCATGTCCCGGCTCAAAGGTACCTGCGTGTTCATGGTAGATCAGTTAGTCCTATTGGAACAGGCGCGGGCGGAGTTCGAAGAGGTGATGAAGGAACCTATCGGGATCGTGGGTAAGTCTTTGTGGAAGCCGGAACGGATCACGGTGGCGACGGTACAGACGATGCACCTACACCGGAACCGGAGTGACTTCAAGAAGTGGACCCGGAAGTTAGATGCGATGATCATCGATGAAGTGCATGAACAGATGAATCGCAGGAACTTTGAGACGGTACAGAAGATTCAGCCCTTGGCGGTGTACGGACTGACGGCAACGTTGCAGTTGAAGACAAAGGATGTGAGGACGAGGGCACACGCACTGGCGGGGCCGGTGATCTTTGAGTTCCCCTTGGAGCAAGGACAGGAAGAGGGCATTCTGTCTAAGGGTGTAAGTGTGAACGTGGCGTTCACGAACAAGATGGATAAGGAAGACATGGAAACGTTGAGCCACGTCAAAGCCTACACGGACATGATCGTGACGAACCAAAAGAGGAACGGGGTGATCACGGATTTGATTCGTGAATCCCGGAAAAGGGGTTACTATACGATCTGTCTGGTGACAAGGGTACGTCACCTGAGACTGTTGTCCGATGCCTTGGATGATGTTCCCCACAGGATCGTGGCTGGTTCCTTCGGCAAAGAGAAGATCGAAGTGACCGAACGGATGAAGGCGAAGGACAAGTTTGAGGAAGGTGGAGTTCGTGTGTTGTTAGCGAACACGGTGTTCAAGAAAGGTGTGAACATCAAACGGGTGGATGTGATTATCGATGCCGCGGCGGGTTCCTCGAAAGATGATGCCATACAGAAGTACGGTCGTGGCGTCAGGATGCATGAGGAGAAGTCCGGGTTGATCTATATCAACATCTCCGATGTGGACCCGGCCAACAAAAAGAACTGGTTCCGGAGAGGGGCTAGGAAACGGGAACGGGCGCTGATGAAGGTGGGAGTACCACAGGCTACGGTCTACTCGGAGAGCACTCCCAGTTACGTGTTCGACCGGGCTGAGGAGTTGTTGAAGAAGACATTGGGAGAGTAAGATGGAACACGTTTTGGTCGCTATCATCGTGCTCTGCATACTGGAAACTCTTGGTATTCTGGCGTGCACGGAGTCAGGTAAGTGGCATTGGTGGTGCGTGATCTGTCAGTGGCATTACTGGAGAACTGGCTACAAGGAGAAATGGTGAGTATGGCGATATTTGTCGAGTTTGCACAGATGGGCACGAACGATGTGGCGATCAATCCACGGTATGTGACTACGGTCGAACCTTCGAACATGAGTGGATACTGCACGGTCATGATGGTGGATGGTACGAAGCGGACCGTAGAAGGGAGTTTGGATGAAGTTGTAGCGAAGCTGAGAGTGAAGAAGAGTTCAGAGGGATGATCCGATGCCGAATGATGACGAGGTTAGACAGATCGTCCCGTGGTTCGAAATGGCCTTCAAACGGTTGGTTGGGACCGGGGTGTGTCTGGAGAGGGGCAAGCAATACCTGATCGTCTTCAAACAACGGTTTACGGTATCGGAGGTTGATGACTTGCAGGACTACCTGACCACGATTGAAGAGCAGCATCAGTGTGGATTCCTGATCCTGCATGGATACGGTGAGGAGCCTACGATCTACGAACTCATGGGTGACATGAACAAGGCGTGGGATGCGGTGTATCCGGATCGTGAGCGACCACAGAAGCCACAGATTTTCGAAGTAGCTCCAAGGAGAAAGATTTTGGTTTCCCCAGAGTAATGATGGCACTTGTAATGGGCCAATCGAACGTTACTCTGGGGGAGTAGGGCGAGTGTGATGGGTACTGAGCCTTGGGGGAGGACTCAGTACCCCGCCGCCCTTTTTGGAGATCGTGATGGAAGCTCTGCTGAAATGTCGTAGATGTGGAAAGGTTATGGCGGAGCCTTTTACCACTCCACCGATTCAGTGCCCGTGGTGTACGTTTGAATCGGTCACGGTTGGAGCTGGAATAGACATTCGATTGAAGACTTGGTACGTTTTGGGCAGACGGAATCTGGATACTGATTTCGATCCGGCCCCAGCCGTAAAACCAGCAATAGAACGTAGCTACGATCTGGATATCACGGGCGTGGATGAGGACGGTGTTCCCGTGCCTCTTGGAATACCGCCTGTACAAGTACCATCGGCCCCGAACTGGAGCATGAATGGGACTCCGGGGAAGGTCTATATCCTGTGGTGGGAACGGTCCATGAATCAGGGAACGTTGCAAAGTTTGAGACAGACGTTGTCGGATGCGGGAGCCAAGGTCGGATGCACCTTCGTGTTGATCGCCGGAGTTCCAGTGCCCGATTCTTGGAAAGAGATTGGCCTAGATCAACTGGCCAGTGTAGCAGCACAATCGAACAAGGAGAGTGAGTATGGTGACAAGCCCGGTTTTACAGATAGTCCAAGGAGAAAAATCCGAATCGAAGAAGAGGGGACGCCCGAGGGTAACCTCACGGTCGGAGGAGAAGAGAAAGAAACAGACGTTCTACAAAACCCACCGGGAGGAAATCCTTCTTCACCAACGGATCGTCCGGTTGAGAGCACGGGGAGAGACCAAGGAAGCGGACTCGGAACAGATTCGATTGGATGTGATGAGGGCAAGGAGAAAGAAAACAGACAAGGCCTACAAGTTACAGAAGCTGGAAGTGACTCCGGGAAAGAGAAGTCTGTCCAAGGCGGCCAGAAAGAGGATCGCCAAAGCCCAGAGGTTACGGTGGAGATTGGCAAAACGAGGGGAACGAGAGAGGACATTGTCAGGGAGTTCGTCAAACAGGATGATCTTAACTTCAGAGTCTTCGGAGGAGGAGACGGGTAATGTCAACAACGAACGTAGGGAATTCGCGGTCGGCTTTGCACTCGGCCGTTGCCAAGCGATCTGTGACCTTGTTAGTGCCGAGAGCGGCGGTTACGTATCTACGCATGAGCTTGCCCGCAGGGTGGGAGAGTTACTGGCGGGCAAGAAAGTGCGGTAGGTACTGGGGCATTACGATCATGTGTCCCCGGTGTGAGATGAAACCTCCCAAGGAGATCAAACCTTGGAATCGGTGGAGATGGTTGGCCGCGCATGAGGTGGGGTGTAAGGGTTAGTCCCTTGCACTCCACGGAGTGCTGGTGAAGTTAGTGTGGGTAATGAGAGGTTGTGTGCCGTGAAGTCGAGGCCGAGCTGAGATTCGCGGAGAATTGTGGCGGTGCATTGGTGTTCGGTACGACAAGACTGCACCAAAACTGGACTAGGCGCCCTGTGCCGTGGTGGTGTTGCGTGGATACGTTTTGGCATATGACGTGTTGGTAAGGCTGTGTGTAGTCACCGTGTTGGTGTAGTGCAGATGAGTTGTGGAAGAGTCTCGTTTTGTACCGTCATGCGTAGGCACAGCGCGGGGGAGTTAAGTCCAGTCAGGTGCGGGTTGAGTCAAGTTCAGTTGCGGCGGAGTGTAGAGAAGCTGCGAGACGCACTGGTGAAGTCAGGCGTGGAGTAGCAATGGCAGAGCTTGGGGAAGTTGTGTTAAGGCTCAGTCCTTTGCGGTGGAGGACCGTGATGGAAGTGTGACGCCGAGAGCGTTAAGTATCGTAAGGGCGTAGCGTGGAAAAGTATAGGCTCAACCAAGTCCGGTTCTGTGTCGAACAGGTCAAGAGCAGTGTTACCTTGTCAGGTGATGGTGTAGCGTTCCATCGAAATGTTGTGGCGTTGTTAGGTGGTGGACTGTACGGGCTCAGTAAAGTGCGGAGATGGTCCTATAAAGTGCCGTGCGGGCTATGTGTGGTGCGGAAAGGTGTGGTGCAGGCTGTGTCAAGCTTAGAACGTTGAGTCATGGCTTTGTTATGGGCAGCAAGGGAAAGTACTGGTACTGGATAGTGCAGGTGTTGCCAAGAGGTGAGTGGTCGAGAGAAGGTTTTAGTGCAGAGGAGTTTGGCAGAGGTGATGTTTATACTTGAGCAGCAAAGGTGTTGCCTTGCGTACCGCCGTGAAGGTTTCGTGTTCTTTCGTCAAGTCCCGCGAAAGGTCTTGTATTGCAGCGAGGGGTAGTGGTTGTAGCGTGGCTATGAGTTGTTGAGTTGTGTGCTGGCTAGGTGAAGTTAAGCACAGCTAAGTACAGGTGATGTGTCGCGGGGTATTGACCTGTTCAGTCCTCCCCACGAGTCCAAACCCTCTGGTTCTGTTGCTAATCCGGAGAATGGACTGGAAAGAAGGCCAGAGAATGAAGAAAGAAGAACTGGCACACGAACGGACCCGTGCATTCTGCATTATGAACAGAACTTAGAACTATAGCCTTAGAAGGTTAAACTTGAATGCAATGGAACCAATAGGGCTGATTGAATCAATAGGTTAATTAGGGAACTATACTTGGGAGCAACCGCGAATGACCGACAAGGATAAGAACTGTACCTGTCCACCGTTGACATCTTCAGTTCCATCGACCTGTAAGGTGCATTGTCACTGTATGGAAAACGGGGTGAGTAAGTATGATCCCAGAATCGATGGAGAGTGTAGACGTTGTGGGAACTACCCACGGGATTACAATGCCGCGATCAAGCAGTCCGTGTCCGCAGCGCACGACAAGCGTTGTCATGATTCTGGATGCCCCGCCATAGGATGCCATCTCTATCACGGCTGTATGTCATCAGCTTTCACGGAAGGCATGGAATATGGAATAGCCTCACTCCGCCACGAGATCGCCGCGCTGAAGTTCAGTGTGGCATCCTTGAGTGATGCGGTAGTCGGCTACGATGCGGAGATCGACAGACTGAAAGCCGCCCTCCGGAAGTACGAACATTGTAGACATGCGGAAATCGATTGTGTCTGTACCAAGGAAGCCAGAGAAGCGTTGAAAGGGCAACCATGAAATACAGAGTGACCTTGATTGATCCAACCGGGTCGGAATACAAGGAGTGGGAAGACTGTACCAATCCCAGTTCCCAGTTTCCCACCGCAACGATCATGATGTGTACGTTCATGGATGAGGACAACTGTCCAGTGAACCTCTACCTGAGTACGGGATGGACCTTGGTGGTGGAAGGATTCCCCCAATGACGGCCTACGATGTCACAATCCTCGTGGTGGGTGGTTTGAGTACTCTGGGTGTGATCTGGGCTTCCCATCGAATGTGGGATGGAGAGAAAGACGAACCCGATGGTCAACCGAAAGATGAGTTCGATCCCCTGTGTCCCACCTGTATCCGGATTCGTTCTTATACGGGTGGAAGAATCCGGTGGTGTTCGGACCCGAAGCATCGGAAGTGAGGGTAAAGTATCGTGCAGTTACGGTTGATGTCGCGTATCGAACGTGTGGTGCAGGTGAAGTCAGGTTTCGAGCGGTCGAGTCAGGGTACAGTGCGCGTGGAGCAGTGTCCGGTACAGGTTAAAGTTGAGCGGCGTCCAGTCACGGTAAAGTTCAGCACAGAGAGTAGTGTAATGGCACAGTTATGAAGAGCGAAGTCCGGGTTGAGTCTCGCGCAGCAGCATTTCAGTTTCGGCAAAGGAGAGCATAGTTCAGTTCAGGCACGGTAGAGAAGTGAGGCGAGCAGTTCCGGAATAGCGAAGATATGTGCAGAATAGGTGAGGCAAAGTGAGGTTGTGTGCAGGCACAGTGTAGGTAAGTCGGGATTTGTGGTGTGAGGGTTCAGTCTAGAAATGCGGGACGCAGTGAGGGTATTGTTTAGACTTGAGCAGTGAAGGTAATGAGCAGTTAGGTCTAGGCGAAGCGATGACTCGCTGAGTTGCGGAACAGTTTTGTCGCGAGGTGTAAGGGCAACGCAGAGTGCAGCTTAGTTTGGTAAGGGCTCCAGTTCTGGTGAGTCGGGTAACGTGAGGGTGTAGCCAAGAGTAGTCGCGCAAGGGTTACAGAACAGAGAAGGGAAGTAACGGCATTGTGAGGTGCATTCAACGGTGGAGTGATGCGGCGCTGCGTGGAGTTAGGGAAAAGTCATGTCTGGTGCTTTGATGTTGGGTTGCGGCATCGTTGCGAGAAGAGACGTATCGGTGGTGTTCAGGACAGCCGGGTTCAGGAATTGTGAAGTCAGGCATAGGTGCTGTCGCGAAGTTACGGTTTTGTCGCGAGGCGTGCATTCCTGTGGAGGCACAGTGGATCAATGTGCGGCGAAGTAGGGGTCAGGTTTCGGGAGGCTCTGCGGCGTCCCGTGGCGGTGTCGAGTTGTCTTGTAGCATGACGGTAATGGGCAGCATCGAATTGTTTAGGTGACGGGTGGTTGGGTGAGGTGAAGGTATCGCGAAGTGCATCATTGTGACGTGAAGGTGACGGGAAGCGAGGTTCCGGATTGTGATGGTATCGGTTGGTGGAGCAGTGCGGCGGTAATGAGCAGCGGCGATTGGTGTTGGTCATGGGAAGTGCAGAAAGTATTGTCGGGGTTATGGATTGTGTCGAAATGTTTAGGCGTGGTCTAGCGACGTTTTGTGTTTGTGCTGGAACAGTACGGGATAGATTGGTTTGGTTGTGGCAAGGCGAGGTTAAGAAAGTGGAATCACGGGAATTGTTATGCACTGGAGTGTAATGGAATTGCATTGTGCAGTCCCGGTATAGTTTAGCTATGTCGTGGCGGCGTTGCGTCCTGTGACCGTTGTGTGAGGGTGTAGTTTAGCATAGCTGGGTCCGGGTCGTGGAGCGTTCAGCGAGGTGATGGTGATGGGGTGTACTGATCAGAACTGGTTACTGTGGCGACTGGAGTAGAAAAGTGCGGGTGCGGTGAGGTGGGGATTTGCCGGGTGGCGTGGAGGCATTGTTTTGCGCCGAGTTGTTTGGGTACGGGAGAGTTCAGATTTGTAATGTTCAGAAGCGTTCTGGCAAGGATGAGAGCAGCATTGTTTGGGCCGTGCAGAGGGAAGTACTGGTAATGTAGCGCACTTTGCAGAACGGTGTAGGCCTCGTGTCGGGCGGTTACGTGTAGGCACAGACATGCAGGGTTTTGTGCGGTGTTGGTAGGGTCCAGCGTAGTGCTGCATGGGTAACTTACTAGGTTGCGCTCTTGACAAAGGTAGTATAGTTGAGTTGTAGTACCATCCCGAAAGAGGAGTAAGTCACGTTATGGGTAAAACCGAAGGAGATGTCGCTGTGATGGATGAAGTGAAGGAGAAACGTGGGAAGAAGGAACCCAAGGAAAAGGACTTGAGGCCACTGTCCGAATCCCTTGTGAAGTATCTGGTTCACCTGAAGTTCACCAGCCCTATACTGGGCAGCGCGCCGTCCAACAAAGAAGTCTACGCGACGTATGTGGCCGCTAAAAAGGCGGAAGCTACGCCGGAGGATATCGCCAATGAAACGGCGCTGATTCCGGAAGACTTCGAGAAACAGGGTAAGACGATCTTCCGGGTGGACCCGGACACCAAGAACCTGATCTTCCTGCCTCACATGATCCGGGGCTTCATGAAAGAAGCCGCGAGTGCGATCACGGGGAAGGAAATCACCGCGTACAAGTCGAAGATCGATAAGTTCGCGTTCGTGTTCCCGGATAAAATCTTCCTGATGAAAGACGGGAAGCCTATCCAGAGTCCGGACACGGATAACCAGAGGCCGTTGAAGGCGATGACGGCGCAGGGGCCACGAATCTCCCTGTTGAATTCCGAACAGGTCAATGA
>Ga0075017_100001370_pt1 | contig 14811 bp, 13 predicted proteins | sample AleBraG_ABR_2012_FD_71475 | JGI IMG/M metagenome (GOLD analysis project Ga0075017, IMG submission 71475) | Freshwater sediment microbial communities in response to fracking from Pennsylvania, USA - Alex Branch Run_MetaG_ABR_2012 | ecosystem: Environmental > Aquatic > Freshwater > Creek >... | reverse complement strand
ATGTACCGCCTCTTCGGGTCCAAGGACGAACCAGACGTGCCCGAGACGTTCGACGCCTTCGACGACGAGGAACTTCGTCTCCAGGTCGTCCAGATCTTCGCGTTGGTCGGCGAGGCCATCGCCGGTGCGACGCACGCCCTCCTGGCCGGTGACCGCGAGCTGGCCAAGCGGGTCGTCAACCAGGACATCGAGATCGACAACCTCGTCAACGCCGTGGTCCTGGCGACCGAAGCCCAGCTGCTCGAGGACGACGACCTCACCGTCGAGGACCGGCGACGTCTCTTGACGTTGCTGCGGATCCTGCCCGAGGTGGAACGCAACGGCGACCTCGCCGAACACATCGCGCGACGAGCGGCCCGCGGACTCGGCGTGGAGATGTCACCGCGCAGCCGTGGGCTCGTCGAGCGGATGGGCGAGGTGGCGTCCACGATCTGGCGCGAGGCGACCGACGTCATCATCGACGGCAAGCTCGAGGCCGCGGGCGCCATCGAGGACATCGACGACGAGCTCGACGACCTGCACGTCTCGTTGACGGCCGAACTGACCTCGGGATCAATGACGTTGCCGGTGGCGGTCGAGGTGGCCCTGATGGCCCGATTCTTCGAACGATTCGGCGACCACTGCGTCAACCTGGCGCGACGCCAGGTCGGTCGCGACGGCGCCGACTAGGCCAAGGCGAGGATCGCCTCGGCGATCTGGACCGCGTTGAGAGCCGCGCCCTTGCGCAGATTGTCATTGCTCACGAAGAGCGACAGTCCGTTGGGGATCGTCTCCGCCCGACGGATCCGGCCGACGTAGCTCGGGTCCTTGCCCGCGGCCAGTCGCGGCATCGGAATCGTCACGAGTTCCACGCCCGCCGCCCCGGTCAGGAGTTCGGTCGCCTCCTCGGGCGATATCGATCTGGAGAAACCGGCGGTGATCGACAGGGAGTGACCCGTGAAGACCGGCACGCGAACGCAGGTGGCGTCGACGAGCAGGTTCTCGATCTCGAGGATCTTGCGGCTCTCGTCGCGGAGCTTCTTCTCCTCGCCCGTCTCCAGCGAGCCGTCGTCCACGATGGTGCCCGCCATGGGGATGACGTTGTGCGCGATCGTCGCCGGGAACTTGTTGCCCTCGCCGAGATCGAAGGCCGAACCGTCGAAGGTGAGGGCGCGCACGTCGCCGCGGCCGGACTCGGCGAGCTGATCGGCCAGTTCGTCGACGCCCTCGCGACCGGCGCCGCTCACGGCCTGGTAGGTCGAGACCACCATGGACTTGAGGCCGGCCGCCAGGTGCAGTGGCTTCATCACCGGCATCGCGGCCATCGTCGTGCAGTTCGGGTTCGCGACGATCCCCTTGGGGATCGAGAGCAGGGCGTGCGCGTTGACCTCGGGCACCACGAGGGGCACGTCGCGGTCCATGCGCCACGCCGAGGAGTTGTCGATGACAATCGCCCCCGCGGCCGCCAGGCGCGGCGAGAGGACCTTGGACGACGTGGCACCCGACGACGCGAGCGCGATCTCGATCCCGGCGAAGTCCGCCAGCGCGGCGTCCTCGACGGTGATCTGTTCTCCGCGCCACTCGAGCTTCGAACCGGCGGACCGGGCGGAGCCGAAGAACCTGATGTCGTCGACCGGGAAGTCTCGTTCGACCAGGATCGAACGAATCACCGTCCCGACCTGTCCGGTCGCCCCAACGATGGCAATTCTCATAGCGCGAGTCTACGTGGTGTGAAATCGTCGACGCCCGCCTCGCGAACGCCCGGTGACCCGGTTCACGACGACCGCGGCCTCGGCGTCGCCGCCAGGCTTAGGCCGCGTCGAGGCCGAACGCCGTGTGCAGTACGCGCACCGCGTCGGCGACCTTGTCGGCGCGCAGCACGCACGAGATTCGGATCGAGCTCGTCGAGATCATCTCGATGTTGATGCCGTTGTCCGACAGCGTCTCGAACATCAGCGCCGTGACGCCAGGGCTCGACTTCATCCCCGCGCCCACGAGCGACACCCGCCCGACGTTGTCATCGGTCGTCACGAAACTCGCCCCCAGCTCGACCTGGACCTTCTCGCACGCCACCTGGGCCGCCTCGAGATCGGTCTTGGCCACCGTGAACGAGATGTCGGTCATGCCGTTGGCCCCGGTGTTCTGGACGATCATGTCGACGTTGATCCCCCGGTTCGCGAGTTCGCGAAAGAGCTGGGCCGCGACGCCTGGCCGGTCCGGGACGCCGCCCACGGTGATCTTCGCCTCGGACGTGTCATCGGTGACTGCTGAGACGACTGCTTCTTCCATTGTGGGGTCCTCCTCCACGATCCAGGTTCCTGGCTCCCAGGTGAAACTCGAGCGAACGTGCAGCGGCACACCGTGGCGACGAGCGAACTCCACCGAACGCAGCATCAAGACCCGTCCTCCGGTCGCGGCCATCTCCATCATCTCGTCGAACGAGACCTTCGTGAGCCGGCGGGCCTTCGACACCACGCGAGGGTCGGCCGAGAAGACGCCGGTGACGTCGGTGTAGATCTCACAGACGTCGGCCTTGAGCGCGGCCGCCAGCGCGACGGCCGTCACGTCTGAGCCCCCGCGACCGAGCGTCGTGATGTCCTTGTCGGTCGAAACGCCCTGGAATCCGGCGACGACCGGGACGAGGCCGGCGTCGAGCGCCTCGCGGATCCGGTACGGGTGCATCTCGAGGATCTTGGCCCGCGTGTGGTCGGTGTCGGTGATGATGCCGGCCTGACTGCCCGTGAACGACGCCGATTCGACACCGCACGAGCCGAGCGCCATGCTCACCAACGCCATGGAGATTCGCTCTCCCGCGGTGAGGAGCATGTCCATCTCGCGCGGAGGTCGATTGGGTGACACGTCGTCGGCGAGTCGGATCAGGTCGTCGGTGAACTTGCCCATCGCCGACACCACGACCACCACGTCGTTGCCCGCGGCTCGGGTTCGCGCGACGTGCTCGGCCACGGCCCGGATACGCTCCGCGTCGCCCACGGACGTGCCGCCGTACTTCTGAACGATGAGCGCCATGGCCATCAAGGTTAGTGGAGCATCTGGGGCCTCTCGCCTGGCCTACTAAAGTCGCCCCTATGGCAACTTCCAAACGAGAACGTCAAAAGGCCGCGCGCCGCGAGAAGATGGAGCGGATGCAAAAGGCCGACAAGCGGCGTCAGAACATCCGTCGAGGGGTCATCATCGCGGTCGTCGCGGTGCTGATCCTCGGTACCGGCGCGCTGCTGTTCTCGAACAACAAGTCGACGACGACCACGACCACGACGTCGACGACCATCGCCTCGACGACCACGACCACGGTCGCCCTGACGGCCGCGGAGAAGGCGGCGCAGGTCGCGGCCAACGCCAAGGCCGTGCAGGCCGGGTGCCCCGCGTCCACGTCGGCTCGTGTCAACACGCTCACCTGGGCCTCGGCGCCCGCGATGACGATCGACAAGTCCAAGACCTACTTCGCCCACTTCAACACCACCGCGGGTAACTTCGTCATCAAGCTCGATGCCGCCACCGCGCCGATCACGACGAACAACTTCGTGTTCCTGGCCGAACACAAGTTCTACAACTGCGTGATCTTCCACCGCGTGATCACCAACTTCGTCATCCAGGGCGGCGACCCCACCGGCACCGGCACCGGCGGGCCGGGCTACACGATCGCCGACGAGTATCCCAAGACCGCGACGCCGCAGTACCCGCTGTACTCGTTGGCCATGGCCAACGAGGGATCGGCCCACACGGGTGGATCGCAGTTCTTCATCGTCACCGGCTCCGCCGGTGAGCAGCTCGGCCCGACCTACTCGCTGTTCGGCGAAGTCGTGAGCGGCCAAAGCGTCGTGAAGGTGATCAACGCCTTCGGCAGTCCCTCCGGCGTTCCACCCAACGTGACCGAGCGCATGCTCACCGTCACCATTAGTCAGTCATAGGACACCATGAGCACACTTCCCAACCCCGACGGATCGAGCGAGCAGCGACGGAAGTTCGACGAGGCGCCGCCGATGATCATCGACACCGCCAAGACCTACACCGCGACGATGGTGACGTCCCACGGGACGATGGAGATCCTCCTCGACCCGCTCGGTGCGCCCACGACCGTGAACAGCTTCGTCTACCTGGCGCGCTGGCGCTACTACGACGGGATCGTCTTTCACCGGATCATCCCGGGCTTCGTCCTCCAAGGCGGCGACCCGACGGGCACCGGCGCGGGTGGACCGGGCTACCGTTTCGCCGACGAGCTGCCCAAGGCCGGCCGCTACGAGCTCGGCTCGCTGGCGATGGCCAACGCCGGACCGAACACCAACGGCTCGCAGTTCTTCGTGATCTCGGGGCCCGACGGCGTCCGCCTGCCGCCGCTGTACGCGTTGTTCGGCAAGGTCGTTAGTGGCCTCGACGTCGTCGCCGCGATCAACGAGATCGGCACACCTTCGGGCAAGCCGCGTGAGGACGTGGTCATCGAATCGGTGACGATCACCGAGTCATAGTTCGACGACGTCGTGACCGCGGGTCACGACCGGCGCGCCGCGCACCACCCGCCAGCCGCGGGCGTCGTGGAGAATCGCGTCGTCGTCGCCCAGCACGCACAACGTGTCGAGTGGCCCGAGCAGGGAGCGCGTCCGGTCCAGTTGCTCGTCGTCGGCCGACGTCGTGACGACCAGACCGTTGCAGTAGCCGAGTCCGGTGGTCGGCGCACCCCCGCGAGGGTCGATCATCGGATCGCCCACGACGGTCGCCACCGAGCCGATCGCCACGACGCGCCGCGCCGATGCGATCGCCGCGCCCACGGGCGACGCGCGCCACACCGAGCGCGCGTGCAGGGCAGACCCGTCACAGAGCACGACCAGGTCGGCCTCACCTAGGCGTTGGACGAAGTACGGTTCGTCGGCCGAAGCGCGGTCCGCAACCATCAATGCCTCGACGCGAACGTCGAGGGGCGCCAAGACCTGCGCGACGGCCCACGCCGCCTCAGGCGCTCCCGTGAACACGGACGCCGTCGGGACGACCACCACGTCGGCGTCGGCGTCGAGCGCCATCGCCGCGCCGGGACGCGTCACCTCGAACAACGCGTTCAGCGATCCCACGGCCAGCGTCTGATCCTCCACCGCAGAAGTCTCGCACCTGGACCGATCACGGCGGACAGTAATGTCGCACCATGACCTTTCAACGAGTGGGCGTGCTTGGTTCAGGGATCATGGGTAGCGGCATCGCCGAGGTCGTCGCCGGCGCCGGGTCCACCGTGATCGTGCGCAGTCGCTCCCAGGCCACCGCCGACGCCATGCTCGCCGCGCTCGAGAAGTCCCTCGACCGACAGGTCGAGCGTGAGAAGCGCACCCGCGAGGACGCGGACGCCCTGCGCTCACGCGTCTCGGCGACCACGAGGCTCACGGACCTGAGCGACTGCGACTTCGTCATCGAATCGGTGGTGGAGGACCTCGACGTCAAACGGGCGCTCTTCAACGAGCTGAACCACATCATCAACCCCGAGGCGATCCTCGCGACCAACACCTCGACGCTCTCGGTCGTCGAGCTGGCGATGGAGACGTCGCGTCCCGAGCGCGTGTGCGGAGTCCACTTCTTCAATCCCGCGCCGGCGATGTCCCTGGTCGAGGTCGTGCGACCGCTGTGCGCGAGCGACGAGACCATCGACGCGGTGACCGCCTTCGTGGTGGCCTGTGGCAAGGACCCGGTCCACGTGAAGGACCAGGCCGGTTTCGTCGTCAATGCGCTCCTCTTCCCCTACCTCAACAACGCCATTCGACTGCTCGACCAAGGCGTGGCGACCAAGGAGGGGATCGACACCGCGATGAAGGGCGGCTGCGGATTCCCGATGGGGCCCTTCGCCCTGCTCGACCTCGTCGGCCTGGACACCTCGTTGGCCATCCTCAACGCCCTGCACGCCGAGTTCGCCGATCCCAACTTCGCCCCGGCGCCGTTGCTGCGCCGGATGGTCAGCGCCGGCCAGCTCGGACGGAAGTCCGGCGTCGGCTTCTACGATTATCGGCGATAACGCCCGCAACGAAGGACGATCATGACCGAACGAACCAAGCCCTGGGTGATGCGCACCTACTCGGGCCACTCCACCGCCGTCAGGTCTAACGAGTTGTACCGCAGCAACCTGGCCAAGGGTCAGACCGGGCTGTCCATCGCCTTCGACTTGCCGACGCAAACTGGCTACGACCCCGACGACCCGGCCGCCGCCGGCGAGGTCGGCAAGGTCGGTGTGCCCGTGGCGCACCTGGGCCACATGCGCCAGCTCTTGGACGGCATCCCCCTCGGATCGATGAACACCTCGATGACCATCAACGCGACGGCCGCGTGGCTGTGGGCGCTCTACATCGCGCTCGCCGAGGAACAGGACGTCGACGTCGCCACATTGCAGGGCACCACCCAGAACGACATCGTCAAGGAGTACCTGAGTCGGGGCACCTACATCTACGCCCCCGAGCCGTCCAAGCGGCTCATCGTCGACATGATCGCCTACGCGGTCAATCACGTCGGCAAATGGAACCCCGTCAACGTCTGCAGCTACCACCTCCAAGAGGCCGGGGCGACGCCGGCCCAGGAGATCGCCTACGCGCTGGCCACGGCGATCGACATCCTCGACGCCGTGCGCGACTCGGGCAAGGTCGATCCGCACCAAATGCCGACCGTCGTCGGACGCATCTCGTTCTTCGTGAACGCCGGGGTTCGCTTCATCGAGGAGATCGCCAAGATGCGCGCCTTCACCGCGATGTGGGACGAGATCTGCCGCAGCCGCTACGGCGTGCAGGACCCGTCGCTTCGGCGCTTTCGCTACGGCGTGCAGGTCAACTCGCTCGGCCTCACCGAACAGCAGGCCGAGAACAACGTGCAGCGCATCGTCCTGGAGATGCTCGGCGTCACCCTGTCGGCCGACGCGCGCGCGCGTGCCGTCCAGCTGCCCGCGTGGAATGAGGCGCTCGGCCTCCCGCGGCCCTGGGACCAGCAGTGGAGCCTGCGGATGCAGCAGGTCCTCGCCTTCGAGAGCGACCTGCTGGAGTACCCCGACATCTTCGCCGGTTCCCAGGTCATGGAGGCCAAGGTTCGCGAGCTGACCAACGCCGCCCAGGGCGAACTCGACGACGTGCTCTCCCTGGGCGGGGCCTTCAACGCCATCGAGGAGTTGAAGAGCCGACTCGTCGCCAGCCAGTCACATCGCGTGGCCCGGATCGAATCGGGCGAGCAGATCGTGGTCGGCGTGAACCGATTCACCGAGACGGCACCGTCGCCGCTCACCGGCGAGGACGGTATCGACTCGATCCTCACCGTGGACCCATCGGTCGAGCGCGAGATGATCGATGACGTCACCGCGTGGCGCGCCGGGCGTGACCACACTGCGGTCCGCGACGCACTCGTCGAACTGGTACGAGTCGCGCGCAGCGACGCGGCCGAGGACAACATCATGCTGCCCACCATCGCGCTGGCCAAGGCCGGCGGCACGACCGGTGAGTGGGCGAACGCGCTGCGCGACGTCTTCGGCGTCTACCGCGCACCCACCGGCGTCGGCTCGGGGATCGCCGAGCGCGGCGAGGCGTTCGCGGCCCTCGTCGAGCGTTCCCGAACGCTGCTCGAGACGCGCGGCGCGCCGCCCAAGCTGCTGGTCGCCAAGCCCGGCCTCGACGGCCACTCCAACGGCGCCGAGCAGATCGCCGTAGCGGCGCGCGACGCCGGCTTCGAGGTCGTCTACCAGGGCATTCGGCTCTCGCCCGAGGAGATCGTGGCCGCGGCGCGCGACGAGGACGTCGACATCGTCGGCATCTCGATCCTGTCGGGGTCGCACCTCGCGCTGGTGCCACGGGTCGTGCTGGGGTTGGCGCAGGCCGGCGTGGAGGCCAAGGTCGTCGTCGGCGGGATCATCCCCGACGCGGACGCGGCGTTGCTGCGTGACGAAGGCGTCAGCGCGGTCTACACGCCCAAGGACTTCTCGCTCGCCACGATCGTGGCGGACATGCTCGACCTGATCGAGCCGGTCAGCGACGTCGCGGTCGGCGCTGACTGAACGGACCGGGGTTGAACCAGCGACCCGAGAAACGCCAGCTCGGCGCCTGGTCGATCGCGTGCTCACTCGTCCCTTCGCGCAGCAGCTCCTCGACAGCGGCCACGACCACCGCGATCTCCTCGGGGGGCAACGACGGGCGCGACGCGAGGCCGTAGCTCACAGCGGGACGTTCCCGTGCTTGCGCTTGGGCAGCTCCTCGCGCTTCGAGCGCAGCAGGTCGAGCGAGCGACTGAGGACCTTGCGCGTCTCGGCCGGGTCGATGACGTCGTCCACGTACCCGCGCTCGGCGGCGATGTAGGGGTTGGAGTACCGCTCCGAGTAGTCCTCGACCAGTTGGGTACGCAGCTCGGCCGCGTCGGCCGCGTCGTTGAGGTCGCGGCGGTGGACGATCTCGACCGCGCCGGCGGCGCCCATGACGGCGAGTTCGGCGGTGGGCCAGGCGAACGCGAGGTCCGCCCCGATGGACTTGGAGTTCATGACCACGTACGCGCCGCCGTAGGCCTTGCGCGTGATCACGCAGATGCGCGGCACCGTCGCCTCACAGAACGCGTAGAGCAGCTTGGCGCCGTGGCGAATGATGCCGCCGTACTCCTGGTCGACGCCGGGCATGAACCCCGGCACGTCGACGAAGGTGATGATCGGCACGTTGAAGGCGTCACAGGTTCGCACGAACCGGGCCGCCTTCTCGCTCGAGTCGATGTCGAGCACGCCCGCGAGCACCTGGGGCTGGTTCGACACGATGCCCACGGCGTGACCGTCGATGCGCGCGAAGCCGCAGGTGATCTGCTGGGCGAAGGTCGCGTGGACCTCGAGGTACTCACCGTCGTCGACGACCGACGAGATGACCTTCTTCATGTCGTAGGGCTGGTTGGGCGAGAGCGGCATGATCTCGCGCAACTCCTCGCACAGCCGGGTGGGGTCGTCGCCGGTCAGGATTCGCGGCGGCTCTTCCATGTTGTTCGACGGCAGGAACGAGAGGAGGTAGCGGACCTCGTCGAGGACGCTCTTCTCGTCGGGCATCACGAAGTTGGCCACGCCGGACTTCGTCGCGTGGGTCTGGGCGCCGCCGAGCTCCTCGAGGGTGACGTCCTCGCCGGTGACGGTCTTGACGACGTCGGGGCCGGTGATGAACATGTGGCTCGTGTCCTTCACCATGAAGATGAAGTCGGTCAGGGCTGGCGAGTAGACGGCGCCGCCGGCGCACGGTCCGAGGATCACCGAGATCTGCGGGATGACGCCCGACGCGGAGGCGTTGCGTCGGAAGATGCCGCCGTAGGCGTGCAGGGCCGCGACGCCCTCTTGGATCCGCGCACCGGCCCCGTCGTTGAGTCCGACGATCGGCAGTCCCATCGCCATCGCCAGGTCCATGATCTTCTGTATCTTCTCGCCGTGGCTCTCGCCCAACGCCCCGCCGAAGACGGTGAAGTCCTGGGAGAAGACGCAGACCTTGCGACCGTCGATCGTGCCGAAACCGGTGATGACACCGTCGGTGTACGGGCGCGAGTCCTCGAGCCCCATGCCCGACGCACCGTGGCGGGTCAACATGTCCAACTCCTGGAACGATTCCTCGTCGAAGAGGTACTCGATCCGGTCGCGAGCGGTCATCTTGCCCTTGGCCTCGTGTCGCTCGATCGCGGCGTCGCCGCCCGCGCGGCGCGCTTCGGCCTTGCGGGCCTCGAGCTCGGCCAGTCGTTGTGCCATTGAATGCTCCATGGAGCAAAGGCTACCCAAGTGACGTAGGGGCGAGTTCCGCCCCACCCGGTGGTCGCGGCCGACGATCGTTCACGCCGCGACGTTGCCCGCGTTACCTGCGAGTAGCCCGTCGCGCGCGACGGCGGGGGCCGATCCGACTAGTTGGGGTCCTCGACCAGTTCGATCAACGTGCCGAAGGACGTCTTGGGGTGCACGAACGCGACCGTCGTGCCGCGAGAGCCGGGTCGGGGGGCCTGATCGATCACTCGACCGCCACTGGCCTTCACGGCCTCGAGCGCGACCGCGCAGTCGGCCACGCGGTAGCCCACGTGATGCAGTCCCTCACCCTTCTTCTCGAGGTACTTCGCCACCGGTGAGTCGTCGCGCGTCGGCGTGAGGAGCTGGACGTAGGAGTCGGCGACGCGCAACAACGCCTCGGCGACGCCGTCGGAATCGACGACCTCGCGATGTTCCACGGTCGCGCCGAAGACCTCCTCGTACCAGCGAATCGCGGCGTCCAGGTCGTTCACGGCGATCGCCACGTGGTCGATCTCGGTCAGTAGGTTGTCCATGGTCACTCCTTGTCGTGACGTCGAAAGGCGCTGAGACGCTGCTCGCCGACGCGCGCTCGTAGTTCGGGGTTGGTGATGCCGAGTCCCTCGCGGGCCGCGACGCAGAGCACGCCGATCTTGCCCTCGTGCTGGTTGAGGTGCACCTCGTAGGCCGCCTCGCCCGTCTCTTCGAGGGGGAAGACCGCCGAGAGCGGCGGCACGACCTTGCCGTCGATGATCGTCTGGTTGGCGGCCCACGCCTCGCGGTAGTTCGAGAAGTGCGAACCCTTGATCGACTTGAGCTTCATCCACAGGTGCCGGTTGTCGTACTCGATCATGTAGCCGCTGGTCGCGGCGCAGGTGACGATCGTGCCGCCACGCTTGGCCACGAAGACGCTGGCCCCCATGGTTGAACGTCCGGGGTGCTCGAAGACGATGTCGGGGTCGTCACCGACGAGCGACCTGATGTCCTTGCCCAGGCGTCGCCACTCGCCCTCGTCCTGGGTGTGCTCGTCCTTCCAGAACCGGTAGTTCTTCTCCTGACGGTTGATGACGTGTTCGCACCCCAGCTCGCGCAGCGTCGCCGCCTTGGCCTCACTCGACACGACGCCGATCGGCGTGCCGCCGGAGTTGAGGGTGTGCTGGACCGCGAACGACCCGATCCCGCCCGACGCGCCCCAGATGAGCACGCGGTCGCCCTGGGTGACCGGCGCGCCGTTGCGCGACACCAGCATGCGGTACGCGGTCGAATTGCACAGGGCGTTGACGGCGGCCTCCTCCCACGTCAGGTGGGTCGGCTTGGGCATCAACTGGTTCGCCTTGGCGACGCAGATGTCGGCGAGACCGCCGAAATTGGTCTCGAAGCCCCAGATCCGCTGGTTGGCGGCCATCATCGAGTCGTCGTGCCCGCTGGGGTCCTGGTCGTCCACGTAGTTGCAGTGCACGGTGACCTCGTCACCAACCTTCCAGTTGCGGACCTCGCTGCCCGCGCGCAAGATGACCCCCGACGCGTCCGAACCGACGACGTGGTAGTCGAGCCCGTGGCGCTTGCCCCAGAACGACTCCTTGGCGAGTCGGTCGAGGAAGCCGAACGTCGGCAGCGGCTCGAAGATGCTCGTCCAGACAGTGTTGAAGTTGATCGACGAGGCCATGACCGCGACGTAGACCTCGTCGGGCGCGAGTTCGGGCACGGCGACGTCCTCGACGTGCAGGCTTCGTCGCGGGTCCTTGTCGCGACTCGCCATGCCGGCGAACATGTCCTGCTCGTCGCGGCGAACGAACGCGGCGCGGGTGGTGTCGGGCATGGGAATCGACGAAAGGGTCTCTCCGGAGGCACCGTCGCGAACGGCGTCAAGAATCTCATTCATCTGCGCGAGGTTAGTAGGCGTGACGGACACCATGACAAGGGCCGCGGCCGGCGCGGCGTCGTCCGCATCGCCCGCGGGGTCCCCGGAGCGAACGTCTAACGTGAGAACAGAAACCGAGACGCGTAGAGGAGTCAATATGTCGCGCAGTGTCATCGTCGCCGGAACCCGCACCGCAATCGGGAAGCTCTCGGGCCAGTTCGCCTCCCTGAGCGCCCAGGACCTCGGCGGCAACGCGATCAGGGGAGTGCTCGAACGCACCGGCGTCGACCCGGCCATCGTGGACGCGGTCTTGATGGGCCAAGTCATCCAGGCCGGACAGGGTCAGATCACCGCTCGCCAGGCCGCGGCCAAGGGTGGCGTCCCGATGGACGTGCCCGCGACGACGATCAACAAGGTCTGCCTCTCGGGTCTACAGACCATCTACCTGGCCGACCTCATGATCCGAGCCGGCGAGGCCGAGATCGTGATCGCCGGTGGCATGGAGTCGATGACCAACGCCCCCTACCTCTTGCCCGGGGCGCGAGCCGGCTACCGGATCGGCGACCAGAAGGTCGTGGACTCGATGATGTACGACGGACTGACGTGCGCCTTCGACCAGTGCGCGATGGGACTGGCCACCGAGCGCTACAACGCCGGACGGATCACCCGTGCCCGCCAGGACGAGTTCTCGGCCCGCAGCCACCAGCTCGCGGCGGCGGCCATCGCCGCCGGGAAGTTCGCCGAGGAGATCGTCACCGTCCCGGTCGCCCAACGCAAGGGCGACCCGATCATGGTCGCGACCGACGAGGGGGTGCGCGCGGAGACGACCGCCGAGTCCCTGGGCGCGCTGCGCCCGGCCTTCGACAAGGACGGCACAATCACCGCGGGCAACGCGTCGCAGATCTCCGACGGCGCGGCCGCGATGCTGGTGATGTCGGCCGAACGGGCCGCCTCGCTGGGGCTGACGCCCATCGGTGAACTCGTCTCCTACGGCCAGGTCGCCGGACCCGACACGTCACTGCTCACCCAGCCGTCGCGCGCCATCCTGCAAGCCACGAAGAAGGCGGGACTCGACGTCGCGGGACTCGACCTGTTCGAGATCAACGAGGCCTTCGCCGCGGTCGGTCTCGCCTCGTGCGACGACCTCGGCGTCGATGAGGACAAGGTCAACGTCAACGGCGGGGCCATCGCGCTCGGTCACCCGGTCGGGATGTCCGGGACGCGCATCGCGCTGAGCGCGCTCATGGAACTGCACCGTCGCGGGGGCGGCGTCGCGGCGGTCGCCCTGTGCGGCGGCGGCGGCCAGGGCGACGCGGCGATCCTCCGTTCGCTCTAATCGGGGATGAAGCTGGCGACCAGCTCGTAGCGGGCGAGTCCGATCTGGCGGTCCTCGGCCAGTTCGAACACGTACGCACCACCGAGGGGGTAGTTGCCCGTCACCAAGACCGGTGGCGCGGAACGCGCGAGCGTCAACACCAACTCCTGCACCGTCGGGTTGTGACCGACCACCAGCAGTGACGTGGTCACCGGGTCCACCGCGGCCAGGTCGATCAGTACGTCCTCGGCCGTCACGTCGCGACGTCCGTTGTAGATCAGTTCCGAGAAGTGGCACGTCGAGACGAAGCCGGTGCCCTCGAAGGCGCGCTCGTACGTCTCTCGCGTGCGGGCCGCGGCGCTGACCAGCGCGGTCGTCGGGCCGAAACGACCCAGTCCCTCGCGGTCCTCGGCCCACGAGCGCAACTGCTCGCACTGCGCCCGACCGCGCTTGTGCAACACCCGGCCGTAGTCCGACTGTCCCGGTTCGGGCTTGACGGCCTTGGCGTGGCGGACGACGGTCAGATAGCGCATGCGTCAATATTGGCGCATCCGACGTGTCCGCCGGCGCGCACCGTTTCGCTTAGCGTTGAGGCATGCTCGCATCGATCACGTACTTCCAAGCCATCATCATGGGCCTCTTGCAGGGAGCGACCGAGCTCTTCCCGATCTCGAGCCTCGGCCACGGCGTGCTCGTGCCGGCCTGGCTCGGTTGGACCAACCTCGTGAACTCCCAGTCCCAGTCGGAGTCCTTCTTCCTGGCCTTCATCGTGGGCCTGCACGTCGGGACCGCGGTCGGCCTGATCATCTACTACCACCGGACGTGGTCGGCGCTGTTCCGCGGCCTCTTCACGCAGGTCAAGGCCGTCAGGGACGACGGCGTCTCGTCACTGTGGCGTCTCAACGACACCAAGATCAACGCCAACTACCGCCTCCTCTTCCTGCTCGCCGTCGCCACGATCCCGGTCGGCATCGTGGGTCTGACCTTCGAGCACAAGTTGCGCGTCCTGTTCTCCAAGCCGCTCTACGCGGCGGTCTTTCTCACCATCAATGGCGTCATCCTGCTCTTGGGCGAACGGTTGCGTCGCCGCCGCGGTCGCCACATCCAGCACACCCGCATCGCGACGATGTCCGTGCCGGGCGCACTGACGATCGGCAGCTCGCAGATCCTCGCGCTGTTCGCCGGGATCTCTCGCAGCGGCGTGACGATGGTGACGGGTCTGATGGACGGGCTCGACCACGAGGAGTCGGCGAACTTCGCGTTCCTGCTCGCGACGCCGGTGATCCTGCTGGCGGGGTTGTTGAAGCTGCCCGACCTCTTCGGCCCGCTCGGCGACGGTGTGCGGATGCAGACCTTCGTCGGCGCGCTGGCGGCCATGGTCACCGCCATTTTCTCGGTCCACTTCTTGACCAGGTGGTTCACGACCAAGACCCTGATCCCCTTCGGGGTCTACAGCATCGTCTTCGGGCTGATCAGCGTCGTGCGCTTCGCCTAGTCGGACAGGACGCGGCGACCGTCGATCGCGCGCCCGAGCGTCAGGTCGTCCGCGAACTCGAGGTCGCCACCCACGGGCAGGCCGCTGGCGGGCTGGGAGACGACCAGGCCCGGGATCTGCAGGAGCCGGTGGAGGTACATGGCGGTCGCGTCGCCCTCGACGTTGGAGTTGAAGCAGAGGATGACCTCCTTCACCGGGCCGCGCAGTCGCGCGATCAACTCCTGGATGCGGAGTCGGTCGGGCGTCACGCCCTCGAGAGGGTTTAAGACGCCGTGCAGCACGTGGTAGGTGCCGTGGAACGCACCCGAGCGTTCGACCGCCACCACGTCGGGTGGGTTCTCCACGACGCAGATGGTCGTCTGGTCGCGACGCTCGTCCGCGCAGATCGGACAGAGTCCGCCGGTCTCGGCGATGTTGCA
>Ga0075017_100001369_pt1 | contig 14813 bp, 14 predicted proteins | sample AleBraG_ABR_2012_FD_71475 | JGI IMG/M metagenome (GOLD analysis project Ga0075017, IMG submission 71475) | Freshwater sediment microbial communities in response to fracking from Pennsylvania, USA - Alex Branch Run_MetaG_ABR_2012 | ecosystem: Environmental > Aquatic > Freshwater > Creek >... | reverse complement strand
ATCGGCCTGAGCCTCAACATCGGCGGGATCCTGCTCATGGCCCTCGGCGCCCAGTGGTACATCCTGTTCAACGTCATCGCCGGGGCCAGCTCGATCCCCACCGATCTGCGCGAGCTGGCCGACCAGTACCGCCTGCCCCGCCGCCAGCGGTGGCGTCAGCTGATCCTGCCCGGCATCTTCCCGTTCTACGTGACCGGCGGGATCACCGCGGCGGGCGGCGCCTGGAACGCCTCGATCGTCGCCGAGGTGGTCAACTACGGGCACCATCACCTGGTGGCGAGCGGCCTCGGGGCGTACATCACCAAGGCCACGACCACCGGCAACTTCGCCCAGGTCCTCACCGGGGTGATCGTCATGAGCTTCTACGTGGTGGTGGTCAACCGGCTGCTGTGGCGGCCCCTCTACCACCTGGCCGAGACCCGTTACTCGCTGTAGCACCCGCCCCTTCCCCTCCAACCCCGGAGCGACCATGCCCGAGTCCGAGTCCCCGCCCGCCGACGGCGCGGTGATCGTCGAGGTGGCGAACGTCCACAAGCGGTTCACCAGCCCTGACGGGTCCGCCCTGACCGTCCTCGACGGGATCAACTTCGCGTTGCGGGAAGGCGAGATCGTGGCCCTCCTCGGCAAGTCAGGGTCCGGCAAGTCGACGCTGCTGCGTTGCATCGCCGGGCTGATCGCCCCCACCGAGGGTACCGTCAGCTATCGGGGCGCCCCGGTGACGGGTGCCAACCCCGGGGTGGCCATGGTCTTCCAGAGCTTCGCCCTGCTGCCCTGGCTGACGGTGCGGGCCAACGTGGAGATGGGCCTCGAAGCCCGGGGTGTCAGCCCCGAGGAGCGCCGCGTCCGGGCCGAGAAGGCCATCGACCGGATCGGCCTCGACGGGTTCGAGTCGGCCTACCCCAAGGAATTGTCCGGGGGCATGCGTCAGCGGGTCGGCTTCGCCCGCGCCCTGGTCGTCGAACCCGACGCCCTGCTCATGGACGAGCCGTTCAGCGCCCTCGACGTGCTGACCGCCGAGAACCTGCGGGGCGAGCTGCTCAGCCTGTGGGCGGGTCGGGACTTCCCGACCAAGGCCATCCTGCTGGTGACCCACAACATCGAGGAGGCCGTCTTGATGGCCGACCGGATCCTCGTGCTGACCTCCAACCCGGGCCGTCTGCGGGCCGCCATCGCCAATGACCTGCCCCGGCCCCGGGACCGGCGCTCCCCCGACTTCGAGGGCCTGGTCGACCGGATCTACGCCATCATGACCGGCCATCCCGAACCGGTCGGCGACGCGCCGGCGCTGTCCGAGCCGACGGGCGCGTCGCCGACCGAGCTGCCCCTGCCCCACGCCAGCGTCGGCGGCCTGGCCGGTCTGCTCGAGATCCTCAACAGTCGGGGCGGGCGCGACGACCTGCCACAGCTGGCCGAGCTGCTGAGCTTCGAAGTCGATGACCTGCTGCCCCTCACCGACGCCGCCGAGCTGCTCGGCTTCGCCGACATCGCCAACGCCGATCTCCAGCTGAGCCCGGTGGGCAAGGAGTGGGTGGAGGCGGACATCCTCACCTCCAAGGAACTGTTCGCGGCGCGGGCCCGCCAGCGGGCCCCCCTGGTCCGCTCCATCGTCACCGCCCTGGAGAACACCAAGGACGGGACGCTCAACGAACGGTTCTTCCTCGACCTGCTCGGGCGGGGCTTCACCGAGGAAGCGGCCCGGGCCCAGCTGGACACGGCCATCAACTGGGGCCGCTACGGCGAGCTGTTCGAATACGACGCGGACGACGCCGAGCTGGTTCTGCCCCGACCGGGCCCCTGAGCGGCCGCCCCGGGCCGCTCAGGTCGCCCCGCCGGCCGGGTCGAGCAGGCCGGCGAGCCAGCGGGCCACGGCGTCGACCACGGCGGGGCTGAGCCCGTGGCCGCCGGGGTCCCGCACCGCGGTGGTCACGCTGCCGGCGGTGTCGTGCAGGTAGGCCCAGGTGCGCTCCAGCAGCTCCCGTGGGATCACCGTGTCGGCGTCGCCCTGGGCCACCAGCACCGGCACACCGCCGAGTCGGCCCGGGTCGGTCGGGACGCCGGCGTCGAAGGGCAGGGTGCCGTAGAGGATGGCGGCCCCGGCGTAGCGCCCCGGATCGTCGAGGAGCAGGCCGCCGGCGAAGGCGGCGCCGCCGCTGAAGCCGACCAGCACGACCGGTCGTCCCGGCGATGCCACACCGTCGAGCCAACCCCGGAACCACGCCATGGTCTCGGCCAGCGACTCGGCCAGCGGCCGGCCGACCCCCCGGTTGGCGAACCAGGCGTAGCCGCCCCCCTCGGCCAGTGGGGCGCGCACGGCCGTGTAGGCCGGGCCGGCGGGAAGGTAGTCGGCGAGACCGACGATGTCGGTCTCGTTCGAGCCCCGGCCGTGGAGCAGCACCACCAGCGGGGCGGCGGGATCACCGGCCCCCCGCCACACCACGACGGGGGGCCCGAAGGCCGTCATCGTCCGAGCGGCGCGGGGTCGGGGGTGACCCGGCCGGCCGTGGTCACGCCCGTCCAGCGCCGCACCTCGGCGGCCAGGTCGAGGTGATCCACGGGGGCGGCGGTGTCGTAGGCGCCCCAGTCCTGGCGGGGGAGCATCCACATCAGCTCGAACTCGTTGCCGTCCGGGTCGGCGCCGTAGACGCTCTTGGTGGCGCCGTGGCTGGACTCGCCGGTGTAGGCCCCGGTCTCGAGGAGGGTCCGGCGGGCCTCGGCCAGCTCGTCGACGGTGTCGAGCTGCCAGGCCAGGTGGTAGAGGCCGATGGCCCCGCGCCGCTTGGGTCCGCCCGCCGTCCCCACCCCGAACAGGCCCAGGTCGTGGTGGTTGCCGGAGCGGGGCAGGCGGAGGAAGGCCGCGTTGCCGCGAGGCTCGCGGGCGATGACCTGCATGCCGAACACGTCGGTGTAGAACTGGACGGAGCGTTCGAGGTCAGCCACGAACAGCACGGCGTGGTTCAGACGGACAGGCGACAACGACATGGCGGGCTCCTCGGGACGGCCGTTGCAGGGCCGTCGCCACTAACTGGTTGATACATCACCTAACATAGTAGATGTGTCACCTATTCCGCCGCTCGGCTGGGGAGGCGAGGTGCCGTGGTGACGGAGGTGCCGTGGTGAGCGAGGTGCCGTGGTGAGCGAGGTGCGGTGGCTGGACGACGACGAGGAGCGGGCCTGGCGGGCCGTGCAGTTCATGGGGATGCGCCTGACCGCCCGGCTGGCCAGCGAGCTGGCCGCCACCTCCGAGTTGTCCTACCCCGACTACCTGGTGCTCGTGGCCCTGGGCGACCGGCCCGACGGGCGGCTGCGGATCTTCGAGTTGGGGACCACCCTGGGCTGGGAGAAGAGCCGGGTGTCGCACCAGGTCGCCCGCATGGCCGAGCGCGGCCTGGTGACCAAGCAGCGCTGCCGCGACGATGGCCGGGGGGCCGATGTGGTGGTCACGAAACGGGGCCGCCGGGCCATGGTGGTGGCGGCCCCCCACCACCTCGCCACCGTCCGCCGGCTGTTCATCGACCGCCTCACCGCTGACGAGCTGGCCGCCGTGGGGGCGGTGGCCGAGAAGATCCTCGACGGTCTGGCCGACGGCTGAGCCACGGCCCGGCGCGTCGGTTCGCTCCTCCGGGCGGTACCATCCGGCCACCGACGGGGAGGTGGTAGGTGACTCGACGGGCCGGGATGGCGGCAGTCCTGACGGTGATGGCGTCGCTGGCGGCCGGCCCCGGTCTGGTGTCGCCGGTGTCGGTCTCCTCCGCCTCGGCGGCCCGGGTGGTGCCGGCCGTGTCGATCGCCCTGGACCGCATCGCCGGCCCGACCCGGGACGCCACCTCGGTGGCGGCGTCTCAGGAGCTGTTCCCCGCCGCCGGGTCGGCCCGGGCGGTCGTGGTGGCCTCCAACGCCACGTTCCCCGACGCCCTGGCCGGCGCCCCGCTGGCCGTGCTGAAGGGCGGACCGCTGCTGCTCACCACCCCGACGGGTCTGGACCCCCTCGACGCCGCCGAGATCAGCCGGGCCCTGCCGCCCGGCGGTGCCGTCTACCTGCTCGGCGGTCCGGCCGCCCTCAGTCCGGCCCTCGACACCCAGGTGTCAGGCCTCGGCTACGTGCCCCACCGGGTGGCCGGCGCCAACCGCTACGCCACCGCGGTGGCCATCGCCGCCGTTCTCGGCAACCCCACCACGGTCCTGCTGGCCACCGGGTTGGACTTCCCCGACGGGTTGGCGGCCGGCGCCGCGGCGGCCCACGCCGGGGCGGCCGTGCTGCTGACCGCCGGGTCGACCATGCCGGCGGAGACGGCCGCCTATCTGGGCGCCCACCCGGGCTCGCCGGTGGCCGTCGGCGGCCCGGCCACCGCGGCGGATCCGGGCGCCCTCCGGGTCGTCGGCGCCGACCGTTACGCCACCGCCGCCGCGGTGGCCACCCAGTTCTTCCCCGGGTCGGCCGCAACGGTCGGGTTCGCTTCGGGAGCGGCCTTCCCCGACGCCCTGTCGGGCGGGGCCAACATCGGCGGCCACGGCGGGCCCCTGCTGCTGGTCCCGGCGGCCGGGCTGCTGCCCGCCCCGCTCAGCAGCTACCTGAGCACCAACCCGACCATCACCACCGGTCTGCTCTACGGCGGGCCGGCGGCCGTCGGGGCCGATGTGGCCACCGAGCTGGCCGCCCGCAGCGCCCAGGTCGGCTCGGCGGCCCGCATCTCAGCCGGCCCGGTGGTCGGCCTGGCCTGTCCGAGCACGCTGTGGTGCATGGCCGTCGACGGGCTCGGCCGGGCCGTGGCCGACGTCAACGGGGTGTGGTCGGCCCCCGTCGTGGTCGACAACGGCGCCAACTCCCAACAGCCCACCGGGGAATTCGACGGGATCAGCTGCCCCACCACCGTGTGGTGCATGGCCGTCAGCTACCTCGACGGGTACGCCATCTACAGCAACGGCAGCTGGGGCCCGATGACCCGCGCCCCGGTCGGGATCGAGAACTCCGACCACGCCGTGTCCTGCTCGGCGCCGTCGAGCTGCGTCACCGAGGCCGACAACTTCGGGGACCTGGCCTTCTACAACGGGGCCTGGGCGCAGCCCGCCTCGCCGCCCAACGGCATCGGCATCAACGACGCCGGCCCGACCCCGCTGTCGTGCGTGCCGTCGCTGTGCCTCTACGTGGCCGGCGCCAGCTACCAGACGGTCACCGCCACCGGGTTGAGCGGACCGCTGGCCATCGACCCGACGGCCACCGGTTCCGTACCCAACGTCTCGTGCACCCTGCCCACCTTCTGTGTGGTCGCCTTCGCCGACACCGGGATGGCCGAGGTGTGGAACGGCACGGCCTTCACCTCGGCCGGCCGGGTGGTGGGGGCGGGCGATCCGAGCCCCGGGCTCACCGCCGTGTCGTGCAGCGGGACCGCCACCCCGGCCGCCGTCGTCGGACCGGCCGCCGCTCTCGCCCCCCGGTTCTGCGGGGCCACCAGCGCCCGGGACCTCTACAGCTCCCCGGACGGGAGGGCCTGGACGCACGTCGGCCAGTTCCTCTCGCCCCTCACCCCGGCGGCCGTCACGGCCCTGGCCTGCCCGGCCGTCTTCGAATGCGTCGTCGGCAGCTCCGACGGGGTCGTGTACACGCTCAACCCGTCGATCCCCGTCACCCAGCCGATCCCCACGCCCTAGCCCGCCGGACGACGGGCGCCTGGCTGATGGCGGCGAGCACCTCGTCGAAGGCGGCCAGGCTGTGGCCGCTCAGGAACACGTCGACGTGGGGCAGGGCGGCGGCCATGCCCCCGGTGAGCGGCTGGTAGGCCCGGCGGGCCTTGCGGGGGTTGACCCAGATGATCTTGTGGGCGAGCCGTCCGAGCCGGGCCATCTGCTCGTCGACCAGGGCCGGGTCGCCCCGGTCCCACCCGTCGGAGAGGATCACCACCACCGCCCCGCGGGCCACGCCCCGCCGGCCGTGGTCGTCGTTGAACCGCTTCAGCGCCTCGCCGATGCGGGTCCCTCCCGACCAGTCCGGTGCGGCCTGCCCGGCCCGCCGCAAGGCGGCGGCGTCCGACACCGTCCCGAGATCGCGGGTCAACCGGGTGAGCCGGGTGGCGAACACGAACGCCTCGGCCCGGGCCCCCCGCACCCCGGAGCGCAGGAGCTGCAGGTAGGCCCGGGCGTAGGGTTCCATGGATCCGGAGATGTCGCAGATCAGCACCAGCCGCCGCGGCGCGCTCCGGCGGCGGCGGTGCACGGCGACCAGCGGTTCGCCGGCCGTCCGGCTGGCCCGGCGCAGGGTGGCCCGCACGTCGAGGTCCGTCCCGTTGGCCGCCCGGACCCGGCGCCGGCTCCGCCGGGGCGGCGGGGCGAACATCATCCGGGCGGTCAGCTGGCGTAGGGCGGCCAGCTCGGCGTCGTCGAGGGTGGCGAAGTCCCGGGTGCGCAGCCGCTCCTCCGCGCTCACGGCCACGGCCACCGTCTCCGGACCGTCCCCCGGTGGGCCGCCGTCCCCCCCCACCGGCACCGGTCGGGTCGTCCCGCCGGCCGCGCCGGGCGGACGGTCGCGGGCCGGGCCGGGCGCCGCCGGGGCCGGCCGGAGACGCACCACCGGCGGTTCGGGCTGCTGGCCCCGCCAGTCGGCCGGGTCGAGAACACCGGCGAAGAGCTGTCCGAAGACCCGGTCGAAGACCTCGATCTGCTCGTGACCCGACAGCAGGGTGACCCGCGCCGTCCAGTACAGCTCGGTCCGGGAGGCCGGCGGGTGGGCGGCCAGAACGGCGGCCATCCGACCGCCGCGCTCGGCCACCACGGGGATCCCGGCGTCGTGGAGCAGCCGGCCCAACCGGGCCACCACCTCGGCCAGGTCGGGACCGTCGCCCGGTCCGCTCACCCCGTGCCGGCCACCCACGCCGGGTCCCGTTCCAGCACCCGGTCGAGGTCCTCGCGGTACTTGAGCACCGAGCCGGCGGTGGCCTGCACCGCCGTCGAGTCCAGCCGCTCGACGCCGAGCAGTTCGAGGGCCAGGGTCCAGTTGATGGCCTCGGCCACCCCGGGCAGCTTCTGGAGGTCCAGGGTCCGCAGTCGGGCCACCGCGGCGGCCACCTGGTCGGCCAGCGACCGGGTGCTGACCGGGACGCGACGGCGGATGATGGCGGCCGTCCGGGCGATGTCGGGGTAGTCGATCCAGTGGTACAGGCAGCGGCGCTTCAAGGCGTCGTGGAGATCCCGGGTCCGGTTGGAGGTGAGCACGACGACGGGCGGGTGGGTGGCCTGCAGGGTCCCGAGCTCGGGGATGGTCACGCTCGATTCGGCCAGCAGTTCGAACAGGAACGCCTCGAACTCGTCGTCGGCCCGGTCGATCTCGTCGATCAACAGCACCGCCGGTCGCGGGCCGGGATGGTCGACGGCCCGCAGGAGGGGCCGGGCGATGAGGTAGTCGCGGCTGAACAGGTGGCTCTCGTCGAGCGGCCGCCCGCCCGCCTCGGCCACCCGGATGGCCAGCAGCTGACGGGGGTAGTTCCACTCGTAGAGGGCCTCGGCGGCGTCGATGCCCTCGTAGCACTGCAGGCGGATGAGGGGGGTGTCGAGGGCGGCGGCCAGGGCCTTGGCCGCCTCCGTCTTGCCCACCCCGGCCTCCCCTTCGAGCAGCAGGGGTTGGGGCAGGCGGGCGGCGCAGAACAGGGCGGTGGCCATGCCCTCGTCGGCCAGGTAGTCGACCTGCTCGAGGCGTTGGCGCAGGCCGTCGGGGGAGGGGACCAGTTCGGCGACGGTGGGCAACGGCCGGTCAGGTCCCGCTGCGGTAGGCGGCCGGGTCGGCGGCGAAGGCGTCCCGACAGCCACGCCCGCAGAACCACACCACCTGCCCGTCGTGGGCCAGGCTGAAGCCGCCCTCGCCCGGGTCGACGGTCATGCCGCACACCGGATCGGCGGGCCGGCCGGGGGGGCGGGCCGTGTCGCTCTGCGTCGGCGCCCCGACCGGGACGGTCGGGCGGGTGGCCACGATCTCGGCCAGGATCGACAGCGCCACCTCCTCGGCCGTACCGGCCCCCAGGTCGAGGCCGGCGGGGGTGCGGACCCGGGCCCGCTGGGCGTCGCTCAGACCGAGGCCGTCGAGCACGGCCCGACCCCGCCGGGGGCTGGCCACCAGCCCGATGTAGCCGACGTCGCTGGCCAGGGCGGCGGTGAGGGCCTCCTCCTCCCCCCGCCCGTGGGAGGCGACCACCACCGCGGTGGCGTCGGGGGGGAGGGCGCCGCCGTAGATCAGCACCTCGTAGCGCAGGGCCGCGGCCAGCGGCCCCAGGGCGCGGGCGATGGGGGCGTGACCGACCACCACCAACAGGGGCGGCGGAACGGCCGGTTCGAGGAACACCTCGAGGGTTCCGCCCGACAGGCACGGGTTGTGGACCACCCGCTTGCCGGGTTGGTCGGGTTCGGCCAGAGGGGTGATGCGCACAACCGTCGCCTCGCCGGAGCGCAGCGCGGTCGCCGACTCGTCGCGCACGGTGGCCTCGGCACAGCTGCCCCCGACGAAACCCTCGATGGTCCCGTCGGCCAGGATGATGGCCTCGTCCCCCGGTTTGGCCGAGGTGGGACGCTCAGCGAGGACCACCCGGGCGTGGACGAAGGGCACCCGGGCGGCCCGCAGGTCGCGGGACCGGCCCGACAGGTCCTGGCGCAGCACGGCCGCTACTCGATGGCCAGGTCGGGGCGGAGGGGACGGCCCTGCATGGCCCGCCACACCGCGGCCGGGGTGAGCGGCATGTCGGCCTGGCGGATCTGCAGGGCGTCGAGGACGGCGTTGACGACGGCGGCCGGGGAGCCGACGGTGGCCGACTCGCCCACCCCCTTGGCCCCGATGGGGTGGTGCGGGGAGGGCGTCACCGTCTCGCCGAGCTCCCAGCTCGGGCATTCCATCGACGTCGGCAGCAGGTAGTCCATGAACGACCCGCCCAGGTTGTTGCCCTCGGCGTCGAAGGCGATCACCTCCATCAGGGCCATGCCGATCCCGTCGGCCAGTCCGCCGTGGATCTGTCCCTCGACGATCATCGGGTTGATGCGGGGCCCGCAGTCGTCGACGGCGATGAACCGTCGGACCTTGACCACCCCGGTCTGGGGGTCGACGTCGACCACACAGATGTAGGCGCCGAACGGGTAGGTGAGGTTGGGCGGGTTGTAGACCACCGAGGCGTCGAGGTGGCCCTCCACGCCTTCGGGCAGCTCCAGGCTGGAGTGGGCGGCCATGGCCAGCTCCTGCATGGTCTTGCCCTGCTCGGGGTCTCCTTTGACGAACCACCGGCCGTGCTCCCATTCGAGGTCGTCGACCGAGCATTCGAGGGCGGCGGCGGCCACGATCCGGGCCTTCTCCTTGACCCGCTGGGCGGCCACCGCGGCGGCCGCCCCCGACACCGGAGTGGAACGCGACCCGTACGTGCCCAGGCCGAACGGGGTGTTGTCGGTGTCGCCGTGGATCACCTCGATGTCCTCGGGGGGGATACCGATGACGTGGGAGACGATCTGGGCGAAGGTGGTCTCGTGGCCCTGACCCTGGGTCTGCACGCTCAGTCGCAGCTGGGCCTTGCCGGTCGGGTGGATGCGCAGCTCGCAGCCGTCGGCCATGCCCAACCCGAGGATGTCCATGTGTTTGCGGGGGCCCGCCCCGACCCCTTCGGTGAAGAACGACAGGCCGATGCCCATGAGGGGCGTGTCGTCCGACGGGTCGGCCCGCCGGGCCGCCTGCTCGCGTCGCAGCTCGTCGTAGCCGGCGATGCGCATGGCCTCGGTCAGGGCCCGGGGGTAGTCCCCCGAGTCGTACTCCCAGCCCGTCGGGGTGGTGTAGGGGAACTGCTCGGGGCGCAGCAGGTTCTGCATCCGCAACTCGGCCGGGTCCCGCTTCAGCTCGAAGGCCAGGCAGTCCATCATCCGCTCCACCAGGTACACCGCCTCGGTGATCCGGAACGAGCAGGCGTAGGCCACCCCGCCGGGCGCCTTGTTGGAGTACACCGCGGTGACCTTGCAGTGGGCCGCCGGGTAGTCGTAGGAGCCGGTGAAGATGTGGAAGAACCCGGCCGGGAACTTGGTCGGCTGGGCCACCCCGTTGAAGGCGCCGTGGTCGGCCAGCACGTTGACCCGCAACCCGAGGACCTTGCCGTCGCGGGTGGCGGCGATCTCCCCGTGCATGTGGTAATCGCGGGCGAACGAGGTGGACATCAGGTTCTCGGAGCGGTCCTCCACCCATTTCACCGGGGCGCCCGTCACGATCGACCCGACGATGGCGCAGACGTAACCCGGGTAGATCCCCACCTTGTTGCCGAACCCGCCGCCGATGTCAGGCGAGATGACCTGGATCTTGTGCTCCGGCAGCCCGGCCACCAGGGCGTAGAGGGTGCGATGGGCGTGGGGGGCCTGGGTGGTCGTCCAGATGGTGAGTTTGCCGGTGACCTTGTCCATGGAGGCCACCGCGCCGCACGTCTCCATGGGTGCCGGGTGCACCCGCGGGTAGATGATGTCCTCGGCCACGACGACGTCGGCGTGGGCGAAGACCTCGTCGCAGCGGGCGGCGTCGCCGGCCTCCCAGTCGTAGATCTTGTTGTCCGTGCGTCCCTCGAGGTCGTCGCGGATCAGCGGTGCGTCGGGCAGCAGGGCGCGGCGGGCGTCGGCCACCACGCCCAACGGCTCGTACTCGACCTCGATGAGCTCGAGGGCGTCGCGGGCCGCGTACTCGTCCTCGGCCACCACGAAGGCCACCTCCTGGCCCTGGAAGCGCACCTTGTCGGTGGCCAGGACGGACTGGACGTCACCCGACAGGGTGGGCATCCAGGCCAGCTTCAGCGTCTCGAGGATCTTGCCGGTGATGACCGCCTTGACCTTCGGGTGGGCTTCCGCCGCCGTGGTGTCGATGGACACGATCCGGGCGTGGGCGTAGGAGCTGCGCAGCAGCGCCCCGTGGAGCATGCCCGGCAGGTTGATGTCGTCCACGTAGTTGCCCTGGCCCCGCACGAAACGGGCGTCCTCTTTGCGGATCATCCGGCCGAAGCCGATGGGGTTGCCCGCCGCGCTGGTCGGTACCTCGGTGACCGTCATGCCGTCACCTCGGCGGTGGTGTGCTCGGCGGCCCAGCGCACGGCCCGCACGATGTTCTCGTAGCCCGTGCAGCGGCACAGGTTGCCGGAGATGGCCTCGCGGATGGTGGTCGTGTCGGGATCCGGGTCGCGGTCGAGCAGGGCCCGGGCCATCATCAGCATGCCCGGGGTGCAAAAGCCGCACTGCAGGCCGTGTTCCTGGACGAAGCCCTCCTGGACGGGGTCGAGGACGCCGCCCGTCTCGAGGTCCTCGACGGTGCGCACCCGCCGCCCGTCGGCCTGCACGGCCAGGGTGGTGCAGCTCTTGACCGGCAGGCCGTCGAGCCACACGGTGCAGGCCCCGCAGTTGGAGGTGTCGCAGCCCCAGTGGGTGCCGCGCAGGCCGAGATGGTTGCGTAGATAGTGCACGAGCAGCAGTCGGGGCTCGATGTCGCCCGACGTTTCCTCGCCGTTGACGGTGACGGTGACCTGCATCAGCGTTCGGTTCCTCCCGCTCGGGCGATGGATCGGTTGAGGGCCCGTTCGACGAGCACACGGGCCAGGTGCCGCTTGTAGTCCTCCGGACCGCGCTGGTCGGTCTGGGGGTGGCACGACCGGGCGCAGATGGCGGCGGCCGCCCCGACCGCCTCGGCCGACGGGGCCTGACCGAGCAGGGCGGCCTCCGCCTCCGGGCAGGTGAAGTGGGCGGCGCCCACCGCCGCGAGGCCGATGCCGACATCGCCGATGACCCCGTCGCGCAGCTGGACGAACGCCCCGGCGGCGGCCACGGCCCAGTCCCCGGCCCGGCGCTCCACCTTCTCGTAGGCGCTGCCCACCCCGGGCCGCACGGGGACCCTGATCTCGGTGAGGATCTCGGCGGTGCCGACGGCCGTCTCGTAGGGGCCCCGGTGGAAGTCGCGCAGGGCCACCGTCCTCGTCGCCGTGGACGAACGGATCACCGCGGTGGCCCGCAGGGCGGACAGCACGGCGGACAGGTCCTCGGCCGGGTCGGCCTGGCAGATCGACCCGCCGATGGTGCCCCGGTTGCGCACCAGGGGGTCGGCGATGACCCGCTCGGCGTCGGCGAAGATCCGGTAGTGCTCGCCCAGCACCGCCGAGTCGAGGACGGTGGCGTGGCGGGTCATGGCCCCGATGGCCAGCTCCGTGCCGTCGAGGGTCACGTAGTCCAGATCGGTGAGCCCGTTGATGTCGATCAGCGTCTCCGGCCGGGCCAGACGGAGCTTCATCATCGGCAGGAGGCTGTGGCCCCCGGCCAGGAGTCGGGCCTCCGAGCCACCCTGCTCGAGCAGGCTGAGCGCGTGCTCGACACTGGTGGCCCGTTCGTAGGCGAACGGCGCGGGTACCTGCACGATGGCCCTCCCCCTCGTGGCGCGACCGAGACCTCTGTCGCGGCGCCATCATGCGCCCGGTCCGACCGGGGGTCAACCGGTGCTAAGCAAACGCTTAGGCGGAGGTGGTAGACGTGTGACGGTGACGCTGACCCAGCTCGAGGCCTTCGTCCTCGTGGCCCGGTTGGGTTCGGTCAAGGCGGCCGCCGAGGCGCTCGGGGTGAGCGAACCGGCGGTGTCCGGCGCCCTCGCCGCCCTCCGCCGTCAACTCGACGATCCGCTCGTGACCCGCGGTCCGGCCGGGATGGCCCTGTCCGCCGGCGGGCAGCGCCTGGTCGGCATCGCCTCGCAGATGGTCAACCTGGCCGCCGAGGCGGAGGTGGCCATCCGCCAGGCCCAGGGGGCGCCGGCCCTGCTGCGGGTGGTCGCCACCAGTACCGTGGCGGAGTTCGTCGTCCCGCCCGTGCTGGCCGCCTTCGCCGCCCGCAACCCGCGGGTCGACACCACCGTCGGGGTGGCCGGGGCCGGCGACGTCGCCGCCCTCCTGCAGGAGCGCTTGGCCGATGTGTGCTTCGGTCCGCGCCTGTCGGGGAACCTGGAGAGCACACCCCTGCTGCGCTACGGGCTGATCGTGGTGGCCTCACCGGGGCACCCGCTGGCCGGGGTGGCCCAGATCCCCTGGCAGGCCCTGACCGGGGAGGACTGGTTCGTCGACCCGTCGGGAATGGACCCCTCGGCCGAGGTCGGCGGACTGCTGGCCCGTCTGCACGTCCCCCCGGAACGGGTGCGGGTGTTCCCGAGCTTGAGCGCGGCGTGGACGGCGGCCGAGCAGAACCACGGCGTGGCTCCGGCCATCGCCCATCTTGTCGCCGGCGATCTGCGGCGGGGCGCCCTCCGCCAGCTCGACGTCACGTCGACCCCCGCGCATCTGCTGTGGTACGTCAGCGCCCTGCCGACCGAACGGCGGGCCCCGGGGGTGACCGCCCTGCTGCAGTTCCTCACCACGCCCGAGGCCATGCAGGCCATGCACCGCAGCGACGGCGGCGTGCCGGCCAGCCGGTTCCGTCCGCCCGTCTACGTCACGTTGTGGAGTTGAGCCGCCGCCGGTCCCGGCGTCGCGGCGTCCCGTCCGCTGACGACTCCCGGTCAGCTGCGGCGCCCCGGGCGCGGCGTTGCCCCGGGCGAGAGGCGCGTGCCGGACCGTCCGGTGGCGGCCCGCAGGCCGCGGCGGCGCAGCCGCGCCGGCAGGGCCAGGACGGCCAGCAGGCCGGCGCCGCTGGCCGAGACGAGCGGCAGGATCGTCTCCTCGACGGGCAGGCCGGCGATGTGGGCGAGCGGAACGGTCGTCATGGTCGGTCGACCCTGTTCTACCGCGGTGCGGGGATCGGCCGCCGGTCAGCGCCGCGGGGTCGCCCCCGACGGTCACCGGCCGGAAGAGGCGTCGGGCCGACGTCGGGTGACGTTCGGCCCTGACGGCGGCCCCCCGGGCGGGTCGATACTGCACAGCGGGGGCCCAGCCCCCGCCGGGCCGCCCGGGAGGTCGACATGTCGACCAGAGATTGGGACCACGGGCCCGGTGTGCGCCGGTTCTGGGATCAGGTGACGACCAGGGCATCGGCCGACATGCCCGACGACCATTGGGTGTGGTGCGGGCCGCAGACCGACGGCTACGGGCTGTTCACCGTCGGGGGGAGCACGGTGTACGCCCATGTGTACGCCTGGGAGGCCCGGTGGGGACCGGCGCCGGCCGGGATGGCGGTGGTGCACCGCTGCCGCGACCGGCGGTGCGTGCGCATCAGCCATCTCGGCCTGGCCGGCCACGCCGACGGGGAGGCGTCGGGACGCCGGTCCCCGCCGAGCGGGGCCGGGAACGCCAGCCGCCGAACGGTGAGCGAACGGGCCTGGCGGGGCAGCCGGCTCAGCTGGTCGTCGGCGGCCGAGATCCGGGCCAAGTACGCGGCGGGCGGCGTGACCCATCGGGCCCTGGCCCGCCAGTTCGGGGTGGGGGAGACGACCATCCGGCGTGTCCTCAACGGCGAGACCTGGATCCCCGCCGACGACTCCCGGCACGACCAGGACCACTCGACGAGCCGCTGAGCCTCGTCGGTCGGTCGGGCGGTCGGGCGCCCCTACTCGTCGAGGTTGCGCCAGTGAGGACGACCGAACAGGCGTCCCAGCCGGGCGGTGAGCGACGGTCCCTCGTCGTGGGCCCGATCGAGTGTCAGGGCCGGCGGCCCGTCCGGTGCCGGGAGGGAGGCCACCTGCTCGTCGGTGAGGGAGCAGCGCACGACCGTGGTGGTGATCTCGGCGATGGTGTCACGCTCGACGAAGCGCAGGCCGTGGTGGGTGTCGACGGTGATCCCGTCGAACAGGTCGAGGCGGGGGACCTGCAAGACGTGGTGGACGCTGCCGAAACGGGTGCCGGCGGCGCTGACCACCGGCGTGCCGACGG
>Ga0075017_100001368_pt1 | contig 14814 bp, 11 predicted proteins | sample AleBraG_ABR_2012_FD_71475 | JGI IMG/M metagenome (GOLD analysis project Ga0075017, IMG submission 71475) | Freshwater sediment microbial communities in response to fracking from Pennsylvania, USA - Alex Branch Run_MetaG_ABR_2012 | ecosystem: Environmental > Aquatic > Freshwater > Creek >... | reverse complement strand
CGGGGATCCCCGAGACCCACCGCGACCTCGTGTTCGACCGGTTCCACCGCGTCAACGCCTCCCCGGGCGGCACGGGGCTCGGGTTGGCCATCGCGGACGCCGTGGTGCACGCCAGCTCGGGTACCTGGTCGATCGGGACGTCCCCCCTCGGGGGTGCACGGTTCGAGGTCTCGTGGCGTCCCGCCCCCCGCGGCGACGTCGTGTCCGACCCGCCGACCCGGCCGGCGGCGGACGCACCGGCCCGGGCCGGCCTGGGCGCCTCCTGAGCGGGCGCAGCCGAATTCTCAGGAGTTTCTTATGTTCCATTCATCTGGGTGTCAGGTTGCATCCCTAGGGTGAAGGACATGAGCACGTCCAGGCGAGCAGGACACACCCCGCACCGCAGCGACCCGACCCGCGCCGCACGGCTCCACCGTGACGCCAGCGTGGAACGTGGCCGGACCATCACCAAGGGCCTCGCGTTCGGTTCGGTGGCCGCAGTGGCCGTCGCCGGCGTCTACCTCAGCCAGGCACTCCCCGGTCACGCCACCTCGACCGGCACGTCGTCGAGCGGGGCGGCGGGCGCCGCCACCCCTGTTTCGCCGACCTCGAACTCGGGCACCGCCCCGACCTCGAATTCGGGTTCCGCCCCGACGTCGAACTCCGGTTCCGCCCCCTCGGCACCTGCGTACACACCGGCCCCCGCCTACAGCCAGGCGCCGGTCGTCAGCAGCGGCTCGAGTTGAGCCGGACCGCACCGGTCTCCGATCGGGCGGCGCGCCTCGGTGCACATCGCACCACCCGCTGGTCCACCCGGATCGAGCTGGTGGTGACCGACCCCTCCCTCGTGGTGGCTGCGTCGACACTGCTCGATGCCGAGCTCGACCGTGTCGAGGCCGTGGCCAGCCGGTTCCGTGACGACTCCGAGATCAACCAGCTCTGTCGCACGTCGAACGGCTCGCCCGTCCAGGTGTCCCCCGACCTCGTCGAGGTGCTCACCGTCGCCCTCCGGTCGGCGTCCCAGACCGACGGTGCCGTCGATCCGACCGTGGGCCGTGCCCTCTGCCGCCTCGGCTACGACCGTGACTTCGCCGCCATCGCCGGGGGCGTCGACGGAGGCCTGCCCGATGCCGCACCGGTCCCCGGATGGCGGACCGTGCAGCTCGACCCCGCCGCGTCGACGGTGATCGTGCCCGCCGGCACCGTCCTCGACCTGGGGGCCACGGCCAAGGCGTGGGCGGCCGACCGGGCCACCGCCGTGATCGCCCGACGACTGGGCTGCGGCGTCCTGGTGTCGCTCGGTGGCGACCTCGCCGTCGAGTCGGCGCCGGCCGGCGGGTTCACCGTGGGCGTGGCCGACATCTGCGGTGAGCCCGATGCGCCCACCGCCGTGTCCATCGTGTCCGGCGGGCTGGCGACGTCCGGAGTGGGCAACCGGCACTGGCTGCTGGGCGGCGTACCCGTACACCATCTGGTCGACCCGGCCACGGGGCGTCCGGTGGACACACCCTGGCGCACGGCCACCGTGGCGGCCGGATCGAGCGTCGACGCCAACACCGCGTCCACCGCGTCCATGGTGCTGGGAGCGTCGGCCCCGGCGTGGCTGTCGGAACGGAACCTGCCCGCCCGGCTCGTCGCCCACGACGGCACTGTCACCACCGTCGCCGGATGGCCCGACGACCCGGCAGGTCCGCACGGGGCCCACCGATGACCCTCGCCACCGCGCACAGCCTCGCCACCGCGCACAGCCTCGTCGCGGTCGGAGGCAAGGCTCTCTGGTTCCTCACCCGGGCCAGCGGCCTGGTGTCGATCGCCCTCCTGAGCGCCACGATCGTGGTCGGGGTGGTGGCGTCCGTCGGGTGGACCAGCCAACGGTGGCCCAGGTTCCTGTCCCAGGACGTGCACCGGAACCTGTCCCTCCTGTGCATCGCCTTCGTCGGCGTCCACGTGGTCACCACGGTGGTCGACGGCTACGTGCCGATCGGGTTCCTCGATGCGGTGCTGCCGTTCCGCTCCCCCTACCGACCGATCTACGTCGGGCTCGGGGCCCTCGGCTTCGACCTCCTGCTCGCCGTGCTGCTCACCAGCGCGCTGCGCCACCGCATCGGCTACGCCTCGTGGCGGTTCGTCCACTGGCTCGCCTACCTGTGCTGGCCCATCGCCCTCATCCACGGGCTCGGTTCGGGCACCGACACCCCCCTGCCCCTGTCGCTCTTCGTCGAGGCCGTGTGCACGGCGGCCGTCCTGGTCGCGTTCGCCTGGCGCCTGGCCACGGGCCGGTCCCTGCCGGTCGGCCGGCGCACCGCCGCCGGAATCGGCGCCGTGGTGCTCACCCTGGCCATCGCCGGGTTCGCCGCCCTCGGTCCGCTCCGTCCGGGCTGGTCGCACCGCTCGGGCACGTCGTCGGCCCTGCTCGCCAAGCTGGCCGCCCGCAACGGCACCCCGTCCGGCACGGCCACCTCGCCCGCGGCCACCACGCCGGCCGCCGCACCCACGACCACCGCCCCGTCGGGCACCGGCACCGGGTCCACGCCCGCCGTGCCGTTCACCAGCCAGGTCACCGGGTCGCAGAGCCAGAGCGCCCCCGACGCCCAGGGCAACATCCGGGTCACCCTGAGCATGCATCTGCACGATACGGCCTCGACGCCGCTCATCATCGTCCTGGTCGGACAGGAGTCGGGCGGCGGTGGGGTGTCGCTGTCGTCGGGCAGCGTCACCTTCGGGCCGTACGCGGGCACGGTCGTGGGACTGAACGGCGGGACGGTCACGATGCAGGTGAACGCGCCGGGGCCGGTGACCCTCGTGGCCAACCTCCAGATCGACCAGCAGAGCGGGGCCCTCACCGGCACGGTGACGGGCACGGCGGGCGGCGGGCGGTGACGGGCGCCCCCACCGGGCCCACCCGGCTGCTCGACGCCCCGGGGGTCGACGTGGTGGGCCTCGACGCCCACCTCCAGCGTTGGGGCGCGCTCCCCAGCGTGAGCGCCGGCGTGCTGCTGGACGCCGTCGAGCGGAGCGGACTGCGCGGCCACGGCGGCGCCTGGTTCCCGGTCGGGGTCAAGTGGCGCGCGGTCGCCGGCACGGGACGGGCGAAGCCGGTCGTCGTCGCCAACGGTGCCGAGGGCGAACCGGCCAGCGGCAAGGACCGCTACCTGCTGCACCACGCCCCGCACCTCGTGCTCGACGGCGCGGCGACGGCGGCCAGGGCGATCGGTGGCAGCCGCGTCATCGTGCACGTGCCCGCCGGAGCCGTCGTGGGCATCGAGGCGGCACTGGCCGAACGCTCGCGGCGGGGCATCGACTCCTGCAGCTTCGAGGTGGTCGTCGCGCCCGACCGGTTCCTGTCGGGCCAGGAGTCGGCGGCCGTCGCCACGATCAACGGACGCAACCCCGGCATCCCCACGTTCGTCGGCATCCGCTCCGTCCGCGAGCAGGGTGTCGCCGGGCGGGCGACGCTGGTGCAGAACGTCGAGACCCTGGCCCATTCCGCGCTCATCGCCCGCTTCGGGGCGGACTGGTTCCGAAGCGTCGGCACGGGGGACTCGACCGGCACCGTGCTGGCCACCGTCACCGGTCGGTGGGACACGCCCCGCATCATCGAGATCCCCCTCGGGACATCCCTCGGTGGTGCCCTCGGACTCGATGCCGAGGCGGCACGGAGCATCCAGGGCGTGCTGCTGGGCGGCTACGGCGGCGGTTGGATCCCGACCGCCAACGCGATGACGCTTCCGTACACCGAGGATGCGGCCCGCAGTCTGGGGAGCTCCATCGGGGCCGGGGTCGTCGTGCTCCTGCCGACGGGCGTGTGCCCGCTGGTGGAGGTGGCCCGGGTGGTGCGCTACATGGAGGGCGAGGGCGCCGGACAGTGCGGGCCGTGCGTGAACGGCCTGGACGTCCTGGCCACCTCGGTGGAGCACCTGGCGTACCGTCCCCAGTCGCTTCGGGGCGGCGTGGCCGCCCTCCCGTCGCTGTGCGCCCTGGTCGAGGGCCGGGGGGCCTGCCGCCATCCGGACGGCGTCGCCCGGTTCGTCCGGACCGCGGTCGCCGTGTTCGCCGACCATGCCGACCTGCACCTGCGGCGGGGGCCCTGTCAGTCCACCCGTCCTTTCCTGCCGGTTCCCGCTTCCGCCGGGGCGACACGGTGAGCCGCCCCCGCTACCGGCTGGTGGTGGATCCCATCGCCTGCGACGGGGCCGGCGTATGCGCCGAGCTGTTCCCCGAGATGATCACCCTCGACCCCTGGGGCTTCCCGATCATCAACGGGGACGAGATCCCCGCCGGCCTGGTGGACCTGGCACGGCGCACCGAGGTGAGCTGCCCCCGACTGGCGCTCACCCTGGTCCGCCTCGACCGGTCCTGAGCACCCTTCCGCCGGGAGCCCGACAGTCCGGAGCGTGTGACGACCGGAGTCGGGCCGCCCTGAGCCCGCCACCTTCCGGACCTGTCCGGTCCCGAGCCCGCCTCCCACAGCGCCGGACGGGTCGGCTCCTGGGTGCATCGCCGGAACGTGCGCCTACCCCCGGACACGGAAGAGGGGGCCCGGCCGAAGCCGGACCCCCTCCCGTCAGCACCGAGGTGCCGTCCGTACTGGTGATGCAGGTCAGCCGTTGGTGACCAGGCAGAAGCCGCTGCCGGTGGCGCCGGTGTTGCCGGCGTTGTTGTCGTTGGCGGCGTAGCCGGCATCGGTGATGGTGCCCGGGAAGGTGGGCGTGCCCTCAGCGAAGGCGGTCCCGGCGGTGTCGAGCGGGAAGAAGCCCTGTGCCTTGATGGCGGCCTCGATCTCGGTCCGGTAGGCGGTACCCGTCTGGGGGTCGATGTCCGTCAGCGTCGAGGTCTTGCACAGGAAGCCGTTCTCCCCGACGAAGTTCAGCGTGGCCTGGTTCGAGGGCACGACAGCGCTCGAGTTGTTGTAGTTGTTGTACAGCTCACGGGTGACGGGGAAGGCCGTCAGCGGCGTGGTCAGGTAGGCCTGGATGCTGGCCTGCGTCGCCGCGATGTGGTTGATGGTCCCGTAGGTCGTGTAGTCCTTCGCCGGCGTGTTGGCGCAGACTGCCTTCTTGGCACCGGGGCACGTCGTCGTGAACTTGCCGTAGGACATGAAGTAGATGGCGTCCTTGGCGTCCGGCTGGGCGGCGATGGTGGCCATCTGGTTCTCGAACAGGTTCTCGTGAGCGGTCACGATCGTCGCAAGCGAGCCACCGTTGGCGACCCAACCCTGCTCACAGGCAGCGCAGGTGAGGCCGGCGGGGGCAGCGCCCGAGTACAGCAGATCGGTGGACCACGTCGCGTAGGTCCCGGAACCGGTCTGGGCGTTGTACACGTCGATCGGTGCAGGCGTCTTGGCGCCGAGGCAGGCCCAGTTCATGCTGTAGGCCACGCCCTTGACGGTGCAGGTGAGGGTGCCGTTCCAGATGGCCTGGAGGTTGGTCAGCGAGATGTCGGTGACCTTGGCCTGGGCCGTCTTGACGCCGGCAACCGTGTTGAAGGTCGTCCAGGAGACGCCGTCGATGGCGTAGGCGACCCGGTTGTCGGTGGTGTCGCCCTTGGGAGCCGACGCACGCGAGTAGGAGATGGTCTGGGTGGGCGAACCGGTACCGGCAGCGATCAGCGCCTTGGCGCCGTTGCCCGAGCCGATGGCCGGAGCCTGGACGGTGAAGTCGTTGTACGGGTTCTCTCCGGCGACGGCGAAGCCCTGCTCACCACCGGTGGAGCCGACGGTGCTCGGCGTGCTGCCACAGCTCAGGGTGGAGGGGACCGACGTGGAAGCGGTCAGGTCACAACCGGGCGAGCCGTTGAAGAGGTCCGACAGGGCGGTCATGGTGGAGTAGGAGGTCTGCGACCCGCTACCGACGATCAGCGATGCGGTTCCCGGGGTGTCCGGGTAGGCCGTGGCCCCTGCGGATCCGGCGAAGGCCAGCGAGAGGCTGGCTGCGCCGATGGTGGCGGCGGCTACTGCCACGCCCCCCCGGCGACTGAACAGTGAACGGAACATGAAGTGTCTCCTCATTGTTGTGGATGGTTTTCGAAGATCCGGAGACTCTGTGACTCGCCCCTCGGGAACCTTCGGAGGTGACTGTACGGAACCGAGGTAATCCGAACGTCACAGTCAGGTACAGCGTGGGTGAACTCTTTGTGACGTCGGGCAGCGGGCCTGCAACCGTCGTGGACACGCGGAGCGGCCCGCCCAATCCAGGTGGCCTGCGACTCCGGGCGGGAGATGGCGCGGAGGCCGATCCGCTCGGGGTCGCCCGGGCCTCCCGGCGGCGGGCAGCCCATTCACCTGGACGTATGCCCTGGTTGGGAACGCTCCGGTCAGAACGTGGCCGGTAGGGCCCTGGCCACGCTTTCGCACGCGAAGAGGCCGCACATCATGATGACCGGCGCCGCGAACAGATAGATGAGCCACGGGCGCCGCAGCCGCCAGACGGCGAATGCCGCTCCGACCAGTACCAGAATTGTGAGGAGCGACCACATCAGGGCCAGGCCCCCTGCGGCCGGGTCGCCGCTCAGGCCCAGGTCGTAGCTCGGGACCGAGATCTGGTTGGCAGGCACCGAGTACGGGTGCCCGACCAACTTGGCCTGCACCACCAGGCGGCCACTGGTGACCAGGCTCGAATTCGAGGTCACCAGGGTGATGCGGTTGTCCGCGGTGGGGACGACCACGTCCTTCTGGCCGATGGCCACGGTGCGCACCGTCGTCACCTTGTAGGTGAACGTGCCCAGTCCGTCGACCACCTGGATCCGCGCCCCCGGATGCAGCGATCCGATCGAGCCGAACGGGCCCCCGAAGGTCACCCTGCGGCCGGCGATGACCGTGTTGCCCACCGCACCGGGAAGCGCCGAGCCCTGCATGAGGCCGGGACCGTTCATGAGGTCGGCCGCGCTGGCGCCCGACACGACGACCTTGTCGACCCCGATGGCCGGAATCCTGATGACCCCGACGGCGCTGCCCTCGGGCGGCATCTGCCCGTTGGCCAGCTTGTAGACGGCGATGGGCGAGTCCTTGAGCGAGCCGGCCAGCCGCTGCTGGTCGCGGGCTGCGGTCAGGGGCGTGAACGCCACCAGGTAGACGAGGAAGAGCACGAGCAGTCCGGCCACGCCGACCAGCGCGAACCCGGTCAGACGGCGGTAGGGGATGTCGGGGATGTGGATCGTCCGTCCACCGCCCTGCACCTCCGGCTCGACGCCCCAGCTGCGGTCGTAGGTCGTGCCCGGCACGGGAACGGCGGGCACGGGCTCGCCGATCGTGGGCTCGCTACGCACGCCCCCGTCCGTCAGCGTCGCCGTGGACGTGCTGGCGTCGCTCATGGGGCCACCCCCGTGTCGCGCCGCCGACGGGCGGCCGCACCCGGGCCGAACAGCAGCAGCAGTCCGCCGATGAGCGAGCCGAGGGCGAGCACGACGATGGCGGGCAGCAGGAACCGTGTCGTCGCACTGAGTCCCACCAGCAGGAACCCGGTCGGAACCGTCGCCGGCGGCGGCGCCACCGGTGTGGAGTTGGTGCCCGAGCCCGAATTGCCGGTCGCGGACGAGGCCGCCGCCGTGAGGGGGAGCGCGCTGATCTGCGCACCCGTGCCGGATCCCGAGGTGCCCGAGGTCGACGTCTGACCGCTGCCGCCGTTGCCGGACGACGGGGGCGGGGCGGACGTCGGCGTCGACGGGGTGCTCGTCGTCGTCGTCGGCGTCGTCGTGGTGCTCGTCGTCGTCGTCGTCGTGGTGGTGGTCGGGGGTGCGGCCGCGATCGTCAGGTCGTTGTTCAGGTCGGTCATGGCCGCCGCGTAGATGCTGTCGGGCAGCGGGGCGTAGCCGGCTGGGACGGCCGAGCTGTGCGAGTAGGACAGGACGTTGGTGAGCAGGTTCTTGATCGCCGTGCCCTGGTCGTTGGAGAGCTGCCCGGTCGGGACGATGGCGTACGTCAGGTTGGCCATGGGGTACGCCGCCGGATTGGGGTCCGAGTAGTTGATCTTGTAGGTGCCGCTCGGACAGGAGAGGTCACTCTGTGGGCAGGGCGTGAAGTCAGAGGCGGCGGCCTCGAGGCTCGCCGTCGTGGGAGCGACGAAGGCCCCGGACGCGTTCTGGAGCGACGCCTCGGACAGCCCGTAGAACTGCGCCTGCGACGTGTCCATCAGGCCGAACGCCGCGCACGAGGACACCGGTGTGACCTGGCCGTTGTAGCAGACGTTCCACCCGCGCATCGACTTGGCCTGGAGCTCCGGCGTCGACAACGAGCCGAAGTTCGAGGACGTGGCCGACAGTGCCGGGAACGTGGTGTACCCCTGGCACGTCGGGAAGATCCAGTTGGCCCCCGGGTACGGCGGCCAGATGGTCGAGCCCAGCGGCGCCGAGGTGAAGGTCGTCGGGGCCGTGTTGGGGTCGGTGACCGTGGCGGTGGCCGTGGTCGGGTTGGCGTCGGTGCCCGTGTCCACCGTCACCGGGAACGGCGTGTTGGGCGCCGAACAGAGCCACGACGTCGCCTGGTAGCTCGAGCCACTCGGAACGTTCGAGTTCCAGGATCCGAACTGTGTCGGCGTCTGCACGCCGGCGGGCGCCCGGTTCAAGAGGTCGAAGGCGTTGTACTTGACCTCGTACTGCACCTGCTTCAACTTGCCCTTGGTGGACGGGCATCCACGCAGCTGTGCGCAGGTCAGATTGGCGGTCGACGCCTCGAGTGCGGAGGTCAGGTTGTCCGACAGGGCGAAGTGGGGCTTCGGGGGGAACGTCGTGGTGCCGACCGGTGACTGGTACAGCGACGTGATGAGGCCGGCCACCATGTTGGGGGTCAGCTTGTAGCTGTTGATCGGATAGCTAGACACCCCGGCGGACTCGCCCGCCAGGAAGCTCTCAGTGGTGCCCGACAGCGCCACCGGGATGTAGGCGTAGGCCTTGCCGAGCAGCTGGGCCACCTGGGACGGGTCCCCAGCGTTGTCGACGAAGGCGACCGGCGTGCTGCCGCTGGCGAAGTCCGTGGCGATGTTCTTGTCATCCGCAGCGATGGTGAGTCCTACGACCCCGGTGGGACTGTTGCAGCTGGCGGAGACGGCGGCAGGCAGGAGGTGCTCCATGCTGTAGGAGGTGTCCACGTTGAACTGCGGATCCGACGCCGGGCACCCGCTCGGCGGGGTGGCGAACGACAGCGGCACAACTGCGGAGTTGGCGTCGGTGATCGTCGGTCCGTTGCCGGCGATGTTGCCCTGGCCCGGCTCGTCCGTCACGACCAGCTCGCAGGGACTGGTCGACGTGTCGCAGAAGAACCCGGGTGCGGGACCGGTCGTGTTGACCAGGTCGACGGCCGGGATCGGATTGTTGCCCTGGCCGGCGGGGTCGAGGAACACCGGGTAGGAGAGAGAGGTCAGGTTCGCCGTCGACGGGTCGTTGACCACCGGGACCTTGGTCGGCGTCAGCGCCTGTTCGGACCAGGGCCCGTTGAGGCACGAGGGGTCGGTCGACGACGTCGACGCCGAGCACAGCGCCACCCGGACGCTGCCCGTCGGATCGAAGTTCGTGGTGGTCACGTACACGTACTGGTTGTTGTTGAGGTTCGTGTTCGGCGCCACGTCGACGGTCGGGCAGTTGGTCGTCTGGCCGGCCGGGCACGGCAGGGTGACCAGGCACCCACCGTTCCCGTCCGCCGAGCAGGTCGAGGCGGCACCCGCCGTGGCGGCGTGTGACGAGGAGGAGACCGTGGCTCCGGTGAAGGACACGGCGGCGATGGTGACGACCAGGACGAGCCAGAGCCGCAGGCTGCGTCGCCTTGGACGGTCGGATCGGCGGGATCGACGGGACCCCACGGTCGGGGTGGCCAGGTGTACGGACATGGTGCCCTCGTTCTCCTTGGGTGCTGCTGCGCCGGTGTTCACGTCGGCCGTGGCGGACGCGTCGGTCGGAAGTGGTCTGCTCACGGGTCGGCTCACGCGTCCGGCCCGGTCCCGAGGGCGGATGCGTCGACGGTGGCGGGGGTGCGCCTGGTCACCCGCAGCGCGATCAGCGGCGGGAGGAAGATGACCCCCAGGACGAGGAGCGCCCAGCCGATGTACATCCCCGCCGTCGGGCTGGCGACGGCGTCAGTGGCCGACACCAGCTGATTGGCCCGGGAGTACTGCTGGGCGGGGTCGAGCTTGCGGACCAGCTGGCCGTTGACCACGGTGTAGCCCTCGGCGGCCAGCTGCGGGGTCAGGCCCGCCGCAGCGGCGATGGCCGCCTCCGATTTCGACGACCCGGACGACCCGGACGAGCCCGAGCCCGAGCCGTGACCGGCGGTGCCCCCGCTCGCACCCGAGCCGGCCGCACCCCCCTTGCCCGCTGCACCCGCACCCGTCGCCGCCGGCCCGGCCGCGGCTGCCCCGGTGCTCGTCGTGCTGCCGCCGGCCGCCGGCGCGGCGTTGCTGACCCCGCCACCGACCACACCGGCTACCACGGGTGATCCCGGAAGCGGGATCTCGCCGTCCACATACGGGTTCTTGCAGTTGGCGGCGGTGGGCGCCGGTGGCTGGACGCCGCCGTTCATCCGACCGATCGCCGCGAAGTCCTCCTCGACGAGCACCGGCGGCAGTGGCGAGTACCCGAGTACGTCCATCCGCGCCTGGCCGGCGCAGGCCAGGAACGCGGCGAACTGCCCGAGTGCCTGGCCCTTCTGCGAGGGGAAGGGGGAGGTCGCACCGGTGGGGTGCGACTCCGGGGGGCCGACCGGGTTGGCGGCGCACGACGTCTGCTGGGCGGCGGCGAGGTTGGGCGAGCAGGGCGTCACCAGATAGCTGTAGGCCGACAGCGGGTACGCGTTTTGCTGCACGTTGGTGTAGACGCCGGACAGGTCCTGGGTCAGGTCGGCGTGGAGCTGCGCCGCCTCGAGTGCGGTGGCCACGTTGAACGACGTGGGCTGCACGTAGGCCCCGTACTGGTTCTTGAGGTTTGCGACCGGGAACCCATGTTCCTTGGCGAACGCGGTCTCCACGTAGGTGATCGCGCCCTGGCTCGACAGCGCGGACACGTAGTTGGCGGCGCCGTCGGACCCGTTCTGGGGGACCAGGGTCGTCTGGCCCGACCAGGCCGGGTAGGTGCTGCCACTCACGTTGCAGGAACCGCACGGGATCGGCCACGTGGCTGACGGCTGACCCGGGACGGTCTGGAACGCCGTCTGGGCCGGGACGATGTCCCCCTGGTCCTGATGGAGGAGATAGTCGGTGAGGAGGTAGTTCTCACCGGACGCGTCGGCCCGGTACACGGGGTGGATGTCGATGTTCGGGAGGTTCGCCGCGATGTTCGGGTTGGCCAGGGCGATCAGCGGGTCGTTCCACTTGCGGATCATGCCGAGGAACATCTTGCCGACGATGTTGGCGTCGAGGTTCAGGTTGGTGATCTGCTGGCCGTCCTGGCCGGTCAGGTTGAACATGAACGCCAGGCCCCCGGCCACGTCCGGAAGGTACTGGTACGGCTGGGTCGGGTAGTTCGCCGACTGCTCGGCGCTGTAGGGAATGTCCGAGGCGGCGAAGTCGATCTGGTTCTGACCGAAGTTGTTCAGCCCGACGACCGAGGACGACACCTGCCAGTTGATGTTCAGGCCGAACAGGGTCGCCGACGAGCCCACCCACTGGGTGATGGCGAGGCTGGCGAAGCTGGAGCCGGTCACCTGCATCGACGGGCTAGCGACCGCGGGCGCGGCAGCGGCGAGCAGGGTCGCCGAGACGAGTGCCGCGACGGCACCCATCCGCAGCGTCAGGAAACGCGCGCGCGTGCGCCGCTTATCCGAACTGGCCATTGACATAATCGAACGTCCTCTGGTCGGTGGGCTCACCGAAGATCAACTCGGTGCGGCCGGCTTCGATCACGCGTCCGGGCTGGTTCTCCTCGGCGAGGAAGAAGGCGCAGTAGTCGGACACGCGCTGGGCCTGCTGCATGTTGTGGGTAACGATCACGACGGTCACCTCGTCGGCGATCTCCTTGATGGTCTGCTCGATCCGAAGGGTCGAGGTCGGGTCGAGCGCGGAGCACGGCTCGTCCATGAGCAGCACCCTCGGCTTGACGGCCAGGGAACGCGCGATGCACAGCCGCTGCTGCTGGCCACCGGACAGGGCACCGCCCAGCTCGCCCAGCCGGTCCTTGACCTCGTTCCACAGGCCGCCCTTGGTCAGCGACTCCTCGATGAGGTCGTCCTTGCTGGCCGGGGAGATCCTGGAGAACTTGAGGCCGGCGAGCACGTTTTCGGCGATGGTCATCGCCGGGAACGGATTCGGCTTCTGGAAGACCATGCCGATGTGGCGTCGGGTCTCCATCGCCCGCTGACCGGCACCGTAGATGTCCATGCCGTCGAGCTTGACCGAGCCGGCCAGCTGCGCCCCGGGAACCACCTCGTGCATCCGGTTGAGGATCCGCAGGAAGGTGGACTTCCCGCACCCGGACGGACCGATGAGCGCGGTGACCTTCGACTTCTCCATGGTGAGGTTCACCGTCTCCAGGACGAGCCGGCCACTGAACCATGCACAGACGCCTTCTGCGTCGATCTGGCCCGGCTCGCCCAGGGTGTACGTGCCGGTGAAGGGCTGCGGGTGTCCCGGGGGCGGGGCTGCGGGAAGGGTTGTCGTCATCAGGATTCGCGCTCCTCGATCGGGATCGGGATGAAGATCCGTGCCATGAAGTCGTCCTCGCTCTGGTTGGCCTTGCGCTTGCCGCCCTTGCCCTTGGGCCTGCTGAACAGGCGGGCCAGCACGAACAGGATCAGGACCAGGACCATCAGGACGAAGGCGGCCTGGAAGGCCAGGTCGATCAGGACGGGCTGGGCCTGGCGCACGTCGGACCAGATCACGAGGGGCAGGGCGCCCTGGTCCGACGAGAACGCGTTCCAGTTGATCAACTGAGATCCGAACGCGGTGAACAGCAGGGGCGCGGTCTCGCCCACGATCCGGGCGATGCCCAGCAGGACGGCGGTGACGACACCGGAACGGGCGGTCGGGAGCACGACCGACCACACGGTCCGCCATTCCGGTGCGCCGAGCGCCTGGGACGCTTCGCGCAGCCCGCTCGGGACGACCCGCAGCACCTCCTCGACCACCCGGGTCACCGAGGGGAGGAGGATGACCACCAGGGCGAGCGAGGCGGCGAACCCCGAATACGACAGCACGTGGGTGAGGATCAGCATCGAGTAGATGAACACGCCGGCCACGACCGAGGGGGTCCCGCTCATGGCCGTCACCACCGTGCGCACGGTCCGGGACCCGAAGCCGCGTACCTCGTTGAGGTAGATGGCCGTCGCCACGGCGAAGGGCACGCCGATGAGGACCGCCAGCGCCACCTGCTCGAAGGTACCGATGATGGCGTGGAGGATGCCGACCGTGTTCAGCGCGTTCGGATCGGCCACCTGGAAGTACTTCTGGTCCTTGGTGAACAGCGGTCCCCAGTGGATCGACGGGACGGCCTTGTAGGTCACCCACGCCACGATGAACACGATGATCCCGACGACCAGCATGGCTGCGGAGACCACGATGGTGGCCACCACCCGGTCGGTCGCCACCTGCCGCTCGATGACCTGGGCGGTGCCGAACCAGGTCAGCCCGAGGAACGCCAGGTACCAGCAGATCAGGAACCCGAGGCCGCCCGACAGGGACGTGAGCTGGTAGAAGACGATCCAGACCAGGCAGAGGGAGGACACGGCGGCACCGACGAGGACGGCCACGTCCTGGGCACCGAAGGCGCTGGGCCGGATCGGCGTCGGCAGGCGCCGTGGCCGGGGTGCCGACGGTGTCGGTGGGACGGTGCCGACGGGGTCGGGCACGGGCTGTGGTGTGCGCGGGTCCGGGACGACCGGGTTCGACTGGGTGGATGCCGACGTCGTCGTCACCAGGACGCCCTCGGGTGCCGTCTGGCTGATGCTGTCCGGGCTCACAGGTCCACCCCCGCGCCGCTCCGGGACCGGTTGACGATGGCCGAGGCGGCCAGGTTGATGACCAGGGTCAGCAGGAACAGGACGAAGCCGCACAGCAGCAGGTCGTGCAGACCCAGTGCGCCGCCCGACTGGTTGAAGTTGGTGGCGATCAGCTGCGAGATCGTCGAGCCGCCGTGCTGGAGGATCTGGGTGGTCACCTTGTACGAGCCACCGAGGATGATCGACACGGCGATCGTCTCCTCGAGCGCCCGGCCGAGGCCGAGCATGATCGCGCCGATCATGCCGCCGCGCCCGAAGGGGAGGACGACCGTGCGGATCATCTGCCACCGGCTGGCGCCGAGCGCCAGCGCCGCCTCGCGCTCGCCGGGAGGGGCGAGGGAGAACACCTCGCGGCAGATCGAGGCGACGATCGGCACGATCATGATCCCTACCACCAGTCCGGCGATGAAGATCGAGGCGTTGAGCGGCGGGCTGGTGACCTTGAAAAACGGGATGAAGGCGAGGTGGTTGCCCATCCACGTGCTGAGTCCGACCACGTTGGGCTGGAGCTCGAAGAACGCCCAGAGTCCGAAGATGATGCTCGGGATGGCAGCGGCCAGGTCGATCATGGCGATGAGCGACCGCCGGGTGCCGAGCGGCGCGTACTCACTGAGGAACAGGGCGGTGCAGATGGCCACCGGAGACCCCACGAGCATGGCCACGAATGCCACCTCGACGGTTCCCGTCAACGAGGCGAGGACGCCGAAGTCGGCCTTGGACCCGATCTGCACGGGACCTGAATGGGTGAAGAAGCCCCAGCCGGCCACCTTGAAGGCCGGCCAACCCGACCAGGCGAGGAAGGACCCGATGGCCACCAGGAGCAGGAAGACGCCGAGACCCGATGCCTGGACGCCCCGACGGAACACCTTGTCGGGGGTCGAGTAGTCACGGGTGATCGTGATCGGCGTCGGGACTGCCGACTG